>Ga0302325_10021053_pt1 | contig 13667 bp, 12 predicted proteins | sample Palsa_T0_2_FD_201948 | JGI IMG/M metagenome (GOLD analysis project Ga0302325, IMG submission 201948) | Peat permafrost microbial communities from Stordalen Mire near Abisko, Sweden - Palsa_T0_2 | ecosystem: Environmental > Terrestrial > Soil > Palsa > Peat permafrost | place: Sweden: Abisko... | reverse complement strand
GATTCGAGGCAAAGGGCCATCCGCTGCCGGATTTTTACTCCGGCGCAACCGGAATAGCCGGCCGCTTCAATGAGGGATTATTGCTCCGGCGTTCTCACGCCTTCCTGCCGCCATTTCCGCAGAACATGCCGAAGGTCCAGCAGCGGCTCGCAAAGACTAGCGAATATGGCCTGTACGCTCTCTTATTGTTCCAGCCACTGACTGGCCTAGCCCAGAGCCTGACGCGCGGGCGCCACTTCATGCTCTTTGCATGGCAGGTGCCAAAGGTAATGGCCGGCGACAAGCCACTCACTGTGCTCTTTCACCAGATCCATGCGGTTTCGGCTTGGGTGCTGCTCGGGCTCATCGGATTGCATATCCTGGCGGCGCTGTTTCACCGTTTCGTTCTTAGGGATGAAGTGCTCCAGTCGATGCTGCCGTGGCGAGCCTCACCCGCGGCGGGCCAGCGCCAAAATCACTTTTAGCACGCCATAACGCCGCCGCGCGCTGATCAGCGCGACACCATCGCCGCAGTTGAGGATTTCTGGGCGGCACGGTCGCGTCGAATTTTCCGATCTTCCGTCATCAAAGAAATTTCGCGGCGTGGGAATAAATCGCCGCGTCGGCCGCTCTCATCATCAGAAGCCGCTGAAGATCGACATGGCGGCGCGATCGCGGCCTGGCGCCACGATTACATCAACAGGAGAACTAAAATGTTGAATATGCGCAGTGCGGCAATCGCCGTGATCACCTCTGCCTCGCTTTCGCTGTTGGCGATGTCGGTGGCACAGGCCGGGCAGAACGGCAAAGCAACGTCGGCCGTCGGGATATCTGTCAAGAAACAGCAGGTCCCGCATAAGGAAATCTATAACACGACTCGGACGCCCTTCGTGGTTGACCGTCAGATCGGCCCGGCGGCATTTTCGGGCACCAATTTACCCCCCGAGTTTTCGCCGGATTATCACGGCTCCAACGGCGGCTAAGTGGCCGTCAAGCCCGGTAAAGTCTTGATCGGCCTAATTCCCCCGCGCCCCCCCGCGCGGGGAACTGTTTCACACGATGCTCGCGGTGTCGGTGCCCTCGGGTACGCGGAATAGCTGAGTAATATCCGTCACATCGAAGAGCACGGCAATCGGAAGCCTTCTCCGTCCCAGAAGGCAGATTTGCCCGCGTCAAATAATTTCAACGGCGCGGGAATAAACGCCAACTGGCGGGGGTCTTATCGGTAACGGAGACATTGCTCGGTGATGTCGTCCGGTCTGCACGATCGACTCGATTCAAGGAGAACGTCAATGCTAACCGTATCAATGTCTCGCCGAAATCTTCTGACGTCTGCAGCCGTGGCTGCTACCGTGGCTGCAGGCTTTGGGCTGGACCATAAGTTGGCTTTCATCAGCCCGGCACATGCGCAGACACCGCTCGAGCCGACGACAGGGTTCTACAAATACAAGGTCGGATCCATCGAGGTCACGGCCGTCTATGACGGAATCTGGCGCAAACCCCACGATCCCACTTTCATCAAGAATGCTTCGGTCGAGGAAACCAAAGCCGCGCTTGCGGCTGCTGGCCTGACCACGGAATTCATGCCGATCCCGCTGACGGTGATCGTGCTCAAGATCGGCGACAAGCATATCATGGTCGACGCCGGATCAGGTGTCGGCCAGTGGCAGGCGAACGCCACGCACCTGCCGGCCAACATGCAGGCGGCCGGAATCGACCGCAGCCAGATCAGCACCATCCTGGTCTCCCATTTTCATCCCGATCACGTCTGGGGGCTGATGGAGAAAGGCACCAACGCGGCTGTCTTCCCGAACGCCGAATTGATCGTCAACGGCGCCGAATACAAATGGTGGACGGAGCCCGACCGGGTGGAGAAATTGGCAGAAGGTCGCAGGGCCGCTGGCAAGCGCATCGCCGACGTTTTTCCGACGTGGAAGAACTGGAAGCTCGTCGAGGATAATGCCGAAGTCGCGCCCGGCGTCAGGATCCTCTCAGCGGTCGGCCATACTCCCGGTCACTCGGTCTTCCTGGTTACCTCGGGCAAAGATCAACTGATGGTGTCGAATGACACCATGTACGTGCCTGCTCTCTTGGCGCCGCACCCGGAATGGGAAGGGGTCTACGATCAGGACGGTCCGAAGGCGGTTGCTACGCGCCGCAAGCTGATCGACCGCGTCATCGCCGACAAGATGATGATCTGCGGCGCGCATTTCCCCTTCCCTGGCGCTGGCGTGTTCGCCAAGGACGGCAACGCTTACACCTTCACGCCAGTCGTCCAATCCTGATCCACACCAGTCCACCCTGATCACACACGGAGAATTCACATGAAAACGCTTCAATCCATCCTGGCGAGCACGGCGCTGCTTGTTAGTCTCGGCCTCGCGCCAGCACTTGTGCCGGCTCCGGCCTTTGCGGTCGACAACATGGAGTCGACCGACGCACCCGACCTCAGCTCTGTCCGCGCCAAGATCAAGGCTCAAGACTATGCCGCCGCTCTGACGGAACTGAGGGACATCGCCGAAGATACCCAACAGGCCGATGTTTACAATTTGCTCGGCTTCACCCTGCGCAAGACTGGCGACTTCAAAACCTCGCTGACCTATTACACCAAGGCGCTGGAACTGCAGCCTGACCACAAGGCGGCCCGCGAGTATCTCGGCGAGCTTTATGTCGAGACTGGCAATATGGAGAAGGCCAAGGAGCAACTCGCCGTCCTTGCGAAACTCTGCCCTGCCGGCTGCGAAGAACGCGAGGACCTGCAGAAGGCCATCAGTGCCAAATCGGCAAGCAATTGACGACCAAAGCGGGCGATCACTCGCCCGCTTCTTTCTTCTCGCTGGAAGCAAATGCGGAGTTGAGCGATGGACAGAGTTCTGGGAATAAAACATACGACGCTGGACAATGCTGTCTTGCTCGCGGGCCGCCTATTGCTCGCCTGGATCTTCGTTCACGAGGGTGCGTCTTTGGCCGCGAACTTTGACGCTGCCTCTGCAGGCATGGCCAAGATGGGCGTTCCCGCAGCCGCGCTCATTCCGACTATCGGCCTACAGTTGGTCGCCGGTTTGGCGATTGCGGTCGGCTGGCATGCGCGTTCAGCCGCGGCAGCACTGGGTCTGTTCTGTTTGGCAACGGCGTTTTTGTTTCACACCAATTTCGCCAACCGAAACGAGCTGCTGCATTTCGAGAAGGACCTCGCCATCGCTGGCGGAATGTTTGTACTGATGGTGTGCGGCGCTGGAAGTCTCTCCGTCGACACTTACGTCAGGCGAAACGCACGGCATGAAAGCTCCGGCAGGCTCACTAATGGCGAAATTGCGGGTGAACGGCAGACCTCGTAAAATCAAATCCCGCACCAAACCGGACCATAGTACCCGAAAAATGTTCTGCACGATCGGATTTACAGATGAGCGAAGCGACCTCTGACAATAACTCGGTGCTGCTTGTTCACGCCTATCTGGACGGCGAACTCGATGCTGCCAACGCACTAGGCATCGCGCAGCGAATGAGCGCTGAGCCGGCGCTCGCCGCCGAAGGCGAGCGCGTCAGTGCGCTGAAAACTCTTATTCATGAGCGGCTTCCGCGCGAGTCAGCGCCGCCAGGTCTACATGCCCGCATCGAGGCGTCGATCGGTGGTGTGAGAAGCCAGCGTGCGCGACCTTCGTGGCGCGCACTTGCGGCATCCATCGCACTGACTGCCGTGGTAGCCAGTAGCTCGACTTGGATTATCTTCGGCCCCCAACCGGAAAACACGGTCGCGGACTCGCTCGTCTCAGACCACATCCGCTCGCTGATGGCGTCGGAGCCGACCGATGTGGCATCGTCGGACCGCCACACCGTGAAACCGTGGTTCAATGGCCGCATCCCAGAATCGCCGCGCGTGGTCGACCTCGCGAAAGTGGACTTCCCGCTGGTTGGTGGACGGCTCGATGTGATTGGCCAGACGCCAGTCCCGACGTTGGTCTATCGACACGCTAAGCATCTCATCAGCCTGACCGAGATTCCAGCCGAGAGCCATATTGAATTGGCCAGGATGCCGCGCACAATCAACGGCTACAATTTGGTCCATTGGACCGAGAACGGGGTGAGCTATTGGGCGATCTCTGACCTTGCCCTCCCGCAATTAGAACAGTTCGCTCAGTTATTCCGCACCAACCCCGCCGAATTATGAGCCGAAGGAGCGGACAGACCGTCTTGCTTCCCTAGGGGACTGCGCGGGCGTTACCCGGTTTCTAAAAATGAAATCTGGAAGACCAATGTTGCGCTTGGCTGCCTCCGGCTTCCGAGACCCCATGAGTGGTCTCGATGATAACGCGCGCTTCGCGAGCGTTGTCATGCCTCACATCGACGATGCTTACCGGTTGGCGCACTGGCTGACGGGAAGTCGCACCGACGCCGAAGATGTAGTGCAGGATGCTTCGCTGCGCGCCTTCCGCGCCATCCGCGGCTTCGCTGGCGGCAGCGCCCGCGCCTGGGTGCTGAGCATCGTACGCAATACCGCCTATTCCTGGCTCCACAAGAACCGGCCGGCAGCGGTCGTTACCGTCGATGATCTTGAAGCGGTCGAGCTTGCGCAGGCCAATCCAGGCGATCCGGATGCGCCAACGCCGGAGGCGACCCTCATCGCCAAAGCCGACGCCGAACATCTTCGCGCGGCAATCGCGGCGCTGCCGCCTCCGTTCCGCGAGACGCTCGTGTTGCGCGACATTGAAGGCCTTGATTACCGCGAGATCGCCGAGGCGACTGAAGTGCCGATCGGTACCGTGATGTCACGGCTAGCCCGTGCGCGGCGCCGGCTGATCGCGACGATCGAAGGAGAAGCGTCGTGACTGACCGGCACCCTGGCCGCCGCCTTTTAGCTCTTAGGCGGAAAAGCCACGGCCACGCATGGCGACTTTTCCGATCGGCTTAGAGGATAGCCCGACAGCAACCGCACTGCGCTAAAGCGAAAAGGAGGCACGGATGGTTCCGCGCTTGCGTTTGATTTCCGGCCTTATCCTTTTTGCGTACGTCCTGACGCACTTCGTCAATCATAGCCTTGGCATCATTTCCATCGCGGCGATGGAAGCCATGCTCGCGGTGGTGTATCCGTTTTGGTCATATCCCCCGGTCACAATCCTGCTTTATGGGGCGTTGGTCACACATATGACGCTCGCGCTCTATGCGTTGTGGCAACGTCGTTCGCTCAAACTGACTTTTCATGAGACCGTGCAATATGTCTTGGGTTTTGCCGTCCCTTTGCTACTTGCCGAACACGTGACGAACACGCGCGTAGCGGCCGCCTTCTATGGCGGCGATTTCGGTCATTACAAATATGTGCTGAGCACACTTTGGTACGGCAATCCCAAAAACGGGGTGCTGCAAATGGCGCTCCTGTTTGCCGCCTGGACCCATGGCTGCATCGGACTTCGATTCTGGCTGCGCTTACAGCCCTGGTACGACGCCTTGCAGCCGCTTTTGTTTGGTGCGGCTATACTCTTGCCTGTCTTCGCGCTGCTCGGCTATGTCGCTGGCGGGCGAGAAATCGGCGTTGTGCTGGCACAGAACCCGAGTTATGTGGTCCACTTGCTTGCCGCGCAACCGCCGCCGGAAGCGCGACCCGCGCTGTTCGTCGTCACGTGGGGTATTCGATTCGTATTCCTTGGCGCAATCGTGAGTCTCCTGATCGCACGAACGGTGCGGCATGAATGGTGGCGGCGACAGGGGGTCGCGCGCATCTCCTACCCCGATGGCCGCTCGATCGAAGTCGTGCGTGGCTTTACCGTCCTGGAGACAAGCCGCTTGCTGGGCGTGCCGCACGCAGCAATCTGTGGTGGCCAGGGGCGTTGCACGACCTGCCGCGTGCACGTGCGCGGCGCGCCCGGTGCGCTTCCTCAGCCGACTTCGGCGGAGCTACAAATACTGCGTCGGATCGGTTCGCCGCCTAACGTTCGCCTCGCCTGTCAACTACGTCCGCAAGGGCCGGTTGATGTAACACCGATTCTCCCCGCCTTTGCACCCGCCCGCGAAGCTTTTCAGAGCCCATTCTATGTGCAAAGCGGCGAGCGGCAGATCGCGGTTCTGTTCGCCGACATCCGTGATTTCACCCGCGTCACCGAAACTAAGCTCCCCTATGACGTCGTTTTCCTGCTGAATCGTTATTGCCGGGCGATGGGTACCGCGATTGAGTCCGCCGGAGGGCGCGTCGACAAGTTCACGGGCGATGGCGTCATGGCCTTGTTTGGTCTTGAGGCTGACGGCGTAACCGCCTGTCGACAAGCCCTGGGCGCCGCGCGTGAGATGTCCATACAGTTGGTGGCCTTGAATAAAGCACTCGCTCCCGAACTCAATGCGCCCTTGACGATGGGGATTGGTCTTCATTTTGGTTCGGCCATTGTCGGCGATATGGGCGATGGGCGATGGAGATCGCTTACTGCCGTCGGCGACACGGTAAATACCGCAAGCCGTCTGGAGACTCTTTGCAAGGTCTACGAGTGCGAACTCGTCGTATCGGGCGTCCTGCTGGCCAGCGCCGGCGTGGAGTTTCAGGAAGCAAGACCGCAGGAGGTTAAGATTCGTGGTCGCTCCGCGCCACTCATCGTTCATACGCTAAAAAGCGCGCGCGGGCTGCCGTATGACAGCGATGAGATCCGTGCAGCGAAGATTAGCGCCGCCTAAACCTTTTGGCTTGCGCACACGCGACGATCGCGCTCTGCGGCCGTTGCCATCATAGTCGTTCGCGAGCTCGCTGTGCCCGAGGACGTCGCGAATAATTGTCCATTGTTGGGCCCTTAGCGTCACTGCGCTGCGCCGAACGAAGGGCAGGATCTTCCTTATCTTTCGGATGAATACCAAAGCGTCGAAGGTCACTGTACCCAAATCGTTCTTCAGCTAATCTCTCGAGCCACTCGAAAGGTGGCGCTGGATTAAGATCAGCAAAGATTTTAGCCGGCACGCCACTAGGATAGCTGATCGCCCACAAGACTCGACCAATAATATCATCTTCCTTCATACTTGCGGACGTTGCATGGCCCGAACATTTGCCGTCAAGACAGCGCTGGCGCGCCTTTTGTCCGGCCATGACGAGTGAAGGGAACCCCGTGGTTTACGCGCCGATCCGAGACGCGTAATGCAGCTCCGCGATTTACGCGCGGAGCCGCCTCAGCGTTATTTCTTCATCTTCAGCGCGCCGCCGTCAAACGTCGACACCATGGCCTGCATGTAGCCGTCGTGCGTGATGTAGGCGTCCGAACCGCGATACGGCTCGGCGAGGAACGGCGCGGTCGCGACCCACTGGGTCGCAAACGTGCCATCGATGGTGGTTGAGTGCTCGACTTCGAAGTGAATTCCTTTGAGTCCGCCGTCCTTCGAGTCTTTGCAGAAGCCGGCGAACAGATCGCCGAGCGCCTGGCGTCCCTTGACGATCGTGCCGTTGGGAAGATTGACTTGCGCGTCGTCGGGATATTGCGCCAGCAGCCGGTCCCAGTCGCAGGCATTGAGCGCAGCAAAATGCTCGTCAAGCACCGCCTGCGGCGTCGGCTGCTTTTTCAGATCGGGCAATTTCATTTGTGCGTGCGCAGCAGTAGCAATGACGGCGATCGCCGCCAGCGTCGGCACGGTGATTTTCATGTAGTCCTCCCCGGATGAGAGCCGTTGCGGCAATTCTATTCACGGCCTCGAGCCTTTGACAAGTCCGGTCGCAGACCTTTGAGCCATGCACCGTTCTCTACCTGATGTTTTCTAAACTGGTCGGGATCTGCAGCCAACATATCCGAGCCTAGTTCTCAGGAAACGAATAGGTCGCTGTGCCTTTTTGTCCGTACTGATTTGGACTTGGACAACATGTGCACGTGAGGTTCACGAATGGTATCGCCGATCTTCAAGGAGATCCGGCCGGTGTGGCTTCGGGGCGGGGGGCGTTCGGCGTGCAATTTTTGCCCCGATTGACGGGCCAAGAAGGCTGACACCGATTGCATGCCGTTTCCGGGGGGCCCAGTACGGCATCGAGATCTTCTATCCGTACAAAACGATCACGCCGTCAAGTGTCGGCGAGGGTCTCTCATATCTTTGTTGACGCGTCCGAAAACCCCGCGTGCGAGTACCGCCGCCGATATTTAACCGGTGCGATTCTGCGTTGCGTTCTGGAACCAGCGGAATCGGCGACAGTGGCATTGGCGCAGGGGGGCGCGAACTCACATGCCCCCTCCATCAGACATAGTGTCAAGAACGATGCGCCCGATGGCGTTCCGACTTATCAAGGCGCGCATGGCGGTGGCGTAGTCTTCCAGTGGATGGATCGCGGTGACTTTGGGCCGCAACACGCCAGCGTTGGCGAGGGAGAGCAGGGCGGCAATTTCACGTTTACGTACCGTCGGTGAGCGTCGGCCCGCCTCACCAGCGCGGACGCCAAGAATGGTGCTGCCTTTGAGCAGTATTCGGTTGGCGGCATAGTTCGGGATTTTTCCACTTGCGAATCCGATCAACAGGATCTTTCCGCCGAACGCCAAACATCTCAACGTAGTGTCCTGATCATGTCCGGTAGGGTCAAAGATCACATCAGCACCCTGCTTTCCTGTCACGGCGGCGACAGTTTCTGGTAGCGATTCCTGAGCGTAGTCGATGGCGACGTCCGCACCGCATGCCAACGCAGTGTCGAGCTTTTGCCGGCTTGAAGCGGCCGCGAGGACGTGTGCACCGAGGTGTCGGCCTAGTTCGACCGCTGCGAGTCCCACACCGCCGCCCGCGCCGATGACGAGTAGGGTCTGGCGGGGCGCCAACCCGGCCCTGGTCACAAGCGCGTGGTACGCGGTAGTGTGCGCGACCAAGAACGTCGCGCCTTCCTTGAGCGAGAAGCCGTTTGGAAGCCGAAAGAGAGACTCCGATGCGATTACTGCCTCCTCAGCATATCCGCCAGTGCGCATCATCGCCATAACGTGGTCACCGGGTCGAACCGTATGCACGTCAGCCGCAACCTCGATGACGATACCGGCGGCTTCGACACCAGGAACAAACGGCAGTGTTGGTTTATACTGATATTTGCCCTCGATCACGAGCAGGTCTGGAAAGTTGACGCCGCAAAAATTCAGACGAACGCGCGCGTTTCCAGGGACAAGGGGTTCGCGTGGAAGGCGCTCGAGGGCAAGCGCTTCGGGCGGCCCTGGCGCTTTGCAGACTACTGCGCGGTAGTAGCCATTCGTGTTCATCAGATCCGGCGGTCGAGCCCGGCCCAGTGGGGCTCGCGTAGCTTGCGTTTAAATATCTTGCCGGAGTCCTCTCGAGGGAGCTTTGAGATAAAGTCAACGCGCTTGGGCACCTTGAAGCTGGCCAAGTGGCCACGCAGGTAGGTCTTCACGTCGGCATCGGTTAGTTCGGCGCCCCGTTGCAGCTCCACGGCCGCACACACGGCCTCACCGTATTCCTCATCCGGGACCCCGAACACGGCGCAGTCGGCGACGCCGGGCATTTTATGTAGTTCCGCTTCGATTTCAGCCGGATAAATCTTCACGCCGCCTGAGATCAGCATGTCCTTGGCGCGGTCGCATAGATAAAGGAAGCCCTCGCTGTCGAGGTAGCCGATGTCACCGGTCGCAAATAGGCCGGAACGATCAGCTGCGCTTCGCCTCGTATCGTCGCCGTGATAGGTAAAGTCGGAAATACTGCTTCGACATACGACTTCTCCCGCCGACCCAACCGGCTGTTCGGCGCCATTTGCGGCAAGCACACGAATTTGTGCCTCTGGCATGGCACGGCCAACGGTTCCAGGGTGTCCGAGCCATTCCCTCGCGGTGCAGAAGGTGATGATGCCGGTTTCGGTGCTGCCGTAATATTCATTAATTTTCTCGCCCCACCAATCAATCATAGCACGTTTGATGGCGGCTGCGATCGGCGCAGCGGCGTGAACGACGAACTTGAGCGATGACAGGTCATAGCGGGCGCGCGTCTCCCTCGGCAACCGGAGCAGACGGTTGAACATGATGGGAACCATGTGGACGTGCGTGACGCGATGGGTCTCGATGAGACGAAGCAATTCCTCCGGTTCGAACCGCGGCTGCAGGATGACCGTGCCTCCGAGGCTCGCCGCCATGGTACCGTAGGCGTTGGGGGCAGAATGATACATCGGTCCCGTCACCACCGTAACGATGCTGGCGCCGTTGTCCGCCGAGAAGCCGAAACCACGCATCAGAAGTACGCGCTGCGCCATGACCTGATCAGCCGTCGGAGGATGGCGCCGCACGCCCTTGGGATGCCCGGTGGTGCCGGACGTATATATCATTGAGCCAGGCGGTTCGATCGCCTCCGGCGGTTTTGGCGCAAATTGTTCAACGAAACCATCCCAACTGCTCGCCTCGTGTAGATCGAAGCGCGGACCGAGCGTCACATTATACCCAGTCATGATCTCTGGCGGAGTTGGCACCGCGAGCACCAAAACTCCCGATGGGATAGCGCGCCGAATGGGAGCTAACAGATCGGCGTGAATAACAATGACTTTGGCGCCAGAGTTTTCCAGGAGATAACGGGCCTCCTCTTCGGTATAGTGCCAATTGATAGGTACCGGGTAGGCGCCTAGCAGTCCGGCCGCGTAACTTGCCTCGAAGAACGCAAAATCATTGCGCAGGCACAGCGCAATCGCATCGCCGCGCCCAACGCCGACGGAGCGAAATCCTGTGGCCGCTCGCGCCGCGCGCTCGTTGATCGCCGCGATGTCAATTCGGCGTTGGCCGCTTATGATCTCTCCCATCTATCCTCCCAACAGTGCTTTTGTTTGCCGGCACGGATCAAGCGAGGATCAGACCTCCGTCCACCACGATAGTTTGTCCAACGATGTAGGACGCCAGCGGGGAGGCAAGAAACAGCGCGACGCCCGCCATGTCGGCCCGTGTTCCGAGACGTTTGATCGGGATGCGATCCATCATGGCTTCCAGCCGCTTCGGATTCTCCGTCGTCACCTTTGTCATCTTGGTGTCTACGAAGCCGGGCGCGATGCCGTTGACTCGAATGCCATCCTGCGCCCAGGCTTCGCCGAGCGTGCGGGTTAGTCCGACTGCCGCGGTCTTCGACGCATTGTATGCGGGATTGCCTTTGGTCGATTGAAAAGCTGCCGTTGAGCTGACAATGATTAGCGAACCACGGCTAAGACTAAGCATCTGGCGAAACTTTATGCTACACGCCATCAAACTCATAAGATTGACATCGATGACACTGCGAAAGCCCGGCATCTCGAACTCTGCACGGCCGTAGAGCACCGCGCCTTGCGAGAGCACGAGCGCGTCGAGCCGGTCAAAAGGTGGCACATAGCAGGCCACTGCATCCTCCGAGCGAACGTCAACTTGTGCGTAGTTGAGACCATCGAGCTCGGAACCTTCTTGGGCCGAATAATGAGCGGCGGTTGCTCGCGTGCCCCAGACGTGGACCTCGGCGGCCCGTGCGCGAAACGCCTGTGCGATGCCGTTACCGAGGCCGCTCGATCCGCCTACGACCAGGACGCTCTTTCCGTCGAAATCCAGTTCCTTCATGGCCGCACCCGCAAATCGTCACGGGAGCCAACCCTACGCCTGACCGCGCTTCGCCTGCCGCAGATGCAGGCGCAGGGGTCGCAGGGGCGGGCGGCTCGCGGGTGGGTGTACGCCAGATACAGGGCTGTCGGCATGATCACCGTCTTTCTATCATCCCGGTAGGCGGTGGTCGGTAGGCTGCCGAGCAGCGCCTAAAGAGCGGTCGGAGGCGGCGGACCTAGCAGCTTTGGGCGTCAGTTGCGCAACGAGCTCAATTAAGTCGTCTGAAGCTGCTATGCGCCGCCACAAGAACCCACTCAGTCCCAACACTCGTTACCTTTTGGCAGCTTCGCAAAGTCGTCTGGATCATGGCAGAGGAAAACAGGAACGCCGCTGCGCTCCAATTGCTTCATCCGCATCCATGTCATCGACATGTCGCTAATATTTTGGTCCCACGGAAACGGCACCATGTTTTCATATCCTTCGCGCAGGTGGCCAACGTCGCCGGCTAAGCAGATGCGGCCATGCTGCGGAAGGTTGAGAATTAACACTTGGTGCCCCGGCGAATGTCCGGGAGCCTTCACTAATTGCAACGTGCCATCGCTGAACAAGTCGCGATCACCGTCAATCTCTAGAATGTCCAGTTTGCGGATATCGCGCAGATCGCTTTGGGAATAAGCCGTCCGAGTCCAGCGATCGGGCCATAGCGCGTAGCGGATTTCTTCACGCTGAAGGACGTGAACCGCCTGCGGGAAGTATGACATCCCACCGGCGTGGTCCAAGTGCAAATGCGAATAGAGCACGTAGCGCACCTCATTTGGTTGCACACCCAAACGGCGCAATTGCGCGTCGATCGCGTCTTCGCGAGTAAACTTGGTCATGCCAAAGGCTTCGCGCAGACCTGGTCCCCAGTGTTGTTCGGCAGTCTTTGGGTCGGCCACTGCATCATTCACTCCCGTGTCCCAGAGGATTATGCCATGCTTTGGATGCTCTATGACTCCAACGGTCGTCGGTAGATCGACACTCCCCTGCGCGAAAGTCACCATGACGGCTTTCGCAACATTTGTTGCCGGACCGGCATTCACAACCTTAAGATTTAGATTGGCCATAGAAATTTCCTCCCTTGATATTTGCTGGTTTTATTCGGCTCCCCGTCTGCAGCAAAAGGCTGTCGAGGGTTTGGCGCAACATTAAGAGGACAACACTCACTTCAAGATCGATGATCCACTGTCGAAATCGCGTGGAGTTACTGTTTGAAGTCGCCGCGTCTGCCATTAAGTCAATTGACTTAAATTAAGTCATAATGATATGTGGTGTCAACTGTCTTTAGCGCGCCGCAGCTGTCGCGAGGTGATCCCAGCAAGAATGGCGCCTGAGCCGCCACTATCCTCTGCAATTCCGCAATCTCGGCGGTGTTATCCGCAAGGCCTGCTGCAAGATGCAAGATCAGATTGAGCGAACGTCGGCAACAGATTGCAAATCTGGCTGGTCGAAGCCGGGGCCGCGTCAATGGGTGGCGTTTGGATCGAGCGTGGTTGACGCTCTTCCTCAAGCGCAGCAACGTATTAACGCACGGCGGATGGTTCTCGTGACCACTAACAGTCTTGCGCGCCCGGGAGGATTAGCAGAGCTGGTTTTCGATACCCACCGCGCATCATTTGTGTCTTTGATATCCGGGATTCGCGCCCACACGTTCCCGTACTGACGTCGTCCGGATCGCGAGCGCGTTGCGGGGTGCGGATGGGGTGGTATCACTCGGGGGCGGTTCAGTTTGCGATGCCGTTAAGGCGGCCCGCCTCGCTCTCGCCCATGGAATATTCGATGCAGACGACATCGATCGGCTTCGCCATCCTCCGGCATCCGAGGATGGCCTAGACAACGGGTTAGACCGGCTTCCAACACTCCCGCATGTGGCCATCCCGACGACACTCTCAGCCAGCGAGTACACATCGTTTGCGGGCGTCACCAACGAGCGCGGACCGCGAAAGGAAGCGCTAAGCGCCCTCGGCATGGCGCCCGACATCGTGTTGCTTGATCCCGCCATGACCTTGGCAACACCTCCGCGCCTCTGGCTTGCCACAGGAGTGCGAGCGGTGGATCACGCAGTAGAAACATGGTGCGCAGTGAACGCGACGCCGTTCTCCGATGCCACTTCACTGCATGCAATGCGATTGCTGGTAAGAGGCCTATTTCGCTGCGGGGAGTTCGCTGACGATTTAG
>Ga0302325_10021051_pt1 | contig 13668 bp, 6 predicted proteins | sample Palsa_T0_2_FD_201948 | JGI IMG/M metagenome (GOLD analysis project Ga0302325, IMG submission 201948) | Peat permafrost microbial communities from Stordalen Mire near Abisko, Sweden - Palsa_T0_2 | ecosystem: Environmental > Terrestrial > Soil > Palsa > Peat permafrost | place: Sweden: Abisko... | reverse complement strand
GGGCGAAATAGTACCGGACGTTAAGAAAATCGAGAAACGGCCGGGCCGCGGCGAGATTGTCGGCCCGGAGGTAGAGCCACCATTCGGTCATGTGCTCCAGGGGAGAGAGTCCCGTGAGTTCGATATAGGCGGGATTCATCAGCGCGTCGGGTCCGCTGATGCCCTCGAGTCCGTAGGCATCGGTCCAGCCGGGGGTAAAATTGCTTTGCAGGCCAATGCCGCGGGCCGGCCCGGAGCGTTGCGCATCCTGCACAAACTTGATCGCCCCCGATGGCGCCGAGAAATTGACCCGCAGGGCCGGGTGCACCGCATAGTCCTCAAATCCCGCTGGCGCCGCCTGCTGACCCTGCCGCCAGAGGAGCGCGCCGGCGCACAGGGCCAGGACCAGGAACTGGGCGACCGATACCGAGTGTCTCTGCAGCGCGCGCCGCGCGATGACGCCCAGCGCGACGAGCGCAGCCAGCAGGGTCGCCAGATACACCCAGACAAACGGGCTCGCGGGCAGCGTTTCGCCGGCCTTCAGCATCGAGAACCGGGCGTGCAAAAATGAGGGACGGTGCACGGCGTGGCCGAAGCCAAGATATTCGAACACGAGCGCTCCCAGCAGCAGTCCCGCTATCGCCAGGTCGTCGCGCCCTTCGCGCGTGCCCAGCCGTTTCGCCGCCGTGGCAAAACCGAGGCCGGCGAGCACCGACCAGAGGACGACGAGCGCGCAGGAAAAGGAGTTGTCGATGTGGATGACGTTGGCGAGGAAGGGCACGCGGACGATCCACGACGGCGGCACGACGCCGAAAACGAAGCTGAGCGGCACGAGCATGCTGGCCGCCAGGGCCATGGCGGCGCGATCGGAAAACTGGCGGCGCAGGGTCGCGGCAAAGTAGAGCAGCCCGCCGAGAATCAGGAAATTGACCGAGGGGTTGAACACCTGCGCGTCCTCGACCAGGGGCCGGTAAAAGGCCTCGTCAAATGCTCCCAGCATCATGCCCGGCTGGATCTGGTACGCGTTCGGCAAATCGTAGTCCGTCAGCGATTCCCTGAGCGTCTCGACAAAGGTGAACCAAAGGGGCGCGGTCAGCAGCGCAAACAGGCAGCCGACCCAGGCGAGCCACGCCAGCCGCCCGAGGCGGATCCGCCACGGCGCCGGCGCCGCCAGCAGCACGCAGGTTCCCGAAAAATTTAGGGTGAGCAGGAGCACGTAGGCTTCCTTCACGGTGCCGCTGGCCATCAGCGAGGCATTGGCCGCGACCAGCCCGAGGGAATAACCCGCCATCGCGCGCCAGGAGCCGGCCTGCGCGATCCGCAGCCAGCAGTAAAGGGGCCATGGCGCGTAACAAAGGCTGAAAAACGCCGGGTGGTTGACCCGATAGACGAAGAAGCCGACGAACGGCGCGGCCACGCTCACGATGAGCGCCGCCGGCAGATGCCGGGCCAGGGCGAGGACGGTCAGCCCCAGGCCGGCCGCGAACAGCCATTTCGCAATGAGGTACTTCAGGTCCCAGGCCCAGGAGGCTCCATTGGCCGCAACCACCAAAAGATGGAGGGGATCCCCGAACATCGACTGCCCCTGGCCGAGCAGCGGCGTGCCGCAGGAATTGTAGCGATTCCACACCGGCCATTCGCCCTCGCGCAGGAGGGCGCGGTGCTCCACGCTGGAATACGGCACGGATTGCCAGGCGGCCGCGCCGATGTCCGAGCCCTTCAGATCCACGATCCCGCCGTCGGCATAGCCGGGCAGCGTGGGGAAGCCGTCGTAGAGGAGGCTGGCGTCGAGGTTGGGAGAGACGTAGCTCTTCCCCAGAAAAACCACCGGATAAGCGCTGGCAATGACCGACCCGGCGGCGACAATCGCAATGGTTCGGCCCGGGTGCCGGCTCAGCCAGCGCCCGATCGCCACCGGGTCCAGGTGCGGGCGAATCGCACGCGCCAGTCCGAAAAGCAGCAGCAGCGACGCGAAGACGCCGGCGGCCAGCTCCAGCCAAGTCAGCGCGCCGTCCTGCCAGCGCAGGGCGAGCGTCAGCGGCGGATCGAAAGACAGCAGGAGCTGGGGATCGTCCCCGTGGGGCGTGACCACGATCTCGAGGCGCCCGGCTTTTTCGCGCAGCGACTGGATCTGATTCAAGGGCTTGAATTCCGAAAGCGCGAAGTCCCGCGCCTGGCGGCCCTTGGGATCGATCACCCGCGGGTCCGAGATGGTGACGGTGCCGTCGCGATCGATGGGATCGAAGCGGAAGGCGCGAAAAGCGCCCCGCGGCAGCGGCAAGGCATAGGGCAGCAGCGCTTCGCTTTTGGCCAGCGCCACGACTAATGAATCCGCCTCGTGAAAACCCTGGCCGTAATCGAAATAAACCTGCACATGGCCCGCGGCCGACGACGCCATCCGGACGGAAAAGGAAAACGCGGCCGATTTTTGATGGCTGGCCGGCAGGAACGGAATGACCACCGCCGCGCTGAACGACGCCGCGGCCAGCAAAGCCGGGAGCCAGCGTCGCCTCTGCTGTTGCATAGGCCGCGAGCTTTCGGCATGAATCCGGATTACTCAAGATTTTCATCCGGCCTGAATACCACTCATATGCGGACTATTTTTGTCAGCGGCGGCGCGGGCTTCATCGGCAGCCATCTGACCCGGCGCCTGCTCGCGGGGAAGGACACGGCGAAGGTCGTCATCTACGATAATTTTTCATCGGGCACCCGGCGGCACCTGGCATCGGCCGCCGGCGACGACCGCCTGCGGATCGTCGAGGGCGATATCAAGGACCTCCCCAAGCTCACGACCGCCATGTCGGGTTGCGACACGGTTTTTCACCTGGCGGCCAATCCCGACATCGCCAAGGCCGTCACCCAGCCCGACATCGATTTTTGGGAGGGAACGTACCTGGCGCAGAACGTTCTTGAGGCGATGCGGGTCAACGGGGTCCGGCGCCTCCTTTACACGTCCGGGAGCGGAATCTACGGGGAAAATGCGTCCGTCGCCTTTGCCGAAAATTACGGGCCGTGCCTTCCGATCTCGACCTACGGCGCGAGCAAGCTGGCCTGCGAGGCCCTGATTTGCGCCTACTGCCATATGTTCGACCTGACGGCGCGCGCCTTCCGTTTCGCGAACGTGGTAGGCCCCCGGCAGACCCATGGCGTGGGTTACGATTTCGTCCGCCGCCTGCGCCACGATCCCAGCCGGCTGCGCATCCTCGGCGACGGCTCGCAGAGCAAGAGCTACATCCACGTCGACGACATCCTCGAGGCCGTCTTTCTCGCCAACGACCGGTGCACCGCCCGATACGACGTGTTCAACGTGGCGACGGGCGATTATATCACGGTTTCGGAGATCGCGGACCTGGCTGTGCGCGTGAGCGGTTTGCCGTCGGGAAGCGTGGCCTTTGAGCGCACCGGCGGCGACCGCGGGTGGAAGGGGGACGTGCCGATTGTGCGCTTCGACTGCGCCAAGATCGAGTCGCTGGGCTGGCGTTGCCGCCGCACGTCGGCCGAAGCGGTGCGCGATGCCATGATCGCCATGCGCGAGGAACTGGCCCATGCCTGAGCCGGCCGCTTCGCCGCCGGCCATCGAACACCGCGTGCCCCCGGGCATGGAGCCCGGTCCGGTGGAGCTGAGCATGGTTGTCCCTGCCCTCAATGAAGCCATCACCGCCGGGGAGTTTGTGGATTGGTGCCGCGAGGGATTGCGGCGGGCGGGGGTGAGCGGGCAGATCCTGATCGTCGACAGCTCCACGGATGACACCCCGGGGATCGCGCTGGCGCACGGGGCGGAGGTTCTGCGGGTGCCGCGGCGGGGGTTGGGCCGGGCCTACATCGACGCCATTCCCTTTATCCGCGGGCAATGGATTGTGATGGGCGATGCGGACCTGACCTATGACTTTCGCGAGCTGGCGCCTTTCGTGGAGAAATTTCGAGGGGGCGCGGAATTTGTGATGGGCAGCCGGTTTGCCGGGTGCATCGATCCGGGGGCCATGCCGCCCCTGCACCGCTATTTCGGCACTCCCTTCACCACGTGGATCCTGAACCGGATCTACGGCAGCCGCTACACGGACATCCATTGCGGAATGCGCGGGATCACCCGCGCGGCGCTGGGGAAAATCGATCTCCGCTCGCAGTCCTGGGAGTACGCCTCGGAGATGGTCCTGAAGGCGGCCCGCCTCGGCCTGCGCACCGCCGAGGTCCCCGTCAATTTTTACCGGGACCGGGAGGGGCGGATGAGCCACCATCGCCGCGCGGGCTGGCGGTCGCCCTGGATCGCGGGCTGGATCAATCTCAAGGTCATGCTGGTTTATTCCCCGGATTCATTCCTGCTCGGTCCGGGATCCGCGCTGCTGGCGATCGGCCTGCTGCTGTCGGTGCCGCTTGGGTTCGGGCCGATCTTCATCGGCGGCATTGGCCTGGAGCTTCACTGGATGCTGTTTGGGGTCACCTGCGCGACGCTGGGCTACAGTTGCATCCAGATCGGGATCCTGGCTCGCATCATGCACGGCTTGCGCTCCGGGATCGCGCGGAAGGTGGAGCGATGGTGGACCTACAACCGTGGGATGATCCTGGCGGGAATCTGCCTCGGCATCGGCCTCTCGCTCATGGGCACCCTGGCGGTGCGCTATATTCGGGAGGGGCTGCGGCTGGGGGGCGAGGTGTCCTATCCGGCCATCCTCGGCCTGCTGCTCGTCATCCTCGGCTTCCAAACCTTCGGGTTCACCCTGCTGCTCGAGATGTCGCAGCGGATGGCCGGCCGGCGCGACCGATGAAGGAAGCCAGGGACAATTGGGACGAGCATTGGGATCGCTTCGCCGATGCCGCGAGCCGGAACCCGGCGCAGCGGATGAGGCATGCGATCGTCGCCCGTCTCCTGCGGCGCGAAATCCAGGGGAGCCCGGCCCGCGTCCTGGACATCGGCAGCGGCCAGGGCGACCTGCTGCTGAAATTGCGGCGCCTGCTTCCCCAGGCCGATCTGCTCGGGCTCGAGATGAGCGAAAGCGGCGTGGAAATTTCCAGGGGAAAAGTGCCCGGAGCGACGTTTCTCGTCGCCGACGTGTTCGACCCGCCCGCCGGCCTGGCGGCGTACCAGGGCTGGGCGACCGACGCGGTTTGCTCCGAAGTGCTCGAGCACGTCGATGCGCCGGAGGATTTTCTCCGGCGCGCCCGCCCGTACCTGGCCGATCATGCCCGCCTGATCGTCACGGTCCCCGGCGGCCCGATGTCGGCCTTCGACCGGCATATCGGACATCGCCGGCATTTCACGCGGGATTCGATCGGCCGGGTGCTGCGGGAAGCGGGCTTTGGCGTGGAACGCGTCTATCTGGGCGGATTCCCGTTTATCAACCTTTATCGCGGCCTGGTGATCGCCCGCGGTGAAAAACTGGCGTCCGATATCGAGACGGGCCGCGGCGGCTTCTCCGCCCGCTTGGCCAACGCCGCCATGGCCGCATTTCACGGGCTCTTCCGCTTCAACCTGATGGATTCACCGCTGGGGTGGCAGGTGGTGGCGGTCGCAATCAAGCTATCCGAGGTGGAGCGGGTTGCCCCCAACACGCTCGTTCGGCCATAGCATCCACAAAGTTGCTCCGATAAACAGCACAAGCCCCGCGAGGCCCAGCTCCAGGGAGAGCGTGAAATATTCGGGCCAGTAGGAGAAGCTCACGCGGTGCGTACCCGGGGAATCGACGGCGATGCCCTTGAAGGCGTAGTTGGCCCGAAAATACGGCACGGGATGGCCGTCGAGCAGCGCCCGAAAATCGTTGGGATAATAGGCTTCGGTGAGCACGATAATTCCCGGGCCGGGGGTATCTATAGTAAAGGCTGTCGTGTTGGTATTTAGGGCGTAGTCCCGGGCGGGAATGACTTTGCGGGACGGTTGCGGCAAAATGATTCTGGCAAAATCGGATTTTGACACCGCGGCGAAGGGGCGGCCGTCGCCGGACTGCACTTCCCGGGCGAATTCCGCGGCCGAATCACAGGGGACGACGCGGTCGGTGAAAAAGGCGCGGGGCCACGCGCTGGGGCTCTCGTAAACGTCGAGATCGAATTGTCCGAGCAGCCGCAACCCCGGCAGGGCCCGCGGCGCCCCCGTGTGGGTGGCAAGATAGAAGCGATTGTTCAGCATGTCCCGGCCCGGCAGCCGGGCGGCGACGGCCTCCTCACCATCCCATCCCGTCCAGTTCCACACGTGGTCGAGCCCCAATGCCCGGGCCAAGGCATCATAGTCCCGGCTCTCCAGCGGATCGACCCCGTAGATCGTCTCGATTCCGCTGAGTTCGCCGTAGCCGGGGAAAAAATTCAGGCCGAGTCCGATGGTCCGGGCCGGCTCGGCCGCGCGCCGCCGGACGAATTCCAGGGCGGGCGAAGGGGGGCGCAGGTCAACGCGCTGCCCGGGGTTGACGGTGTAGAATTCAAAGGGACTCTGCCGGTATTCGCCCTGCTGCCAGAGGGTCAGCACCGCGCAGGCGGCGAGCGCACTCGCGGCGGCGCCCCACCGCCCGGCGGCGGACGCGCGCGCCGCGAGCCACGGGAAGACGGTGACTGCGATGACGAGCGCAATGGCGTAACCGGTAAAAAAGCCGCTCTTGGGATAGCCGCGCGCCGCGCTCACATAGAGCGCGAGCAGCACGGCGAGGCCCGCGAGGAAGAGCGGCCCGCCCGCGATCCAGGCGCCCCGGCGGATATCGCGCAGCAACTGGCTCCAGCCGAAGGCGGACAAAACCAGGACGTGGATCAGCAGGACGCAGGAAAACACATTGTCGACGCGGATGATGTTGGCGATGAAGGGGATTTTCACGACCACGCCCGCGGGCACGATGGCGAAGGCGAGGCTAAAGGGCACGAGGGCACTCAGGGCGACGGCCCGCCAGGCGGGGATCCGCAGCGAGAGCCGCCACCGGGCGAGGCTCCAGCCCAGGCCGAGCAGCGCGAGGAAATTGACCGAGGGATCCCAGTGGATTTCGTCGGGCTGCAACTGGCGGTAGAACAGGCCGTCGAAAAAGCCGATCACCAGCTTGACGGGGAGTTGGGCCGCGCCCGGCAGGTCATAGCTGGTCATCGAGCGGCTGAGCGCCACCAGGAACGTGATCCACAGCGGCGCGCTGAGCAGCGTGAAAATCCCCAGGGCCGCCGCCGCCGCCGCCAGCTTGCGGAGCCGCGCGGCCCACGATTGCGCGGAAAAGAGCAGGATCAGCGCGCCGCCCAGGTGCAGGCCGGCGATCAACATATACGCCTCCTTGATCGTGCCGCTGTTCATCGTCATCAGGGTCCCGAGGATCATGAGCGCCAGCCAGCCCCAGAGCGCGCGCCGGCGACCGGTAGATCGGCTCAGCCCGCTCCACGCCACGAGAATCCAGGGCCCATAGCAGACGCTGAAGATGGCGGCGTGGTTATAGCGGAAGGCGAAATAGCCGATGAAGGCGGAGGTGAGCGCGGCCAGCAGCGCGCCGGCCAGGCCCGCCTCGAGCTGCCAGGCGGCGAGGCCGAGCCCGCAGGCGAAGAGCCAGCGCGCAATGACGAATTTGGCGTCCCAGGCCCAACTGGCGCCATTGGCGACGATGGTAATCCATTGGAGCGGGTCGCCGAACATCGACTGGCCCTGGCCCAGCAGGGGAATTCCGCAGCGGTTGTAGCGGTTCCACAGCGGCCAGACCTGATCGCGGAAGACCGAGCGATGCTCGACCATGGAAAACGGCACGTGATGCCACATCATGGCGCCGACGTCCGCGTTGTGGGCGCTGTTGGGCTGCGCTTCGTAGCCGGGCAGGGTGGGAACCCCTTGGTAGAGCATGGCCGCCGGCCCATTGTCGGGCGACACGAGGCTGCGGCCCGCGAAGATCACCGGATGCATCTGCCAGGCGACTCCCGCGGCGGCCGCGATCGCGATCGCCCGGCACGGACATCGCCGGGCCCAGGCGAGCGCGCCCGCGCTCCAACGTGAAGCGGCGGCCCATCCGATCAGCCAGACGAGCACGACCGCGCCCGCGAACCAGGCCGCATGGGCGGGCAGGAGATCGATCCACGACCGCCGAAGCGTGAACGGCTTCACGCCGTCGATCAGCGTGACGGGATCGTCGGAGCCGGGCGTCATTTCGATGCGCAGGCTGCGTCCTTCGCGATGGACGGAGGCGATCTGCTGGATCGGGCGGAATTGATCCGGCGAAAATTTCTGAAAAACCCGCCCCCAGGAGTTGACGATGCGGGCACGCGACAGCGTGATCACGCCATCGGCAGTGGTGGGATCGAAACGCAGGGCTTGATAACGGGCGTCGGGCAGGGGGAGCCGGTAGATCTGCTCAACGCCGACCGCCAGGGGCAGCGTCGAGGAATCGGCCTCGTTGAAATTCTTCCCGATGTCGTAATAGATCTGGACGTTGCCCGGCTTGGTCGCGCGAAGCGTGACCTGGAATACAAAAGGGTCGGCGCTGCCGGGCTTTTCCGTGACAAAGGGGATTGCCAGGGTCGCCGCGAACAATGCCACCACGATTATTTTCACTTTTTTTCCACCCAGGCGACGATTCCGAAAATCCCCGCCATGATCGCGAGCCCGGCGGCGGACAATCCGAGCATGAGCGGGAACTGCCGCGCCCGGTAGCTCACGCTCACCTGGTGCGGGCCGGCGGTATCGATGACGAGGCCTTCGAAGGCATGGTTTAGTCGCAGCACGGCCGCTTTCCGGCCGTCGATTTCCGCATGGGCGTAATGGGGCCACCAGGCTTCGGTCAGCACCACGAGGCCGGGGCCGGGAGCCTGGATGAAAAACGAAGTCGTGTTTTCCGTCAGCCGATAGTGATCGGCGGGCACGACCGCGCGGCCGGACAGGTCGCGGGGTATAAGGGCGAGCCCGGGGTTGGCCGCGAGTTCGAATGCCTGGACGGCCGCAAACGGGCGGCCGTCGCCGTGCAGGATGCGCTGCATGAGCTCCCCGGGTTTTTCGTAAATCGCCAGGCGATCGGTGAAGAATGCCCGCGGCCACGCGGTGGGGCTTTCATAAACATCGAGATCGCCCGTTTGGTCGAGCTTGAGCACGGCGCCCAGGGCGCCCTGGTCGCTCCGGAGGTCCAGATAATGGCGGACGTTCAGGAAATCGAGGAACGGCCGCGAGGCGGCGAGGTTGTCGCGGGAGAGGTAGAGCCGCCAGTCCCAGATGCGCTGCAGCGGCGAAAGTCCCGTGAGTTCCCGATAATAGGGGCTGATCAGCGGATCGGGACCGTTGATTCCTTCGAGCCCATAAGTGCCGGTCCAGCCCGGAAAAAAATTACTCTGAAGCCCGACCGTCCGGCTCGGCTCGATGCGCTGGGCTGCCTTGAGCAACTGGACGGCGCCGGAGCGGGCGTGGAAGTCCACGCGGGGGGTCGGGCGCATCACATAATCCTCAAATCCGACGACTTCGGCCTGCAGTCCCTGCCGCCAAAGGACGGCGAAGGCGCAGACGGCGAGCCCCGCCCCCTGGAGGGCCGAAAGCCGGTTGCGGGCGAGGGCGTGGCGGGAGATCAAGCCGATCCCGATCACCGCGGCCAGCAGCACGGCCAGGTAGCCCAGGATAAAGGGACTGAGGGGAATCGACTCGCCGAATTTCAGGGGGGAAAATGTCACCCCGGCGCCGAAGACGGAGCGGTGCACGGCCTGCCCGAAGGCCACGTAATTGAAAACCAGGGCGAAAAGGAGCAGCCCGGCGATGGCGAGGTCGCCGCGCCCCTCGCGGGCCCGGAGCCGGGCGGCCGCGGTCGCAAAGCCCGCTCCGGCCAGCACCGCCCAGAGCACGATCAGGGGACAGGTGAACGAATTGTCGATATGGGCGATATTGGCGAAAAAGGGGGTGCGCTCGATCCACCCGGGCGGCACCAGCCCGAAGGCGAAGCTCAGCGGCACCAGCGCGCTGGCGGCGAGGGCCATCACGCTGCGATTGCCGAATTGGCTGCGCAGCGTGGCGAGAAAGTAAAGCAGGCCGGCGAGGATGAGAAAATTCGCGGACGGATTGAACACGACGGCGCCGGCGCTCAGCGGACGGTAAAAAGCCTCGTCGAATGCGCCGAGCATCACGCCCGGCTGGATTTGGAAGGCGCTCGGGGCGTTGTAGGCGGTGTAGGCCGCCTTCATCGTGTCGAGGAAGGTGACCGTGATCGGCGCGGTGATCAGGACAAAGAGTCCGCCGGCGCCGGCGGCCGCGGCCAGTTTCGCCAGCCGGGCTCGCCACGGTGCGGCCGCGGCCAGCAGCACGCAGGCGCCGGAAAAATTCATCGTGAGCAGCAGCATGTAGGCCTCTTTCACGCTGCCGCTGTTCATGAGGGCCAGGTTCGCGAGCATCATCCCGGCGCACCAGCCGAAGATCGCGCGCGGCCTGCCTGCCTGGGTCAGCCGCACCCAGCAATACAGCGGCCAGGGGGCGTAGCAGACGCCGAACAGCGCGGGATGATTGAGCCGGTACAGGAAAAATCCGACGAACGGCGCCGCTAGGCTGACGATGAGCGCCGCCGGCGCATGCCGGGTCACCGCCAGCACGAGCAGGCCCAGTCCGGCCGCGAACAGCCATTTGGATAAAAGATATCGCAAATCCCAGGCCCACGCCGCCCCTTTGGCGATCACCGGGAGCAGGTGCAGGGGATCCCCGAACATCGAGAACCCCTGGCCGAGCAGCGGCGTGCCGCAGGAATTCCAGCGATTCCAGAGCGGCAGTTCGCCGTCGCGCAGCAGCGCGCGATTCTGGGCCATCGAATAAGGGACTATCGCCCACATGATCGAGCCGATATCCGAGCCTTTTATGTCCGCCATCTGCTCGTCGGCATAGCCCGGCAGGGTGGGGAAGCCGTCGTAAAGCAGGACCGTTCCCAGGTTGGGCGAGACGTAGCTTTTGCCCAGGAAGACGATGGGGTAGGCGCTGGCCACGACGGCCAGGGCCGACACGAAAAACACGGCCCTGTAAGGGGTCATGCTTCGTTTATTGCTGCCGCAGCAAAAAACGAAGCATGACCCATTAAGCAGTCCGTAAAGCGCGAGGAGCGTCGCGAAAACACAGGCGGTGCGCCACCCCCAGTCGATCAGGACTCTCATCCAGGTGATTTTGAGCGCCAGGGGAGGGGAAAATTCGAGCAAGAGCTGGGGATCGCCGGCGCCGGGGACCACGTCCACTTCAAGCCGCCCGTCGACGGTTCGCATCGATTCGATTTGATGCAAGGGTTTGAACGCGGAAAGGGGCAGGTCTCTCCCGTGTCCGCCGCCAACACCCACGATGCGCGCTGACGCGATAGTTACGGTGCCGTCCCGATCGATGGGGTCGAACCGCAGGGCGCCATACGTGCCCGGCGGCAAGGCGAGACGATAGGTTTCGAGCGCGGCGCCTTGGTGCAAGGGGATCGCGGTGGAGTCTTTTTCGCTGAAGCCCGACCCCGAGTCGTAATAGACCTGCACATGTCCGGAGGCGGACGAGGCGAGCCGGACTTCCAAGGCAAATTGGCCGGATTTTTCCCGGACGACGCAGAGGAAGGGAATGACCACCGCCGCGCTTAAAAGCGCGACGGCAAAAGGATGAAACTTGAAACCTGAAACCTGAAATTTACTCATCACAAAAAAATGCGATTGCGCCGAGCGCCAACGCGGCGAACGCGGAAATCACGGCGATCCATAAACCGTTCTTCACCGCCTGCCACGCCCAATACGAGAGGTTTGCCATTTCCACGGGCTGGCTGAAGGCGAGCCAGCCACCCGGGCTTTCAGCGCGCGCCGCCACGATGAATTCCCCTTGGGGCGCGGGAACGTAAGCGGAGCGCCAAGTGTCATTCGGCACCTGCCGTGGTTGCGCGGTGGCGAGCAACGCGCCCGTGCCAGCGTTCCTCAACTCCAGCGCCACCCCGGGCCGCCCGATCTGTCCGGCGACCTCAAACCTCAGCCACCCCGGTCGCCGAATCCGCAGGGGCGCGCTTTTCCACATCTGAGGTGGGGCGGCGGGTCCCTCCGACGCCTGCTCGACTCCATACGACCCCCAAGTCACCCGATTCGAAAGAATAGGCGTCGCCGGCGACAGCCCCGTCGGAGACGGAACCAGCGACCTGGAGTCGTGCTGGACAAATCCGGCGTCGCCGCCTCCGCCGGTCGTAAGATCGAGCGGAATTCTCACGCTCGCGGGCAGCACGGCTTGCAACTCCGGCATACGGATGCGCTCCAGCAACGCGCTTTCGCTGGGATAGGGAATTTCCGGATGCTTCAGGTAGGCCTCGTTGCCGGTGGCGAGGTAGTTGCGGGTGTTTTGTTCGCAGAAAACATGATAGATTTTCAGGGTGGGCAGATCGGTTCGCATGACTCCGTCGACCGCATAGGCCACGCCGGCGCCGAACGAGACCGCCCAAGCCACGCCGAGCCCGGCCAGAAGGATGCGGCTCCCCCGGGCGGGAGCTCCGCGTCCCCACAGCCACGCGACGGCCAGGCCGTTGACCACTGCGCCGAAGAGGAGGGTATCGATGTATCGCGACGCGGGCTCCCCGCCGCCAGCGCCCCGCGCATAAGCGGTGGCCAGGATCTGGAGGATGACCCATCCGCCCAGCCCGGCCAAGGTGTAGCCGCTGAGTCGAGCAGGCGTCGCGGGGGCGCGCCGCCCCACCTTCGAGCGTCCGTCCGTGAACACAACCCACGTCAGCCAGCACCACGGCAGCCAAATCAGGACGGCCGACCAGGCGGTCCAGAAATCCGGCCATTGGAGGCTGTGAATCACTGTGAGGAGAAAATCCTGCGCGCTATGGGCCTTGAGGCTTTCGTGATAAGGGACTGAAACCTGGGTGAGCAACCCGATGACCGCCAAAACCGCGCAGAGCGCCATGGCCGGTCCGGCGGCCCGGAACGTCGTTTCCTTGCGCAGCAGGCGGACGACCAGCAATCCGATCACAACCGATGGCGCGATGAAGCCGGACGCCATGCTGCCGAGCGCCAACGCCGCGCAGGCGGCGCCCAGCCACCAGGATCGCGACCATGGCGCGGCCAGCGGCAGCCAGGCGATGGCACCGAAGGACAATCCGATCAGGAAGAACTGCTGGGAATGAAATCCGCCGACGATGTTCTGCCAGGACAGCGGCAGCGCATAAGCGGCCGCCAGGAGAAGAAATAGGGGCGCGTGCCAGCGCCGCTCCAGATGGCGGCAGCCGAAGACGAAAAAGGCCGCGGCGATCACGCCGGGGAGGATCGCGTTGACCGCCGCTTCCAGCCGCTGATCCCATTGGCCGTTGGCCAGGGTGAGGCCAAAATTGACCAATTTGGTGAGCACGACGCGGTGTTCGTTGTGCGGTTGAAAGAATGCGCCGATCGTCAGGTGGTGTTGAAACCAGGGCGCCAGCAGGATGAGGCCTTCGGCATCCCACTGGTCCCAGATGGGCAGGTCGGTATCGAACTGATTCACCACCGCCCAGCGGGACCCCAATACGATAAAAAACAGGCACGCCGCGAGCGCCCAACGATTCGCGGAGATTTTCGGGATGGGATTCACGCGGGAGTCAGGTTCCGAGGTGGGGCGGCGCGCCCTCGCGACGCTCGTTCGCGTCGAACAGCGGTCTGGCATCCGGCAGCAGCGCCGCGCTGGCGTCGTTCCGGGCGTGCCGGCGGAAAAGCCCGCCTGCGAACCGGGCGGCCTGGGAGGCGGAGGGGATCGATCCACTGCGACACTTTTTCCCGATGGGTCATTTCAGGCAAAATGCGTCACCACTCTCGGGGCGG
>Ga0302325_10021050_pt1 | contig 13668 bp, 16 predicted proteins | sample Palsa_T0_2_FD_201948 | JGI IMG/M metagenome (GOLD analysis project Ga0302325, IMG submission 201948) | Peat permafrost microbial communities from Stordalen Mire near Abisko, Sweden - Palsa_T0_2 | ecosystem: Environmental > Terrestrial > Soil > Palsa > Peat permafrost | place: Sweden: Abisko... | reverse complement strand
ACCGTGGGGGAGTTGGTTGGGGTGAGTAACCCTGCCTCACGCCCGCTACTTCGTTCGGGTACCCCGGCAAGTTCGCCAGTCCCACGCCGTTGAACTGATCCAGAAATTGATAAAGCGCTTGCTCGACTGTTCGCGCGCGCTCCGGATTGGTGTCCCAGATAGTAAACTGGACCCGAGCCTGTGCGGTCGCCATTCGCCCGGTGAGTGCGTAAGATTGCGGTTGTGAAATCTTCTGTACGACGATCGCCGGATACGTGGAGCCTTGGGCTAGCTGATTGTCGTACCATGCGATGGCTGATGGGTTTCCCGGCGCCGCAGCAAGCAAAGACGCCAACGGCGAGTAAGCCGATGCCTGCGATAACAGCAACGCTTCTAGCGAATTGCTCATGCATTGAACGCCGCCCCAATCTGGGAACGAAACAGTTCCATGATCGGACCCACCGATTCATCCATCGCCGGCCGCATGTAAGGCTGAGCCACCATGCCGGGCCAGTTCGGATCGTACGGCCCAGCGCCAGCACCCGGCGAACTCGCGCCCCGGACACCGGTTCCGAACTCAACGAAAGCCGCGTAATCCGTATGCGGTCCAACAGTTCCCCGTACGGTAGTGTCGAGCTGCTCCACTTCCACCGTGATGGAGTCCCGGAGCCGTCCGGTATCCACTGGGCAATATTCCTGTGCCGTGGCCTGGATGAGCGCGCACGCCGCCTCTACGCTTGCCAGGACTGCTGGAGTGATCACCACGCCGATGAACTGACCGAGGTCGTTGCGCGGCCGAAATGTGGCTGTAGCGGAGATCATAAATTTACTACCCTGAGGCGCATTCTGGTCTGCGTTCCCTGCGAATCGGGCTCAGCGCCATAAATGTCGTACGTCTGGGTCTGATTCGTCACCGTGTTGGTGAGAACCGCTCTCCACCCGACATCTCCCCAATTGGTTGACGGTCCCAACTGCGGATAGCTTCCATTCAACAGAACGTGGCGAAGACCTGACGATTCCACTTCGCCTGGGAGACGTTGCTCGATAGCTGAGATGCCCGTGCCAGTTCCTTCCGGCGCATCCATGCAGACAATCGCTTGCAGGCCTGACACTGGAAGATAATTGCCAGACGGCGCGCCGGAAGGTCCGTTAATTCCGTCAGGAGCTTGAATCGAACAGAGCGAAACCGCGAGGCCTGAGTTATTGAACTCAACCATCACGTCCGCGAGATCGTATGCTATGCCCTGGTAAGCCATTACGTGTTGTTCTGCCGATACAACATCTTCCAAAGCCGTTCCCGGATCGAGAACGAATCCTGAACCATCTCTGAAATTGCGAAGTAGCCCGCATTCGCTTCGTCTTCGATGTAGCTGTCCGCGATTTTGTTCAACGCCGCGCTTGCCGCTGGACCGTCCATCTTCACGTCCAACACGCTCTCGATGAGATTCCGCGCCTTCGAACTCCCGAGCGCCCGGAGTAGTAGCGCCGCGCTTCGCCGGTAGGAGATCACCTGTTGCACCGGCACAGCGGGATTGTAGCCCGTCAGTCCGATGATGACCGAGGGATAGCCGACGTTCCCGGACGACTCGATCTGCATTGCTGCGTTGATCTCGTCGTCCTGAAAGATCGGTTGCGCGGGGTTGGTGTCGAACACCAGCAGCCTCACCGTTGAAAGCTGCGGGTAATTCGTAAAGTCGTATGTGAAAGACATCAGGCACTGTTTAGGCGCTGCCGGTCCCTTTCGAAAACACCGCCTGTATAACCATTACGGCGTAGTCCCCGCTGAGAAAACAGCCATGATCGGATCGATCTGCGTTCCACCGAATACGTCGCGGATTTTGTAGTGAACCGAATCCGTGTCGAAGTCACCTTCAAGCGGAGACATGTTCGAAGTCCCCGGAATAACTCCCGGTCCCGGTCCCATCGTTCCTTCACCAATTGCCACGCTGTTCGGCAACTTCATGAAAAGCTCCGGGGTGTTGTGGCCGCGAAGCTTTCCGAATTCGAGAGCCGGGCGTCCGTTTTCCGGATTCGAAAACAGATACCACCCGGTGGTCCCCTGAACGGTATCGACGATGGGCAAGTAGTAGTTAACCGCCAACCGCACGATGTTCTTCGCCCAGTTCATCGCATGCATTTGCTGTAGCGGAAATGTGTTCGCGCCGCCGTTGGTTCCACCCTGATCGCCCATCCACACGTAATCCGTGTTGAGGATGTTCATAGCCACAGTCTTGAGAGCGGGCGGAACAACCAAGGTCATCGCCTCAACCGAGATTGGCTGACCCGTGGTGTCAACTTGGTTCATCAGCACCACGATTGCCTGTTGCAAAGCCGTGATGTTAAGCGCCGGATCATTCTTCGTGAAAGCACCCCCGGCGTTCGCAGCATTCACGCGGTTTTTGTTTGCGTTCGAGAAAAACGTCAAATTGCCAGCATAGAGCTGAGTGACGAAGAACTCTTCGGTTCGCCGCGCGCCGCGTCCGAATCTTGCAGGCGTATCCTTCAGCGCGTTCAAATCGTCATTGACGAAAGTCTCCCAGAAGAACGGCATCCGTTTACCGTATTTCGCCAGCCGATAGGTGTACTGCGCATCAGTCAGGTAGTCTTCCGGGTATTGGCCACCCTGTTCAATGGGTAGCAATTGGCCAGGATTCGGATCGCTGCTCGTTTGAATCGCAGCGAGCAATCCGGTTCCACCGTCAACCCTGAACCTCCGCACGGGCCGGAAGTCGGAAACTTCAGCTTGATGCGCAACCAGGTTCCAGGTGTACGGCGTCTCCAGATAATTCGCCAAGACAGCGCGGTCGATCACATCGCCGAACAGGTTGGGGAAATCCGAGATGGACATCGCTTCCTGCAGGTTCAGCAGATCGCGCTTCGATCCTCGGAACCCGCGATAGATGAGACTCGCAGCCTCGGACATGCGGTGCTCATAGTACCGGCGCCCGCGCCGCTCGAAGATCGCGCGCGAGATGTTGGCCACCCGACCGTAACCGGGTTCCGTGTCCCGATAGGCGTTCGAGCCGTTATCGCGGAGCAAGCCCTCGATAGACCGCGATTCGTTGCCGTCGAATGCACCGCCGTTTCGCACCCACGGTGCTTTGAAGTCGCCCCAGTTTTTCGCTACTTCTGTGAATGGAGTCATGGTTTCCTCTCGTTAGGCTGCGTTCTTCAACAGCACCGGAATGACCGCCGTCAATCCCGCCGCAATCGGCTGCAAAGCGATTCCAATAAAAGTTCCGGTGGTGTCAGCCGAAAGCTTGGAACCGTAGGTGATGCCGGTGTTGATGTCGTAGGTTCCACCGTCCGCATACACCCCGTCACCGATCTTGATGGCCGCGCCGGCCGAAGGCGAGCCTTGCGTTTGCGCTTCAACCGAAAGATTGAAAGCACCCTCGAAGTCAACCGTCAGGTATCCGCTGTTGGAATCGTAGACGGGATTGGTGGTGTTCTGAGCCGTAGCCGAAACACCGGCCATTACATGAGTTCCGCGACCGAGCAAAAGAACAACGCCGGTTGCGATGTTGATGCCCGAGGGCATCTGCAAGACCAGCGTTGCGAAGCGTTCAAGGTATTTGTTCGTCATGACCTACGCTGCCCGCCCTTTCTTGAAAGCTTTCCGCGCTTCTTTCCGAAGCTCGTACGCGCGTCCTGCCGACTCCGCGAGCTTGGGACCTACGAAGATGTCAACGAGAGAGCCGATAGACTTCTCGAAGCGCTCCGTCAGTTCCTTTTCGTCGGCCTCGCTGAATTTCGCGGCCTCGGCTTCGGTCATGCGTGCGCCGAAGTTCGATCCACCCGAGTACCCGGCTTCCATCAGGAACTGTGCAACGTCTTTCGAGACGCGCTCGACGGCTTCCTTCAGTTTCTTTGGATCGTCGGGGATGCCTTCCGACAAGATCCGGCGTATCACTTCGTTCTTCCCGGAGTCCGGTAGGCGAATGTCGGCCAGGTGCTCACGGATAACCCGCGGGCCATCCGAGCGCATAAGCTGCTCGCGAAGCTTTTTGTTCTCGGCCTCCAGCGGTGCCGTGCTCTCTTTGATGAGCGCAAGAACCTCGTTTTTGTCCATGTCTACCTCTCCCTCTTTTTTCGACTCCGTGAAAATCTTTCCATCCCGGCCGGCCTTCGTGACAAAATCCACACTCGCCGCGTTCTTCAGTGCCGTGATGACTCGTGGTTTGCCGTCCGGCCCTTTGGCCGATTCGTCGCGATCACCACCAGCGCGAATCGATAGCCCGATGTGCGGCCCCATTTCCTTCACCTTGTCCGCGTAATCGGAGAACACTTTGGCATGAGCGTACAAGCCAGGCCCATCGTGCCCCGATTCATTCCAAGCTGCGTCGGTGGTAGTAACAGCAGCAAGACGGTTAAGGTCACCCTCGGGACGCGCAGACTCTTCAGCATCGGTATCGTGATTCCAAAACATCTGCGTTCCGGCTTTGAAGACCTTTGCCTCAGCGGCTTTCTTCAAAACCTCGGGAGGATAGTAACCGCTCGTTCCCCGGCCCGGCGAAATGAGTTTGATCGGATAGGTTGCGGTCGCGGCTTCAGCGAGACGCGGAGCCTCACAGAAGTGCGCGGAGCTTTCGAGCAGCAACGCACCTTCCGGCTTCCACGTGGACCACGCATCCTTCAGCGAATCCGGCAACGCAAATCCTTTCGCTTTCGCGATGCGTTTGATGTTCGCCCGGATCGTGTCGGTCGAGTAGTTCCCCGGTCCCGCGCGCCCCAGCGAATGCAGCGCCGCGGAAACATCCTCTGACTTCAGAATTGGGAAGCTCTTGCCTTTACCGGCGAAGCTACCGGAGTCCGCAGCGTTTCGAGCTTTCGCCCCAATGAACCGCTCGTAGATGGGGAGCTGGAGGTAGATGCCTTCCTTCCGCACCGCTTCATCCATAGCCGTGTATTCGTCGCCTTCGCCCGCTTCTGGAACGTAGCTTGTAACCGGCAGCACGTTCTTGGAATTGTCGAAGTCAATCGAGGCCTCGGGCGCCGTCTTGCCTCGGGCTGACATTTCGTAAGGAGCTGAGCGTATGTCACCCTTGCACGAAAAGATGCAGTTGCCCTCGGTTCCGTCTCCATCGTGATCGATGTAGGAATCGCCCGCGTGCTTGTAACTCTTGTCTTTGGCGTGGTCGTTGATCGCGTCCGAGAGCGCTTTTCGGACGTCGCCATGCATCATGGCAGCTTCCTGGATTTTGAGCGCTACAAGCTGGATTCCCGGCGAAAGAGTACTAGTACTCATTTTTCAAGAGCTTACGCCACACCACCCATTGCTGTACAGGGATGTTGCGCAACATTCTGTTGTGGTAGTATTGCAGCCATGGCAGAAAAGAGCCGAGCCGAGTACTATCGAGGCTATCGTAAAACCGTGAAACCACTGAATGAACGGGAAGCGTACCAGGAGGGATTCAAAGCTGGAGTGCAGGCTTGTGTCGATGTTGCAAAAAAGCGCGGTGAGTTCCAGCTGGCCGTCAGGTTACAACGAATCGCCAGCTTCGAGACTCCAGAACTGACTCAGCGCCGCGACTTCTTGAAAACGCTAGGACCGCCGCCTTCAAACGGTCGCTGATGGAACTGGTGTTTCACGCGGCTTTTTCGGCAATCCGTGCCTGTAATGCCCGCACTTGCAATTGTCTACGCGGAAACCACACGAGAAGCAATACGTGTCCTGCAAAACTCCGAAGGCCGCGAGCCTTTCAACCGGTGAGAGCCTCTTGAGCCAATCCTGAACCATCCCCAGGGCTGCTGTCATGCTCAGATTGTAGCGCTTCCACCTAGGCCAGCGCCTACTAGGTGACGTACAGAGTGTCGGTGTCGTTGACGTGTTCGTAAACCTTGTCTGTCAACGCAAAGCCTTTCCCTGGACCCTCACTCTTTGAAAGCTTTGCTGCCGTTCCGACCGCTCCGACTTGTGCTAGAACGTCTGAAGCGAGCGAACCGGGCTGCACTTCAACTCCATGGCCGACGCCTTTGAACATCACCGTCAGACGCTTGGAGCCTTGGGGTTGCTTGTGGTGCGGATCTTCTGGTCGCTGGTCGCGCCCAGGCGCTTTCTTTTCGCCGGCCTGCGGATCGGGTCTCTCCTCAACTGGCTTTTCGTGTTCCATGTGGCGGATCTCCTTCGCAAGGATAGTAACCGAAGGTAAGACGCCGAAGATGGTCAGATTTGCACAGACTCGGTATCGTGTTCTAAGGCTTCGACATATGCCCGCGCCGCTTCCACCACAGCTTTGGAATCGTCAGTTACCAACTTCAGATCGTCTTCGTCGCGCGCCACCACGTTCGGAGTCACCAGGCTGTGAAGTGTGGCTATCTGTTTCGGTGGAATGGTTCGAATCGGATAACCCTCTCGTGCTTCAACTGCTCGCGCTTCCTGCACGTCGCGCGTTTCGAGTTCGCAATTGCAGTTTGGGTGTGCAGGTGGTTCATCATCACCTGAGGGAAACTGATCGTCCATATCAATCCACCCGGCGTCCGCATTCTCAATACACGTCTCACATGTCCCCCCTACCCAGCTTTTCTCCGTGGCCCCTTCATCCGCAGCCTCTCTCAGCCTCTTGGAGCGCTTCTTAAGCTGAGCCTCGGTTACCGGCTTCCTGGGTGGTATCGGTTCCAGGTGCGCCACCGCTGCGTGAGGGAAATGGATCGGGCTGGAACTCGGCATCCCGGTCATGTGCGCGACCAGGTGCTGCACCAAAGGCGAATGCGAAACGACGACAACCGATTTCTTGCCTGCTCCCAAGCGTTGAATCTCGGCTAACGCATCTTCCGGCTTCGCATCCGGGTCGAGTGCTGAAGTCGTTACCGGGTTCAGGTCCAGCTTCTTGCCGATGTGCTTGGCCGTCTGCTGCGAACGTTTCATGTTGGACTGCAAAAGCAAATCGTGGGGTGGAAGCTGTTTCTTCAGCCACTTTGCCATCATGCGCGACTGATCTTTTCCGGTATCGGTCAGAGGACGGGTTGGGTCCATTCTCATTCCGTCGACGGGTTGTGAGTGGCGCATCAGGTACAGCTTCAAGGTGTCCCCACGTTTCCGGTCACGGTCAGCGTTCCGCGATTGAGTTCGTAATCCTCTGAGCCGTTCTGCAACGTCAATTCACAGTCCATCGTCGCAACAGCTTCCGGACCCAGCGCTAGCGCCGCCGTGTCGCCCGGCTCGATCTGCAACGTCGCGCAATCCGTTCCACCAGCGCTGTTGTTTATAGTGATGCCGGAACTCGGTGAGCTTTTGTTGAGCGAGAATCCCGCTGGTGTGTAAGCTGCGTGAAACCAGAGCGTAGAGCCGACAAGCGATTGCGGCGTCACGCCGTCAGATTGAAAAACGCTCAGGAAGAATACACCCGTTTTGTTCTGAGTCATCGACAGTTGCAGCGCCATCAGGTAAGCCTCGTGAACACGTTTACCCCAAAACAGTAGGTGTGGCCCTCTTTATCGACACAGTTAGGGACGAGTTTGCCGTCAGTGTTCTTCCAGTCCGATGATGTCTTGGTGAGTTCTATTCCGTTAAATAAGAACTTTTCCCCGAGTGCTCTATCTCCGAAAAATGTCATCAGACTATAGTACCCTCTGGAGATCCGGAAACAATAATTCCGATCGGTCCGGCTGCTCGTGCGCTTCCCACCGGACGTATCACCACGTTGACTGGCGGTGGTGGCTGTTGAGGCGCAAACAGGTATCCGCCGAAGTTGGCGCGCCCGCCATCCTGGAAGAAATACTCAACTGCGCGCGCAAGTTTCTGCCACGCGAGGTTGTCGATAGTAGGAGCTTGGAACGAGAACGGGTATCCGCGCGCCGGCGCCCGCCCAGCTTCTTCAAACTGGTAATCAATGGATCGGTGAAGCGCGCGCCACGCAAGGTTTTCCACCACCACCACTGGCGTAGTGAATAGCCAGCCGCCAGCTCGCGCCCGCCCAGCTTCTTCGAAAGCGTAGTCAACGGAGCGCTTGAGCTTTTGCCAAGCCAGGTTATCGATTACCGGGGCTTGCGCGGTCCACGGCGAGACATTCACCTTGACGCGCCCAGCTTCGTCAAAGGTGTACTGGACGTCGCGATTGATCCGGCGCCACGTCAGGTAATCTGCTGGTGGTGGTTGGAACGGGTAAATCCATCCCGAAGTTTTAGCCAAGCCACCTTCATCGAACGTGTAGGCTATCGAGCGTTGGAGTCCACGCCATGCGATCTGGTCGTTATTGAGACTTGAGGCGTCCGGTATCCACCGTGCAGTTCTGCCGGCATCGTCAAAGCTGTAGTCAACGTTCCGCTTGACCTTCTGCCACGCGAGATTGTCTATAACTGGTGCTTGGGTGACCCAGGGCGCTACGTTCGCTTTGACACGGCCACCTTCATCGAACTGGTATTCTACGCCGCGGTTGATGCCGCGCCACGGTATCTGGTCTTGTGAGAGGTTCGAAGCATCGGGAACCCATTGCGTCTTGCGCCCGAGTTCTTCCCCCTGATATTGGATGTTGCGCTGAATCGCGCGCCATGCGATTTGATCCGAGCCAAGCCCGGAATTGTCCGGCAACCACCTCGCACGCTGGCCACCGTCCGCAAAGGTGTACTCAACACCGCGCTGCAGACCGCCGCGCCAGGGAATCTGATCCGTGCCTAGATTGGATGCGTCAGGAATCCAGCGTGGTTGCTGGCTTGGATTGTCTGGTGGGGATTGCTCCACCGAACGGTTGACCTTTTGCCACGCTAATTGGTCAACCGCTGGTGGAGCGGCAGTGTACGGGAGCCAGCCGGTGCTCTTGATGAGCCCCAGCGTCTCGATGATGACAAGGCTGTACCGTACGATCACACGGGGCCTAACCTAGCGGTTAGCCGCCAGTCTCTTCGAACGTCACGCCACCCGAGAACGCACAGGTTCCGGACACTGTGGAGAGCAATTCAAAAAGAAAAGCCTCAGCACCTCCGAAGACGGGTTCCCGCCCTTGCGGGTAGCTGAAGTCGTAGCCTGCGTAAATATGGCAGCCCGTCTCTTCAAGTATCGTGAAAGCCCCCGTTGTGGTTCCAGTGGTGGTGTCGTTGACGCGCGCCGTTGCGGTAGCCGCCGCATCACCGATATCTACAGGTCTCGGAGTGGCCGCGGCGCCACCCGATCCAACGGTGAACGTAGCAGAAGAAAGACGCGCACGAATCTGAAGCATTTGTGCAGTCGGAATGGACGTGTTGGTTGCGCCAACACGCATACGCTTGACTTTCACCGTTCGAACGCCGGCAGCGATGGTCAAACTTACAAGCGTCTGAGCCGCCGAAACGGTGACGTTTTCAAAAGTTACTTCGTAGATGCGTGGCATGAAATCTCCTTGGGGTTAGTGTACACGATTACTGATAGCGTGTCTCGTACATGTTGATCACTGGAGCGATGACATCCGGCGAGTCCTGGTGTTGAGCAATCCCTACATCTCGAAATGTAGAAGTGCTGCCACTCGCAAAGCTGGCGGGAAACGCCGTCCCACGAAGTGCACCGCCCGCACCCGCGGTGTTATTCAGTTGGAAATTATTGCTCCCTGCGGCAATGAAGAAGGAGGACACGCCGATGGTGAAACTAGTGTTGATTGTCGAAGAGGAGAACGAGGTATTTCCTCCGGTGTTGTTATACGCTGCACAATTCATCAACTGGAAGGAGTCTCCGGTATCATTGAAACCAAACCCGGTGTTGGCTTCTGCGATGCAGTTCTGCAACATTCCCACAAGACCCGCCCCACCTCCAGCCCTGAATCCATCACGCCCATTTCCATATGCTACGCAATTTATTAAGGTGGCATTGCTTGAAGGGTTGAAGCCGTCTGAAGTGGCGCCGGTGTTTCCGTAGGCCAGACAGTTCACGAAATAACCGGACGGTGAGGCGTCAGAGTCGAATGCCGTAACGGTGTTGCTGAACGATTGGCAGCCGTAGCAACGTGGCACCCGGATTGCCGATACGACCGAGCACCCTGTTGCTGTGCAGTTAATAGCAAGGGCGCTTCCAGAAGTGTTCTTAATCCCACCGTTGGTGCAGTTCTGTGCCGCAATGCCGTACCAAACCATTCTGCCTGAACCCGCTGTAGCGCAACTACTAGTGAGCGCAGATCCGTTGAGAATAAGGTTTCCGCAAGCCACCTCATTGCCTGTGAAATTCACCAATATGAAAGTGCTGATACCGCTTGCCGTCAGTGTAGGTGGAGATCCCATGTCGCCACGAGTGGAATTGTACCCCTCTACCCTGCACGTAGCAGCCGCCGAACTGAAGCAGCCTCCCGACACATTGTTGCTCGCGCTCGTGACAGAGTAGCTTCCGTTTTTTATCCAAACGATGTTGGAGGTTATGAAGCTGGCTCCCACCATGCCTAGGCTAGCGAGCGCGCCGCCGATGTTCATGACCCCGTTCGTTCCCGTTCCTGGAGAACGATCTAAAACAATCGTGGTGCTGTTGGTGAAGGTGACTGCCTGGTACCAGCCTGTGGTTAGACCGGTACCGCTCAAGTAGATGATGTTGCCTACAATCGCCGCCGTGAACGATGCCGTGGCCGATGTCACCGTAGCCACTCCTGTAGCTACCAGATCGGTGGTGCTGATGTTGTTCCCTGCAGTGTTCTTTGAATTTTGCTGAGAAAAATCTGTCCCCGACGCCCCAGCGACAAAGGCTCCCCCGTTGGTGTCGGAGCCAGCCGTGCGAACTTCCCAAACTGAGTTAGCCGATAGAGCCATGTTTTAAAGCGCGCCCAGTTTTCCCAAGCGCGCCTCTGATCTGATTCAGATTGCGCTCAGTGTATCACACGTTAGCCTGGACGTGGTCTCGATTGCTTCACCAGACGTCTCACTTTCTCTGCCGCTTCCTGGTAATGCTTGGAACTCAAAAAGTCCGCTATCCGCTCTACGCCTTCATCATCACCTAACATGCACCGCATGACGATTTCGCCCGATTCAACGTGTTCGACTTCGAGCATGTGACACGGATCGCCGTCCAGCTTCTTGACTGTCTTCCGAACTGCGATGCGTTCGTTACGTGCGAGACGCAAGCCGCTCCATCGCCTCTTCGAATACCCGCCGCGCTTCCGCTACCGTCTTCGCTGGAGCCTTCCCTGGTGGACCGTTCGGCCGCACCGTAGCTTTCGGTGGTACAGGCGCGCCCGGTTTCGGTGGAGGCTGCTGACCCTCCGGCGCAACCGGCACCGGTGGAGGTGGTGGAGGCGGTAATGGAGGCGGCAGGCTCAAACTTGTGAGCGCCTTCCCCTGAGGCTGCATGATGCTCTGTGCCGGAACTTGAGAACGTTGATCCGTCACATCCGCCGCTGGATCGTACTTCGCCCCGTAAATCTTATCGAGCAGCATTCCGCGTTTCTCGTAGCCGATCTCTGCCAAGAGCAATTCGCAAATCGTCTTACGATCCACAATCCCAGCAAAGATGCCATTGCGTCCCCCACCCGTCCCGATATCCACAATCGCCTGAATCATGGTCAGGATGTCATGCTCGATGACATTCGGGAACTTGATGTAAATCTCCGATGGTTGTGGCGCTGGATTGGCTTGCCGCGCTTCTCGCATCTTCGAGCCAGGTGTTTGCTTGGCGCACATCAGCGCGTATTCGAGCAGTGTCTTTATCGTGTGCGTCCACCGGCGTTGGATCTCGGTGAACTTTAGTTCTGTCGGTCGATCCAGCGAAACCGCAGTTGCAAGGCTACCAGTGCTTGCGTCCCCGAAGAACGTCTCTGGCATTCCAGACCCAGCACAGTGCATGAGAAGTACTCGTCTGGCTTGTTCGGGCGACGTCTGAGCATTGGCAGTCTTAAAAGGTTGTATCTGATTGCCGGGCCCAGAAATATGAGCAGAACCCATAACCGGAGGCGGATTCCTCTCAATCTGAGTACCTCCCGCATCGGCGAATGTCGTGTTAAAAAGAGCGTTGTAAGCCGCGATCGCACCGGGTCCGCCTTTCGTTTCCACCATCAAAGCGAATCGTGCAAGAGCTCGCTGCACGGTCGCCCAGTCTTCCAGAAAGTCTTTGTACGCTCGCGCCCAATCGATACACGCGTAAATCGGCGGCAAGCCCCATCTCCAAAACCGCGGGCTGCCAACCTTCACGCGAAGGATCGGCATGTTTAGATTGACGGTTGCCCCCGCAATGCTAGCTGGTGGCTTCTCGGCCTTGGGGTCCATCGCCTCTTCAAGCGATTGATACCAGCACTTCATCGGTGTCGCGCTTTTCGCTCCAGTCGCTGGGTCGAAGTCTTCTTGCACCCAGTTGCGATAGAAGTACCTCGGGACGCTTTTGTCCTCTGCCTTGCAGATGATGTCCATCACTTCCAGAGGTTCGATCATGTTGAGCTTCACCGTTCCATCCGGTAAAGTCTCACATCCGAAATACAACGTTCCGTCCGTCTGAATCGAGGTTTCCAGATTCGCAATCGCCACAGCGCCCAACACTCCATCATTCAACGCCAGGTGAGCTTGGATACAATCGTTTTCTGTCTCGTCTTCCGATCTCACTTCGAAACCTCTGCCGAAGACGTACAGCATACAGATTTCCGCCGTGCGTTTGATGAGCGGGTTTTTGATCGCGTAGATTCGGCAGATTTTGATGAGTTGCTGTACTCCCAACCGCGAGAATTCGAGCGCGGCCATCGTGACTTCCCGAACCCACCCGCGATCCTCAAGAGCAAGTTCCAATTCCCACAGCCGCTCTTTCAACTGCACTGCGTTCTGGATTGGTCCGTGCGATTCGGCGAAACCTTCATAGGCTTTGGGATCGACACACGCCAGTTCCGCCGCTCGAAGCTCGATGAGTTCCTGTGCGCGTTTGCGGAAACCGGAGAGCTGCATCTCCATTTCCATCTTCATCGCTTCGTCTACGCCCAGGTCTTTCGAGAGTCTGCGGGCTTCGCGGATCGCTTCGCCGGCCTTTGAGAGCAGATCGCGTACCCAGGGAACTTTGCCGATGCGTTGCGATACCCAGCGGTCCAGGAACTTCATGAGTGAAGTGTACACGAAAAAATGGCCCGGCTGTTACACCGGGCCGATTGTACTGAATGCTCTGCATTAACCCTAACTTTCGCGATCCAGTTGCGTTCTTCGATACAAGGCTCCTTTCGAAACCATTCTATACCAGAATTGGCCCTAGCTGATTTCGCTTACGCTGAAGCTGCTTGTCAGGTTTGGGGTTACAGCAGTCACCACGCACTGAAACGTAGTCGAGAAGCTTTGCCCCGCTTCATTCGTTCCGGTTGCCGTGATGTTCGCGGTTCCCGGCGTCAAATAGACCACCGTACACTGAAGATCCAGCGCGACCGCGTTGTTCGGTGTCACGCTGCAAATCGCCGGGTTATCGACCGTGTAGACTACTGGCGTTGAGGTTGTACCAGGCGTTCCGTCTGTCTTCAACGGAGCGAGTTGGTAAAGATGAGTGTCACCCTGAGGATGAGTGAAAACGTGTTCTGGCATGTGAGGCCAATGTACCAAGACCGCGAGTTCCCAGAAACGGATATACCGACGCTCGTGGCGTTTCGGCTGCTCGATGACAAAGAACGATTCGGTCACGTGCATGTCAGTACCTCTGGTTTGAAGACTCGCGCGATATGCTGAGCCAGCGGAAAAGGAATCTTGGCTATCTGAGCAGAAGCAGCTTTACGGGCCGAACTCTTAGAACTGTACTTCCGCATTAGCGAGGAGTCTTTGGAAAACCAATCCCCGCCGTTTTTCGTG
>Ga0302325_10021049_pt1 | contig 13668 bp, 13 predicted proteins | sample Palsa_T0_2_FD_201948 | JGI IMG/M metagenome (GOLD analysis project Ga0302325, IMG submission 201948) | Peat permafrost microbial communities from Stordalen Mire near Abisko, Sweden - Palsa_T0_2 | ecosystem: Environmental > Terrestrial > Soil > Palsa > Peat permafrost | place: Sweden: Abisko... | reverse complement strand
TTTAGGCGAAAAAGTAGCAGACTATAAGATCCAGATCTTTGCAACGGATATTTCGGAGAAGTCAGTGTCAAAAGCCCGCAGTGGTGTCTATTCCAAAAGGGATATGGGGGGATTAAGTGCTGACCGGGTAGAAAGGTATTTTACGAAAGTGAATGGCAGCTTTCATATTAATAAGTCGATCAGGGATATGTGCGTTTTTGCCTGCCACAATTTTTTGAAAGACCCGCCCTTTGCAAAAATGAGCTTTGTCAGTTGCCGGAATGTCCTGATCTATATGGAAACATTCTTGCAAAAAAGGGCCTTGACCACCTTCCATTATGCGCTGAATGAGAATGGGTATTTGTTGCTGGGCCATTCCGAGACGACGGCTCCTGCAGCGGAGTTGTTTACCCCTTACGGCAAAGGCGAAAAGATATATACCCGGAAAAACATCCCCGGAAAGTTCTTACACCTTTCGTCGGACAAGAAGAGCGGCATATCGAAAGACAATGCATTTGTGGTGAAGAAGGAGCCCGGACGGGATGATTTTCAACGGAGTGCGGATGAGATGGTCATAGCGAGATATTCCCCTCCGGGAGTGGTGGTGAACGAAGAAATGGAGATCGTGCAGATCCGGGGGCTGACAGGCGACTGGCTGGAACCTTCACCGGGGAAACCGAGCCTGAATGTCTTGAAAATGGTGAGGCAGGGGCTGGCCTTTGAACTGCGGAATGCCTTGCATAAGGCTAAAACGGATAATCAACCGGTGGTGAAGGAAGGTGTTCCCCTGCAATCCCGGGAGAAACAACAACTGGTGACGATCGAAGTCATCCCGTTGTTGAATACGATGGAGCGCTATTATCTGGTCCTTTTCCGGGATACGATGGCCGGCGATGCCAGGGAGGTAAGTCCTGATGGTATGGCTGGTGATTCAGACAGTAAAGCTGCAGCGGAAAGCCGGCGTAACCGGCAATTGGAAAAAGAGCTGGCGCAGCTACGGGAGGATATGAGGAGCATTACGGAAGATCAGGAAGCGGTCAACGAAGAATTACAAAGCGCCAACGAAGAACTGCTGTCGGGCAGCGAAGAGTTGCAAAGCCTGAATGAAGAGCTGGAGACGTCGAAGGAAGAGATCCAAAGCACCAATGAAGAGCTGACGACGTTGAACCAGGAGCTTTTCGACCGGAATAGTCAATTGAATGAAGCCCGGCTGTACTCGGAATCTATCGTGGCTACGATCCGGGAACCGCTCATTATCCTGGATAAGAACATGAAGGTGAAAACGGCTAACCGGGCATATTATAGGAAGTTCATGACGTCGGAAGAGGAGACGGAGGAGAAGTACTTCTATCATCTCAGGAACGGGCAGTGGGATATTTCTTCGCTTCGATCGGCCCTCGAACATAGTTTGGCGGCAGAAGGCCGGATTACCGATGTGGAGATCAAACTCAGGTTTGAAGATATTGGGGAAAGGACCCTTTTGCTAAATGCCTGCCGGATCGCCTTGAAAGAGAGTACCGAATTGTTGATTTTAGTGGCTATTGAAGATGTTACGGATGCCAGGAACAGGGAGTCTGACCTGGTTTCGTTTTCCCGGGAACTGGAAAATAAAGTGGCCGAGCGGACTACTTCTCTTAAAGAATCCAATGCCTCGCTCAAACGGTCAAATGATAGCCTTGAGCAATTTGCAACGATCGCCTCCCACGATTTACAGGAACCCTTGCGGAAGATACAAACCTTCTCTGCCCTCCTGCATCAACGGCATAGTAAAGATATTGGGGCCGAAGCAGGGGGATTGATTAACAAGATCAGCATATCCGCAGAGCGAATGTCCGCATTGATCCATGACGTGCTTAATTTTTCAAAGGTATTGGACGCCAGTGTCTTCGAACGGGTGGACTTGAACGGGATTCTGCAAAATGTCATAGGTGATTTTGATTTACAGATCGAACAGAAATCAGCGATAATAACGCATGACAAACTTCCGGTCATTCAGGCGGTGCCCTTGCAGATGAACCAGCTTTTTTACAATTTGCTCGGCAACGCGCTTAAATTTTCCAAACCGGACGTGTCGCCTGTGATCCATATTTCCTGCGGAGTTTTGGCTGCCGGAGAGGTGCCGGAGCATCTTGCCTTGAAGGGCAGTACTTCTTATTGTGAAATTATTTTTCAGGATAATGGTATTGGGATCGATAAGAAATTTACGGAGCAGGTTTTCCTGATATTCCAGCGGCTGAATGCCAGGGAGCGTTTTGAGGGTACGGGTATCGGCCTGGCGTTATGTAAAAAAATTGTATTAGGCCATCAGGGAGAAATTTATATGATTTCTGCTGAAGGCGGCGGGACGCAGTTCCATGTCGTTCTTCCTTTTGATCAATAATTGTTTTTTCTTTAATGATTTCAATAAAACGACAATGACTATTTTATTGGTAGATGATGATGAGGATGACAGGAAGCTTTTTTTTGAGGCAGCCGTCGAGGTCGATAAGGAGATCAAGTGTATTGCGGCGGTCAACGGACAGGAAGCCCTGCAGTATTTGAGCGATGCGGCTAACCCTGCGCCGGACTTTATTTTCCTGGACTTGCGAATGCCCGGTCTCAGCGGTCAGCAAACCCTGGAAGAGATAAGAAAGGACACGCGGCTGGCGTCCGTACCCGTGATCGTATACACGACATCGAGAGATGAGAAGGAGTCGGAAATGCTTAAGAAATTAGGCGCGACGCATTTTATGAGCAAGCCCGTCTCACCGGACGATGTGTATTATATGGTTTCTTTTGTGCTGGGGGAGAAGTGGGATTGATCCGGAAACCAGCGGGCCTCGCTGATCGTTACTTTTTTGCATCGAAAAGACGGGTGAGGTAATCGATCATTTTATCGAATCCCGGCATATCGTCGGGCTTGGGGAAATATTTATCCGCCCCGTTTTGCATACACTTGTCGATATATTCGCGGTTGTTGGATGTACTCCAGATGATTTTGGGAATATTTTCGTAGCGGCTATCGTCCCGCATCGATTTCAGTACGTCAGCGCCGGTAAGGCCCGGCATCTTATAATCGATGACCATTAGCAGGGGCAGTTCGGCGGATGGGCAGTTACGCAAATAAGTCAGTGTGGCGTAGCCATTTTGGAGGCATTCGACCCCTACGCCGGGATTTCGGCGTAGGAAGTGATCCGCGAGCATTTCCTGGTCTTCGGGATCATCGTCGGTAACCAGGATATAGGGCGCCTTGGGGGTCATAAAATAGATTGAAATTTGGTTGCGATGAATCAAATAGTCAAATATTCGTGCCAGGGCACGGGTGCAAAGATAAAGTTATCTGCGGTTCGGATGTGGCACCACTGTTGCAATCATATAAAAGATACGCGGAGGCTCATAACTAATTGATGCCGCCTAGGTTAGATCACTTGTAAATTAATTTTATTGTGACTGCAAAAAAAACCCCCAAAATGAACCGTCGCCTTACCCATGAGGAAGAGGCTCAATACCATTTGATGATCGGGGAAGTTGAGGATTATGCCATCCTTATGTTGGACAGGGACGGAATCGTCCGTAACTGGAACCTCGGAGCCGAGAAGATCAAGGGATATAAGGAGCAGGAGATTGTCGGGACACACTTTCGTATCTTTTACCTGCCACGGGACCGGGAGGCGGGGTTGCCGGAGCAATTGATCGAACGGGCGGCGCGGGAAGGGAAGGCTGTCCATGAGGGGTGGCGGATGAGGAAGGACGGTACCGCGTTTTGGGGAAGCATCGTCATTACGGCTTTGCATGACGCATCAGGTCAGGTGGTAGCGTTTTCAAAGGTGACGCGCGACCTGACGGAACGGAAGCGATCGGAGGATAAGTTGTTGCAATATGCGCGGCAATTGGAAGCGCAGAATAAGGAATTGCAGCAATTTGCCTATGCCGCTGCCCATGACATGAAGGAACCGCTGCGAAAGATACTGCTGTACTATTCCGCGATTTTTGGGGAAGATGGCGAAGCGGCAGACCCGGACAAGCAGCGGGTGTACCTAAAGCGGTCTGCAGAGGCCGCCCAAAGAATGCAGCGGTTGATCGACGACTTACTGATGTATTCCAAGATCGCGGGCAAAGACGACACCCTTGAATCGGTGGATCTGAATGAGTCTGTGAAGGAGGCCTGTGCAGCCCACCAGGACTCGATCGACCAGATGGGTGCGCGAGTGGACTATCATAATTTACACACGGTCAGGGGTATAGCCTTCCAGATCCGGCAGCTCTTTGTCAACCTGTTGAGCAATTCATTGAAATACAGAGATGAAAACCGCGCATTGCAGGTTTCGGTCAGTTCGTCGGTAACCCATATTCCGGAGATGGCAAACGTGTATGGCGTCGGTGAATTCTGCAAGGTGGCGGTGCGGGACAATGGAATTGGTTTTGCGTCGGAGCATGAAGAAAAGATCTTCGATATGTTTGAACGGCTGCATGGCCGGGATCAGTACTCGGGTACGGGCATCGGACTGGCCATTTGCCGAAGGATCATGGATAACAATGGCGGGTTTATCCGGGCGCGTGGGATCCCGGGAGAAGGGGCCGTGTTTGAGTTTTTTTTCCGATGTGGATAGCTACTGTCCGACTGCCCCGGCGACACTGGCATTTTTCGACTCAGTGCGCGTATTTGGAGAGGCACTCCCTTGCCAGCTCTTTGCAAGCCTCGAAGTCTCCCCTCGATAGCATCATGCTGTGCTGATCAAGGTTTTTCCGCAGGGCCTGCAGATCTGCGGCCAGCTTTGGGTCCGAGCCAAAGTCCTCATCGATTCTCTTCCGGGTGAACTCCTTCAGGGGGCCATCGAGGGTTTTGGCGTATATGAATGTACCGTATAGGGTGGTGTTCCCGCTGTTGCCATACCCGGCCTGTTTCTCCGCGGCCATAAAGAGGTAGAAGGGTGCGCCCATGTAGATGACGGAAAGATATTTTTTGCCGGGCTTCAGGTAGATGTATTTAACGTTTCCACTCCTGAACCCGTAGATGCTCCCAAGGGGAAATTCCTCATAGTTCTTATTGGTGGGCGAGGTCCGCACCCTGACGGTGCCGTAAGTGGCATAGTCGAAGGGCCCCCAGGAAATGAGGCTCTTTTCTTCGAGGGGGAACGTGGAGGCATAGGTCACCATGCCGGCGTCGAAGTCCGCCTTCGTACGGTAGATGCCCGAATTTGCAGTGGAATCCGGGACAGCGAAGGTGGCGCCGGAAGGGGAAGGTGCGGCCTGATACACAGCTGCGGCTGCCGTCCCGGGAGGGGTGGGGGCCGGGCTGGCGGATGAGTTGGCGGACGTCAGAGGCGCCCTGGAGGCGTGCCCCGCGACCAGGGGACAGATAGGATGGATCCAGATGCCTTCGGCCGCCTCCGGCCACTGGTCGGGAGAGCCGGGTACATTGAAGCCTACGTTGTTGGCGACAAGAAGCTGCGAGAAAAGAGAATCATTGGGAGGAGTATTCTGGCAAAAGAAAATGGGGATCAGCAGTTTCCTATCCCTGTCTCTTTTCATCCACTGTCCGTTGGTTCCCTTCAGGGCCCAGGCAATCTGCCGCGCCATCTCAGGGGGCGTGGCGGTCAGGAAGGCGATATCCGTCACGGTATCGGCACCTGCCGGGATATCCAGAGCGACGAAATATCCCCTGGAGTAATCATTGGCCAGGAGGCGGGCCGCCCCGTCCAGGTTCGTCTCGCATAGCCGGCTCAGGGCCTTGTACCCGCCTTTGAAACCGATGGGGTCTTCGCCCGCGCTTTGCGCGCGCCCGGGATAGCCGGTGGCGGTGGCCAGCAAAAATGCTAATGCGCCGAGGATTCTGGATCCGTTGATGATGCTCATTCCTGAAATTTCGCGGGAAGGTACAAAAAAGTGGGCGCTCGTGTTTACGGCGATTCCAGCGCGCAATAAACCGGTGCATTTTACGTTTTTGCACCGTAACAAACGGTCCTATCCTACATGAAGACTTTCATTATCGTAGTTGCCCTGCTGATAGCCGCTGTCGCCGGCTGGTATATTTTCAACTATTACCAATCTTCCAATTCCAAGCCGCTCGTAGTCAATACAAAAACCACGGATACCATGGTCATTGTGCGGGACTCGATCATTAATGCCGGTACCTATGATTCGATCCCCTCAGGGTTCTACCAGGGTATGCTGCCTTGTAAGAACTGTGACGGCATCCAGCGCACTATCCTCTTCACTGATAATGGCCATTACAAAATGGAAGAGTTGAATTGGGGAAAGGGAACTCCGGCCAGAGCCGTCGAAGGGACCTGGGAAAGGATGAAGGGGCATTTCATATTGTATGAAAATGACAAGCCTATCGCAGAATACCGGCTCTCGAAAGATAGCCTGGTCAGTACCGAGAGTTATGGGACGCGGATACCCGATTCTCTGGCGCATCAGTATACACTGTTCCGGAAGAATACGGCGCCGGAAAACACCGCCTGGAAAAAACGGCGGTCCGAAGGCGTGGAAATCTTTGGTACCGGTGGCGATCCCTACTGGAGCGTAGAAATCGACAAGGATAAGTACATTCTTTTTAAATCGACAACGCTTTCCCGACCAGTCATTGTGCCGATAGAGAAACCTCAGCCGACTAAAGACAGCATTGTTTATTCCATCAGTACCGACGGCGGCAATCTCCTCAAAGTATCGATTGCGCCCGGTTTTTGCACCGATGGGCTGAGTGATCATATCTATGAATACCGGATGACCGTGACCTATAAAGGGCAGGTGTACAAGGGTTGCGGGGTTATACTGTGAGGGCTTTAACCCATCGCGGCCTCCAGTACCTGCCCGGTTTCGATGCGCTCGCTGTGCGACCTTTTTATCAGTTCTCCCGCCAACTGCCGATAGTCCTTGGCGCCGTTTGAGCTACGGTCGTAGCTAAAGATGTCTTTTCCTGCCTCCTGTGCTTTGGCCAATTGGATATTTGTACGGATCACCGTCTGGAATACCTTGCCGTCAAATTTCTCCTCCAGCTGTTTTCTTACACCAACATTCATTTGCTTACGCTCATCATATTTGGTCATGACCATGCCCATCAACTCCAGCCGCGGGTTGAGTTTTTTTCGGATGAGGTCGAATTGCCGCATGAACCCGTACACTCCCTTCAGCGGCAGGAACTCGCCCGGAAGAGGCAGCATGACGAAATCGCTGGCCACCAGGGCATTTACCGTGAGCAGGCTGATAGCATGCGGACAGTCGATAAAAATGTAATCATAGTTATCGACCAATGGCTTCAATAGATCGATGAGCAGGTATTCCCTACCCATAAGACCTGCCATTTCCAGCTCAACGATGGCCAGATCGATCGAGGCCGGGATCACATCGATCCCCGTAGCCGTATGGACGATCGCCCTTGACAACTGACCCCCTTCCTGCAGGATCTCCTTCTTTAATTCAGAATACAGGTTGAATTGCGGCTCATCTTCGATGCCGAGAGACTGTGAAAGATTGGCCTGCGGATCGGAGTCGATCAATAATACCTTTTTTCCTTGCTGGGATAAGGCCGCTCCTAAATTGAGGGCAGTCGTGGTCTTTCCCGATCCGCCTTTTTGGATTGCAATCGAAATAACTGGCATGTTCTACTGTTTTAAGGTTTGAAGTCCTTAAAAATATTCATAGTTTTTCTTACTACTACAATTTAGTTTCCCACCATTGTGGATTATCTCACGTACTATACCTGTCCAACCTGCTCGGGATGGCTGGTAAAGAGATTGATAAGGGCAATCCTGTTTTTTATTTTTAATTTCCTGGAAATATTATACCTGTGAGCGTCTATTGTTTTATGAGACAAACCCATCTCCATCGCAATTTGTTTAGAGGACAAGCCCTCCACAATCAATTTAACGATTTCTAATTCTTTCATGGATAGCAAGCAGATACCGGTGTACATTTCACCTGGCTTCAGGCGTTTCTTAAAGATCTGATGGAGTTCAGCAGCGATATATAGTTTGCGCTTCGCTATCGAATGGGCACACATGCAAAAGTCTTCAATCGACGATTGCCGGCTTAGCAAACCGGCTACCCCGTGGTTAATTAAATATTGAATGAGTGTGCGGGATTCACGACCAGACAAAATGAGAATGATCTGGGCTTTTGTGGCCACGCTTTTCAGCGTGGTGATCAGTTGCTGATCTTCTATGCCGTTCGATTGCATGTCCAGGATGATCATTTTGGGTTGCGACCTGGCCGTCAATTCTACAGCCAGCGGCGTGCTGCAAGTTGCAGCCTGAACAGCCAGATGACGTTTTATCAGAAAATCGGCCCAGGCTTGGCCAAACATAGTTTGGTCGGTAATTATGAGAGTCTGCAAGTCGTAGAGATATTGGACGAAAATAGAAGAAATAGTTAAACAAAACAGTAAAAAACGAAAAAAAACTACATTCTTCCACGGGCTTAAACGATACGGGAGGCTACATGTAAATACCTAATAAAGTCACCGAACACTTATTTTTAGCTAGTCCATTTGTTTAAAAAAAGGTATCCGGGCCCTCAAATGCCGAAACAGTTGAGATAGTTAGCTATAATTGATCTTAAACCTAACTATAAACCTTATTTTTTATGACCCTCAACAATATTCGCGATGGCTCATCACCTCCGCTTTGGTATGCGATCCAGGCCATAGCCGAATTGATCTTCACCCGCCCGATACAAAATGGGCACAAGAAAAGGCTCTCCCATCAACGCCCTGATAAGTCTGGTGATGACACCGAGGGTGTCATCATGATCAATGATCAGGGAAAAATAGTGCAACTGAGCGCCCCGGCAGCGGATTTATTCAATTATTGCGCGGCAGAACTGAAGGGCCGCCCCATCCAGGTATTGATTCCTGATGCTGATTTTTGGTTCAGCCGCCCGGCCAATAGCAATCTTCGGTCGGAAGGTCACGTTGCGCGTAAAAAAAATGGGATAGAATTCTGGTCAGAACTGACGGTCAGCTACAGCCAACGTCCGCAAGACCGATATGCCTTCATTTGGGTGTCTGCCAGATCAGGAAACAAAGACCTGATCAACCGGCCAACCGGCCGATAGCCATCCCATCGGCCTATTTCAGGAATTTGGTAACGGTAGTCCAGGGTGGCGTCGGACGTAATTTCCCTGGTCCCTTGTCACTAAACGAGCTTTTTGACCACCTTTTTGATCGTCAAACCCTGGACGATGATGGAAAACAGCACGACAATATAGGTAATGACTACGAACACATCGCCGTGCATTTCGCGAGGAATAGACAAAGCAAGCGCCACGGGGATACCTCCCCGAAGGCCACCCCAGGTCAGGATGGCAAGAGCGTTCTTTTCAAAAGCCGTACGGTACCGGAGAAGACTAATAGGGATGAGAACAGACACGTAACGGGCCAGCAGGGTTATAGGGATGCAGATAAGACCAAGCAGAATGAAAAGCCTGTTGAACGGAAGTACGAGCATTTCGAAGCCGATAAGCAGAAAGAGGATGGCATTGAGGAATTCATCGATCATCTCCCAAAACTTGTCAATATAATCACGGGTGGTATCACTCATAACTTCGTCCCTGCTTTTACTGCCAGTAATCAGGCCGGCGACGACCATGGCCAATGGACCACTAATGCCTAATTGATCGGCAAGGAAATAGCCGCCGGTGACAATGGCAAGGGTAATCATCACTTCTATCTGGTAGTGGTCGATGCTGCGCAGAAGTAGATACCCTACGTAGCCAAGTAATGCGCCTAGCAACATACCCCCGCCAGCCTCCCGCAGAAAAACCCACACTATTTTGCCGGCATCGAGATTGGCGGCGCCGCCGGAGATTACCGCATAAACAGTAACGAAGATAACGACGGCGACACCATCATTGAATAGAGATTCGCCATTAATTTTTGTTTCCAGGCTGCCGGGAATATGGGCTTGGCGGAGTATACTGAGCACAGCGATTGGATCAGTCGGCGAAATAAGAGCGCCAAATAAGAGGCAGTATAAAAACCCAACAGGAAAATGTAAGAGAGCGCAACAGGTGTAAAATAGGATACTGACGGCAAAAGTCGAGATCAGGGTACCGATAGTGGCAAAGGCAAGGATGGATAGCCCTTGTCTTTTCATGCTTCGACCATCGATATGGAAGGCTCCTGCAAACAGGAGAAAGCTGAGCATGATCTTCATAAGTATGGTATAAAAGTCTATGCTTTTGATCAATCGGGTGATCTGATCGAAAAGGACGGGCTTTATTTCGCCAAGGAGAATAATTAACAGCGAAGATAACAGAGAAATGATCATGATGCCGATAGTGCCCGGCAGCTTGATAAAACGATGGTTTACATAGGCGAACCCCGCTGCAAGAACTGTTATAACGGCGAAAATGTTATAGAGAGCCATTGGCGGACATGATTTAGTTCAAAAATAGGGTTTTTCGTTAGAATACCTTTTCCGCCGTTCACGATTGGTACTTACAATTTGATTTAGGAAGCGTCTTCAATCCGCTTTTCTTCTTTGTGTTTTGAACCACCAGAGCCCTTGCCAAAGCGATAGGAAAAAATTAGCGTAGCCCTGGAGCTTACTATGCGTTGCTCAAAATTGAGCAACAGGTAATTGCTGCTTGATAAAAATGCATACTTTCGGCTGTTGAAAATGTTGGCGGCATTAAAGCTCAGCGAAGCCCTGTTTTCGGCGAAGTCATACTTTGCAGCCGCGTCCATTCTAAAAATCGCACTGTTTTTATCCTGCAATAGTATATCCGGTGCGCGATAATCTCCGCGGATTTGGAATGATAATCTTGGTATGGGCGTCACATCCATACCCTCTAAACGCAATCAGCATTAGTAGACTGAGTGCTCCTATTTTTAATTGAAGTAATTTCATTGATGTGATTATTGATCGCAAGGATATAAAAAAAGGAAGGTCTGTAGAAACAGACCCTCGATTATAACTGTTCGTCAAATGAGAAAACTTTTTGGACCACCTTACCTAAAACAGCAATTCCGCAGGCGGAGTTACGCCCTTTAAACGCAGGTAAATGGTGGTTTGGCCCCGTTGATGGGTTTGATGTTCAAATGCCTTACCGAATAATCCGCTTCTTGTAATGTCATGCTTACCAAACTTTGTGGTTTCCTGCATTTGATCGGGTGTCATATTTTGAAGTGTGTTTATTACAAAATCATAACTATCCATTACCGCTTTTGTGACAGCTCCCTTCGTCGGTGGCACTGTTTTTTCATTAACATCATGAGAGGAGGAAAATGTTTCCCCAATAGGGTTTGGTTTATCACTTGCGACAGTAACAAGGACATAATTGGCATCCGCTATATGAAGCATTTGCTGCGCAAACGATCGGATCTCCGGCGTTGGTTTAAAACCGTAACCATCTTCGGGCATAGCATCCAGATAGGATTTGGTGTATAATTTTGCCCGCTGCCATTCTGCCACCATTTGTGATTGCGTAAATTGAGCGAATACCGAACTGCTGACAAAAGCTAATGCCAGGACTGTAAACAATAGTGATAATTTTTTCATGATTGTGTTATTTATTAAGTGGTTAAAATTATTTGATCAGCAGCCGGTCTTAAAATCACTTCGGTAAAATGGACTATTATTTCGACGGATGGGTTTTTAGGGGTTTTTTAACCGACAGTCTGAATTTTTGGCTCAATGGCAGAGAATAGTAGCCCAACGGCATAAAATAGTATATGAAAACGTAGAAAGTTGGTATTTTGGGACATGAAGATTTGGAGGCAGGCACCCAATATTGTTCGGCTCCAGGTGCTGACATGGATCGCCGTATTGTTATTGATATTTTTTTCGTTGCTACCGATGTTTGGTTTGCTGAAATCATTCATAAACACGGTAGTCAACACAATTTCATATGCAATCATTATTTACGGAAATATCCTGGTATTATATCCCGTATTTTATCAAAAGAGAAGATTCGGGTGGTACGGCATATCAGTAGCGTTCTTTTTAATATTAACAGGAATGTTGAAGGGTTACGCAGGTGATATCCTCTACGAGTATTTTCAGTTGACAAAACCAGCCCCGGTTGATTGGCTTGAGTTACTGAGTTATGTTCCCGGTGGTATCCTGATCTATGCCCTTAGCTTCATTTTTCGCATTGCCATTGCCTATTTCACTTTAAAACGACAGACAGAGGAAATCCTTTTGCAAAAAAGCCAGGCTGAACTTAATTTGCTCAAATCGCAGGTTCAGCCGCACTTTCTTTTTAACGCGCTGAACAGCATTTACTACCGGGTTTATAAAGTTGATCCGCCGTCGGCCGGCCTGATAGAACGCCTGGCGGATATTATGCGTTATTTTGTTGATGAAAGCCCAAAGGATAAAGTGCCGGTTTCCACAGAAGTAGCATTTATAGAAAACTATATTGCGCTTGAAAGAATTCGTATCCTGCACGGCGCATCGGTTAATTTCGAGAAAGCATATAACCCGGACCTGCGTATTCCCCCGATGCTGCTCATGACCTTTGTTGAAAATATTTTCAAACATGGGATCGACAAATCGCTAAAGCAAAACCAGGTAACAATTTCATTGGTCCAGCAAAATGATCACCTGGTTTTTACCACCCGCAATCGTAAGGCAGATCCTGAGGTTGGCGATGGACCGGGCGGATTCGGGATCATTAATTTAACTAAAAGACTCAGGATGTTATATGGGGACAAATTCGAACTGACCATTGATGACGAAGGAGAATTATTCACTGCGTTTTTAAAAATTCCGCTTTCATGAATTTAAGCTGCATAATTATTGATGATGAGCCTGACGCCGTCGACCTGGTGGAACTGCTGATAAAGCAAAGCACAACCTGGGTACTGAAGGCGAAATGTTATAATGCACTGGAAGCACTGGCGTTTTTAAAAATGAATCAGGTTGATTTTATTTTCCTGGACATCAATATGCCAAAGCTCACAGGCATGGAGCTCGCAACCTTGTTGCCGCCTCGCACCAAAATTGTTTTCACCACGGCTTATTCCGAATATGCTGTTGAAAGCTATTCTTTTGAGACCATCGATTATTTGCTTAAACCAATCACTTTAAAGCGTTTCCTGGCATCAATCGAAAAAATTGAGCAGCATTTTTTAAAACCCGGGCCGGAATATCTGCCCAATGCTGAACAGGGCCCGGAATTTTTTTTCGTGAAATCCGGAAAAACACTAAGGAAGATTTTATTAAAAGAGATCCTGTATTTTGAAGGCGAGAAGGATTATGTAAGGCTGGTGACAGGCCAGGAACAGATGCTGATATACCGCCGATTAAAGGACATGGAAGAGCAACTAAAGCCTCCGTTTATCAGGGTGCACAACTCTTTTATCATCAATTACGAACAGCTCAGTAAAATGGAGGATAACCATATTTATATAGGTGATAAACGTATACCTGTTAGTGAAAAGTTCAGGGAGCGGTTTATGGAGGTTATCAATAAGAATAAGTTTTAATTAAGGCCACGGTGGCCCCATAAGGATTAGCGTGCTCCGAAACAAATGGGAAAGTCTCAATGCCGATTTTTTCGATCTTAGACTGAAATTACATTAGTCATTAAAACTATTTAGTTGACTCCAATGGAAGATAATTGCTATAAGGTAATCAATTATGATGAAGTCAAGTCTATTCTTGATGATAACTCCAGAACATTTATAAGGTTTGATCTTTGCTTAAGCACTAATTTTTGCTTTGTTTATTATCTGAAATCGGGAGAAGTTGTCCTCATACC
>Ga0302325_10021048_pt1 | contig 13668 bp, 13 predicted proteins | sample Palsa_T0_2_FD_201948 | JGI IMG/M metagenome (GOLD analysis project Ga0302325, IMG submission 201948) | Peat permafrost microbial communities from Stordalen Mire near Abisko, Sweden - Palsa_T0_2 | ecosystem: Environmental > Terrestrial > Soil > Palsa > Peat permafrost | place: Sweden: Abisko... | reverse complement strand
GCGACTTGCCGCTGCCGGTCGGCATCAGCGCGACCGCGTCCCCGCCGGCGCAGACGTGCTCGATGATCTCCTGCTGCTGCCCGCGGAACGAGGAGTACCCGAACACCCGGCGCAGGACGTCCGCAGCTGCGTCGGGCGTTCCGGTGAGGACCACGCCGCGATTCTACGGTTCGCCACCGACATAACGCCCCCGTGTCCGCATTGATCGATGTAATCAACACGTGATGGCCGACCAGAAACGCGAGGGCACGGGCAAGCGTCCTAGAAGTATGGCCGTCCCCCGGGTACCCGCGAGTGCCGACGCACGCCGCCGGACCTGTCACGACCGGCTGCGGTCCGCAGCCGCCGCGGCACGCCTGGGCGGTAGAGGTGACCACAGCCGGCCACATCAGCTGGCAGACCCCGCTGCCCACCAGAAACGTCGGCTTTGGCAGCGCCGTTCAGCCGTTGGCCGACGGATCGGTGGCGATGTTCGGCCAGGACGGAGTCGTGTATGGCCTCGACCTGCAGGACGGGCACCGGCTGTGGTCCTGGACCGGCGGGCAGGACGTCTACGGCATGTGGCGCTGGGGCGGCCTGGTGGCCGTGCTCACCGACCAGGCCAGCACCCATTCCCGGCTGACCGGGCTGGACGCCGCCACCGGCGCGGTCCGGTGGTCGCTGCGCCTGCCCGGCCGGGGCCTGCTCGGCGGCCAGGCCGCCACCGCCGACGGCGGGCTGGCCATGGTGACCACCGCCGGGGTGCTCCAGGTCGTCAACCTGGCCGACGGCGCCATCCGCTGGCGGCGCACCGCCGGCGCCTCGCCTGCCCTCACCGCGGCCAGCCAACCGGTGATCTTCGGCGTCAACGGCCGCCTCACCGGCTACGACGACCGGACCGGCCAGCCGCGCTGGACCACCGGAGGGCTGCCAGACCAGCCGACCGTCCAGGTGGCCGGCGGCCTCGTCCTGGTCATGAGCAACGAGCAGGGCCCCGGCATCACCACCGCGCTGACCGCCGTCATCCCCGCCACCGGCCGCGTCGCCTGGCGGTTCGACCCAGGGGAGCCGCTGACCGTGCTGTCCGCGGGACCGGACCCCCAAACCGGCCTGACCGTGGCCGCCTACGTGTCCAACCGGCGGCTGTACACGCTCACCGAACCGCCGGTCGGTCCGCAGCAGGTCCTGGCCGCAGGCCCGCTCGCCGTGCTGCAGGGCGACCCCGCCACACCGGGGCATCCGGCCCCGCTGCTCGCCTACCAGCTGGCCAGCGGCCGCCCGGCCTGGCGAGTCGACATGCCGACCTTCGTCATGACGCAGCCGGTCCTGACGCCAGGCCACGTTCTGGTGCAGCCGGCCAACCTGATGGCCGCCTGCCCGGTGTCCGGCTGAGCCAGGGTCAGAACAGGTGCCGGAAGTAGGCCTGCGGATCGCGCAGGAACCCGCGCCAAGCGACCACCAGGCTCAGGTCGTCCCAGGTGGCGGGCCGCATTCCCCACGGGCCTAGCTCGAGCAGGTTCGCCCCGGGGACGGCCGCGACGACGGGGGAGTGGGTGGCGACGACCGCCTGGCCGCCGGCGGCGGCCAGGTCGTGCAGCAGCGCGGCCAGCCCGAGCGAGGCGGTGAACGACAGCGGTGCGTCCGGCTCGTCCATCAGGTAAAAGCCGGTCTCGTTCACCCGTGTCCGCAAGATCTCAAGGAACCCCTCGCCGTGACTCAGCTCATGCAGCCGCTCGACCCTGCGGCCGGGGTTCTGCTCCAGATAGGTGTACAGCTGGCTCATGGTGTCGGCGCGCAGGAAATAGGACCAGCGCGGCTTGACGCCCCGCACCACGGTCAGCTCCGACCCCTTGCCAGGCTCGCTCGGCCGGACTCCGAACAGCTTGCCCTGCGCCGAACCGCCCTGCGGATTCAGCCCGTACGCCTCGGCCAGGCACTCCACCACCGTCGACTTCCCTGACCCGTTCTCCCCCACCAGCACGGTCAGTCCGGCCGGCAACTCCAGGCCCTCCCGAAGCAGCTGCGCCATGGCCGGCACGCTAGTCGGCCACACCCTCTCGTCGACGACGGCGCCGTCCTGGGGCCGGAACTGAAGTACCGGGCGGGCGTCGAACTCCTCAGGGTCGGGCATGCTCCCATCCTGCCGCTTAATACATACGGCCGAACGGGCAGTGGTGCCTGCCCCCCGCCATGCCATACGGTGCCCCCATGGACGCCGCGCGCGAAGATCGCCTCGCCATCAGGGATGTCGTCGAGACCTGGACCTACGCCAGAGACGCGGGAGACTGGGAGTCGTTCCGCGCCTGCTGGCACGACGACGGCTACATGATGGCGACCTGGTTCCAGGGCCCGAAGGAGGACTTCATCAAGGTCAGCCAGGAAGGCCGGGCCCGGGGCGTCAACATCCTGCACTTCACCGGCGGCTGCCATATCCAGCTCAACGGGACGCGGGCCATCGCGCAGACCCGGATGACGATCATGCAGCGCGGCGAGGTGGACGGCGTGCTGTGCGACGTGGCCTGCACCGGCCGGTTCTACGACTTCATGGAGCAGCGGGACGGACGCTGGGGGATGGTGCTGCGGCAGCCCATCTACGAAAAGGACCGCCTCGACCCGGTCGAGCAGGGCGTCGAGCTGGCGCTGGCCGAAGAGACCCTGGCCCAGTTCCCCGAGGGCTACCGCTACCTGGCCTACCTGCAGGTGCAGGCCGGATACCCGGTCAAGACCGACATGCCCGGCCTGACCGGCCCCGAGGTGGATCGCCTGTACGAGCGCGGCGCCGCCTGGCTGGCCGGGGAGCCGGTCACCCGGTAAGGCGGGGTGGCCGAGCCAGCCTGACCACTCAGCTCGCGCGGGGGAGCCGGAAGCCCCAGTTCAACATCTGCTCCGCAGCCTGCGCGCCCGCGCCCACACCGGAGGACGGGCTGTCCAGGACGACCCCGATCAGGGCCCGGCTGCCCCTGACGGCCTCGAACAGCAGGCAGTGCCCGGCGTCGTCGGTGTACCCGTCCTTGATCCCGACGGCACCGGAGTACGAGCCGATCAGGTCGTCGGTGTTGTCCCACCAGTACTGGTGGTGGCCGCGGCCCTTCGGCAGGTGGTAGAACTGCAGGTCCACGACCGACCGGAAGGCCGGGTAGCGCATCGCCGCCAGGCCGAGCGTGAGCAGGTCGGCGGGGGTGGAGTAGGTCGAGGTCTCGGTGGGGTAGGGCAGGCCGTCGGGTGAGGCGAAATGGGTGTGGGTCATACCCATCCGGGCCGCGGTCGCGTTCATCCGCGCGACAAAGGCGGTCAGGCCGGGACCGTAGGCGTTCGCCAGCGTATAGGCGGCGTCTGCCCCCGACGCAAGCAGCAGCGCCGGCAGCAGTTCGGCGGCGGTGAGCACGTCCCTGGGGTGCAGCGCCGCGGTTTCGCCCCCGTACTTCCAGGCGTAGCTGACCGCCGCCTTGGGGATTGTGATCTCGCGGCCGAGGTCACCGCTCTGGAGCACGAGCAGGGCGGTCATCACCTTGGTGATGCTGGCCATGGGCCGCTCGGTATCCACGTCACGGCCCCACAGCACCTGCCCGGTGGCCGCGTCGGCCAGCACCGCGCCCTTAGCCTTGACCCCGCCGGGTGCGCCGGTCACGGCGATCATCGGACTGGGCGACGGGCGGGGCGACGGGTGGGACGGAGACGGCGCGGCGGGCGCCCGCGTCCGGGCCGCGATCGCCGAGTCCTGCCCCGCGGCAGGCCGCGGGCCGCGTCCCGCGAGCGTCCAGGCCGTGACACCGCAGGCCGCGACGGTCACCACGGTCGCAATGATGATCCAGGTCCTCAGCCGCACGACACCGCGTCCTTGTCGCTGCGGGGCCGAGGCCATCGACGAAGCGTACCTCAGGCGTGACCTAGATTCTGGTGGCCGCCGCGGCCCAGGCCGCATCGGCCGCGGGGGAATAGGAGCGCAGCGGCTGGGTAGACCGGATCAGCGCGCGCATCCCGGCGAGGTCGGCCGGGGCCGTGCCTAGCGTGCGGGCCTGGACGAGCACGTTGCCGAAGCAGGTGGCCTCGGCCGGGCCTGCGATCACCGGCAGTCCGGTGGCGTCGGCTGTGAGCTGGCACAGCAGCGAGTTCCTGGCGCCGCCCCCGACGACGTGCAGCACGTCCGCGTGCCGCCCGCTCAGCGACTGCGCCGCGGTGATGGCGCGCCGGTAAGCCAGGGCGAGGCTGTCCAGGATGCAGCGGACGATCTCGGCGGGACCGGCAGGCACCGCCTCGTCTCGGTCGGCCAGCCAGGCGGCGATCCTGGCCGGCATGTCACCGGGGGCCAAGAACACCGGGTCGTCCGGGTCGATGACGAACCGGAGCGCTGGCAGCCGGGCCGCCTCGGCGAGCAGTGCGTCCAGCGAGGACCGCGGCCACTGGCGCAGGCTCTCCTGCAGCAGCCACAGCCCCATCACGTTGCGCAGGTACCTGATCGTGCCGTCGATGCCGGTCTCGTTGGTGAAGTTGGCGGTCCTGCTCGCCTCGTTCAGCACCGGCGTGTCGAGTTCCAGCCCGGCCAGCGACCAGGTTCCCGAGGAGATGTAGGCGAAGCGCGGTCCGGCCGCGGGCACGGCGACCACGGCCGACGCCGTGTCATGCGAGCCCACGGCGATGAGCGGGAGCTGTGACCAGCGTTCGTTCGGGGTCATGATCGGCCCGATGACGTCGCCGGGCTGGCGCAGCGGAGGGAAGATGCCCGGCGGGAGGCCGGCCTTCGCGATCACCCCGGCCGCCCAGGCCTGGGCGCGGACGTCGAACAGCGAGGTGGTCGAGGCGTTGGTGACCTCGGCTCCTGCCTGCCCGGTGAGCCAGTAGGCCAGCAGGTCAGGGATCATCAGCATCGTCGCGGCGTGCCGTGCGGCCGGGTCCGCCGCCAGCTGGTAGATCGTGTTGATCGGCAGCTGCTGGATCCCCGTGATCGCGTAAAGCTCGTCCGCGGGCACGGCGGCGTGCACTCGGGCCGCTACCCCCTCGGTGCGCCTGTCACGGTAATGCACCGGACTGCCGAGCAGGGCGCCGGACTCGCCGAGCAGGCCGTAGTCCACGCCCCAGGAGTCGATCCCCGCGCTGGCCAGCGGGAACCGGCTCGCGGCCGCCTCCAGGCCGTGCTGGAGGTCAGCGTAGATCCGCAAGATGTCCCAGTACAGCGTGCCGCCCGCGGCCACCGGCAGGTTACCGAATCGGTACACCTCCTCCAGCGAGACCCCCGAGTCGCTCACCCGCCCCGCCATCACCCGTCCCCCCGAAGCCCCCAGGTCCACGGCCGCGACCACGACCTCTCGATTCCTGGCCGGCGGCCTCGGCGGACCTGGCCTGATCGGATCGGGATTTGTCATCGCGGGAAGGCGGCCAGGTCTGAATCGTTCACGCTCGTCATTCTTCAGGACCCCCAGCTGGCCTGTGTCCCGCCCACGCGATCGGCCACGATCTTCTCTGGATAGCCTGAGCGCTGGTAGGCCGCCACCGGATCCGGATCCAGGCCGTTTTCGTCGCGCAGTTCGGCGAGCAGGGGGCGCACGTCGGTGTTGTAGGCGTCCATCATGGCGGCGTTGGCCGCGAGCACGTCGCCGGCCTGCTGGGCTTCGGCGAGCGCGTCGGCGTCGATCAGCAGCGCCTTGGCCGTGGCTTCCTGCACGTTCATCACGGACCTGATCTGCGCGGGAATCTTGGGCTCGATGTTGTGGCACTGGTCGAGCATGAAGGCGATTCCCGCGGCCGGCCGCAGCGCGTCGGCCCGGACGACCTCGTGCATGATGCGGAACAGCTGGAACGGATCAGCGGCGCCCACCATGAGGTCGTCGTCGGCGTAGAAGCGGCTGTTGAAGTCGAAGCCGCCGAGCCGGCCGGCCCGCAGCAGCAGCGCCACGATGAACTCGATGTTCGTGCCCGGAGCGTGGTGGCCGGTATCGACCACGACCTGGGCTTGTTCGCCCAGGACTTGGCAGTGCAGCAGGCTGGTGCCCCAGTCCGGGATGTCGGTGGAGTAGAAGGACGGCTCGAACAGCTTGTATTCGAGCAGCATCCGCTGATTGTCCGCCAGCCTTTGGTAAACCGTCGCCAAAGCCTCCGCCAGCCGGTCCTGGCGGGCCCGGATGTCGTCCTGGCCGGGATAGTTGGTGCCGTCGGCGAACCACAGCTTGAGGTCCCGTGAACCGGTGGCGTCCATGATGTCGATGCAGTCAAGCAGGTGCGTCACGGCTTTACGGCGGACCCTGGGGTCCGGGTTGCAGACGCTGCCCAGCTTGTAGTCGTCGTCCTGGAAGACGTTGGCGTTGACGGTGCCGATCCTGATCCCGTGACTTTCGGCGTGGCTGGCCAGCCCCTGGTAATCCTCGACCTTGTCCCACGGGATGTGCACGGCCATGCTGGGGGCGACACCGGTGAACCGGTGAACCTGCGCCGCGTCTTCGGTTTTCTCCCATGGCGTGCGGGGAACTCCCGGCTGCCCGAATACCTTGAACCGCGTTCCGGTATTCCCGAACGCCCAGGAGGGCAGCTCGATCTCATGCTCCTTCAGCGCTGCCTTGACGGCGGTCAGGTCACGCATTCCCGTTCATCTCCACTTCCAGTCAAACCCTGAGTTCCCCTGTGCTTACCGCGCCATCACCGCGGCGAGCGGCCCCGTCATGCCCGGCCACATCCGCGCATGCCGTTCCCGGTACTCATCCAGCCGCTCCGGCCGGACCCGCCCGCGAAAACACACCCGTTCCATCCGCCGCCCTCTACTCGCCCGTTCTGGTTGCTGCCCCCCGCGCCCGAGATCGTGTGTACTTACCCCCCAGCAGCTGGGGGGTAAGTACACACGATGATGTCAGGACCGGTCAGAAGTTGAATTGGTTGATGTTGGCGGCGGTGAAGACGAAGGGCGGGCCGAGCAGGACGGTCTTGTCCGCGCCGACGGTGAACGACCCGAGCTTGCCCGCCGTGAACGTCTGGCCCGCGGTCCCGTTGATCTTGCCGGAGGCGAGGTTCACCGCCGCGTAGGCGGCGAGGTAACCGAGGTCCGCCGGGTTCCACAGCTCGAACGAGGTCACCGTGCCGTCGGAGACGTACTTCTTCATCTCATCCGGCGTGCCAAGTCCGGTGAGCGCGACCTTGCCGCGGTACTTAGGCGTGTCGAGCACGGCCGCCGCGGCCGCGATCCCGACGGTGGTCGGGGAGATGATGCCCTTCAGGTTCGGGTACTGCTCGAGCAGGCCCTGGGTCACCTGGGTGGACGTCGCCGTGTCGTCGTTGCCGTAGACCGTCGAGACCAGCGTCATCTTCGGGTACTTCTTCAGCTCCTGCTTCATGTACCCGATCCAGGCGTTCTGGTTCGTATCGGACGCGGTCGCCGAGACGATAGCGATCTGCCCGGTGTCGTGGATCTGCTTGGCGAGCAGGTCTACCTCGCTGGTGCCGAGTTCAGCGGTCGATGCCTGCTCGATGAACAGGCTCCGGCACGTCGGCGCGTCCGAGTCGTAGGTGACGACGGGGATGCCCCGCTTGATCGCGGCGTTGATCGTCGGGCACAGTGCCGTCGGGTCGGTCGCGGAGATGATCAGCGCGTTCGCGCCCTTGCTGACCGCGGCCTGGATGGCCGGAATCTGGGAGGCGGGGGTGTCCGCGGTGCCGCTGGTCTCGGTTCCTGTCTCGCTGAGGGCGTCAAGCGCGGCGATCGCGCCGCCGGACTTCGCGCTGTCCGCGGTAGTGAAGTACGAGTTCCCGAGGTTCTTCGGGATAACGAAGACCTTCAGGCCCGTCTTCATCCCGCCGGCGGCCGATGACGATGACGATGACGACGATGACGACGCGGCTGAGCTCGGGGACGATGAGCTCGACGACGAGCACGCGGCCAGCAGGATCGGCACCATAACCAGCGGTACGGCCAGCCCGGCCGTCTGTCTCAACTTCATCTCTTGATTCCTTTCAATTTTGGGGGTGAAAAAAGACGCGCGTGAGCCGGCTGACGGGCGAGGGGTCATGGCTGACTCCCCGCCGTGGCCTGGCCCGGGGCTGGGCCTTCGGCCGGCCGGCGGCCGCGGGCAGGTAGCCGCTGCCGCAGCCGGGTGGAGTACGACGCCGCGTTCCGGCCGAAGACGGACAGCAGCAGGAGACCGCCGGCGACGACGCCGGACGCTTCCTGGTTGAAGTTCGTGAGCAGGAGCACGTTCTGGATGCCGACGAACGCGAGCACGCCGAGGACCACGCCAGGGATGGATCCCTGGCCGCCGAAAATCGAGATCCCGCCGACCAGCACGATCGCGACGACATCCAGTTCCAGGCCCACCCCGTTGTTCTGGACCGCGGTCGAGAGCCGGAAGGTGTACAGGACCCCGGCCAGCGAGCAGACCAGGCCGGAGACCATGAACAGGACGGTCTTGATGCGCTTGACCCGGATCCCGGCGAACATGGCCGCTTCCGGGCTGGCCCCCATGGCGAAGATGGACCGGCCGGCCGGGGTCGCGTGCAGGATTACTCCGAAGATCACCGCGAGCACCGCGAAGATGGCCGTGGAGTACGTGATGGCATTGCCGGTGAACGGAACCGCGTTGACGCCGAGGTTCGTATAGGCGGTGGGAAAGTTCGAGACGGTGTTCGGGCCGAGCAGGATTTCCGCGATGCCCGCGTAGAGGGTGAGCGTGCCGATGGTGACCGCGAGCGACGGCAGCCCGACCCGGGTCACGAGCAGGCCGTTGAAGGCCCCCGCGGCGAGGCCGACGATCGCGATGACGACGAAGATGGCGATCATCGGCCAGTGCCTGCTCCACAGGAATCCGAGCAGGCAGCTCGACATGCCGAGCGTCGACGAGACCGAAAGGTCGATCTCCCCGCTGATGATGATCAACGTCATCGGCAGCGCCATAATCGCTATCTCGCCGTTGGACAGGCCGAGATTGAACAGGTTAGCGCTGGTCAGGAAGTTCGGCGAGGCGGCGACGCCGGCCACGCCGATGATCACGACGATCAGGGCCAGGCCCGTCTCCCAGCGAAAGGCCCACGGCGCCCTCGCGCGCATGCTCGCCAGCCCGGGACGGGACGGACCCGGCGGCTTTCCCGGTGCCAGGTCGAGGTCAGGCTGCACGGCGGGTACTCCTTAGCCGTAGGGCGGCGGTGAGCTTGACCGAGATAACCCGGTCCATGGTGATGGCGAGGATGAGCAGGAAACCCGCGATGGCCTGGTCCCAGAAGTCGGAGATACCGAGCACGTACAGGGCCGAGTTGATGGTGGCCAGCAGCAGCGCGCCGAGTGCGGCCCCCACCGCGCTCCCGCTTCCGCCGAATATTGCCACCCCGCCGACCACCACAGCGGTCACCACCGTCAGCTCGTAACCCGATCCGGCGGTCGAGTCGACCGTGCCGTACTGGGCCGCCCACAGCACGCCTGCGACGCCGGCGATCGCCCCGCTCACCGCAAACGCGAACAAGACGCGCTTGCCTATCGGGATCCCGGCGAGCCGGGCCGCCTCCGGGTTCGACCCGATCGCGTAAAGCTCCCGGCCGGACCGGAATGAGCGCAGGTAATACGCCCCGGCCGCGACCACGACCGCGACGGCGAGGGCGATGTCGGGGACTCCGAGCACCGTTTCCTTCGGGATGCCGAGGAAGCCTGTCGGCAGCGAGTTGGCGGTGACCATGCTGCCGCCCACGATCAAGATGTCGATGCCGCGGATGATGTACAAGGTCGCCAGGGTCACCACCAGGCTCGGCACGCGTCCGGCCGCCACCAGCAGACCGTTCACGATCCCCCAGCCGAGCCCGATGCCCAGCCCGGCGCCGAACACCACGGGAACGGGGAAGCCGTGATGCCCTCCGAACAGGCTGGCGGACAGGTAGGCCGAAATTCCGAGCACCGACCCGACCGACAGGTCCACGTTCCTGCTGACCACGACCAGCGTCTCGCCGAGCGCGAGCAGGGCGAAGATAGCGGTGTTGACCAGCACGAACTGGATATTCGACACGCTGACGAACCTGTGCTGGATGCCTGCCGTGACGGCGACGAACAGCGCGAGGACGACGATGATGCCGGATTCCCTGATCCGGAAGACACGCTCGGTGAGTTTGGTCGAGCCGCTATCGGCGGGCGTCTCGGGCGGTTCGCGCCGCAGCACCGTGGCCGTCATAGCGCCTGCGCCTGCCGCTGCCCGGTGGCCGCCGCCATGATTTCCTCCTCCGAAGCCTCCGCTCGGCAGTACTGGGCCGCCAGCCGTCCCTCCCGCATGACCAGGATCCGGTCGCTGATCCGCAGTACCTCCGGCAGTTCGGAGGAAATCATCAAGATGGCCACCCCGTCCCCCGCGAGCTGGGAAAGCAGCTGATGAACCTCCCCCTTGGTGCCGACGTCGATGCCGCGGGTCGGCTCGTCGACGATCAGCAGCGTGGGCTGGCGGGCGAGCCACTTCGCCAGCACGACCTTCTGCTGATTCCCGCCGGACAGCATGGCGACCGGGTCGGTGAGCCGGCCGTACTTGATCTTCAACCGGACCGCCCAGTCGGCGGCCAGCCGGTGCTCAGCGGCCGCGCGGATGAGCCCGGCCCGGCGCAGCCGATGGATGGACGCGAGCGCCACGTTCTGCTGCACCGACATGTCCATGACCAGGCCCTGCTGCCGGCGGTCCTCGGGGACGAAGCCGACACCCGCGGCCATCGCCGCGGTGGGCGATGCCCGCCGCAGCGGGCGTCCCAGCACGGTCACCGTGCCGGCGTCGTAGCGGTCGATGCCGAAGACGGCACGTGCCACCTCGCTGCGCCCGGATCCCACCAGCCCGGCCAGCGCGACGATCTCGCCCGCCCGCACGGTGAGCGAGATATCGACGAAGACCCCTTCCCGGGTCAGGTGCTCCAGCCGGAGCACCGGCTCGCCGGGCGCACTGTGCGCCTGGCCCTGCCACGCGGCAAGTTCCCTGCCGACCATCGCCCGGACGAGATCGTCCGCGGTGAGGTCGGCGAGCGGCCGGGTGAACACGTGAGCGCCATCGCGCATGACCGTGGCCCGCTGGCAGATGGCGAAGACCTCCTCCAGCCGGTGGGTGATGAACAGCACCGCCGCGCCTGCCGAGCGCAGCGCCCGGACCACGTCAAACAGCCGGTCCACCTCGGCGGCCGAGAGCGCGGCCGTCGGCTCGTCCATCACGATGATCCGGGCCTCGAGCGAGAGCGCTTTGCCTATCTCGACGAGCTGCTGGTCCGCGATCGAAAGCCCGCGGGCGATCCGGGCCGGATCGAGCGGCACGCCGAGCCGGGCGAATATCGCCGCGGCCTCCGCTCGCATCGCCCGGCTGTCGATGCGCCGGCCCGAGCGGAGCGGCTGGCGGCCGATGAATATGTTCTCCGCGACGGTCAGGTCGGGAAAGAGCGTCGGCTCCTGGTAGATGACCGCGATCCCGGCCGCCTGAGCCATGGCCGGCCCGCGCAGCGCCACCTCTTTGCCGTCCACGAGCAGCGTCCCGGCGTCCGGCTGATACACCCCGGCCAGGATCTTAACCAGTGTCGACTTGCCCGCGCCGTTCTCGCCGACCAGGGCGTGCGCCTCGCCGGGGTACAGCTCGATCGATCCGTCCAGCAGCGCCTGCACCGCGCCGAAAGCCTTCGCGGCATGCCGGAGCACCAGGATGGGCCCAGGGTTCCCGCCCGAAATACCCGGAGTACCGGGAACGCCCGGGTCGGCCGGTGTACCGGGGACGCCAGGCTCAGCCGGAGCACCGGGAACGCCCGGGTCAGCCGGAGTACCGGGAACGCCCGGGTCAGCCGGAGTACCGGGAACGCCCGGGTCAGCCGGAGTGCCGGGGTCGGTGTCACCGGCGGTCGTGCTGACGTTCTGGTTGTCCTGGTGGCCCGAGACGCCACTGGATGCCTCTTCCATCCTCCGCCCCAACTCTCTCATTCGGCTTCCGGGTACCGCGACGGTCGTCGTATTAATAGAACGTTTCAATTTGATTCGTAAGTGTGGTCGTGGCCGGCATAGGTGTCAATGGCCTCACCGCTGCTCATCACCGAATTGTTATCGGCCTGCGGCGGCTACGACGAAAGGCTAGGGGCGAGCCGGTTCCTCTCGGGACGCGTCATCACCGGAACGCGCTGGCTGCTCAACTCCTGCGGGCTACCTCCGCCGGGCTCGCAGCGCGACCGTAACCATGGGCAGGACGAATTCGCCGTGCGATGTCTCCGGTCGCGACTGGAGGAAGTCGCGGACCTGGGCCAGCCGGCTGGTTCGCTCGGGCTCGTCCATTACCAGGAAATTTGAGTGCGTGGCGACGGTGGCCAGGAGAGAATCGGCGGTTCGCGCCTGCCCGTTCTCGAACTCAGCCGTCTGACCCGCGTGGAAGAGCCCGGATCCGGCCGCGATGACCCGCTCTTGGCGGGACTGCGCACCGCCGTTCCGCCATCTGAGCATCGTGATACTGGCGTTGCGCTTGCTCATCTCGGCGAACTCGGCGACCCAGCCGACCCGGTCGTCGTCTACGTTCCACAGCCCGGCGAACACCCCCCCGGGAATGAGCACGCGGGCGATCTCGGGCATCGCCCGGTCCATGTCGAACCAGTGCATGGCCTGGCCGGCCAGGACGGCGTCGGCGCTGCCGTCGGGCACCGGGATTTCCTCCGCGCTCCCGGAGACCGACCGGACCGACGGGAGTTCCCGGCGCAGCTCGGCGAGCATGTTCTGGTCGGGTTCGACGGCGGTGACGTCAGCGCCGAGGCGAGCGAGGGTCGCAGTGAGCTTGCCGGTTCCCGCGCCGATATCGATAACCCGCAGCGGCCGGCGGGACCAGACTGGCTCGAGGGCCCACCGGACCGCGGTCTCGGCGTAGCCAGGGCGGTGCTCCGCGTAGGCAGCAGCGGCGGCGCCGAAGGAGGAACCGTGCAGCAGCCGGTCTTCCGCTTCCGCCTGTCCTTCTGCTGGGCCGGATGCCCCGCTCTGATCATCCGTGTTCTGGCTGAGCTGTTCATGATCGGCCACTCAAGTCAGCCTAGGGCGATGCGTGCTTGGCGTCGTAGGCGGCCCGGGCGGCTTGGATCTCGGGCAGGTGACTGTCGGCCCAGTCGACGAGCTGGCCGATGGTGTCAAGCAGTGTGCGTCCCATCGGAGTGAGCGCGTATTCGACGCGGGGCGGGATGACCGGATGTATGGTTCGCGTGACGATGCCATCCCGTTCGAGCCCGCGCAGCGTCACCGTGAGCATCCTGGCGGTGATGCCATCGATCGCGCGGTGCAGCTCGGTGAACCGCATGGTTCCCTGTCCCAGCAGGTCAATGGCCAGCACTGACCACTTGTCGCCGACGCGCTGGAGGACCTCGCGGGCACGACAAGCCGACGTCTCGCCGACCGCCGCTGCCGGTTCGCCGACAGGTCCCGAAGGCTCGCAGGCCGGGTCGGCCTGCCCGGAATCCAAGAAATCTCCTCCTCAGTACCACCAGGTTACTTTGCTGAAGGCTCTATACCCCAGTACTTGACGCTTCAATCAAAACTAGGTTACTCTAAAGAAGTTAGGTACGCGAGCGAACTCGCGTACGAGTAAGAATCACCTATCTGGAGGAATGATGACCGAGACAGCCGTGGTAATCCCCGGCTACGTAGCCGGGACCTGGAGCATCGACCCGGTGCACTCGGAGGTGTCCTTCGTCGTCAGGCACATGATGGTGAGCAAGGTCCGCGGCCGTTTCGACAAGTTCGAGGGGACCATCGTC
>Ga0302325_10021047_pt1 | contig 13669 bp, 12 predicted proteins | sample Palsa_T0_2_FD_201948 | JGI IMG/M metagenome (GOLD analysis project Ga0302325, IMG submission 201948) | Peat permafrost microbial communities from Stordalen Mire near Abisko, Sweden - Palsa_T0_2 | ecosystem: Environmental > Terrestrial > Soil > Palsa > Peat permafrost | place: Sweden: Abisko... | reverse complement strand
TAACCGCCGAGCGCGTAGCCCGATTGCCGGGCCGCGGCGATGCAATCGGAATCGCACAGCACGGCGAATTCAGCGGCGTAACGATAGCCCGGCGCCGCGCCGGCGAAGGTGTTCGTCATCGCGGGATGCAGGTAGATCTCGACGAGACCGGGGGGTAGCCGGCCGAGCAGCGCCGCAACGCGAACTTTGGTCATCGCGCCCGACCACGCCAATCCGAATACCGCGTCGGCGGTCGTCAGTCCGGCGCCGCGAACGCGCCGGCGCAGCCAGGCGGCGAACGGCGCCACGATCTGGCCGACCTGACGCTGCGTTTTCGGATCGATGGCGGCGACAGTGCGCCAGGGCTCGACCGGAATGCGCAGCGCCCGCATGCCGTATCGCCGCCCGACGCGGATGATCGCGGCGGCGACGGCCGGATGCAGCTGGAAATGCCGGTGCCCGTCGACATGGTCGAGCGGCAATCCCGTCGCCCGGTAGGCCTCGAACTGGGCGGTAATTTCCGTCTCGATTTGCCGCCGCAGCGCGGCACTGAAGGCAATTTGCGCGCCGTAGCGGGCGAGGTCGTTGCGGAAGCGTCCGTTGCTGTCGAGCAACTTTGGAATCTGCGCGCGGTCCGCGACCGGATCGCCATCGACGAGGACGAGGTGCAGCCCGACGCGGAGCGTCGGCAACGCCCGCGCGCGCGCTACCGCATCGGCCGCCGCCGGAGCGCCGACCATGAGGCTCGCTGCACTCAGGATACCGCGCCGGTGCGCCGCCTCGATGGCGGCGTTTACCGGCTCGCTGAGCCCGAAATCGTCTGCTGTGATGATCAGCCGGTTCAGTGCGCGAGCTCCCACCATTCGCGCAGGATGGAAAAGAATTCAACGCCTTCGCGCAGCCGGCGCGCCATCATTTGCGGACCGCGCGCCATCTCCGACATGATCGCCGCGATCTTGGGAGCGCGGAAGTAGCATCGCCGGTAGAACTCCTCGACCGACTGGAAAATCTCGGTGTGGCTCAGATGCGGATAGTGCAGCGGCGCGATCTGCACGCCGTTCGCGTCGATCAGCTCGGCATGCTTTTCGTCGAGCCCTCGATCGAATCCATCGAACAACGGAGCCTGCAAGAGCAATGTGCGCATCATGATCCCCTCAGGTCTTATCCTTCGAGCGTGTTCCATCGCGCAGCACCAGCGATCGGCGCGAGCGGCCGACGTCGAGGCGAAAGACGCAAGCCGGGTTGCGGGAATATTCGAAAACCGCCTGGCGGCGGCGCAGCCGCACGTCAAGCGCGGAAAGGGCCTCAGCCAGCCAGGGATGGCTGTACGGCGACCGTGCCCTTTGCTCGGCGGAATCCCAGACCGCCATGTCGCGGGTCTCCGCGTTTCCTCAACTCCACAAGAACTCGCGGCGCCGGGAAAAGTTGCTGGCGCGCAGCGGCCAATATAGCCGATTTTTGGGTCGCCTTGCGAGAGCCGAAAAGTCCGCGCTGACCGAGGCTGGCCGCTCGCCTATTCGTCGCCGTAGAGCGTCGCCAGCGTGCTCTTGACCACCAGCGCGACCGGAACGGCGAGGATCACGCCGGGAATGCCGAGCACAACGCCGCCGGCCAGGAAGCAAAAGATGATCAGCACCGGATGCACATGGGCGGCGCGGCCGAGCACCACGGGGCCGACGAGCTGATCGATCGAAAGCCGCAACAACGTCGCATAGAGCGCGTATTCGGCGATGTTGACGATGCCGGCCGCCGTGCGCAGCGAAATCAGGCCGGCGATAATTGCCGCCGCCGTCGGACCGATCACCGGCACGGTCTCGAGGATCCCGGTCAAGAGCGCTAAAAGCACCGCGTGCTTGATGCCGAGAATGACACCGAGCCCGATATAGGCGGCAACGGTCGCATAGAGGACGACGGCAATCACGCCGATGAAATACCGCATCAGCACCGGATCGAGCCGGTGCCAGATGCGCGCGATCAGCGGCCGGCGATGTGGCGGCGCGATCCAGAACAGCCCCCGCGCCACGCTCTCTCCGCTCACCAAAAAATAAAACAGCAAGACTATCGTCAGAAACGCACCCATCATGGCCGCAACGCTGTAGCCCGCCAGCAGCGCAATCTGATCCGACTGGCCGAACCAGTCGCGTATCCGCTCAATCGCCGACTGGGCGATGTCATGAGCGCTCACCGTCGCGCCGAAGAGATGGACCGGCTGATCGCCGAGCGCCTGTTGCGTGACATTCTCCAGCGTCACCTGCAAATCCGCCGCGGTGGCCCGCGCCTCGGCGGCAAGCCGTTCGGCGGAGATCGTGAGCACCGCCGCCATGATGCCGGCGAGGAGGACAAACAGGGCGACGGCGAACAACAAACGCGGCCAGCGTGTGCGCCTGGCCGTCCAATCCAAAACCGGCGTGCAGATATAGGCGGCGATCGCCGCCAGAACGAACGGCAGCAAAATCAGCTTGATGAAGTAGAGAAAGATCGCAAGGACGACGGCGCCGATCATGACGGCGCGCGTTTCGCCCGAATCGAGCGTGCCCGAGGCGCGGGCCCGCTCGGCGGGCGTCAACTCCTCGTCTTTCCCCTTCAAGGCTTTCATGAATAAATCTGGCCTTTCCAACTTACCCGTCCGCTCAGTCGGCGGCGCACTCTATCGAGCGCCATCAGTGCGCCCGCAGAATAACCGAGCAGGAAGATGAGACCATACCAGAACGGAATGCGAAAATAGAACGTCGCCGCCACATGCAAGCCGATGGCCGCTCCCGATGCGGCGAGCGCCAACAGCAATGCAGCGAAGGCGCCATCGGCGCCGCGCGACCAAGCGGCGACATCAAAAAACGGAATCGCAAACGCCGCCCATGCCAGGGTCACGCCGGCGAGTGCCACCGACAAAGTCGCGACCGGGCCGCCGAGCGTGTCGACGAGATTCTTGGCGAGACCCGGCCAGAGCGTACTCCAGCCGGTATACATGCGAGCCGAAAGAAGCTCGTCGCCGCCCATCAGCAGAACCGACCGGCCTGACTGTTTCAACCGCCGGGCGAATTCCTGGTCCTCGCAGATCGCGGTGCACACGGCGGCGTGCCCGCTCACAGCCTCGTAGGCATCGCGCCGCACCAGCATGAACTGCCCTGTTGCGGTGACATCACGGCCGTCGCGCGCCTGGACCCGGCGCAGATCCTGAAGGAACGACAAAATAATGAGGCCGCAGGGAGGAATGAGACGCTCGGCGAAGCTTTGCAGCTCCTGCCGCGGCGCCAGCGATAACAGATCGAGCCGCTGCATCAGCGCCGCATGCGTGGCAACCGACAGCGCGCCGGGCGCGAGTTTCACGTCGGCATCGATGAAGCACAGCCACTCGCTTCCCGGCGCCATGGTCCGCGCGCCGATCCAGCAGGCGTGCGATTTGCCGACCCAGCGCGGCGGCAGCGGCGGGCTCTGAATGACCGCAATATGCCGGTGGCGCGCCGCAAGGTCGCGAACGATTGCCGCCGTCGCGTCGGCGGAATGGTCGTCGACCACAAGCACGCTTAGCTGGCTTGCCGGATAATCCTGCGCGACCAGCGATTGCAGGCACGCCCCGATATTGGTTTCTTCGTCTCACGCTGGAACGATCACGGCGATGCGCGGCGCGTTCTCGGGGGGAGGCGGCGACGATCGAACGAGGCGGGGGAGAAGCTCTGCCTGATTGCGCGGAGGATCAGCCACGCCACGATCGCGAGCCATAAGGAAGTAAGCAAAAGCTCCACAGCCTTACCGACACCGCGCGGCCCCGGCAACGAGACGGCGCTTGAACCTTGGGGAGCGTCCGAGGTTCCCCCTTGTCTCCTCTCCGACATTAGCCCGAATCGAGGCGGTATCGGCGAGCTATTTCGCCGCCACCACCAGCGAATAGCGCTCGTCCGCCGCCAGGCATTCGGCTTCCGCAAAGCCGAGCTCCTTGCGCACCATGTTGGTACCGAGCACCAGCGAGACCATCTTGTAGTAAGCGTGGCGGCGGCTCATGCCCTCGCGACCCATGCCGCAATCGGACGAGATCACCAGCCGCTCGGGCGGGATGTATTTGAGCGCGGCGCGGATTTGGCCCGCCACCTCATCCGGGCTTTCCACCTGCAAGGTGTGATGGTCGATGACACCGATGGCGATCTTCTTGCCGGTGATGGTCCTGCCGATCGCCTCCAGATCCATGCCGCCCGAACTCGAGGATTCGAAGGTGATCACGTCGGCGTCGACTTTGTTGTAGGTCTCCAGCGCCGCCTTGTAGCTTTGTACTTGCGCGAACATGCGCTGCTGCGACGGGTTACCCCAGCAGGAATGCGCCCACACCTCGGTCTTGGCGCGCAACCCTTTCACCGTGCGATTGAATACCTCGACCATCAAGTCCGGCGTGATCACCTTGTCCTGGACTTTGCGCACGGCGATCAGATGGATTTGCGGCTCCTCGATCTGGATCACCGGACAGCCGGCATCGGCAAGCTCGCTATACTCCTCGTTGAAAGCGTCGGCGATCGCGGTCATGCGATCGGGCAGACTCTTATAGTGTTTGTCCTGCGAGGCGAACGCCACGATCTCCGCCGACACCGCGCCGAATTTGACCGGCCGCGTGGTCAGCCGCTGCGCTGTTTTCCAGAGCGCGGTGTATTGAAGATCGCCGCGCCCGACCGGGCCGACGATGGTCGGCATCACGCGTGATTCCAGATAATCGTGCAGGATGTGGCCGCGCGGGAACCACAGCCCGCCGCGACCGGCGGGCGTCGGGCGCGGATTGTCACGCTCATAGCCGGTCATGTGATGCGGCGGATAGCTGGTCCAGCTTTGCCCGCCGACGTCGTCGTCGAAGCGGCAATCGCCGTCGGTCACGATGTCGAGGCCGGCGAGTTCCTGATCGCGCAGATAGCAGGACAGCGTGTCGACATATTGCTCGCGATAGCGACGACCGACCATCGCGTCGAGGAACATGCGGGTGCCGAGATTCTCCGTGTACCAGCTCGGCCGCGGCAGCGAGCCGGTGATCGTCGTCGGCAATACGATATCTTTGGTACCGCGATACATTTCAGCGCCTCCCAAAATTTCTCTTAAAAGCCTCGCCGGCTCTTCGCCCGAAGCTTACCATTCCGCGAATTCTAAAGCGGCAGAAAATCACGGAGGCAACATAGTACAAAGCCCGCCTCAAGAGATTTGCGATCGCGTTGGGCGCTCGCCCCGGAGTGGGCGAGCGCAGCCCGTTATCTGGTCGGCCGATGCAGGTATCGGCCACGCGCCGGGCCGACAATGTTTCCGTCGTGGTAGACCAGCGCGCCACGCAGGAAAGTGCTCTTGACGCGGCCGCTAAGCTCCTGCCCCTCGAAGGGCGAGTATCCTTGCCCGGACTCTGAATCGGCGGCGCGCACGGTAAAGGTCTGGTGCGGATCGGCGAGCACAATGTCGGCATCGAAGCCGGGAGCGATGTCGCCCTTGTTGAGCAAACCGAACCGCCGTGCCGGATTCCAGCTTAAGAGTTCAGCCATGCGGTTGTACGACAGGCCACGTTTGCTGCCCTCGCTCAGAACGCCTGACAGAAGATATTCGGTGCCGCCGAAGCCGGACTTGGCGAGCCAGATGTTGCCCGGGTCATCCTTCGCCCACTTCTGTTCGGCCGAGCAGCAGGCATGATCGCTGACGATCCAGTCGATCTTGCGGTCGAGTACCGCCTGCCACAGGGCCTCCACGTCCTCGCGCGGGCGAATCGGCGGATTGACCTTCGCGTGCACTGCGCATTCGCAGTCGGTATCGAGCAGGAGATGCCCGACGGTAACTTCCCGGCGGAAGCGGATATGGGGAAAGACCAGCTGCATCGTCCAGGCCGCGTCCACCGCCTTGCGCGAACTTAAGTGCAGGAGGTTGATATTCATGCAGTTGGTTTCGTTGGCGAGGTAGGAGGCGATCCACACGGCAAGCCCCTCCGAGTGCGGCGGCCGCGCCGCACTGTAGGCAGCGAGCCCGGTCAGCTTGCCCTCGCGCTCGACCAGCGTCGTGTAAGCGTTGAGGATATCGGCAAGCTCGCAGTGCAAGCTGACGCTGATGTGGTCGGCGAGTTCCGGGCGGCGGTCCATGACCGACCGCGCGGCACGCATGACGAACTCGAAATGGGCGATGTCGTAACGGTCCTCCGGCCCCAGCATCAGGAACTGGTTCTGCGAGTCCGATTTACCGTGGAGCCCGTAGCCGCCGTAGAACATAAAAATCTTAAACGACGTCACCCCGTGTTCGAGCGCGAGGTACTCCATCTCGCCGAGATGCCTGCCTTCGATCGGCGCCACGTGATAGCCGTAGTCCACCCAGAAACGTCCCTCCGACAGCTTGCGCACTTCGGGCATGACTTCGCGGTACGGGCCGCCGCGGTTGAGATAATACTGACCGGTGCGGATATAATTGAGGCTCGAGGTGACACCGCCCATCGCGGCGGCCTTGCTTTCGCTGACCGCATCCTCGGCAAGCGGCCGATAGATGCCGACATGCATGTGCGCGTCGACGCAGCCGGGGAAGGCCAGCAGCCCTTTGGCGTCGAATACCTCGCCGGCATCCTCGGCGCGGATTTCCGGTGCCAGCCGCGCCACCTTGCCGTCCTTGACGGCGATGTCGAGGCCGTCCACCCCGGTCTTGTTCGGGCGCACCACGCGCGCGTTCTTGATGACGAGATCAAAACTCTTCATTGCGGCTTTCTCGCTTTTCATCGTTTCGGGGATTCTTGGCCCACGTAACGGGCGCCGCGCTCCAGCATCTCCGGCGTGCCGAGGAGGCGGTTGATCGCCTCGAAGTCGAACATGCGCGCGCGAAACGGCTCGGTGCTGCCATGCGCCTTCAGCGAAGCGTAAAATTCCTCGGCCGCCTTGGCGAGCGTGCGCACGATGCCGCCCGGGAAAATCACCAGCGCAAAGCCGAGCGCCTGAAGTTCGCTGGCCGGCAGCATCGGCGTCTTGCCGCCCTCGACCATGTTGGCCATCAGGGGCACTGACTTGCCAAACTTCATGCCGATGCGGCCAAGCTCGTCACGCTGCCGCGGCGCCTCGACGAACAGCATGTCGGCGCCGGCATCGCGGTAGAGCGCGGCGCGTGCCATGGCGCCCTCGAAACCTTCGACGGCGACGGCGTCGGTGCGGACGATGATGAGCGTATCGCGCGAGACACGCGCATCGACCGCCGCCTTGACTTTGCCGGCCATCTCCTGCGCCGGGATCAGCGCCTTGTCGTCGAGATGACCGCAGCGCTTGGGAAAATCCTGATCCTCGATCTGGATGCCGTTGGCGCCGGCGCGCTCCAGGAGCCGAACGGTGCGCTGGACGTTGAGTGCATTACCGTAGCCGGTATCGGCGTCGACGATGAGGTGGGTGCCGACGCGGTCGCGGATCAGCGCTACCGTCTGCACGACTTCGCTCATGCCGACGAGGCCGATGTCGGGCCGGCCGAGCCGCGAATAGGAAATTCCGGCGCCGGAGACGTAGAGCGCCTCGAAGCCCGCGCGCTCGGCGATGAGCGCGGTGAGCGCGTCGTAGACGCCGGGCGCGATCAGGATCGGCGGGCGGTGAAGGCGGAGCGACAATGTGTTCTCGGTCATCGCATTCTTAGACATGGGTCAGAGTCCCAGATAAGCGCGTTTGAGTTGTGGATCGGCGCCAATGTCCGCGGCCAGACCGGACATGACGCATTGGCCCTCGGCGAGGATATAAGCGCGGCGCGCGATCTGCAGGCTTTGCACCACGTTCTGCTCGACCAGCAGAACCGCGACACCTTCGGCATGGATGCGTGCGATCAGCGCGAACAATTCCTCGACCAAAAGCGGGGAAAGCCCGAGCGAAGGTTCGTCGAGGATGAGCAAGCGCGGTTCGGCCATCAGGCCGCGGCCGATGGCGAGCATCTGCTGCTCGCCGCCCGACAAGGTGCCGGCGCGCTGCGCACGGCGTGCCAGGAGGCGCGGGAAGATGGCGAACACGCGGTCGCGGTTTGCGGGGCGCCGCTCGACGGCGCGGCGATAGCTGCCGAGGTCGAGGTTTTCGGCGACCGACAGGTTGGGGAAAATCCGCCGGCCCTCGGGCACGTGGATGAGCCCGCGCTTGACGATCGTCGCGGGCTTCTCGCGATCGATGGCGGCGCCGTCGAAGCGGATGCTGCCTCCGCGCGCGCGCACGATGCCGGAGATGGTGCGATTGAGCGTCGACTTGCCGACGCCGTTGGAGCCGAGCACGGCGACGATTTCGCCCGCTTCGACTTTAAGGTCGATCCCGCGCAGCACGTCGCCGTCGCCGTAACCGGACTTAAGATCGCTGACTTCGAGGAGCGGCTCAGCCATGCGCGCTCCTTAATTTCGCCGCCGCGCCGTGACCGAGATACGCTTCGACGACGGCGGGATCGGCCGCCACTTCCCCCGGACTACCCGCGGCGATGACGCGGCCTTCCGCCAGCACATAAACGTGCTCGGCCAGACTCATCACCGCTTGCATCACGTGTTCGATCATGACGACGGCAATGCCGCCCGCGCAGAACGTGCGGATGACCGGCGCGAAGTCGCGGATTTCGGAAGGGTTCAATCCGGCCAGAACTTCGTCGAGCAGAAGAAGCTTCGGCCCGGTCGCCAGCGCTCGCGCCAGCTCCAGGCGTTTCCTCCCGGAGACGGTGAGCGTATGGGCCGGCCGATCGAGCACGTCGCCAAGGCCGACTTCGTGGCCGATTTCTTCGGCGATGGCGAGTGCGGCGGCGCGCGCGCGGTGCCGCAGATGCGCGCCGACCAGAATATTGTCGCGCACCGTCAGCCCCGCGAAGGGCTGCACGATCTGGAAGGTGCGCGCGATGCCGCGCCGGGCCAGTCGATGCGGCGGCTCGCCGGTGACATCCTCGCCGGCATAGCGCACCCTACCGGCGCTCGGCCGCAAGAAGCCCGAAATCACGGCAAAGAGCGTGGTCTTGCCGGCCCCGTTGGGACCGATCAAAGCGGTAATCCGGGTGGCCGGTGCCGACAGCGAAGCGGCGTTGACCGCCAGCAGGCCGCCGAAGCGGCGGGACACACCCTCAACCATGAGCAGCGGCTCAGCCATGTGCCACCCCCGCCGCAGGTTTTCGCGGCGCTACGAACCGGCGCGTGACGTGCGCGTAGATGTCGGCGAGCGCGCCGACGATGCCGCGCGGCGCAAAGCGGATGACCAGCACGAGCACGGCGCCATAGATCATTAGGTCGAGGCCCGGGACATCGCCGGTGACAAGCTTGGCGCCTTCGCCCAGCGATTTCACCACCAGCGCGCCGACCAGAGCGCCGAACACGGTGCCGACACCGCCGATGATCGGCGTCAGTAGCGCCTCGATCGAAATCCAGGTGCCGTAGGCGATGCCGGCGTCGATGAAGAGAAAATACTGCACATAGAAGCAGCCGGCGGCGGCGGTGATGGCGGCGGAAACGATCATGGCGCCGAGCTTGACCGCGGTCGCATCGACGCCGAGCGCCATGGCGGCATCCTCGTTCTCGCGCACCGCGATCAGCCAGACGCCGAAGCGCGAGCGCTCAAGGAGTTGCGCGATGATGAGCGCAATCGCGACCAGAGCGAGGATGACGAAGTAGAAGATCGCCCGGCTCTGGAATTGGAACGATTGCGCGCGCAGGTCGAGCTTGATCAAAATGCCGACGCCGGCGCCGGTGATCGGCGCGACGCTCGTCAGGATGCGCAACACTTCGGCGAAAGCGAGCGTCACCAGCGCGAAATAGGAGCTGCGCAGCCCAGCACGGAAAGCAAGCCCGCCGATGATCGCGCCGACGGCCGCGCCGGCGGCAACTCCGGCGACAAATCCGAGCCATGCGTTGACGCCGTAATGCGCTTGCAAAATGGCCGTCGTGTAAGCGCCGGCGCCGAAGAAAGCGGCGTGCCCGAACGAGTATTGCCCGCCATAGCCGCCGAGGATGTTCCAGCCCTGCCCGGCGAGCGCGATCATCAGCGTCACCAAGAGGAAATTGAGAACGACGTTCGAGTGCACGAACAGCGGCACGCAGGCGAGCCCCGCAACCACGATAGCAATGGGCAGAAATGCCTTCATGCGCTGGCCCCGAACAAGCCGCGCGGACGCAGCAGTAGCACCGCGATGAAGATCAGGAAAATGCCGACCTGCCCGAGCGATTCACCGAAGAAGAAACCGCCGAGGCTTTCGACCACGCCGATAAGGAGCCCGCCGATCAGCGCGCCTGGCACCGAACCCATGCCGCCAAGGACGACGATGGTGAAGGCGATTAGCACGAACGCGTTACCTGCGCTCGGATTAACGTAGTAGGTCGGAATGAGCAGGCAGGCGGCGAGGGCGACGCAGGCGGTGCCGAGACCGAAGGTCATGGCGTAGATATGTGCAACATCGATGCCGGCGAGCTCCGCCCCGAGCTTCTCCTTGGCGACGGCGCGGATCGCCTTGCCGGTGTCGGTGAAGCTCATGATCAGCCAAAGCGCCAACGCCACGGCGAAAACGGCGACGAACGAGATCAGGCGCGGAACGGCGAGGAAGGTGAAGCCGAGATCGATGCTCCTGAATCCGTAAGCAAGGTCGATGGTGCGCGTGTCGGCGCGAAACGCGTAAAGGAGCGCGTTCTCGATGAGGACGGCGAGGCCGAGCGTGACCAGCAGCATATTGCGGTCGTCGCCATGGGAGGCCGGACCGATGATGAAGCGCTGCAGCGCATAGCCCAGCGCGAAAAAGCCGGGCGCCAGCAGGAACGTAGCCAGGTAAGGATCGAGGCCGAGCTTTTGGTAGGCGAAGAACGCCGCGAACAGCGCCGCGCTCAACAGCGCGCCATGCGCGAAATTGATGATGTGCAGCACGCCGTAGATCAGCGTCAGCCCCAGCGCGACCAGCGCATAGACCGCGCCGATCAGGAGCCCGTTGAGGACCGCGGAGATCAGGATGAGGGGCGAGAGCACGGACTCGACATGTGCAAGATCACCGATGGGTGGCGCCGAGCGCCCGTGACGCGTAGCTCCTAAGCGGGAATTGGAAAGACCGCCTTCGCATTGGCGAATTCGGGCGGCAGGATGACCTTGATATCGTTGTCGAGAACCTGCGTGTTGGCCGGGGCCGCGCCCTCGTTCTGGCCGTTGACGAACTTGGTCGGGCCGTAGGGCATGATCGGGCTGGCAAACGTCGAGGTGGCCAGCGCCGCGGTGAGCTTGGCGCGATCGCCGGACCCGGCATGCTCGAGCGCGTCGGCGACGAGATAGACGGCGTTGTAATTCATGTACAGCTCGTAGGTGAAGAACTGGCCCTTGTCCTCGACCTTCTTCTTCAGGTCCTGGGCCTTCTCGCTCTTCGGATTGAACCAGTGATTGCAGTCCATGATGTACTTGGCGGCGTCGGGGAAATCCTTGACGAATTTGTAGGAGGACGCGGCGCCGCCGAGTACCGAATAGATGCCCTTCGGCCGCACATGCTGCTCCAGCATGGTGCGGGCGAGCAGCACGTATTCGTTATAGTAGTCGGCGGGAATGACGAGATCCGGATTCTGCGCCTTGATCTTGAGCACGACGGTGTTGAAGTCGCGTGTCGGGGTCGGATGCGGGATCGTTTCCAGAATCTCGAAGCCCTTCGCCGGCAGCTGCGCGTTGAGGAGCTTGGCGAGGCCGGAGCCGAACAACGAATCCTCGTGCACGATAATCACGGTCTTCGCCGGCTTGCCCGCGTGATCGTTGATCGTCGCCAGATTATCGAGCGCGGTCTTGGCGATGACGCCGAAGCCGGGACCGAAGCGAAACGTGTTCTTCAGGCCCCGCATGACGATCGAGTCGGCGACACCGACGTCGACGGCGTAAGGCAGGTCATAGCGCGCCGCGGCCTGGCTGACAGCGAGACAAATCGAGGAAGCGTAACCGCCGACGATGCAGGACACTTCCGCGGCATTCATCTTCTCCACTTCCGCGGTGCCACCGTCGGGCGTCGACTGTGCATCGCCCAGCACCGGATCGATCTTGGCGCCGCCCAGCGCCTTGACGCCGCCCGCGGCATTGATCTCCTCGACCGCCATGGTGGCGCCGATGCGGCCCTGCTGGCCGGAATAGGACAACGCGCCGGTGACCGGATGCAGGAGGCCAACTTTTACCCCGGCGCCGTGCGCGCGCAGGATCGACGGCATGGCCAGATTGCCGGATGCGGCGGCCGCCGCGCCAAGGGCCGTGGTGGCGAGAAATCGGCGGCGGCTGAAGGGCATTTTTTGCTCCGACTTGGTCATACATCCTCCGGTTTGGCGTGGCGTCGTCAGACTTGCCGGCTTCCCGTAGTTGCTACAACGGATCTGCGTGGGAATAGTATTTTCAGCATACAATATCGGGCACCCTCGACAAGCCCACCGGCGCTGAGGCACATCGACCGCGCATGAGCGAGCCGCAAACCCTTTTCGACAAGCTGTGGTCGGCGCACGAGATCGCGGGGCGCGAAGACGGGGCCGCGCTCCTTTGGGCCGACCGCCATTACGTGCACGAGGGCTCGTTTCATGCGTTCACGCAGATGCAGGATCGCGGCGGCGCGCTGGCCGAGCCCGGGCTCACTTTCGGCATCGCCGATCATTATGTACCGACACGCGGCCGTGACCGCGCCATCGCCGATCCCGAGATCGCGGCGATGGTGCGCACCCTGGAGACGAATGCCGCCGCAAGCCGCATTAAGCTCTTCGGCCTCGGCGATCCGCGCCAGGGCATCGTGCACGTCGTCGGCCCGGAGCAGGGTTTGACGCTGCCGGGTTTGCTGATCGTCTGCGGCGACAGTCACACCTCGACCCACGGCGCGTTCGGCGCCTATGCGTTCGGCATCGGCGCCTCCGAAGTGGCGCACGTGTTGATGACGCAGACGCTGTGGCAGAAAAAGCCAAAGCGCATGCGCGTCACCGTCAACGGCAAGACGGGCGCCGGCGTCGGCGCCAAGGACATCGCGCTCGCCATGATCGCCCGCATCGGCGCCGACGGCGCGCAGGGCCATACGGTCGAGTTCACCGGCGGCGCCATCACCGCGCTGTCGATGGAAGGGCGCATGACATTATGCAACATGTCGATCGAGGCCGGCGGGCGCTGCGGCATGGTCGCGCCCGACGCGACCACGTTCGGCTATCTCAAGGGCCGGCCCTACGCGCCCAAGGGCGCGGCGTTCGATGCCGCAATCGAGGCTTGGTCGGCGCTGGTCTCCGATAGCTGCGCGACATTCGATCGCGAGGTCGCATTCGACGCCGGCATGATCGCGCCGATCGTCACCTGGGGTACGACGCCGGACGACGCGCTGCCGATCGACGGCAACGTGCCCGACCCGGCGCGCGAGGGCGATCCGGTGCGCGCCCAATATCTGCGCGATGCGCTCGATTATATGGGGATAGCGCCCGGCAAGAAGCTGACCGAGATCGCCGTCGACCGCGTCTTCATCGGCTCCTGCACCAACGCCCGCATCGAGGACTTACGCGCCGCCGCGGCGGTCCTTGCCGGCCGCGTCAGCAAGGTGCCGGGGCTGGTGTCGCCCGGCTCGACGATGGTGAAGCGGCAGGCGGAAGCCGAAGGGCTCGACCGCATCTTCCGCGATGCCGGGCTGGAATGGGCCGAGGCCGGCTGCTCCATGTGCCTCGGGCTGAACGGCGACCTCGTGCCCGCCGGTGAGCGTTGCGCTTCGACCACCAACCGCAACTTCCGCGGCCGGCAAGGGCCCGGGTCGCGCACGCATC
>Ga0302325_10021045_pt1 | contig 13669 bp, 10 predicted proteins | sample Palsa_T0_2_FD_201948 | JGI IMG/M metagenome (GOLD analysis project Ga0302325, IMG submission 201948) | Peat permafrost microbial communities from Stordalen Mire near Abisko, Sweden - Palsa_T0_2 | ecosystem: Environmental > Terrestrial > Soil > Palsa > Peat permafrost | place: Sweden: Abisko... | reverse complement strand
ACGGGTTGTTTTCGTTCCAGTGACCGACGTCGATGGGATCTCCGAAGACGGCAGTTAACACTTCGCCCATGGGAGCGCCGGATTGCGCCGCTTCGTCGAGCTGTTCCGGAGTTTCGGTAATCAAAGCAGCGCTCTGCGCGCTCACCGCCGAGAACATTTCGGGATGAGCGAATGCCAGGCGTAACGCTCCGTAGCCGCCCATGGAGATTCCGCTGACCGCGCGCGCTTCGCGGCCGGGGCGAATGCGATACTTGGCCTCGATTTGCGGGATGAACTCGCGAATCAGGAAATCGCTGTAACGCACGGAGCCGTCGGCTGAGTTGATGTAGAAACTGCGCCGGCCTTCGGGCTCGACGATGAGGAAATCTCCGATCTTGCCCTGGCGGTGCAGATCGTCGAGCAGGGTCATGCCTCCGCTGTTGAACAGGGTCTGCTCGTTGTCGCCGAGACCGTGCAGGAAATAGAGCACCGGATAAAGAGGCGCGGGACCTTTTGCGGGAGTCGCCGCAGGTGCGCTGTAACTGGCCGGGAGATAGACGCAATAGTGGACTACCTGTTTCAGGATCTTGCTGTTCAGGGCGGCGCAGTCGATGCGGCCCTGTGCCTGCGCAGACCCGAGAGAGCACATCAGGAAAACTGTCAGCGTGGCGCAAGTCTTGGGGAAAACGTGACGCATGAATTCAGTTTACTCGTAGCGTAGAGCCTGCACAGGATCGAGCCGAGCGGCGCGTCCCGCGGGATACAGGCCAGAAATCAGGCTGACCAAAACGGCGAACCCGATCGCGAACAACACGAGCCACCACGGCACCGCCCAGAAATTGTCAGCGGGCAAAGACTGGCTGCGCAGATAGACGTTGGTCCCGGTGTTGATGACCTTGCCGATGGCCCAGCCCAGCGCGACTCCGGCCATGCCGCCGAGAAGGCCCATGGCTCCGGCTTCGGCGAAGAAGAGTTTCTTCACGTCGCCGTCGCTGGCGCCGATTGCTTTCATGATGCCGATTTCGCGGCGGCGTTCGAGAATGGCCATGACCAGCGTGTTGACGATGCCGATGGAAGCGACGGCGAGCGCCAGGCTGCCGAAGATTCCGAGAAACACGTCCAGCACTTTGAAAAATGTCTGGATGCTGCGGCTGGCGTCGAGAATCGAGAAAGTGGTGAATCCCATTTTCTTGATGGCGTCCTCGACGGTCTGCACCTGGCTGGGTTTTGCGACCTTCACGCTGACTGACTGGTAGACCGGCAGATCGCTGGCCGCGCGCGAGACTTCACGCAAATCGGTCGCTTGCATCACGTGCAGACTTTCGGCGAGCTTGAGCGGGAGAAAAACCTTCGCTCGCGTGGGGCCGCGCATGCTTTCGGGGTCGAGATCGGAGACTCCGACGATTTTGAGTTTCTGTTCACGCGAGACCACGGAGTAGGCGGTGCCGGCCAGTGCATCCGCGGGACTGGCAGCCGGATTCGATGGCGTGGTTTCGCGCTGGGCGTAACGCATGATTAATTCCTTGCCCAGCAGGGGCGCGGCGAGGTCGGCGACATTCGGTTCGGGCGTTCCAAGTTTGGGAGTCTTGCCCAGCAATTCCTCGGCGAACGATTTCTGCAAAATGGCTTCGGGCGCGCTGTCGGAAGAAAAATAATTGCCCTGCATTCCTTCAAATGCGTCGTTCGATTTCGCGGAAGCGGGCAGGGCCGAGATGGTTGTCAGATGAGGTTTGTCTTCATAGCGCAGCTCAGTATTGAAACGAATATCGGGGTAAGCCTCGAGCACGTTCGGGAGATGCTCGATTTCCACGCGCGCGGCTTCGTCGAGGACGCGGCTCTCGCCGGGCGCGGGTCCATTGCGCTCTTCTTCACGGCCCATGCCGCGCATTTCGCGGCGGGAGCTGACGATGACGGTGTCGAAGAGTCCCGACTTTCCCAGTCGCCGTGAGGCCATTTGTTGCAATCCAATACCGAGTGAAAGCATCGCGACCAGAGACGCCACGCCTACAGAAATGCCGACAGTGGTCAGCGAATTCCGCAGCAAGGATTCGCGCAGGTTGCGCAATGCCAGCTCGGCGAGGTCGGGAATTTTCATCGCTGTACTCCATTGGTTTCAGAGGACGCGGACGCTGGAACATTCGGCCGGTCGTCGATCAGTTTTCCGTCCGCGAGAACAATCATTCGCCGGGCATAGCGTTCGGCGAGAACGCGCTCGTGGGTCACCATAACTACCGTCATGCCTAATCCTTCGTTGAATTCGCGGAGCAAGTTCATGATCTCGGTTCCGGTGTGGCTGTCGAGGTTGCCCGTGGGTTCATCGGCCAGCAAGAGTTGCGGGCGATTGATCAAGGCGCGGGCGAGAGCGGCACGTTGTTGTTCGCCGCCCGAGAGTTCGCTGGGACGATGGTTGGTGCGCGCTTTCAACCCAACACGCTGCAGCGCTTCGCGAGCCAGACCTTCGCGTTTGTCGCGATCCACTTCGGCAAAGCGCAGCGGCAGTTCCACATTTTCTGCCAGGGTCATGCTGGCGATCAAATTGAATGACTGGAAAACCATACCCACTACATGCAGCCGGTACTTGGCGAGTTCCTCACGCGAAAGCTTCGCCAGGTCTTTGTCTTGCACCACTACACTTCCCGAGGTCGGACGATCCAGACCCGCAATGAGATTCAAGACAGACGATTTTCCGGAGCCCGAACTGCCGAGCAAGGCAACGAATTCTCCGGAGCGCACCGCGAGAGAAACTCCGTCGACTGCGCGGATCAACGTTTCGCCCATGGGGTAATGGCGGCAGAGATTTTCGGTGCGGATCGCGCCGTTCGCGGGAGGGTTGGCTGGAACAATGGCCATAGGTCTAACGAATCGTTCCTCGCAACACGCCCAGGGCGTCGGCTTTTCCTCCGCCGTTCTTGCCGGTTGCGCCGCCTTCATTCACGGTGACTGCGTCACCTTCGCCCGGAGCCAGGAACAGGTTGTCCTCAACTCCGTGCTGACGCGTGTAAAGGTCATAGTATCGGCCGCGCGCGGCGTAAAGCTGCGCGTGTGTGCCGTGCTCCACGATCTTCCCTTGTTCCATCACCAGAATCTGGTCGGCCCGGCGAATCGTGGAGAGCCGGTGGGCAATGACGAACGTGGTGCGTCCCTGCATGAGATACGAAAGGCCGTGCTGAATCATCTGCTCGGATTCCGAGTCGAGGCTGGAAGTTGCTTCGTCGAGAATCAGAATGCGAGGCTCGGCCAGAATGGCGCGGGCAATCGAGAGGCGCTGACGCTGGCCGCCCGAAAGTTTGACGCCGCGCTCGCCTACTACAGTGTCGTACTTGTCTGGGAACGACTCGGCGAACTCATCGACGCGCGCGATCTGGCAGGCGCGCATGATCTCTTCCTCGGTCGCGGCGGGCCGCGAGAAGGCCACATTTTCACGAATTGTCCCGTCGAAGAGGAAAGATTCCTGAAGCACAACTCCGAGCCGCGTACGGAAGGAGTCGAGGCGCACGGTGCTCAAATCCACGCCGTCCACGCGGACCGTGCCTTTCGTGGGCACATAAAATGCCGAGATCAATCCGATGGTGGTCGACTTACCCGATCCTGACGAACCGACCAGCGCGGTGACCGTCCCCGGGTCCGAGCGAAACGATATGTTGTGCAGCACTTCGTGGGAGCCGTCGTAGCTGAAACTCACATCGTCAAACTCGATGGTGCCCTCGATGTCATTCAAGCTTACGGAGCGCCTGGGGTCCTGATCTTCCGGACGCTCGCGCATAATTTCCTGCGTTCGCTCGAGCCCGGCCAGCGCCTCGGTGAGCTGCGTGCCGATCGCGACGACCTGCATGATGGGGATCACGAGAAAGCCCAGCAGGATGTTGTAAGAAAAATAACTTCCGGTGGTGAGCTTGTTCGCCACCATCTGGTGGCCGCCGACGTACATGGTGGCGGCGCCCACGACCCCCATGAGCACGCTGGCGGAGAGGCTCATCAGCGAGGTCGCGGTCAGAGTGCGCATGACGTTATCGAGCAGGCGGCGCACGCCGGTGGCGAAGGTTTTTTCTTCCCGCTCTTCCGCGTGATATCCCTTGATGACCCTGACGCCGCCCAGCGATTCGGTGAGCCGTCCCGTGACCTCGGCATTGATTTTGCCGCGCTCGCGGAAGATGGGGCGGATGGTCGCGAAGGCCTTGTTCAGCGCGAAAGCAAAGCAACCGAGAGAACCCACGGCGATCAGCGTAAGAGGAGTGCTGATGCGAAGCAGCAACACCAGCGCGATGCTGGCTGCAACCAGGCCTCCCGTGAAATCTACCAGTCCGGTGCCCAGCAAATTGCGTACGCCTTCCACGTCGCTCATGATGCGCGACACCAGTGCGCCGCTTTTGTTCGCATCGTAATAGGAAATCGGCAAACGGGAGATGTGGGACTGCACCTGCTCGCGAAGGTCGGCAATCAAGCGCTGCGCTGCTTTCGACAGCAACTGCGTCAGAGAAAACGAAGTCACGCCCTGCACAAGCGTGGCCAACAACACGGCGAAGACAAGCGGCGGCAGCAATGACAAATGACGCTTGCCAACGACATCGTCGATCAGGAATTTCGAGGAATAGGGCAGCACGAATCCGGCGACCTTATTGATCACCATCAGCACGAAGCCCAGCAACAGCAGCCAACGCCGGGGGCGCATCAGCTTCCAGACTTCCGGCAGAACGGCCTTCAGTCTTTGGGATTTCGCGGGTTTCTTAGGGTCTTCCTCTGCGGAATTCAATCCTCTGTTTGACTCCGTTGGAAACAGATTTGCTTCATTTATTCTGCACTGCAACTGGGCTTCAAAACCCGGGCTTCGGGCTTCGGCAGTCGGGCTTCGGCAAAACGACCGGGCTTCGGCAAAACCCAGGATCCTGATCTGCCCGGCCGGCACGCGTGACCGAACTCGCTTTTGCCGAAGCCCGAAGCCCGAAGCCCGCCGTTGTGACATCTCCGGGCCGGGCGATGTATGCTCGGGGCGTGTTCCGCTCATCTCCGCCGGACCGGTCGCCGACTCCGGGCCTTGCTCTGGGCCTGCTGGTGACGCTTTCCGTGGTGCTTGCCTACTCAGCCTACATTACATGGCAGGTGGCGGGTTTGCGCAAGCTGCAAACTCAGCTGGTCGATCGCAACCGCAAGGATTCGCTGCAGTTGTTGCGCATCCAGAATGACCTGAACCTGCTGGCCGTGGCCATGCGCGACATGGTGAGCAATGACGAACCTTATCCGTTGACGGCGTGGTCGGCGCAGTTTCAGCGTATTCGCACTGATCTGGACGATGCCATGCATATCGAGTCTGGGTTAACTCAATCTGGGTTGGCGGCCTCCGGCCGCACGCCCGAGCAGAGCGCGTTTCTCTCCAGCGAGTTTACTCAATTCTGGGACGCCGTGGACCGCGTTTTCGCACTCGCTCACGATGGCAAAGATAAAGAGGCGCGCGCGGACATTCAGTTGTCTCTGCAGTCGCGGCAGGCTGCGCTGAGCACCGCCGTGGCGCGGCTGCTGGTGCAGAATACCGAAAACGAAGAGCAGGCGGGGCAGCGGATCGTGCAGATTTACGATCGCGTGCAGCGGCAGGTTTACGTTTTTCTTGCGGCGACTTTGTTTGCGGTGCTGCTGACCGGACTTTCGTTGATTCGCTGGAACCGGCGTTTGTTTGCCCGCATGACCGAACTTTCCGAACGACGCAGCGAGCTGGCACAAAAATTAATCGCCACGCAGGAGTCGACGCTGCGCTACATTTCGCGCGAACTGCACGATGAGTTCGGACAAATCCTCACCGCGATTGGATCGATGCTGCGTCGGGCCGGAAACCAGGTGCCGGAAGGATCGCCGCTGCGGGCTGATTTGCAGGAAGTCCGCGAGATCGCGCAGTCCACTCTTGACAAGGTTCGCACCTTGTCGCAGGCGCTGCATCCTGTCATGCTCGATGAGGCAGGCCTCGAGAGCACGCTCGATTGGTATATTCCTACCGTGGAAAGACAAACGGGAATTGCCATATCCTACGAGAAGCAAGGCGAGCCCTTTGCGGTGGATGGCGGCGCAGGCGTGCACATTTACCGAGTGCTGCAGGAAGCACTGAACAACGTGGCGCGGCACGCCAGCGCAAAGCAGGCGTGGGTGCGATTGCGATTTCTGCCTGCAGCGCTCGAACTGGATGTGGAGGATCACGGAGTGGGATTCGCCGAGCGGCTGTCCCGGCAGGGTATTGGCCTGGTGGCGATGCGCGAGCGCTCGGAGCTGATGGGCGGGCAGTTGGTGATCTCGCGGCCGGCTGAAGGCGGAACACTGGTTCATTTGATGGTTCCAAGGGAGAAGGCGGAGTCACATGGCAAAGAAGATCTCGGTACTGTTGGTGGATGATCACAGCCTGGTTCGGCGCGGCTTCCGGCGCATGCTCGAAGACGAACCGGACATGGACGTAGTGGCGCGCAAGCTCCATCCGAAAGTGATTGTGATGGATTGCGCACTCCCGGGCATGAACGGGTTGGAAGCGACGCGCAGGATACTGGACGATTCACCGGAGATTGGTGTGCTGATGCTCAGCATGCACAGCGAGAGCACCTGGGTGCGGCAGGCCGTCGATGCCGGGGCTAAAGGCTATGTTCTGAAGAATGCGCTGGATCTGGAACTGGGATTTGCCATTCGGAAGGTGGCTGCGGGAGAAACCGTTTTCGATCCTCAGGTCGGGCAGAATTCGCCGCTGAAGGGAGAGCGCGACAGCCTGACGCCGCGCGAACTCGAAGTGCTGCAGATGATTGTGGACGGTAAATCGAACAAGGAAATCGCGGCAGTGCTTGACCTGAGCGCGAACACGATCGCGGTTCATCGCGCCAACATCATGAATGCGCTGGGAATTCACAAGACGGCCGAGCTGGTTGTTTACGCCATCCGCGCCGGGCTGGTGAACGTCCCGTGAATCGCAGGTCTTTTCTGCAGGGAATGGCGGGTGTGGCATCGTGCGCGCATTTGCCGCTGCTGCACGCGCTACCAGGCGAAGTCCGCGCGCTGGGACAGACTGGCCCGGGTAACGCTCCGGGCTTTCGTTTTGTCGATGTGACGGAGCCGGCCGGCATTCACTTCCGGCACAACAGCGGAGCCTACGGCGGCAAGCTTCTCCCTGAGACGCTGGGTTCGGGTTGTGCTTTCCTCGACTACGACTGCGATGGCTGGCAGGACATTTTGCTAATCAACGGCATGGACTGGCCGGGCCACGAATCGCCAAAAAGCGATTCCGCGAACCACAAGACGCAACGCTCGGCCATGCGGCTCTACCACAACAACGGAGACGGCACGTTCACCGACGTGACCGTGCGCGCCGGGCTCGACATTGAACTCTACGGTATGGGTGTGGCCGTAGGCGACTACAACAACGACGGCTTTCCCGACATTCTGGTTACCTGCGTGGGCCAGAACCATTTGTTTCGCAATACGGGCAAGGGGACGTTCGTCGACGTGACCATCGCCAGCGGACTCGGCAAACGCGAGGGATTCAGCACTTCCGCCCTGTGGTTTGATTACGACCGCGACGGCCTGCTCGATCTTTTTGTGTGCAACTACGTGAAGTGGTCGCCGGGGCACGATGTGTTCTGCAGCCTCGACGGCAAGCACAAGTCTTACTGCACGCCGGAGGCGTATCGCGGCGAGACTTGCTGGCTGTTTCACAATCGCGGTAACGGAACCTTCGAGGACGTCACTGCCGCCAGCGGGATTTTCGACAGCAGTTCGAAATCGCTCGGCGTTGCTATACTCGACGATGATCGCAGCGGATGGCCCGATCTGCTGGTGGCCAACGATACTCAGCCCAACAAACTCTATCGCAACCAGCGCAACGGAACATTCAAGGATGCGGCCGTGGAAGCCGGCCTTGCCTTCAGCAATGAAGGCAAGGCACGCGCGGGCATGGGCGTGGACGCCGCCGATTTCGAGAACTCCGGACACCCCGGCGTGGCGATCACCAACTTCGACAATGAGATGATCGGGCTCTACCAGTCGAACGGGAAAAATTTCGAAGACATTGCCGCGGTAAGCGGGGTAGGGATAGCTTCTAAAACCAGTCTCGGCTTTGGTTGCGTTTTCCTCGATGCCAATCTCGATGGCTGGCTCGATCTCGCCGTGGCTAACGGGCACATCGACGAGACCGTGCGCAACATTCGCGGCAATGTCGGTTATGCGCAGCCACCGCAACTGTATCTGAACGGCGGCGCGAACGGCGGCAAGATCAGCTTCCGCGATGTGGCTGCGGAACTCGGCGGAGCTTTCAGTCAGCCGAAAGTGGGACGCGGTTTGGCTTGCGCCGATTTCGACCGTGATGGGGACCTCGACCTTCTGCTCACCACCAATAACGGGCCGGCATATCTGTATCGCAATGACGAGTTGGCGGGGAACAAGAGTATCCGGTTCCGTCTGGTGGGCACGAAGTCGAACCGCGATGGCATCGGGGCAACGGTGCAGATTTTTCACGCTGGCTTGACTCAGTCGCGAATGGTGAAGAGCGGATCGAGTTACTTGTCGCAGTCTGAGCTTCCGGTCACGTTCGGGCTGGAGAAGCGAGACCAGATCGATCGTGTCGTCATCCAGTGGCCCAGCGGAAGAACCGAAGAGTATAAGAATCTGGCCGCGGGCCGGGCCTATGAGTGCGTGGAAGGAAAAGGGATTGCGGCTCAGCACGGTTTCTGAATAGATGGACGCGAAGAGCTCTTAACCGCAAAGGGCGCGAAGGATTCGCAAAGGTCGCAAAGAAAACCTGTACTCCCTCTTTTTCATTCTATTTCTTTGTGTTCTTCGCGCTCACGTTGCGTGCTTTGCCGCTGAAGTCGTTGCGGTTTCTGGGCAACCGCGGTTGCTCACTTGGGGACCAGAGTTCCCGCCGCGACGATATCGATCTGCACCGAGTCGTCCACTCGCAAAAACAATGCGCTGGGATTCTTCATTCCCCATTTCACGTACGGGATCGTAAAGTGGAGAGTCGCGGTCCAATGATCTTCCGCGAGGTCTGCCGCCGCTGGAACATCGATTTCCCGATCCACTCCGTGAATGGTGAAAATTCCGTGAACCTTCACCACGGATTTTCCTTTAGGGCTGACGGGCCCTTCCACGCGGTCGGGACGAAATTTAATCTCCGGGAACTGTTCGCTCTCCAGGACTTCGCGATGCATTTTGCCATCCCGCATTTTGCTGCCGGTGTCTCCGCTCTTTGCATCTACTACGATTTCTCCGGTTAGTGTTCCCGCGCCCGGATCGAGTTGCAGCACGCCCTGCTTCAACCGAAACGTTCCGTGAACGGTGTGCAGAACATCGCCCAGCGTTATGTTGACGGTAGTTTTGGCAGGGTCGAGTTGCAGCGTGGACTGTTGAGCGGAAGCCGCGGCGCTCGCCCCAAGCAGCGCGAACAGAACCAATCTCAATTTGCGGCGCGGAGTTTTTCGGCCAGCCCTGGGGTTGGGCGTGCGCATGAAGCGACGAAGCGGGAAGTTGCGAAGCGAGAAGGTATGCAGCGAGAAGTTAGGCAGTGAGCAGTCCCCATCCGAACGAGATCCCATCCAGAGCCAGGCTCTGCGGGGACAATGCGCCTACGTGCAAGGCCAGTAACCTCTCGAAGATTTCCGGCTTGCGGCGAAAAACTTGCAACGTGCGCCGTTGCAGGCGCGGGCGCCCATCGAGCGTCAACATGAGCCGCGCCATCAATAGTGGACGCTCCGCCAGGCGGCAATGCTCGGACTGGTACGGCTGCAAATCACCTGACCGGAGGCACTGCGCCAGGGCTACCGCCTGGCTGAAAGAAAGACCCAGGCCTTGTCCCGTAATGGCGTCCACGGTGCCGGAGGCATCGCCGATCAGCGCGACATTGCGGCGGTAAACGCGCTTCAGCGTGCGGTTGGCCGTGAGAGCGCCGCGTTCCGCGGAGACGGTTTCTGTGCCGCGAAGCCGGGCATGCAGTTCGGGAAGCGCCATCAGAGCTTGTTCCACGCGCAGCTTCGCATCGCGCGAGGCGACGGCCACACAGACTTCATCGTCGCTCACGGCCGTGGCATAGCCCTGACTGCGATCGCCCCAGTAGATCTCCATGTGATCGCTCCACGGAGTCACGCGATAGTGCTGCCGAAAAGCGTATCGCAACGGCGTGCGCACGCGTACATCGAGTCCGGCCCAGCGGCGCACGCGTGAATTCGCTCCGTCGGCTCCCACGATCCACTTGGCGCGTACGGTGCGATTTCCCAGCAGCACTTCTTCTCCCGAAATGCCCGTAACCGCGGTCCGCCACAACAGATCGACTCCCTCGTCCGCCGCACGGTCGACCATGATGCGGTGCAGCGCGGTTCTGCGAACCGCGAGGCCGACGCCACGGGAAGGGAACAGCGCATCGGCCGACGCGCCGGAGCTTAGAAACCGGATTCCGCGGAAGGGATATCCATCGCCACGCTTCAACGTGATCCCGAGCCCCTGCAGTGCGAGCAGACCATCGGGCATAAGTCCCTCGCCGCAGGTCTTGTCAATCGGCGCCTCGCTGACATCGGCCACCACCACACGCAAGCCGCATTGCCGCGCTGCGATTCCTGCGGCCAGGCCCGCCGGCCCTCCGCCGATCACGAACACGTCGGTAGACTTCAGCAAACTGAAACCTCACCACCGCAGAAGCAGAAGCTCTGAACAGAATCCCGGTCCCATCGCCGCGAGCAGGCCCAGCGTGCCCGGCTCGGGACGGCGGTTCCGCATGACATCTTCGAGCACCACGAGCACCGACGCGGACGACAAATTTCCCACCCTGCGCAGGCAAGCCCAGGAGGGATCGAGCTGGCCATCTCGCAAATCCAGGGCGTCGGCCGTTGCCTCCAACACCTTGGGGCCACCAGTGTGCAGCACCCAGCTATTCAGATCGCCGCGCCGATACCCATGGTCAGCCAGAAACTCGTCGACGTCGTGACCCAAATTCTCGCGGATTAAAGTCGGCACCTCGGGCGAGAGCGTGATCTTGAATCCTTTCTCGGAAACGTTCCAGCCCATCATCGGTTCCGTGTCAGGGTAGAAGACTGACCGGGTCGCGAGAATCTCCGGTCCAGTCGCGTCCAGGTCATCTCCGGTCACGATTACTGCCGCGGAGCCATCTGCGAACAAGCCAGAGGAAATTAAGTTCGCCACAGAAAGATCGTCACGCTGCAACGTCAACGAGCAAAGTTCAACCGAGACCAGCGCCGCGGCTTGCGAAGGATATGCCTTCACATAATCCGCAGCCCGCGAAATTCCCGCAGCGCCAGCGACGCATCCCAGCCCGAAAATCGGCACGCGCCGGATCTTGCGCGGCAAGCCCATGCGATTGATGAGCAGCGCGTCGATCGAAGGGCTTGAAATCCCCGTGACCGAAGTGAAGAACAGAGCGCCCAACTGCTCGGGCGCCAGCCCGGCGTGATGCAGAGCGCGGCAGAGCGCCTGCTCTCCTAACTCCTGCGCCACCTTGATCCAAATATCGTTGGCCTGTCCCCAGGTCGTGAGTTTGTGGTAGTCCTCCGCGGGCATCGCCAGGTAGCGCCCGTCTACGGTGACGTTGCGGTGCAAGCGCGCAAGGGTCAGGGGGTTTTTAAGCCGCGAGCCCCAATATTCCTGGAGCTTTTCCAGCAGGAACTTCTGCGAGTAGTAATGCTTGGGAAACGCGCTGGCGGCGCTGGCGATCTTCATGGTTCTCTCGATCTGGTTTGTCGCGATTTGGGCTGTCGCGCAAATCCTGTCTCGCTGTGCGGCTCTCGATCCCTGGGCCCGATCTCGAAACGTTACACCTAGACACGTCACATCTGGACGCGTCACATTCAGAGCCGCATAGAACGGGCCGTGCAGCCCAACGGTATTCCGGTCGCGCCCGCCAAACGCGTGCCGACGAAAATATTCTCACAACTCCAGAGTCCGGAGTTGTCACAGCACTGTCAAAAGCCCGAGCACCCCGAACTCCGATATCGTGTCACTGCAATATAGCGATCGACGAAGGGAAACCACCCGGCGAATACGTGGCTACTTCTCCGAGCGTACCATTGCCGGGGTCCAGAAGGAACACCTCGAGCGATCCACCCTGGCCCCCGACCATCAGATAATTGCCGTTCGGGTCCGCGGCAAGAGACGTGGGTTGCTTCACGGTGGTGAACGGTGAGAGCGTAAGAATGGTGAGCGCGCCCCCTGAGCCGATGGAATACGCAGCCAGATTGCCGCTGGCTGAACTGCTCGAGCCCTGATTGGCTACGTAGAGGTACTTGCCTGAAGGATCGATGAGCAGCGAGACGGGGGCTGACACCCCGGATTCGCCAATCGGTGAATCGGAAAACGGCGTAAGGACTCCCGTGGTGGGCGCAATCGTGAATGCGGAGATCGAATTCCCGCCGGCCCCGTTCACGCAATAGAGGTAGGTCCCGGTTGAATCCACGACCAAGCCCCCCGGAGTGCTGTTGGCGGCGTTGGTGGGGAATAACCCGACCAGGGTGGGCACACCAGCAGTGAGTTTCCATACTTCGATTTGCCCGCTTCCGGTTTGCCCGTTGGGGACCGCAGCCCCGATGAAAATGAAGCCGCCGGAGGGCGCAAGCGCCATGCCGCTTGGTTTGACGCCTAAGAACGTTGTGGTCGGCGCACTCAGAGTTCCGTCGGATGCAAATGACAGAACGGAGAGGCTTCCGGAAGTGGCGTTTGCTACGTACAAGTAGCCTCCCGCTGCATCCATCGCCATCAGCACCGGGGTCTGCGCATCGGCGCCCAAGGGCGTTCGCGAAACCTCTGTGATGATGCCCGTGGACTGGGCAATGGAGAACAGCGAGATGTCATCCTCTCCCGAATTCGCCACGTAGAGATACTTTCCGGAAGGATGCAGCAAAATCACTTCCGGCGCCAGGCCGGTGTCAAAGGGACTGTTCAATAGCGTGGTCAACACGCCCGAGTTGGGGTCCTCCCGGAAGACGGCAATCTGGTTGGCGGATGGCAGGGTGGTGAAAAGGTAGTGACTCTCAGCGGTTCCACAGCTGATCCATGACGCAGCGCTCAAACTCACCACCAACAGCGCCGTTGCTTTCTTTAGCATCCGTAACTCCTAAGGCAAATTTTCAAAGCGAAAAGAAAGGAAACCGCTGGCAGGCCCTGCGCCGGATTCCGCGCGAATCTGTTGTCCGTAAAACGAACCATCTGCCGAGCGGTTCAAACGATTTGCTCTTGGACAGGCACGAGTTCGACCTAGCCACGCCAGGCCGTGGACCCACAGCGTTCCTCCGGAGAGTTTCCCTTCAGACTAAAAAATCTTTGAAGACCTATTCTACCCATATATTACCGGGACACGCCATTCCCTGCGGCTAGTGATTGGACTGGCCGGCCCGAGCGCCGGGTAATGCGCCTTTCAACGTCCGTTGATGCTACGTGGTCTGATGCTGCACGGTTTGATGCTGCGATGCTGCCCTTGCGCGCTCAGGTTGCATCGCGCTAAGTCACCGCGGGGTCCGCGACTCGACGCAAACCTGGCGCCGATGGATAAGGTTCAGTGTGCGAGGGAGGGGCGCGGACTTCCAGATGCCGCGGTTTCCGGCAAGGCGTGGTCTTCGCCGCCGCGAAGCCACAGCCGCAAGCGGTCGAGATACACATACACCACTGGAGTGGTGAACAGGGTCAGCGCCTGGCTCACAGCCAGCCCGCCGACGATCGTAATTCCCAGCGGCCG
>Ga0302325_10021043_pt1 | contig 13669 bp, 12 predicted proteins | sample Palsa_T0_2_FD_201948 | JGI IMG/M metagenome (GOLD analysis project Ga0302325, IMG submission 201948) | Peat permafrost microbial communities from Stordalen Mire near Abisko, Sweden - Palsa_T0_2 | ecosystem: Environmental > Terrestrial > Soil > Palsa > Peat permafrost | place: Sweden: Abisko... | reverse complement strand
TCCGCCGACCCGGCCGCTCTGCAGCTGCGGCTGCTGCAGGCCGTCGTCGAGATCGCCGCCGAGAAGAACAGCACCCTCATGCTGCCCTTCCCGGTGGAAATGCTCCGCTTCTTCGAACAGGTCCCAGCCCGAGGCGGCCAGCCCGGGCCGGCCGCCACGGCCGGGGCCGGCAACGCGGCCACCCGCCAGCCGGCCCGGCCGGGACCCGTCAATGGCACCCGCCCGGCCACCGCCCTCAGCAGCACGCTCGAGACACCGGCGGCGGAACGGTAACTCCAGCGGCCTGCGGGCCGGACCGGAGCGACCGGCTCCCGGGTATTCGACCCCGCTCACGCTGGACGCGACCTGGACGATCGTCGAGACTGGACGCGACCTGGACGATCGTCGAGAACAGCCCGGTATCGCGGACCTGTCACAGCCGGCTGGATTTCCTCGGCGAGGTGATCGGCTCCGGGTCAGCCGGTCAGCTTCAGCGGCGGGGCCGGAGCCTGCCGGTAGCCGGACTCGACGCCGGCGGCGGCCAGGATTTCCTCCGGCCGCCGGCTGGAGTGGCCGTCCGCGGCCAGCCTCAGTGCCTCGGCCCCACTGGCCGGGGTGGCTTGCGGCGGGACCACCAGCAGGGTGAGGCGATCGCGTCCGGCCATGGTCAGGCTGATCGTGTGGGGGTCCATCGCCCTGAACCACGCGACGTGTACCTTGCGGCCACCGACCATGAGCTGATGGGGGATATTGTCGAACGCGTCCACCTGCACCGCCACCCTGCTGGCCCGGCCGGCCAGCGGGCTCAGCTCGGTGAGCATCGCGGGAAGCTCGGCCCCGGCGTCCAGGGAGCGCGGCCACCAGCCACCGCTGATGCCTCCCCGCTGCGGCAGCGCGGGGTCCAGGGTCAGGCGTTGGCCTTCGGCCGCGGCAGCCTGGGGAGCCTCGGCGGGAGTGATCTTGACCGGTGCCATATCGAAGGCCCGTCCCCGTCCGCGGAAGGACGGCGTCGTGGTGCGCCAAGGGCGGCGCCGACGCGACTGCCGACGTGCGAAATATCCTCGGTAATTCCATGTTACCGCTCCGACGCGGGCCCGTGCTCGGCTCGGGCCTTCATGAGCAAAAGGGGCGCGCCGTATTCGGCAACGCCCTGTGGCCCCCAACATTCGGCAACGCCCCTCTGGCCCCCAACGGCTCGAAACCGAGCCGGCTACGCGGCCACCTCCTGCAGTTCCGGCGTCCGGTCGGGATCGGCACTGAGCGGGGCGGCGGTGAGCCGCTCACCGCGGCGCCTGGCCCGCTTGCCGTAAGCCTGCGTCCAGACGATCAGCAGCGCGGCCACCGCGTAGGGCATGACCTTGGACACCAGCAGGGCGGTTCCCACCGGGGCGATCTCGATGATCATTACTCGCACGGCCGCCTCAGCGAGGTAGGCGCCCCCCCAGACGACCGTGAAGAACCGGAAGACGCGGCGGAATCCGGGGTAGCGCCAGTGCGCGACGAAGTCCCGTCCCTTGGGGGTGTCCGCGCCGACGAATTCGAGCGCGAACCGGAAGATCAGTGGCCGGCTGGTCCACAGTGAGCCGATGCACGCGAGACCGAAGATCGCGGTCGGCACCGAGCTCTCGGCGAGCATCAGCCGGGCACTGCCGCTGACCAGGCCGAGGACCGTGCCGACGGCCACCCCGGCCAGGACGAGAATCCCGACCGCGTCCACCTGGCGGTGACGCGCGAAACCGAGCATCACCCCGAACGCCGGGAAGATGCCACTGACGATGAGGGCCGGCACCGCGCCCTGCCCGGCGTTGCGCATCACCGAGTACGTGATGAGCGGCCCGGCGATGTCGAACACCGCGATCATCGCTAGCGGCGCCAGGTGGTTTCGGTTGCGGATCGGCTGCTGCTGCGGAACGTCGTTCGTCATGCCCTAACGCTAGGCAGCGGCCGGCATTTTGTGACGTGTGCAGAATCCCGACCTCGGCATGACGGATGTCACGCTGAGCCGAGCCGCCGACGCTGAGCCGAGCCGCCGCAACTGGCCGCCTGAGGAGCGCAAATTTAGCTATACCAAAACCTGGTCTGGCAAGATAGGAAAGGTGACTCCGGTGCGCTCGTTCTCCCCAGCCGTGGAGGACTACCTCAAGGCCATCTACCGGTTGCAAGGGGAGGCGGGTGATCCAGTGACCACCAACGCCCTGGGCAGCTGGCTGGGCGTGACGGCGCCATCGGCCTCGGGGATGCTGAAGAAGCTGGATGACCTGCGGCTCGTCGCCTACGTTCCCTACCGGGGCGTGCGGCTGACCGAGGCCGGCCGGAGGGCGGCGCTCGGCGTGGTGCGCCGGCACCGTCTCCTGGAGGCGTTCCTGGCTGAGGCCCTGGGGCTGTCCTGGGACCAGGTTCACGACGAGGCTGAGGTCCTGGAGCACGCCGTCTCACCCGGGTTGTGCGAGGTGATCGCGGCCAGGCTGGGTGACCCGCGGACCGATCCGCACGGCGACCCCATCCCCACCCGGGACGGCCGGGTGTCCGAGGCACCCGCCCGGGACCTGGGCTCGCTCGGGCCCGGCCAGCGGGGCCGGGTGACGCGGGTCTCGGACCGCGACCCCGCGATCCTGCGTTTCCTGACGGCCCGGGGAATAGCGCTCGGCGACGTCCTGGAGGTCAAGGAGGTCCGTCCCGGCGGGGCCGTCACCGTGCACGCGCGATCAGGCACGCACCTGCTCAGCGCGGCCGTCACCGCCGCCATCAGGGTGACGACGAGCTGGTGACCCTCACTCCCCCATCTCTTCCGGCCAGCGGCCCCACCCCGGATCCGCCGCTGACCGAGGAGGACGCCGCCCGGGCGCGGGACCGCGCGCGCGTTCACCATGCCCGCGGGCACGGCAGGCACTGGCAGTTGCTGTGGCTGCTCGTAGGTCCCGGGATCCTGGTCATGCTGGGAGAGAACGACGGGCCGAGCATGATCGCCTACGCGTCCGACGGTGCGCAGTATGGGCTGGGGTTCTTCGTGCCGCTCATCCCGGTGCTCTTCGCGATGGCCTACATCTGCCAGGAGATGTGCATGCGCATCGGCGCCGTCACCCACCGCGGCTATGGCGGGCTGGTCCTGCAGCGCTACGGACGGGCCTGGGGCTGGTTCGGCGCCGGCGATCTGATCGTGACCAACCTGATCACCCTGGTCGCCGAGTTCGTCTCCATCCGGGTCGGGCTGGCCTACTTTCATCTCGGCTCCGGGGTAGCCGTCGCGCTCGGGCTGGCGCTCGTTGTGTTCACTCTCAGCGGCGGCCGCTACTGGCGCTGGGAGCGCATCGTGCTCGGCCTGGCCCTGTTCAACGGCTTGTTCCTGCTGGCCGCGGTCCTGGTCCGGCCCCAGCCGGGGGCCGTCGTGAGCTCTCTTGACTTCCTGCCCCTCCCCGGCGGGAGCTTCAACACGCTGCTGCTCCTGCTGGCCTCCACCGTCGGCGCCACGGTGACGCCATGGATGATCTTCTTCCAGCAGAGCGCGTCCGCCGACAAGGGCATGACGGCCCGCGACGTCCGGCACGGCCGGTACGACACCGCAGCGGGCGCGGTCCTGGCCGCGGTCTTCGGGATCGGGGCGCTGATCGCCGGGGCGGCCCTGCTCACCCACGGCGGATCGGGCATCCAGGGGTTTGCGGGCGCCGGGTACCCCGAGGCGCTCAAGCAGGTCGCGGGCAGCGCCGCCGGGGCCGTGTTCGCGCTGGGGCTCATCGAGGCCGGGGCGGTCGCCATCCTCACTATCTGTGCCAGCACCGCCTACGCCGCCGGAGAATGCGCCGGGGTCTCGCGCAGCTTCAACAGCTCGCCGCGGTCCGCCGCCGTCTTTTACGCCGCGAACCTCGGGGCCGCGGTGCTCGCGGCGGTCGTAATCCTTATCCCGGGAGCACCGCTGCTGTCGATCGTGCTCAACGCCAACGTGCTCGCCACCGTACTGCTCCCCGTCAGCCTGGTCTTCATGGTCATGCTCGCCAACGACAGCGCGCTGATGGGCCAGTGGGCCAACAAGCGCTCCACCAACGCGATAGGGATCACCGTTATCGCATTCATCGCGCTTTGCGGCGCGGCCTACGGCATCGACTCCTTCCTGCGGGTCGTCCATCTCATCGGCCCATGACGACAGACGCAGGCCAGGGTGCCGGCCACGGCGAGCCGGACCCGCAGGAACACGGGGACGAGCCGGTCCGGCACCTGCAGCGCGGTCAGTTCGTCGCCGAAACCTCCCGGCCCGTGCCGCGAGCGGCGCTCAGTGCCCGCGCGACCGCCGGACTGTGGGCGCTTCGCGTCTTTGTCGTCCTCGTCAGCCTCATGGTCATTTACACCTTCATCGACCAGCTGCGCTGACAGACCGGCCAGCATCATGAGATTCGAGCCACCTCGCCATGCTCGAAGGCGTCGAAGACGGAGACGGCACCAGCTGGCTCGAACCGGTCACCGACGAGCAGTACGCCGCCGCAAACCAAATCTGACATCGCCGACTGACGATCGGGTAGTGCCCCGCCAGCGCTCGCTTAGAGCGCCTACTCGACGAACTGAACGCGGCGCTGAAAGTAGCGCACGTCAATTCCGCAGTGTTCCGCGATGGACTGCTGGAATGACCGGTCAGCGGCGGATACCACGATCCCATCCTGGAGGGTGACGATCATCATCGGGCGGGCAGGCATGACGACCGCGTTATTCAAGGCCGCCCACGTGAGGTCCCGGAACACGCTGGGTTTTCCCCAGCAAACGTAGCGTTCGAAAATGCCCGAGACGGCTAGGCAGTGCATCGGCTTCTCGTCGAGACTGCCCGACTTGATATGCCACTCCTCACCCAGCGCCGCCTGAGCCAGAGATTCCGGTCCTGGGACGTATCGGGTGGCCGCGTACGCGGCCATCGAGCCGAATCCTTCCTGGGCTCTTGCGTATTCCTTCATCGGGGTGTCTTTGATCCAGGTGCCGATGCGGTGGTCGTCCCAGAATTCGTGGAGACGACCACCTACGCACGGGTCCTCTACCCATTTGCGGTACTGAAGCTTCTTCGCGCCGGCGGGTAGCAGTTCCCAGTCAAGTTCGGCAGCCTGGCGGTACAGTTCGGTGATGACTTCGCCGCGGATGAGGTCAGGCACTTCGGACAACGGTCAACCGCCTAGAGTCATCGTCGGGTCGGGGAACTGCAGCCGAGCCTCATCGTACGCAGTCTCCAGGTCTGCGGCGTCCTTGATCCACTCGTCCATTAGCGAGCCGACACGCTGGTCGGAGAACTCAATGAGAGAGGGTCCGGCCTGAGGAAGAACTTCGACGTCTGCGGCTTCGAGTTCGCGTTTAATATTCAGAACAGCGGCGATGCGGCGCAGGTCACTAACGAAGTCCAGCACGGTAACACGCTCTTTCCCGCTGCGGAGCCGCAGCCCTCTACCGAGTTGCTGGACAAAGATGCGTCGGCTGTGGGTGACGCGTGCGAAGCAGATGATGTTCACGTCGGGCACGTCAACACCCTCGTTCAGGATGTCCACTGAAGTCAGGATCGATACGTGTCCACCTCGGAAGGCGAGCAGCCGCGCCTGCCGTTCGCGTTTGGGCAGGCCGTTATGCACGGCCAAGGCGCCACGCCAGCGAGGGTTACGCCGCAAAATGTCGGCCATGCTCTCGGCGTGCTCGATCGTCCGGCAAAAGACCAAGGCACGCGGGCGCAAGGTACTTCCCCACACGCGGGCCAGCTCATCGCGGATCGCCTCGTCGCGTTGGGGGAGGAAGAGCTTGGAGTTCAGCTCTCCGAGGCTGTAGGAATTCCGGCTCATCGACCGGACGACATCCCAGTCGATGTTATCGGCGTAGAGGCGGTAATCGACCTGGGCGAGGTATCCGTTGCGCATCCCGGCCTCGATCCCGAGGGTGTAGGAAGCCGGGCCGAAGCGGTGGGTGATATCGTATTCGTCACCGCGCCAGGGCGTCGCGGTCGCACCCATCTGACGCGTGTTCTCCAGGGAGCTGAGTAGCTCCGCGTACTGTCCGCCTTCGCCGACGTGATGTGCCTCATCAACGACCACCAGGCCAGGCCGGTAGCCGCGTCGCACGGCATAAAGTGCGCTCGCGAGGGTGGCACAGGTTACGCCATCGAGGTCATCCGGCCGTTCGTCTCCGGTGAGCATACGAGTCTTTACCCTCTTGGCCAGTTGCGGCCAAAGAGCGCGTTCGAGCTGGTCGACCAGGTCTTTGGTGTGCGCGACAACGAGCACCTGATCCTCGGGGAAGCGATTCAGGTGATCATTGATGACTTCCCCGGCCACAACCGTTTTTCCGAGACCGGTGGCCATGATGAGGAGTGCTCGCCCGGCCCGGTCCAGGTCGGCGACGAGTCGGTCCTTGGCGTCTTCCTGGTAGTGGCGCAGCCGGATGTGACCGAACCTGTCATTCGCCTGGTCGAACGCGCGCTGAAGTATCAAGCCATGCCAGAGCTGGATCCGTGGCGCGATGAGCATGAGCTTCTCGGCGCGCCGACTAGCGTCGGAACTGATCCTGGTGTTGGTCACGACGGCGGCTCGGTCGGCTCTGTAGGCGTCGCGCGCTCCCGCGACCTCCTCGACGGCGTCGGCGCCGACCGCACCGTGCCGCTTCCATTTGCATTGAAGAACCCAGTTCAAGTCGCCGTACCTGCCGAGAAGGTCACCGCCGCTGTCTCCTGGCCCGTCGATGTTCGCGACGTCGGTGAACCCGATGTGCCAAAGCAACCGCTCGATCTGCCGCGGAAACTGGCCGGGGCCAAGTCCGAGAATGAACGCGGGGTCGAGGAAACCGCCCATGGCCGCTACTCCTCGCGGACGAGCTCTTGCTCGACGAGTGAACAACTCAGCCGGGCACGCTGGAGCTCGGCCAGCCCGAGCTTGGGGTGCAGGTCCTCTATGAGCGCCAGGTCGTCAATGAAACCAGCCAGGCGCGACACCACGAGCGACCGGGAGCTTTCATCGGTCAACCCCACGTAAGGACGGCGGAACACCTTGCTGTCCAGGAACGATTCCGGCCGTCGCTCGATCAGCCGGACCAGGGCGCTGGCGGGCAGGTACAAAGTGAAGTCGCCAGATTCAACGACCAAATCCCAGGCATCCCCACCGCCTTCCACCGCGAACCGCCGCTGGGTGGATGCCTGCTCGGATTCCGACAGTAGTTCCCAATAGCCGCTGGGCGACCCCTTGACCTCCTCTAGCATCTCCTCCCGAATTCGGTCGAGCAGCTGCCCGGCACGGCTTGCGAGCACGCCCCGCGTGACCTTCTGATCAGGGGCACGGCTCTTGATGTCGAAGAGGACAGCGGATAGCGGCCTCGGTTCCCGACCGGAGGGCGTTCCTCGCACACGCAGATACTCAGCGACCTCCGTCATTACCAGGTCACGGAGTTCTATGCCGTACTCAGTGAGCAACGGGTGCTCAATCGCCGCGAACACCTCTAGCTTCGGCGGGCGGGCCATCTGCGCGAAAATCGGCACGTCATTGCCTTGCGGGTCTGTGAGAGACCGGGCATCGACCGCCCATGCGGTCAGTTCGACGCCACCACCAAGACCACCCGCCTCATAGCGGCCTGCGAGCTCAAATATCTCCGTCGCGGCATCTCGATACCGGCTGAGCCTTTGATCGAGCGTTTCCCCCGATTCCTCTGTTCCCGCAGTTGATGACCGCGGATTTGTTGGTTCGCCGGGCCGGGCCGGTTTATGGCCCGCAGGGTGTGGCTCGCCACCGGAAGATTGTGGCTTGCTTTCCTCATCGAGCCCCATCTCGCCGAAGACGCTTCCTGGAGTGTCTTTCGGCTGCGGGGTGACGGGGTGGTCGTGAGCGTAGGCAAGCTGATACCACATGTCGTCGGTTTGGTACCTTGGGTCCCCGTCACGGAACAGCTTTGCCCACTCCACGGCCATATCGTTCGCGGCGACCAGGTAATCTAGGCCCTCGTTCTCGCGGCGATAACCCGGGTATAGCTCGCCAAGCGGAGAGGTGTTGCGCGGCAGGCTGAGACGCTTAGCGATCTTCTCCCCGAGCGGGCTGCTGCCCCGGACCGTGCGGACAACAGTTTTCCACTCGGGGTTATCGTAGACAAACGCATCCTTCTGATAGTTGACCGGAACATGGTCACAATTGATCTCACCGACAATCCGTCCCCTGTTGCGGGGGGAGTCGACCGGGTATTCCAGCTCCGGCGGATCGATCCCGTTGGGGTCCTCCCAGTAGAAAAGCCGCTTGTCGCTGATGAGGATCTTCCGCCCGTTCCGCAAGAAGTCGATCCCGTAGTCGCTCTTGTGCAAATACCGCTGCACGCCGATCCATCCCCAAATGTGCCGGTCGCGCAGCTCCAGGTTCGAGCTCTGGCAATCATCACATTCCTCGGCCCATTCCTTATTCCACCAGCCGCAGTCAAGACACGCTTTAGCCGGCGAGAGCGGCTGATCAATCTCGATGACGGCCGGAATGTGCGCGCCACTGCGGGTCACCGACCGTTCGCTGCCCCATGTACACGGGCGTAGGGGCTGGACCTTTGTGGTGTTGACCGTCAGTAGGAAATCGCGTTCGCGTAGAAGATAGCTGTAAACGTTGCCGAGTTCCTCACGAATCTTGCCTGCTTGCTTCGACAGTTTGTCCCACTGATCGGATTTCAGCTTGCTGATAATCACCTGAGTGCCGTGTCTACCCGGATCGGTCTTCGACTCGTAGCGGACCGGGACGTCATAGTTCCGGCCCTTGGCCAGCTCGTCAAGATCAAGGGTGATGACTGTCCAGGATCGGTCTCCGGCACGGGTGGTCTTGACCGTCGCGACCCGACCCAGGCGGGCGGTCGCGATGTTGAACCCCATCCCGTAGAGGCCTAGTGATCCGTACCGCGCGTTGCGGGTCCAGCCCGCACTCACCGCGTTGGCCAGCGTCTCCAGGTTCATGCCTCGGCCGTTATCAGTAACCCAGACCTCGCCCGTCTTGGGATCGCTGGCTCTCCCCGGCAAGGAGACATTTACGGTGGGACGCTCATCACCCGCACCCCCGCTAGTGAGGAAATCATCGAAAGCGTTATCAATCAGCTCGGCCAGGCACTGCCATTGCGCAAACTCGATGTCACCCAGGACTGACAGGATTCGCCCGTGCGGCTGAACGTTCACCACGTCGTCGGACACGTTTACCCCGATCGTTTTTTCATATTAAATTTGACCAACACGCGGATACCCATCCAACGCAGAGCCAGGGTGACGTCAGACTATTCCTGGCTCGCGTTACAGCCGTGACGGACAGCAGCTGCGCGCTACTCATCCGAATCCATATCACCCCTAAGTACGGGTTTGCGGAAGAGCGGGCTTCAGATGTCCTCAGGTACAAGCCTCCCCCTCGCAACGCGCGAGTTGACCAGGGCCTCGATCCGCTGCGCCGCCTCGGCTGAATCCTCGTGCTCCCAGACTCGGACCACTTGCCAGCCGGCCTGAGTAAGCATCTGGCTCACCGCGGCATCTCGTCGGCGGTTTCCCTCGATCTTGGCGGTCCAGAACTCCGAGTTCTGCCTGGCCGGGCGATGATGATCCGGGCATCCGTGCCAGTAGCAGCCGTCCACGAACACGGCTACCCGGGCTCGGGTGAACACGACGTCAGCTGTGCGCCGGACATCAGGCACGGGACGCGCCGATATGCGGTACCTGAGCCCGAGAGCATGCAGTTGTGAACGGAGCGCGAGCTCCGGCCTGGTGTCACGGCCCCGGTTGCCCTGCATCGATGCGCGGACATCCACCGAGGTTGCGCGAGGTCTTCCACGCGCTTGCTTGTGGCTTACATGTTTCTCAGCTGTGAGCCCTTGCCCGTGCGCGAGCCGCCAGGCGGAACGGAGATTCTCCTCACGCTTCTTGCCATCGACCTCGCCTAGGTACGTTTCCCGGGTCCGGCCGCGGTCCGACCATCGCAGATAGGCACGGATTCGCCGTGACTTCTTATAGACCCTCAGTGATATGGATGCGAGCGCCGTCCGCCCATCACGGAGCTCGATAACCCGACGTTCATGGCCGCCGGCAGCGGCGTCTTGCTCACGTGCAGGGGACGTGCCATGTTCGGCTTTCCAGGCACGCGTGGGCGGCAAAGTCGCCTTCCAACCGGTAGTCATCTGGGTTCGTTCTTTCCCCGATATACCGAATTAGCTTCTAATGAGTAGCGTAGCGTAGCGCCTCAGCCACGGCCTCTGCGAATTTCTTCGCGAGCAGCACGGGGACCGCGTTGCCAAGCTGCCGCATCTGCTCTCCTCGAGGCCCCGAGATGGTCCAGCAGTCCGGGAAGGTCATCACGCGGGCAGTCTCACGAACGGTCATATACCGGTGGGTGCCGTCGTCGAGGAGCATGACCGACTCCCCGCCCGGCACGCCGTGAACCCCGGCTTTGACTGTCTTAGCGGGACGATCGAGGGCGTTCGGGGTGTGGCCGTCGTAGATCCGCGCGCCCGGCCACCCAATGTGCCCGCGCACAGGCGTACCAGGGTGTTCCCCATAGTCGACCAAGCCGGTCTCCGGCAGTGGAGGCTCGCTGCGTTCCGCGTCGCCCATGATCGCGTCCCGAAGCGTGCGCCACGGCCGCATCTCGGAGTTATCTTCCTCGAGGTTGGCAGACGGCAGCGCGTTGATGACCTGTTTTTTGACATCCTCCGGGACATCCGCGTGCCGTGTCCAGTATTCACTGGCGGGGTCACGAAGCTGACTAAACAGTGCCTTTTCCGTGTGTGTCTTTCGCGGCGCGAATTTTGTGCGCCATAGATCTTCACCGATGCCCAAGTCGGCGCGGAACCCGACAATGATAACCCGTTGCCTAATTTGCGGAACGCCATAATCGGCGGCGTTGACCGGCGTCGCGATGACGTTGTATCGCATCTTCTGCTGCTCTGGAGCGGCAGGGACGACTCGTCGCTCTTTCGACAAGGTCGCACTGTGCTCTCGCCAGTCCACGTTACCGCGTTCGACAAAAGGCAAGCTGAGCTCGTTCAGGATGTAGTCGAAGTATGGACGGAATGACGGTCGAAGCAGTCCGCGGACGTTCTCGCAGATGAACGCCTTCGGCTGGATCTGCCTTAGCGCCTTGAAAAACTCGGGGAACATGTTCCGCTCGTCCTCGGAGCCGCGATGCTCACCCCCCAGGCTGAACGGCTGGCATGGTGGTCCTCCCGCGAGCAGTTCCACCTTGCCTGATAGATACCCGAAGTTCAGGTTCTGGATTGGACCCTCGGCAAGCGGTGGCGGCTCGTCCGGTTCAGGAATGATCTCTGTCATCCGGGGGACAGCGCCGTTGGTGAGCAGAGTCTCGCAAGCGCGCCTGGCGTACTCGTTCAGTAGGACAAGCCGGAACCCAGCGGCATGAACACCCATGGCGAGTCCCCCGCCCCCAGCGAACAGCTCCACACTGGTGCCGACCTCCTGGAGGCTTCGCTGCTGAGTGATCACGAGGAAAATGTACCGCGGAATTTATCTCTGCACAGCTACATTCCGCAGACCAGGAATGCGTGTCGGGCAGTCAGCCATCGTCCCATCGCGCCCAGCGACCGGTGGCCGACTCGCGGGAGCCCCACCGGCCTGGGTGGAGCGTATCCCACCGCGGCCGGACCTGCTCTTCTCGTCCCCCGCCCGGCGCGTTATTTCCGAAACCATCTATCAGGCGATTCCAGATTGAAAGCATGTATCAATCATCAGCTGTTCAGCCATTGGGACGAAGAGCAATATCCGCCACAAGCCATTTAAAATTTAAAGGAGAAGTCTTCTGTCGCGAGGTTCTGGGCCTGATCTATGGACGTTCGGTGACGGTAAAGCCGGTCGGACAGAGCCTCGGAGCTCTCGCCTCCCATAACTTTGGCACTGCCTTTACGGGAGCCCTTGGATCTGGCTCGGCCCAACGTGCGGCTCGACCAGCTCGCGGAGCCCGCCGGACCTCGTGACCGGGGCGCGGGTCAGCCGCACTCGTTTCGGACGAGTAGGTCCTTGTTGCGGACGGGCCGGCTGAGATAGGCGGTCAGGCGGTCGCTGGACGTGGATCGCGGGGGTGCCGGAGCGGGTGCGGCGAACAGGGGGTATCGGCCAAGGCGCGGGACCAGCAGGCGGGCTTGCTCTAGCAGGTCGTTGGCCGGCTCGTCCGGGATGGGGAGGCACCGGCCGCAGGACTGGGAGATGTCCCAGGCGTGTACGGCGATCTCCAGGGCACCTGCCGTGCGCAGGCAGTCGACGGGCATGGGGTGGCCTTCGATGGTGATTGGAAGGTCGCCGTCCGCCTGGGCCGAGGCGTGCAGCAGCGCGGTAGCGCACTGGCGGAAGACGCTGACCAGGGCGGCGGCGGAGCTCCCGTCGCTGGCCGGGTGGGCCGGGGCGGGGGCGACGCTCGCGGCGACCTGGTAGGCGGTGACGCCCTCGTGCAGGATGGCGAGGGATTCCTCGGCGTGTACCAGGAGCATGCGGAGGTCCCAGGCATGGCACGGGGTTGGCCGGGACAGCAGTTGCGGGGTGACGGCGTCCAGCACGCTGTCGGCGTAGGTGACCGACCGGGTCAGGAGGTGGTGCGCCTGACCGCGCCATGTCGCGCCGGCGGGGGCGGTCACTGGCCTGGCGCCACGGACAGGCCTGCGGCGGGCAATTTGGGTGCCAGGCCGAAGCCGGGAACAGGACGGGGGCGAGGAAGGCGACTACGCCGGCAACTCGTGAGTCGCGCAGGGTCAGGACCTGGACGCCGTAGGCGCGGCGGGTGCCGTTCCGGTGTGAGCTGCACATTTGGGGTGTGCGTGCTCTGTAGTCGCGGACCGGGCGCGACACGGCTGGCTGAACAATTCATCGAGTTCTTCGGCAAGCTCGATGGCCTGATGCCATCCAAGCTGGATGAATGACTCGACCAGCCGGCACCCTCACGCGCAGCTACGCCGTGGCATCGGAACGCCCGGTAAGGGAAATCTAGCCATTGCGGTAAACAGGCAGGCCAAGACCCGCCCCATTCCCATCCATCCCGAAGTGGTGACGATGCTCCGCAACCACCTCAACGAATACGGCACCGGCCCCGGTGGGCGCGTATTGAGCCTGCCGCGCGGCGGAATCGTGACCGACCGCGCCTATCTCGCCGTTTTCCACAAGGCCCGCACCGCCGCATTCACCGAGGCCGGGGCAGATTCGCTTGCCGCCCGCCGCCCCTACGACCTGCGGCACGCCGCCGTGTCCACTTGGCTGAACGCCAGCGGAAACCCGGCGCAAGTCGCCGAATGGGCAGGGCACTCGGTAGACGTACCGCTGCGTTTCTACGCCAAGTGCATCGCCGGGCAGCAGGAAGAGGCGAAGCGGCGAATCCTCGAAGCGACCCAGCCAAACGAGGCCCCGCCGCGGCCATACGGCGACTTTGCGCCCCGGGACGCCGCAACGGCCACGTAGCGGGCCGCGCGTTTTGCGCGCGTATTTGCCACGGCCAGCCGCATGCACCCGCTACGAGCCGCATACGACGGCGACACCCCCTGACCGTGTTTTGCCTGTTCAGGGGCTGTTCCTGCTGAATGTGGCAGGTGATGGATTCGAACCACCGAAGGCGTAGCCGACCGTTTTACGGTGAGCCCATACTTACCAACCATAATTGGCTCTGACCTGCCGTTTCTCCATTCCCCGGCCGGGTAAAACCTTAGTTCTGTCCGGGTGTCGTCCGTAATACCGGAGTGCGCCTGGTCAAGCCAGGGT
>Ga0302325_10021039_pt1 | contig 13671 bp, 12 predicted proteins | sample Palsa_T0_2_FD_201948 | JGI IMG/M metagenome (GOLD analysis project Ga0302325, IMG submission 201948) | Peat permafrost microbial communities from Stordalen Mire near Abisko, Sweden - Palsa_T0_2 | ecosystem: Environmental > Terrestrial > Soil > Palsa > Peat permafrost | place: Sweden: Abisko... | reverse complement strand
GGATGGTACCCCGGACAGCAGAAGGCCCCACTCCGAGAAGTGGGGCCTGACCTGCGCTTTCTTAAGTGGCGGGGGTAGGATTTGAACCTACGACCTTCGGGTTATGAGCCCGACGAGCTACCAGACTGCTCCACCCCGCGGCGGAACTAACACTCTACACGGGTCACGGCGATCCGCGTCCAGGTCCGTTATTCGTCTGCGCCGAAGAGGCGGGGGCGCGGCCTGAACGGGTCGGCCAGGGCGAGCCGCAAAAGGGGGCATCCCCGGGGCAGGCCGTCGGGACCGGGGCACCCGTCGTGGCGGACGGTGGGCTACGAGGGTGGCGCACTCGCCGGCGCGGCTCCCGTCGGGGGCGGAGGGGCTGTCGTGGCGGTCGGTGCGGCCGCAGCCGATTCGGGGGCCAAGGTGAGAGCCCCGTGCTCGGCCTCGTGGGTCTGGAGGGCGGCGACCAGGCGATCGATGTCGGAGTCGGTGCTGGGAGTGGCCCGATCCGTCCTGGTGGCGTAGAAGGCGGCACCCAGGTCGCGCAGCAGGCTGTCAGCCGCCCTCTTCGCCTGGACCTCGTCGAGCTTGGCCTGACCCTTCTGGGCCGCGTCCTTGGCGACCGCGGTCGCCGCCGTGGCCTGTGCCTTTACCTTGTCGAGCAGCCCCATGGCCCCATCCTCTCGTTGCGACGGATCCCCATCAGCATTCCACGCGCCGCGTCCACACCCTCACCGTCGCGTCGGCGCCGCCGCCGTGGCCAGCGTCGTCGAGGTTGTCGAATCCTTGGGCTCGGTCGTGGTCGGCGACTTGGCCTTCGACGGCTGGCTGGTCTTGCTCTTCGTTGTCGTCGTCGTTGTCGTCGGCGTCTTCGCCGGCGTCGTGGTCGTCGTGGTGGTTGACGCCGCGCCCGCGGCCGCCTTCAACGCGGCCTGGGCCGACTGGATCTCGCCGTTCATGGCGACGATGTCGCTCTGGTAGGTCCCGAGGTCGCCCGCCTTCAAGGCCACCAACGCCTGCTGGTAGTAGCTCTGTGCCGCGGTCAAGTCTTGCTGCACCTGCGTCGGCACGGTCCCCGTGGCCGGGCCCGTCGAGCTGCCGCCCCCCGAGGAAGCCCCCGGCGTGGCGATGACGGTGTTGAGCAGGATGCTCAGGGTCTGGGACAGCGACGGCTCGACCACCACCTTTTGGCCCAGCACACCGATGACATCGGTCAACTGCGGGAGGGGGTTGGAGGACGAGGCCACGTAGAAGGGCCGCAGATAGATGATCGAGTTGCCGACCGGCACCATCAGTGTGTTGCCCAGGAGCACCTCTGAGCCGTGCTGGTCATAGAGCGTGATGTCCGAGGACACCGTATGGTCGGCCTGAATGTACTGATCGGCGTTAGCCGGTCCGGGGGTCCCCTGCGGCGTACGGTAGACGGTGAGTTTCCCGTAGTCGCCCGGATCCGAGGTGCCGATCATGAAGGCGCTCAGGTTGAGGTTGTTCGAGCCCGACACGCTCGATTGCGACGCCGGCACGTAGGCATCGGTGACGGTGAAGGTCTGGGTCGATGAGCCCGGAAGTGCCGACACCTGATACAGCGGTGCCATGCGCGCCGCGCTCTGGGCGATCACCTGGTTCTCCTGGTTGAGGGTGACCTGCACCTGCAGGGCCTGCGATTGGGTCCCTGCACCGGCCGTCGGGGAGAGTTGCCATGCGCTGCTCTCCGCATAGAACTGGGAGGGCGACGTCAGGTGGTAACGGCCGTAGATGGCGGATTGGATGGAGAAGATGTCAGGGGGATAGCGCAGGTGGGCCTGGAGATCCGCACTCATCTTCGAGAGTGGCGTGAACATGTGGGGGAAGGCCGCCTGGTAGGCCCGCAGGATCGGGTCGTTGGGGTCGACGTTGTAGAAGGTCGTCTTCCCCGTGTAGGCGTTGATGACCACCTTCACCGAGTTGCGGACGTAGTTGTAGCTGCCGGGCAGGCTGCTGCCGGCCGCCACATCCTGCGTGTCGGCGTTCTGCGAATACGGATAGTTGTTGGTCGTCGTGTACCCGTCGACAATCCAGTAGATGTCCCCGTTCTTCGTCACGACGGCGTAGGGGTCCTGGTTGAAGGTGAGGAACGGCGCCGCCTTCTCGGCGATCTTCACCGGGTCGCGCACGAACATCATCCGCGACTTGTTGGTGATCTGGTCGGAGATCAGTAGGTTGAAGTCCCCTAGGCGCAGGGCGAACGCCGCCCGCGTGAGCAGCGAGCTGATCTGCACACCACCGGTGCTGGAGTAGTGACTCTCCACGTCGGTGGCGCTGTTCTCGAGCTGCTTGGTGTTCGCCACCACGTAGCCGCTGTCGCCGAGGGCGAAGTAGATGTTGGGTTGGGTGATCTTCGGCAGCCCCTTGGACGAGATGGGGGGTATGTCCTTGATGCCGTAGACCGGGTTGCCGCTCGACTGCCCGTTCGATTGTGACTGGTTCGCCAATGCCACCACCGCGCCTTCGCCGTGGGTGAACTGCAGGTGGAGGTTGACCCATGACTGTGACGGCAGGTTCGAGGGCGAGACCTCCCGGACACCGATCAGGACGGGCGTGACCTGACCGTCGATGGTGTAGCGGTCGACACCGAGTGAAGGGAAGGTGTAATAGGACCGGCCACCCCGCTGTTGCTGGTCGAACGTCTGCAGTGTGATCGAGTTGTCGGGGTCCCACAACCTGATGTTGTTGAGGGTTGCCTGGGACTCGTCCACCTGCGCCGTCGAGACACTGTTGGTGGCGGCGAAGGCCTTCACTTCTACGTGGCTGACGTTGTAGGCGTCCCGGGTGGCGTCAATGTTCCGCTGGATGTACGGCGCTTCGAGCGAGGCCTGGGCCGGGGTCACCTTGAGGGTCTGCAGGAGCGCCGGGTAGATCACACCCACCACGAGGGCCACGAAGGCCCAGATGCCCACGGCGAGGACGGGGAGCGTCCAGCCCTGGCGCCGGATGTTGAAGAGCAGGATGGCGGCGGCGAAGATCGAGACGACGATGAGCAGGGACTGCGCCGGCAGGCGGGCGTGCACGTCGGTGTACCCGGCGCCGTCGACGTAGCCGTCGTGCGCGTTGACCAGACCCCACCGTTGGAGGACGTACCCGGCCGCCTTGGTCAAGGCGATGAGGGCCAGGAGCACCGAGAGGTGGGCCTTGACCGGCGGGCGCACGCGGGGAATGCCGCGCTGGGGCTGGATCCCCCCGTTGAGGTAGTGGAAGATGATGGTGACGATGAGCGTGACGATCAGGATGGCCAGCGTCCAGTCGACCACGAAGTTCATGAACGGGAGTTTGAAGACGTAGAACCCGACGTCCTTGTGGAACTGAGGGTCCTTGACCCCGAAGTCGCCGCCATGGCGGAAGAGGATCCAGTTCTGCCATTCGCCGATCGTGCCCGAGGCGGCGATGAGGGCCATGACGAGTGCCAGGCCGATGTACAAACGTCCGGCGTAGGGCCGCACGATCTGCTGGTAGCGGCGGACGACCTCGTCCTTTTGCGCGGCGCCCAGGTCGTTGCTGGCCAGTCGGTCGCACACGATCAGGTTGACCCACATGACAACGAAGAAGATGGCGCCGAAGACCCCGAAGAGTCCGAGTTTGATCACCAGCAGGGTGGAGAACACGTCGTGGAAGCCCACCGAGGAGAACCAGAGGCCGTCGGTGTAGATATCCGCCAGAGTCCGCAGGGAGGCCAGCAGGATGATCAGGACGACGATGGCGCCCACAATCCACCACCGGGCCCGTCGCCGCGAGCGGGGCGGACGGGCAGGTGAAAGGTCTTTGGGGGATCGCACGGGGGGGAGCCTAACGTCCGACGCCGGACGTATTAGGTCGACGTCGAGGGTATTTGGTCTAGGCCGTTACGGGCGCCACCAGGCAGCGACAGCCCGAATGGGCCGGAGGATAGGCATGTCCGGTGGGAAAAGAATCGTCAACGGCCACGGCCCCGGCCAACGCGTTGTCGTCGCAGTCCGAGCAGCCATTCGGCGAAGTGAGCACCCAGCGCAGGTGTCCTCCCGGTGAGGAGGCCGCCGTGACGCCGGCCGAGAACGCCTGCACGGCGAAGTCACCGACGAGCCGTTCGATACGCTCGCCCCGCCACTCGCGGAATGCCGCACCCACTCGCTCAGCCACTTCCTCGCCGGCGTCGCTCCCGTCGGCAATGCGCCGGCGCAACATGGTCACCACGGTCCGGGCCAGGCTGGCGGCAGCCTGATCGACGGCCGGGCTCGGAGCGTTCGCCCCCTCCGTCGCTCCGGCGAAGACCGTCCCGGCCACGAACGCGTCGGCCAGATGGCCCTGTGCGGCCGAGGTGAAGGTCGACAGGTGCAGGTCCTCGGGGCCGAGCAGGGCTTCGCCCCCCACGCTCGGCGTGCTGCGCAGGACATCGAGCAGCCGGTTCTGGTCGTCCCCGAGCGCCCGCTTGATGTGCCGCGAGAGCTGCGACGAGATCGGTGACAGGAGCTCGTCCCGCCGGGTGATCAGGGCCTGGTCCGGTCCCTCACCCTCGACTTCATCCTCGACTTCGACTTCGACCTCATCCTCAATTGCCTCACGCTCAACGGCGCCGCGCTCGTTGCTCTCGGCCTCTTCGGCCTCGGCCGTGGCCGTGGCCGTGGCCCCATTCCCCGCCCTGTCCTCGTCCTCGTCGCGCCCCGCATCGGTGCCGGCCCGGATACGCGCGAACAGCTCGTCCACCGAGGGCGTCACCCCGCCCTGGGCGGGATCATCCCCGGCCTCGACGCTGGGCGCCGTCTCCTCTTCGGGCAGGTCCTTGGGCAGGTGCAGCCGGGCCTGGTCCGCCGCGGCCAGGCCGGCAGCGCGGGCGTCGTCGTCCGAACGTTCCAGCTGCGCCAGGATCCCGTCGATCGATCCCCGCACACCCTGGACCGACGCCGCCATCTCGTCCCGAGCCGCCCGGAGTTGCTCGATCTGGATCGACAGGGCCCGCCGGCGGGCCGCCAGGTCGGCCATGACGCGCTTGCGGGCCTCATGGACCTGCTCCAGCAGGACGCGCCCTTCGTCCTTGGCCCGGGCGATCACCGCGTCGGCTTCGGCCAGGGCGTCGTAGCGGATGCGCTCGACGGCCTCCCGCGCCTCCTTGGTGGCATTGACCACCATGATCTCCGCCTCGGCCACGCGCTCGGCCGACGCGCCCTCGCTCTGAGCCTGGATCTCATTGGCCTGGCTCTGGGCCTCGCGCAACAGGCTCGAGGCCCCTTCCTGGGCCTGGACCACGATCTTCGCCGCTTCATCATGGGCATGGCGGAGTATCTGGGCGCTGTGCTGGCCGAGCGAGGCGGTGAGCGTCGCCTCGTCGACCACGGGATGCGCCGCCCGCTCGTCGGCCTCGGCCACCGCCTCCCGAAGCTCCTGTTCCCGCTGCTCGAGCACTTCGATGCTGCGCGCCACCGACTGGAGATAGGTCTTGACCTCGTCGATGTCGAAACCCCGCCGGACGATCGCAAAAGAGTGGCGGGCGATGTCCCCCGTCGAGATGCGAGCGGAGGAAATGGGTGAACGGCCTTCAGGCATTGCTAAAGACTACGGCGCCGCCTGGGCCGACACGTGACTGGCGGGGATCGTGCCCCCCAGGCGCTTCAGTATCTGCAACGCCTGGTCGAGGGAGGAGACGGCGTACACGTGGAGCTGCGGGGTGTCCTTGGACATGGCAGCTGAGTACTCCTGGGGTGGCACGAAGAAGACCGTGGCGCCCGCCCGCTCGACTGCGATCGTCTTTTGGGCCACACCCCCCACGTCCCCCACATCGCCCTGGGCGTCGATGGTCCCCGTCGCGGCCACCGTGCGCTTCCCGGTGAGGTCACCGCCGGAGAGCTTGTCGATGATGCCCAGCGTCATGGCGAGCCCGGCTGACGGACCCCCGATGTCAGCGGTGTGCACCGATACCTTGACCGGGAAGTCCCACGCAATCTGCTGCGCCGTCTCGATGCCCAGGTACGCGGTGGCCTTGGTGGCCGGCCCGCATCCGGTGTCGACGAGGCCCTTGGGCGGCGTTCCGAGGGTGATCTTGCGCTGCACGGTGGGGCCGGCCACGAACGCCCCGGAGGCACTGATCGACGATGCCTCGACCGTGAGTGTCGCCGAAGTGCCGGCGACGAGCCCATGCAGGGCGTTGACCAGCGCACACGGCGTGGGTGTGGCGGTACCGTTCACCGCGGTGAGGACCTCGGACACCTTGAGGACGTGCGAGGCCGGCGTACCGGGGGGAATCCCATAGACCAGGACGCCGGCGTTCTTCGGTGTCACGGTGTAGCCCAGGTGGGTGAGTGCCGCCGCGGTGGCGTTCGACTGCGCCTGGCTCATCTGGAGGTAGCCCTGGTCGATGTACTGGTCGGCCGGGGTCGAGGTGCCGATGAGCTGGCCCGCCGAGTACACCTGGGCGTCCGAGGAGAAGTAGCGCTCCTGGAGGTAGGTCAGGGCGTTCAGTTGGGTCTCGTAGACGTCGGTGAGAAGGATGGATCCGCTGAGCGGATGATCGAGGTTGGCCGGCACCGTGATGAACGACGCCACGGGCGTGGCGTCGCCCGGGGTGAGGGCGTAATACCCGACATTCCACCGGCTGAGGATCACCACCGCCGCCACGAGCACCACGAGGATGACGACGAGGACGGTGTGCCAACGCCGTCGGCGACGGCGCGGCGGTGCCGGGACGTCCTCGGGTGTGGTGGCGTCCTCGGGTGTGGGGATGGCCGCAGCCTCCCCTGCTTCGCTCGTGTTCATGTCGGCCATACTCGATTCGATGACCGATGATCCTGCCATGGAACCCGCCGCAGAACGCCGCGCCGCCGCCCTCCGCCGGCGACAGATGATCACGGCGGGACACTCCGGGCGAGCTGATCGGGCACGCTGGGGACTCGACGATCCCAACCCCGATGTGCAGGCGGCGGCGCTCGGTGCGCTGGCCCGTCTGGGCACCCTCACCGTCTCCGACCTGGACCGCGCCCTCACCACCGGGCCGGTGGCGGTGCGGCGGCGGGCCACCGACGCCGCCCTCTCGGTGCGGGGCCGGGGCTCGCGCTCCACCCTCTACACCCTTCTCCGGGGGAGCCTCGACGACCCCGACCCGCTGGTCGTGGTCGGGGCGGCGTGGTTCCTGGCCGAACGGCGGGTGGCCGGGGCCGTCGCCGCGCTGGCCACCACCGCCCGCGCCCACCACGACGTGCGGTGCCGGGAAGCCGCCGTAGCGGCGCTGGGTGCCATCGGCGACCCGGACGGCCTGCCCGCCGTCATCGACGCGCTGGACGACAAGCCCACCGTGCGGCGCCGGGCCACGGTCGCCCTGGCCGGCTTCGATGACCCCCGGGTCGAGCCGGCCCTGCGCCGAGCGGCGCAGGACAGGGACTGGCAGGTCCGTCAGGCGGCCGACGAGCTGACAGAAGGCGATGACCGCGACGACGCCGGCAGCACCGACGCTGTCTCATCCGTGGGCGCCCCCGACCCCGACCCCGCCCCCGCCCCCGACCCCGACCGCGACCCCGACGCCAACCCCGACGCCAACCCCGACCCCGGCGCCGTCGCCGTCGCAGCCGAGACGGTCAGTCGTCGTCGGTGAAGAGGCGCTTGAGCCGGTCGAAGGACTCCAGGCACTGGCCGGCGCCCTGGACGACGCATTCGAGTGGGGCGTCGACCAGTTGCACCGGGACGGCGGTGGCATCGGCCAGTCGCTGGGTCACGCCCCGCAACAGCGCCCCGCCCCCCGTCAGGTGGACGCCCTGGAACATGATGTCCTGGGCCAGCTCCGGCGGCGCCTCGCCCAGGCAGGTGGCGGCGGCCGCGATCACCTGGGCCACGTTCTCCTCCAGGGCCGAGCGCACCTCCTCGGGCGTGAGCACCACCACCTTCGGCCGCCCGGTCGCCACCTCGCGGCCCCTGATCTCGGCCCCCTGTTCCCCCGGGTAGGGGAACGCGGAGCCGATGGCGTGCTTGACCGCCTCGGCCGTGCGCTCGCCGATGGCCACGCCGTGCTGGTGGCGGACGTAGGCCTGAATGGAGGCGTCGAAGTCGAAGCCGCCGCAGCGCAGGGCCCGCACCGCCACCACCCCTCCGAGTGAGATCACGGCCATTTCCGAGGTGCCACCGCCTATGTCGACCACCATGTTGCCCACCGGCTCATGGATGGCCAGGCCGGCCCCGATGGCCGCCGCCATGGGCTGCTCAATCAGAAAGCACGCCGACGCCCCGGCTCGCCGGGTGGCCTCCTTGACCGCTCGACGCTCCACGGCGGTGATGGCAGAGGGGACGCAGATCAGCACCTTGGGCCGGTTCAACCGGCTCACCCCGACCCGGCGCAGCAGGACACTGAGCATCCGCTCGGTGACCTCGAAGTCGGTGATGGCGCCACCGCGGAGGGGCCGCTCGGCCACGATGTACCCCGGGGTCCGTCCGATCATCTGCCAGGCATCGGTGCCGATGGCCAGGACCTCGCGGGTGCGCGAATCCAGCGCGACCACGGTGGGCTCGTTGAGAACCAGGCCCTTTCCCTTGGCGTAGACAAGCGTGTTGGCCGTCCCAAGGTCAATGGCCAGATCGCGCGACATCGGGCCACATGGTAAGGCCGACCCGATGGCCGACCGCATTTCTCCCTTTTGCGTCAGTAGCCTCACCACGTGACCCCGACACCCCAGGAGCCACCGGAAGAGGGACCGGAGACAGAGGATTCGGGCAGTTCCACCTACGGCTCCGACCCCTCGTTGCGAGGCTGGATCGATCCCGATGACCGGCTCTGGCGGCACCCCAGCGAGGTAGCGATGGGAGGCGGGCGAGCCCCGGACGCCCGTCTGGCCGGGGTCCGTCATCCGCGGACGATGATCCTCATCGGCGCCGCCGCTACCCTGGCCGCCATCGCGTGGGCGATGGTCCTGATCTCCCCGGCCTCCGATCAGACGACGCCGACGACCGCCAGCGACAATGCGCCGGAGATCCCCGTCACGACGCTGGCCGTGCAGAGCCAACAGGTTCCCTCGAGCGCTGAGGCCGCGGGCCGCTCCATGGTGCAGCTGCAGGCGGACACCAGCCACGGAGTCATCTCGTTGGCCGGAGTGGCGGTGGCCGAGGGTGGCCTGGTGGCGACGACCGCCGACGGCCTCACGGGCCTGCAGAGCCTCTGGATGATCGGTTCCGACGGCCGGCGGGCCCGGGCCTCTGTCCTCGCCGTCGACGGGTCCTCCGATCTGGCTCTGATCAGCGTGCCCGACGACCTCCCGGTGGCGCCGTTCGCCGACGACGCCACCTTGAGCGACGGTACGGCCGACATGACCTTGAGCCTGACCGCGCTGACCGATGGCACCATGTCCCTGCACTGCGAGGCGGGATCGCTCTCCGCCATCGGCACCATGATCGGGAGCGGGTCGGCCAAGGGCATGCCGGGCATCACCTCGGCTGCGGCGTCGACCGTCGGCCAGGAGGCGGGCGACCCCCTCTTGAACAAGCAGGGTGCGGTGGTCGGCATCCTCTACCAAGCTGGCGCCTCGTCGACCTTCCTCCCGACCCAGCTGGTGCTGGGCGTGGCCGACGACCTCCGCTCGGCCGGACGGGTCTCGCACGGTTGGCTCGGCGTCCAGGGCACCGCCGCCCCCGGTTCGGGCGGGGCCGAGGTGGCCCAGCTCATGACCGGGAGCCCGGCCACCGGCCTGCTCCAACCCGGTGACGTTGTCGTGGCGATGGGTGGAGTGCCCATCCGGTCGATGGCCGATCTGCGGGGCCGGCTCTATGTGATGGCACCGAACTCGAAGATCCAGCTGTCCGTGCAGCAAGGTGCCGCCACCCACATCGTGGATGTGACGCTGGGCGCATCCCCCTAGCATGGTGACGTGAGCATGTTCGGTGCGGGCGACCCCGACAACCCCATGGGCGGGCTCCTCGGCGACCTCTTGAAGGTCATCGGATCGGCCCCCGGCGGTGGCGATGCCTGGTTCGACGCCGCCCGCACCTTGGCCCATGGCGTGGCCACCGACGGCCAGAACGACGACAACGCCGATCCACTGGTCCGCATCGCCTTTGAGGAGCTGGCCCGGGTGGCCGAGCTCCACGTGACCAACGCCACCGGCATCTCACTGACCAGCGGCGGGTCGGGCATCTCCTTCGACGCCGTCGGCCCGGGACAGTGGTCGTTCCGCGCCCTCACCGCCTACCGCCCCACGCTGCAGCTGATGGTGGACGCACAGCAACAGGGCGCGGCCGCGGTACCCCCGACCACCGATCTGAGCGAGCTCGACGACATGGCGGGCGGGCTCGGCGGGCTCTTGAGCCAGTTCGCCCTCACCCTCGGCCCCGTGCTGCTGGGCATGCAATTCGGTTCCGCCGCCGGCCACTTGGCCCAGCGGGCCTTCGGCCAGTACGCCCTGCCGCTGCCCTGGCCCGAGTCGAACACCCTCCTCGTCGTGCCCGCCAACGTGGCCACCTTCGCCGAGGACTGGAGCCTCCCCCTGCAAGAGGTGCAGCTTTGGGTCTGCCTGCGCGAGCTGACCATGCACGCCGTGCTGACCCGACCCGGCGTCCGATCGTCGCTGACGCATCTGCTCGGGGACGCGGCGGCCCATGCCGCCGCCGCCCAGCGGTCCATGGTGGAACGCCTCGGGGACGGGCTGGGCGACCCGACCGCACTGCAGGGGGTGCTGAACGACCCCGAATCCCTGCTGGCCGACCTCGTCAGCCCCGAGCAGCGCCACATCTCCAATGCCCTGACCGCGCTGACCACCAGCATCGGGGCCTATGTCGACCACGTGACGGCGGGCATCGCCGCCACCTTGACGTCGTCGCCGGCCGCGCTGCGCGAAGCCTGGTATCGCTACCGGGTCGAGGACGCCAAGGGCGAGCAGGCCTTCGCCGGCCTGTTCGGGCTCAACGTCGGCCAGGCCGAAGTGGACCGGGGAGCGCACTTCATCGAAGGCGTGGTCGAGCGGGCCGGAGAAGACGCCCTGACCCGTCTCTGGGCCGATGAGAACGACCTGCCCACCCCGGCCGAAGTCGACGCGCCCGGCCTGTGGTTGGCCCGCATCGGCCTGTTGGACTGATCAGGCGAAACGAGTTACTCGGCCGCGTCCTCGGGGATCCCCAGGTCCCATTCGAGCGCCAGGTTCTCCCGTTCCGCGTCCCTGACCACGCGCTCGCGGTTGCGTCGGAACTGGGGGTCATGCGGTGGGAGCAGCACCAGGCGGGCCAGGACCCGCTCGCGGAAGGCGTCGACCACCTCGGGCGGCCCGAAGTCTGACTGCACATCCCAGTGGGGGGCGACCGGGCCGAGGTAGACCACGCGCGCATGCCCGATCGGGTCGATCAGTTCCGTGGTCTCGGCTACTTCGTCCTCGTTATCCGGGGACATGGCACCTCCTGGCCTTGCGTCATGGGGCGAACGGCCGTCAGCGTACCGGAGCCCCGGGTCCCGGGTTTCCCCGTGCCTGAACTCCATATTCTTACGAACTTCCTATGGGCGGGTTGTTCTCCTTTGGGCCGGATTTCTCTAGGATGGTGCGTGAAAAGGGAGTGAAATCGTGAATACCGAATGGATGGCCCGGGGGAAATGCCAAGAAGTTGCGCCGGACCTCTTCTTCCCCAGTGACGGGATGGGAGTGCTGGTAGCGCAGAAGATCTGTGCCGACTGCCCCGTATCTACAGCCTGCCTGGAGTACGCGCTCGAGAACCACATCGACCACGGTGTGTGGGGCGGATGCTCCGAGCGCGAGCGCCGCCGCATTCTGCGCCGTCGCCGTATGTCGCAAGCCGTCACCGTCTCCGCCCACTAGGCCTCCTCGGGGCCCAAGCGACCCCTCCGCAGAAGGACCACAGCGGTCCCTCTGCGCACACAGTGGCAGGCTGGCGGCGTGACCATCGAGTGCGTCGTCAACCTCAGCGAGGGTCGTGACCAGGGATTTCTGACCCAGTTGGCCGAGGCTGCCGGTCCCGTCCTTCTCGATCTCCATCGCGATCCGGACCACCATCGATCCGTCTTCACCCTGGCCGGAGAGGCCGAGCCCGTCACGCAGGCCGTGCAGGCGTTGGCCCGGGCGAGCGTCGCCGGTCTCGACCTCCGCCCGCATCAAGGGGCCCACCCGCGCCGGGGCGTGGTCGATGTGGTGCCGTTCGTCCCGTATATCCCCGGTCGGCTGCCCAGCCATGACCTCCATGCCGTCATCGCCCTCCGCGACGCCTTCGCTCGCTGGATGAGTGCCACCTTGGGCGTGCCGACCTTTCTCTACGGACCCCTTCCCGGCGGGGGGACGCGTACATTGCCCCAGGTCAGATGGGACGCCTTCGGGAAGGTGCCACCCGACTTCGGACCCCGCCAACCCCACCCGACCGCCGGGGCGACGGCCGTGGGGGCCAGATCGGTGCTGGTGGCCTACAACGTGTGGGTCTCCTCGCTCGAGGTGGCACGTCTGGTGGCACCGCTCGTCCGGGGTCCCGCCGTGCGTGCTCTGGGCCTGGCCGTGGGCGAGGGCGCCCAGGTGTCGTGCAATCTCGTCGATCCGGCGCAGCTCGGCCCGGCACAGGCCTACGACGTCGTGCGCCGCCTCGCCGAGGAGGCCGGCGGTGCCGTGGCGGGGGCCGAACTGGTCGGGTTGCTGCCCGAGGCGGTGCTCAGGGCCATTCCGGGCTCCCGATGGACCGAACTTGGCCTCAGCACCGACCAGACGGTAGAGGCTCGCCTGGGCCGGGCCGCCTGATCAGGCAGACCTCACAAACAAAAAAGCCAGTTCAGGAGGCGTTTACGGCCGAATCCCGGCGCTGCAGGGCGCGGGCCCGACGCACACGGCGCCGTTCGCGCTCGCTCATGCCCCCCCAGATACCGAACTTCTCCCCGTTGGCCAGCGCGTACTCGAGACAGTCCTCCCGCACCACGCAACCCCGGCACACTTCCTTGGCTTCACGAGTCGATGCACCCCGCTCAGGGAAGAACAGGTCTGGATCCACCCCCATGCAGTTCGCTTGAATCTGCCAGCTGCGTTCCTGGCGACCATAGAGCGTGGTCACAATGTCCACGAGTTCGCCTCCCTCGCCACTTAGGTGGCATTCGTGTAGTTACAACGATGTCATCTTTCACCACCTGGTCACGGAACGCAAGAGCAAATACGAAAGGATCGTGCCTGGCCGGGGCTTACGGCATCTGGCCCGCGCCTGATCCGGGGCAGTCCGGGGTCCCGGAGGGGCCCGGCGACGCGTGACGCCGGCGTCACTTCAGCCGGCACGACAGCACCCGTTGGGGTTCACCCGGCAGGGTTCACCCAGAGTGATTTCCGCCGGCGGGAGTTCAGCCGGAGCGGTTCAGCCGACGGGAGTTCAGCCGGCCTGACTTCAGCCGGCGGGGCGGAGGACCCGGCGGTGCTGGAGGAAGTCGACCAGCACGTACCCACCCAGATTGTCGGGAGTGGTGTAGAAGGTCCGGCCCCCGTTGACCCGGGCGATCTGCTCGACGAAGGGGTAGTGCGTGCGCTGCAGGTCGAGGGCGAAGCAGTTGATCACAATGTTGGCCCGGGTGCAGCGGATGACCTCGGCCATGGTGCGCTGCAGGGTCTCGGGGATGGGCGGGTAGTTGAACCAGACCTCGCCGGCGTCGTCGATGTGGGCGGTCGGCTCCCCGTCGGTCACCACAATGATCTGCTTGGTCCCGTGCTGGTGGGCCAGCATGCGCCGCCCGAGGGCGAGGGCGTGCTGGAG
>Ga0302325_10021038_pt1 | contig 13671 bp, 14 predicted proteins | sample Palsa_T0_2_FD_201948 | JGI IMG/M metagenome (GOLD analysis project Ga0302325, IMG submission 201948) | Peat permafrost microbial communities from Stordalen Mire near Abisko, Sweden - Palsa_T0_2 | ecosystem: Environmental > Terrestrial > Soil > Palsa > Peat permafrost | place: Sweden: Abisko... | reverse complement strand
TGTTGAGTGCGCGATGTACGTGCTTGGGGGCTTGGTGGACGTGTTGAGGGCTGGGTTGCTGTGTTGTGATGGGGCCCAAAATCCCCAACGTTTCGTATGGTTGGTCCCTCATCATCCGCCTCACTGATGTTTGTCTCGTGGCGCCTCGAAGAATCTGCCATGCTGAAAAGCAGAACTGCCTCAGTAGGGCGATAATCTTGCATCCAACTAAGGTAACCTGATGACTATTTGACGCATTTGTTGTCCATGACCTTGCTGTTCAACAAATTCAAGAGGATGAAAGTATACTTCAGGGTTGGTTCGTCCGGAGGCTAGCGTCAATCACTGGAGATACTTCCTCTCTGGGAAGGTGGGAGCAGGGGAGGGCTGGCGCTCAGCAAGGCGAGATGCGCTGGGGTTTGAGTGAACCACCCGAATTCGAGGCGTGAGATCGAAGAAGGCCTGAAGATGCTGGGCATTTGCCTTTATATAAAACTTATTTGTAGTCCGGTTGCATTTGGCTCATCCATACCCAAGCGAGTATTTCTATCCTCACAATTCAATGTCTGAAAACAATTCCTCTGGGTATCCTAAGCTAGCCGCTTTCATGGTTCAGGAGGGGTATGCAATATATCGTCAATTTCAAGAACTAGCTTGCCAGGATTTATTGTACAGACAAAGCGAACTTGTTCACCTAGAGAGAGAGCTCCAGAAAATCGCAAAGCATGATCGAGAAGCTGGTCGCGACACAGAAGAAAAACTGTACAGTCTTGATTGGAGAAAGCTAAGTACTTCAGCCACAAGAAACAGCCCCAGCAAACAATGGGAGAAAGCTCTGGAAGTACGAGTGAAACTTCGAGACTATTGTGAGTTCTATCCGTTCAGGTCACCCTTTTTTTCTGAAAAACCAAAAAAAATTTAAAGAATTTTTTTTTACCAACCTACAGATGCCGCATTTCTGCAGTACAAACAAGTATTCAGTGAACCGCATCCAAAGAAAAAGGATGTCAAGTTATTGCGGGACTGGATTTCCCGGCCGTCCCTCGGCGGTGGCTGCGAGTTCTTTGGTCTGGATCTTGGACCTCGTCACCGCAATGTTTACGACGAGGAGCTACAGGATGATTTGATGATCGTTCTAGATCGCGAAGTCGGAGACGATGGACTCTCCAGGCTATTGACCGATCACATGTTCTATGCCTTCGATTGGTTCTTACGTCGATTGAAGGTGAGTATCACTGTGCAACTTGCTTCCAATCGTTTCCTGAGGATTTTTGAACAGCGATCAAAGGCTACAGATGTTGAGAGCCAGGCATCAAACCAACTATCAAACAACCACTTGTTCCACTACTCAGACATACGCATCGTGTGGACTGTAGAGTTCTTCGGCACAGTATTGGCATCTCTCACACCAATGAGCTGTATTATCGTACTGTATTTCATCCAGAATATGTCGGCTCGGCTAGGAGCAGTATGCGCTTTTACCGTCCTATTTGCAGCTGTCGTGAGATTCGCGACTCAAGCTCGAAGGGCGGAACTATTTGCCATCACCGCTGCGTAGGTCCGTCATTTTTTGGTACTCAGACAGAGACTGACTTGAGCCAAGATTCTGCAGTGTACAAGTTGTCTTCGTTGGCAGCACAGCCCAAACCTGCATTCGGATACAGGGCGCAGCCCAAACTTAAGTTTCAGGGGGCTCGGTGCCTGCGGGACAGGGGTACCAAGCCAATTATGTGGTGTTTTAGGTTGGGGTGACACATGCTTTTTCGCTCGGTAGTGTGCCTAATTAAATGCTGCAGTTCCCTGGAACCATTGTCATTTCACCACTCGTGTGGGACCCAATCGGATTTTGAATACGTACTTTTTGAGAGATCTTATTGGTGTTTGAATCCTTGGAGATCAACAGGACTAGACAATGGTTCCAGGGAGGGAACTGTACTTAATGTATTGCCCTCTCCCCTCCAACATGTCCCGCCTACAGGATGCGAAGTCTTTGATTCTTAAAGTAACACTACACGACTCCCATGCCCCTTCTGCAGCCAACGAACCATGATGGTGCGACGGAAATCCCGAAAGCCGGATCTTTCGGCTCGCTGCTTGTACAGCTAGCCGGATTGGCATTTCGACGTGCAAAGAGTGAAGAAGAGGACGAAAAGGATGTAAGACAGGTGGTCCATTCATTCCCTAAATCATTATCAGGTTAATCTCTTGGTTTCAGGAACTTTACGCGTTCACTATTGATGCGGAAGTTACGAACAGTGATGGGACAGTCGACGGTCGTGTCGGAGCCTTTGCGCTATACCATCCTGCCACAAAGCACGATTGGATATCCCGAAGATATGCCCAGGAGAGACTACATGTCTTCGACTATCCTCAAATATCGAAGAAAGGCGACTCGGAGACTAGAAGGGCAATTGGTAAACTCGAATTGCGCTGGACTTGTAAGGATTTAAGTCCATTCCAGCAGAAGTCGAAATTCTACGTTGCCCCGCATGCCGACTTCGACATCCTCTTTGGACACAAGACAGGCACGTCTCAGCGACGCAGGAGGAAATTAAATATCAACGGGGCTTCGGGGACTACGGAAGGGCATAATATTACCAACTGTGGGATTTCAACGGAATCGTTGGATGGCCTTCGCGCACGCGGTGGGAGTCCAGCCGGCAATGTTTCGTTTGAGAAGGGCATTCGGGATGGAATATTGTTGCTGGTGGATGGTGAAGTTAGAAATGAGAAGGAGGCTCTTCTACGCCCGTCTCTTGCAGATCTTGAGAGAATTCTCCACGCCACCCCTTGCGATACAAGTACACCTTCTCGGCAAGCCATCGTCCATGACCAAGAGAGTATAAACCGAGTAGTGACACGGCCTCCACAAGTGCAGGGGGAAGTGCTTGAAGAATGGGTTCCACAACAGGCTTCTAACTCTACAGAATTTCCATTGCTGTGGCCCGACGACACATCTAAACGCAATCAATCGACCTCTGGTTTCGAACACAATAGCCGTCGCAGATCCCGCCAATGTCTGTCTATGGCCACGACCGCCCTCGACCAAGATTCAGACCTTCACCCAAAAGGAGGCTTCCCAGACAGAACCATCCCGGTGGAGCCAAGATTTACCGATGACCGGAAAGAATTTAAACTCCTATCCGGAACAGAATCACCGTGGTCAAACAGCGCTCCCCATCCGACCTCAAATAGCAGAGAAGTTCGTCCCTTGAATACTTCTGAATGTCTATCCTCACCGGGCCCCATTCCGCCGAGATCTGACCACAGGTACCCCAAACGCAACCTTGATGAGTCGAATGAATATACGCTAGATTCTACCCCACAACCACTTGAGCAGCGACCAGGGGGTCATACCTTCAGCAGTGAAGATGAAGATCTCCGCCCGAGAGCAGAGAATATTCCCCGCGCTGCCATTCACCCAATGATTGAAGGAGAGAAACTTGATAGTAGCACTAGATACTGCAACCCTACAAGCGAGGAGGACTTTTGTCACATACGTTCTTCCAGCGGTAAATTTCCCCAAGAGTTGTTTCCACCCTCCTGAGCCCCCTTCCCGTCGGAGAAATCAATTCATAAGTTCTAAGATGGTGAGTTTAGGCGCTACGAATGCACCCACGAAGTCATAAGCATCAAGATCTGAAAGCCATGATGGATTATGTTAACCCAGATTTCAAAGCTCATAAGATACACGACGTGGACCTACTCAAGCCGAGGCCCAAGTCACCCAGGGTTATTCATTCGCCAGACATGGCTACCACTCCCACTAAAAGATCCGAACGTACGCCTTTGGTTTGGACGACGAACTAAAAACCAAGATGATTTTGGCTTCTCTCTGCAAGCCAATTGGTGAGAATTGGGTGCCATTCTCTCGTATCCGTGTCTTCCCCCGATCACTTGAGCCGAGCACGGTCCGAGGTGTATCCCATACCTCCAGCGACTCCGATCAACGACGAGCACTGCCATACTTCAAGAAGCTCTCAAAGTTCCCCAAGTCCTTCTACTTCCTCTGCTCTTTCAGACCCGGCACAGCGGCGATCCTGATGGGCGGAAGCGGGGAAGGAAACGGGGGCATCAAGACCTGCATATTAAGACCAGCAGCGAAGCCCACTATTCCGTGAACACCGATGACAAGCACAACGCCTGCAACACTAGCGATGAGGACCCACGATCTGCAAAGCGACGAAAGCCACGCGCAGCACCTGCCACAACTCCACCACCTGCCGCAGGCATAGCCCAGAGCTCAGCCTCGGACAGCCTGAGCCCCTTGTGGTACTGTCCACCGCCACACCTGAGATTGACGACGCGCAGCCCCAATCTGATCATGGATGTTCGTCGACCGTTGATAAGAGCCACCGACATGCTTCGCGAACTTCTCGGAGTCCGTCTGCGGCAGCAAAGGCGGCATCAGTTGCTGGTATCAGGAGTGGCCCTTCCAAGGCCCCCTCAAACGCATCTTGGGAATGATGTGACGTACAATCTTGAGTTCAAACTGTCATCGATCTCGGAACACCTTCATTTACCGATTAATCCCGCAGCATTGGACATCGGTTCTAGCATGGAGGCGCCAGCAAAGGTTCCCATCCATCATGACGCTGCTGCACATTCAAAGATACACCAAGCACCGTTGCAGCCTGAGAAAAGGCGTGTTAAATAGACACTAGAGAGGACGCAATGCTGCTCCAGATGAGGAACGATGGTTGTCCGTGGGAAGAGATAATTGCTGCCCTCCCTGGCTGGAGCATAGGGACCATCCGGGTGCGCTGTTCGACAAAGTTCGAAAAGTGATACGGCAATGCTAAGATTTGTAGATGGGCCGGTCGTTCTTGAAGCAGAGGAGGGGCTGATTGCTTCATCGGCACTTTGGGGCTCCTGCAACGGCGAAGGTCGAACCGTCAAGTCGCGGTGATGATAGCGATTCAAGTGATGGCGATCCAAACTTTAGGAGCGATAGTGGAGATTCAGGCGGGCCGAGCAGGGCCGTTTGAGTGCGAGTAGGCAGAGCTGATGGTCAGTCCAGGACGAGCAGCTTGCTAGCATTTAGGAGAACGGGGCGGGGTAACGAAAGGTAGGAGAGGGAGGAAGGAGACGTTTTGCTTCCTAGATATTAATGTTATATATATTTCCTCAAAAGTATAACCAAGACATCAGACACCATCCAAGGTCTTTTCTGAGCCTGAATGCATCCAGAATACCTTTTAGGCTGATAGATACACTAAAGCCTCGGTCGCAAAAAGTTCTAGAAATTTAACTATTTGGGATTCCTACATATCTTGCGCCAAATCAAATGCTCCGAGCACCAGACATATCACCTCAAGCCCGGACGCGACCAAATAGTTATTAGCCTTATGGATTAGGCTGTAAAGTAAGCTGTTCCAGGCAGTAATATCAATAGTATATCCACGGGACCATTCGTGTGGCTGATTCAGCGGCTTAGCGCCAAGCCCCGGCAAATCCGGTCAATGTGGCGCCGCGGGCACTCAAACGTCCACGGTCACTACGACCTTTACTACCATCTCGGCAACTGGCGAGTTATGTGCGTTTATAAATTGCGCCACGGCTTCAAGGCTCTGCCCTCAACATGGACTGATCCGATTTCCCTGCCTCACCAGCTAAAGCTAAGCGAGCAGCTAAGCGAGCCCCTGAAGATGTCCTCTCGCGATTTTATCGACCCCGATAACTTCGCTGGCGGTCGCGGCGCACACTACAGTAACGTGCAAGGACTAATTGATAGGTTTGGTCCACAGAGCGCAGGTAACTTAGTCCGCGGGGTTCCGTCTTCGGCGGCGTATTCCATTTTGAACTTGGACGCGCCGTTTATTACCGGGAGTGGGCCGTCATGGGGCTGCACCTCGCTCACTGTCTTCTCTGATAAGGGCATCTGGCTCGCTCATTTTTGGGAGACGGATAACATCCAGGACCCGGACGGCTTCCAAAACACAATCAACTTTCTTCAGAACGGAGCCCCTGGCTTTCCCTCCCTCGCATCGGTCGTGGACCAGTACTTTGGAGACGATGCACTCTTTGTCAAAGCTAATATTTGGACGCCCAACGAAGTTCGAGCACGCAGAGTTGCATCTTTTCCCGACCGTACTGGAAAAGCTCCTACCGATGCTGTGTGGTATCCGCAGGTGGACGCTATGACAACCAAGATAACAGAAATAATTCCAGCTGTGAATCGACCCGCAGTCCCCGGCACCATTAAGAGTCAGGTATCCACGGTGACCTACAGGGTATTCTCGGCCACCGAACAGTTATCGCCGACCCTGCCAACCGAGTTGAAACTGTTTGCGGTTGAGTACGTCCCTGCTTACATCCGCCAGGCTGGTCAGTGCACATTTGCACGAGCCTTTAGACTGCACATCCAAGGGCAGATTGTAGGCCCAATTATTTGGCCATGGCCACCAGGACCAACATCATCTCGCAAAAGGCAAGCGGTGGGCGCTTGCCCGGCCAATATTGGTGCACTGCTTGCTGCCCAGGCTCCAGATGCTAGTGATACCGAGTTCATGAGTCTCCCCGACCCAACCACATCACCTGTCCAGACACAAGCATCTCAGGCACAAGCATCGTCGACAATTCCAGATTCGTTGCCAACTTTGCCGGTGCCAACGACAATGGTTACTAGTGTTATCGACCCGGGTCCTACGATGTGTGCCAACTTACAGTTTCTGCCTGGCGGAGGATCTGTTGGTTCAAATTGTAACGGCGATCCGAACTTGACAGTCACGTTTCCCCCGGTCCGTAAACGCTCTTTACCCACTCCAGCACCCTGAAGAGATGAGAAGACAAATTAAACTTGTTAGCAAGTAGAGATATGCCACCAAATATGTGTCTAAGAATACTGCCTATGTTGCCTGATAACTTGGGGATATTATGGAAGGTTGCTTTTCTCCACAAATCTAAATTTTCGAAGCTTAACAAGGTGCAACCGGTGAAAATTGCAATATGTCTTTTTTTACCTTTAAGAACGTATCGTGAGATTAGGTTTATTATTAGCAATTTGCAAAACTAGCTATAAGCGATGAAGTACACAAAGACCATGCGCCTTCTAGTTGTCCATATCTCTATGTTCGAATAGAAACATATCAAGAAATCCCCTCCCTGTATACACACTCTTAGAGCCTTGTCTATTTGCATTTGTTCCTATAGATCGCATAGCAGGGATTATTGATAATGAATGCACATTCCCGCTTTGGCCGAGTCCTAATGCTCTAACTGCTCCCTTCGCCGCCATGTGCAGTGGGCACACCTACGATTTCAATAAAGGTCGTTGTAAATTAGCAACGATGTTCAAGCCCGCAACAAGCAGGCGCGTCTATCCACATATATTCATACAATATATACACTTCCGGGTACCTAACTTCTCTACCCTACCCAGTACGCCAATCATTTTAGTACCAGGGCCAACCAGGGCCAAAACCAGAAATGCCGATATTAGCAGGCACAGACTCCGTGCTGCTCCCTCCGCGAACAAACGAAAGTCTCGGTGAAATTGATCCCCAGAGCCATAAGCTCCCACCTTGAGTCTCTTAATTTGGTGCTTTATTTTCCCTCACAAATCTCGTCACCTTATTGTGAGGTTGGAAACTGGTTCATTCTGTGCCACCCAGGGAAGCCTGGGGAGTTGGTGTTAGTGACTGAAAAGGATAGCTCTTTCAAGGAAAGAGTATCATGCCTTCTGCACTTTCCGAGGGGCATGCATTTTCATGTGACTATCAAGAACCGTGAATGCAATGGTGATGCCGTCTTCGGCAAAAGATTTATAGACAAACTTTGGGCATTTTACACAGATGACTTTAACCTCGAGTGATCGAGGAACTTCGTGGACTTGAAACGCGTGATTTGGGTGCTTGTGCCTTAGGTTTGAGATGAGTTCGTCGAGGCAGCTTCTTGGTGTGGGCCGCTTCTTCCGTTGTGGTGGTGTCTGCACGGCCATTACCCTTTCTCTCTCCAACATGATTCTCTTATTTGCGCGAATTTTGTGTCGAGGAGTAGCGAAGTGAGCTTCTGTTTTTGCGAGAGTGGTTGAAAAGTCGACTTCGGACTCAGGGAAGAGGTGGAAGTTGACATTACAATCGCGACAGCGGACGAGGGCTCCTGACACCCCGCCAACTTCGAGGACCAAGTCGGAATCCGGAAATCGACCTTGAATTCTGGAAAGCATTCCCTCATGGTACTCTTTGTTCCATTCGAATGGTGAATCTGATCTCTTGATCTGCTTTCAGAAGCAGAAAGTTAGCTGACTGATGTTATCCAGAGGACTTAGAGTGTTCCATACCGCTTTTGGCGCAACGGATACACCCGTCAACTCTTCTATATGTTCTGGGCATCTTCTATGCATTTGAACAGCAGATAAAAGAGTTGTTATGTTGTCCTCAAACCCGACATTATGCTTCCAGCCTGGGCAGAGATGACACACGATCCGTGGAGTGAGCGTGCCAGTGACAGCAAGTGGGATATGCACACCATGACCCATCTTCTGCTTAATTTCCTGTAATAGCCTCACTCGCTTTTCGAGTCGCCGTTTATGGTGTTCGGTGCCGAGATGTGTGGAGAATCTCAACACAGTGGTTGCAAGTGAGTCCCCACAAGTTACGAGAAAGGGTGTGCCTGGGCAATCCACACACCAAATTTGTAGACCAACGGATTTCTCCTCCACTTCAGAGAGGACGTGAGGATATTTCTTGTGCAATTTCTTGAGTGATTTTTCCCAACCCTTGAGAGTGGTTGGCGGCGATTCTTGGACTTTAGTTGCGTCAGTTTCGAGGGAATTTGAACCAGTTTCAAAGGTGCGGATTGTTGGAGGCATAACCTGTGGAATTAGCTTTCTGTCTTTCCTCGCAAAATTGGCAAACTCCGTTGGTTGAATATTTTCCTTGCTTGGAGACACATCTTTCAATGGCACCCTCTTATCGACTTGGGAACTCGTGTTCCTTCGTTCTCGTCCTCTCGCGGATTCAACTTTCAAAAGCCCAGTCGGACTATTTTCAACCGTCCAAAACACCACGACCCCGGTCTTGAAACAATCAAAATCTTTTATCTGTACATCGTCCTTGACAAGTTCCGTCCCATTAACTAGCAGTATGTCTGTTCCAATCTCCAGACGTCCACTGTGTGCCCTCCGTACTTTGCCCGCCGTCGATGTCTGCATTGTGTCAGCCGAAGCTTGCCGTGTCCAAAGTATGTATGCAAACTTACCCTCTTCGCCTTCAACCACAAGAAATTATCTTTATTGCAACTTCCGACACTTATATTGTGGAGCAAGATCCCAACGTATATTTGGTTCGGTTGTTTCGACTCCTCCGGGAGGCGGCTCGAGGCTTTGGTATAGAGGAGCCTATTGCTTTGTTAGTTTGTTGACATTGTGACGCGTCACTCATTGGAATTCTTGCGCTCGGTAGCCCTCCATATCACCTCGCAAATCCAATTACTCCAGACTGCACTATGCAGGTGATTTTGGAAATCATATATACAAGGCATGCAGATCGCATGCTCAGTGATGCAGTGCTTTTGCGAAGGTGGAAGTAGGTGAAGTTTGGGAGACGCGTCTGCGATCTGCAGCGGGCTAGACTTTAGCGTTGTGGGCCTCTTCGAGAAGCCCGAAGGAACTGAAATTGGCAGCCAGGTCTTGGCGCTACTTAATTTCAACGACAATCTTCATTTCCTCTCACCTATCTCATTTACGTCCTCACCGCTCTTTTGAAATCAGAACATCGCGCTGTCAGAAAATAAATAAAGATAATTCGAAATCCGAACCTCGAACTCCCCTGCCGCAAAGAGCACGGCCCCGTAAATTCCCTCCAAGCCACGACTGCTCTCAGATCTCTCTGTTGATTAAACAACTTTTCGAGCCTTGTCATTGCCACTTCCTGCGATTTTCCTACCGGAAGGTTGTGCACATGCACAGAGGGGTCGTTTTGTCAACATGTTGATGGATATTGTTTTCAGCAGGAGTTCCCTGAGGGAATAATGATATATAACGAGCCCGACTTCAAAAGTCCGTGTTTTTAGCGAATACTGCGTGCGCGGCATCGTCGTAATGTCTATAACCAGCATTTAATTAGGAGTTGACCAGCCATGCCACTGCATAAGTACAGTAACCCAATATTCCTGCTTTAAAACTAGCTAATTTATCTATTCCTGAGGTATTTATTCCTATTCCTCCAAGACCATTGCTTTTATTTTAGCTACCGTAGTAGGCTGATGGCGCCGTCTATGTAATGCCTGCTTGATTCTCCTCCAATACTTCTTAATTAGGTTTATATTAGGGCTCGTTAAAGGATGAGGCATTAATATAATCCCATGCTTTGTTCGGTAACGGGTACAGTAGTTGCGAGAAGACTTATGGCCGTGAGCTGCGTTACCGTCTTCTATAAATAAGGGCTCGGCGGAGGGACGAAGACGGTGAGTTTCTGTTGCGAAAGTTTCTAAAATTAGCTGAATACACGAGAGAACCTGGGATAAGTAGTCCTTTTGTGTAAATACTCTCCTTTTGCCAGAACCATGAATAAATATTAAAGGACTCTTATAACCATATCTAATTATATTTCACGCATTAACTGGAGTCGTATGCCCGCGATAGAATTGGTATTAAATATAAGTGGGGTAATATCTCTCCCCTCTCTTTCTTATAACTCTCTGTTTTATCGTTCTACCTCTAACTTGGAATATAACCTTATTAGACCAGAGGACCTTTAGTTATTCTTTCGTCCAGAATATATATATAATTATCCAGAGTAGTCGTGCGAGAATCTAAACTGCCGTGAGATAAGATTTTTAATAAGTTATATACCGGAAATATCCTTGTTATTTAAGCCGCCGCTCCAGAGTTATAATAGAGTATTCAAGCTCTAATTCGTTGCGAAGGATTTCGAAGTCAAGAATTCGATGCTCTCACGATTCGGAAAGATATTCGATAATTTTGTCGACCTGCGTATTAGTCAAAAGTAAGGGTCTTCCAGAACGAGAAATTCGGCTATGCTCTGGAGCATCGTATCGTAAAATCTTTTTAATTGTGCTCCTCCTAAGCTTGTACTGCGTCATAAGAAGCTTAACTGGAACCTTAGCAAAGCCATAAAGCTGGCGTATCGCTTCCTTGTGCTTAGTCTCGATTTCTTCGCCTTTATTATGGTTAAAAACCAGGGGAGGCGTGGTGGGTGACATAATTAGTAAAGGTTGGTAGGGCAGAGAGCTCGCTAAAAACACGGACTTTTGAAGTCGGGCTCGTAAGGTTAGCAAGCTTGGAACAGGAACATGATACGACAACAACACATATGTGAGACGTTCATTTCAACTGGTTTTGTGCACACAGTAGCGAAATCAAATTACTTGGCAGGAGTTTTCATTAGTTTCAAATAAAGACGTTGCATTAAAATGGCCAGAAACTTAGGAATAAGTTTAGTCAACGCTACGAGGTTATTGAGAATTTTAACACTAGTTGGAGACCTGTGCTAGTTTACTCTTCCCTGGTGAAGCTGTAATTGTATCTGTCTACCAATTGATTCGTCGAGTAATGGTGTGGATGTGCGGTCCGGCGACCAGAATGCCTGGGATATATTCGCACAACTTATACAGAAGCATACCGGTGGTCACTAACTTCTAAACCAACATCCGTCACTTCTTCACTCGAGTCGTGACTTAAACCGCTGATCACGAGAAGTTTTCAATTCCTCGCCAGAGCTGAAGGTTTTCAAAATCGGAGGCTTGTCGCGCCTATTTCCCGTCAACACCCTATTTCCCGTCAACGCCTTATTTCCCGTCAACGCTCGACAGCTTGCGGGTGTATGCCTCCCATGATCCGGTTCCACACATTGCAACACTCCACCACGGTAAGAGAAGATTTATTCCATGAATCAGAGGCCAAATCATTTTACGAAATCACTCTCCAGGATGGCTGCCAGCCTTCTCACTGTGATCGGTGTTCTGAAAATTGTAACACGTCACCGTAATTGTGTCAGAATTCAGAGCCCTAAGTTTCCTGTCTCAAGTTTGGTAGAGTTAGTGGATGTGGGTGTGTCTCGTTGGTCGAAAATTTTTGCTCTCCTCAATCCATGCATAGAGACTGAACACTCTTTTGGATTATATCATGTCATCTGAACCTGAATGAGCGGACACAGCTTCAAAAATCGCGTAAACATCTCGCGCAGGCTCATTTTGATTTTGGGTAGAGGACGACGGTCCTATTTTTGCAATGAGCCCCTACCTGATGGAATTTGCTTGTCTGATAGTGAACTTTCTGGCCCGATTTATGGATGGAGACCTTTTAACAATGGAAGAACAAGCCAAGATGGCTCAGAGCACATCCAATTCTGCCATCAAATCCTTGTGCGCGAAATTTGCAGAAGAGTGTATTTTCTCAGCTAATCTGTAAATACTTCAACAATCAGATGATATCGAAGTGTAGGTAACAGTGTCATTAGTCATGTGAAAAAGCGAAAAATATACCACTTAGGGAAATTGGCTCCGTCGTGGGATACTTTGCTAGAACCGGTATCAGATTTCGCATCCATCCCCTAGTCTAGCCGGCATCGCTGTTGAGTCTGCACAGTGGCAAGGCACTATATACAGCGCAGGTTTAGATTGGATTGGATGCCAAACTATCTCTTGTGGAAGTTGCACAGGTATGGACAGATTGCGTCAGATTCTGAAGAGAGGGCGCGTTCAATGGCTATGTCGCCCCTTGGCCTCGAGAAAACCACAATTTGATGGGCAGGAGCACTTAGAATCCATCGTGCTTTACGAGAATCATATCCAACCTTTGGAAGATAGCTTCCGAATGCCGTCGAAGAAGTAGCATATCTTATATACTCCTTTGTCTTTCATTCATACTCCACGATTCAGAAACAAGTCGGATGCAGTGTAGTGGGCGTTGCGTCTCCAGCGCGTCGCTTTGTAGGGCTCGTCTGCTAGCTGGGCGTTACTTTATTACTCAAAGCGTGCGTGGATTAATTAATTAATAAGCTCGTTCGCTCGCAAATTCAATTAAGGAGCGAGAGGGATGGTGGAATGGTGGGTGCGCGCGAATTTAAGGATATATCCTTAAAACCTCAAGCGAGATTTGGAATAGGATCACGAAAAACGACGACGAAATAACGGAAATAATAATTCTGTCCGCGCAGCTAGGGTCGGTAGTTTTCGCGAAAGAAATACCTAACTTTATATATAGGATTATCGTCTTTGGGATTTTGCTTTACAGGAGACTTGGAGGGAGCTTATTCTTTTTTATTATTCTCTCTCCCCTCTAGTATATTAAAATAAACTTATATTTTCCTAGAAAGAAAAAATATAATAGAAGAATCTATATAGAGTCGACTTCAAGTAGAACGCTAATCTTACTGCTTGGGGCTATTCTTACTGAATCCGGTCAGTAAAGTGGGGTCTCCCGCGACTGCCGAGGCTAGGACTGATTTTTATAGTAGCTAGAGGCGAGCGCGAGTTCAGGGCGTTCTGTCGCCATGGGCGATACTACAGGCCATGCTACAGGCAGCGGGGCCTGTAGGTTATTATTATAAAGTGCTTACAGGGCGTGTTGTTGAACGCGAGTTCAGGGCGTGCTGGCCGTTGTTTTTGGGCGTTTCCTGGGCGTTTCGATCCTCATTCCTGGCGTTCTCGTTCCTGGTTTTCGGGTCCTGGGCGTTGCTAGTAGTGGTCCTGGAGGTTTTAGACTGACGCGCCTCCTGCGAGTTGTGG
>Ga0302325_10021037_pt1 | contig 13671 bp, 2 predicted proteins | sample Palsa_T0_2_FD_201948 | JGI IMG/M metagenome (GOLD analysis project Ga0302325, IMG submission 201948) | Peat permafrost microbial communities from Stordalen Mire near Abisko, Sweden - Palsa_T0_2 | ecosystem: Environmental > Terrestrial > Soil > Palsa > Peat permafrost | place: Sweden: Abisko... | reverse complement strand
GTAGCCGCATCGGCATACCCTTCACGGCAATGCGAAATGTTGGGTTGAACTTCAATCACACTCTCGAAGTCAAGCCACTTGATCTCGTACTCCTGCCCAGCGGGTATTGCATCAGCTGCTCGACTTTTCCACAAGGCGGGCCCGACTTTGCCAAACGGCCCAATCCTTTCCGCAACGAGATGATAGAATTGGACGAGTCGCAACTCCTCATTGCCTGCACCGATGATTCGGCGGGTGGCAAGGCTGACGAATGGCCATTGATGAGGGCTTGCCCCGGCCAGGAAGAGGTTCTGCGGACGTTCCTTTTGGATGTCTGCAGTCATGGCAGCAGAATCGCAATTCCAAAGGCTCGACTTGAGAATGCTCCTGTGTTCGAAGTTGGCAAGCATATATGTATGCCAAAGGATCCAGAAACGATCTCTTGTTCCATTACGCCTTCTTTCACATCAGCCCCTTCAACCGTGCCCTCGTCAAGCTTCAAAACTTCTTACGCCGAGATTGCCCTTTCAGGTAGATTGATTGACCTGAAGGCTTATATTTCGAGCATCTACCACCAAAATACTCTTCCAAACAAGAAACTTTCGATGGCATCAAGCACAACGGCTACCACAAATGCAGTTACCACTTCTACTGTCAGCAGTCTCAGTGTGACGAAACCCGACGCTACTCCCGCACCTAGCTCAATGATTCCATCTTCAACCAACCATATTGAGCAGCAAACAATAATGAAGCCTGAGACTACTTTTAGTGCCAGCTCTTCTATGCCCTCCATCACCAAGCCGGCTATGCGTCCGCGATCAACATCATTTGAAGAAGAATGGCCTATCCCTCCTACATATACATATCCGGCGTCAGCTAATGATGGAAACAATCGTTTTGCCGCAATGTATTCATTGAAAACCAAGGAGCAAGCAGAGGCTACCTCGCGCAGTTCTGCTTTAGCTGCAGCTAACTCTGCTCGTGGAATCTCTGCTCCAACTCCTCAAGTGGAGGTCAAGGACGTGGCATGGCCGAGCCGCAATTCGTTGACGCTGGAGTATTAGCCGAAGAAGACTGCTGTTGTAATGATGCAGACGATGGAAAGTATGCAAACTACCTCTCATGCCAATGACGCCGATCCAAGTTTGATCAATGGGGATTGTGTCCAAACATGGCGTAGGGGCCACAAGCCACGCGGACAGCAACTTTTTGACTCTGGATGCTAGAGTTGCGATGCATGGAAAGACCAGCAACCTGAATCGAGGAACATCCTCGTATGGAAGCTCTTTGCATCTTGCCGTATGCAAGTTTTCATGGGACAGATCGGTCAGGTTGAGCATTGTTAACTTAGCTCACTATTGTTAGTTTCGCATGGTTGTTTTCATGGACACCTGGGGCTGTAGAAATACAAATGGGTGCTTGCTCATACTATTGCGTTGAGAAAACCTGTCGTACGTTGAAGATGAGTGTCTGTTGACATTCAAGGATTCCCTGTATCACGTGTGAGATGTCAAGGGCTACTACCAAACCAACAACGTTACATGACGTATTCCAAGGGAAAATGGTCTTATTGGGCTGGAATTGGAACCATTTCCTTCTTAATTGGTGGTTCAATACCGGCGAACATTTCAGTGGCTGGTGCCTTTCAGATGCCCGAAACGTAAACCCAATTGAATCCATTTGATAAGTGCTTTTCCCTTATCAACACCGATGGCGGGCCACGCCGGACCTCGTCTTTCCTTTCCATCCCACTTTCTGTGTTCATCTTCTAATATTTCGCCCGACTCTTTCAGTTCCTTTTTGGATTTTTAAGATTGTGCAAATAAAAAAATTGTATAGAAGGAGATTGAACATGATGATGCGGGGTAGCTCTGAGGTCTGTATACAATCGCCGCGGGCGAATCAGGAAGCGACGAAGAGGAGGGGAGGGAGAAAAGCTGTACGTTCCAATTGCCTCTTCAAAATTTTCATATCGTGGCCTGATGATGTGTCGATGACAGATGTATACGGAAGAAGCTCGCAAGCAACGAAATCGCGATGCACAAGCCGCATTTCGGGAGAGAAGAATTGAATATATCAAGGAGTTGGAGGAGAAAGTCAAGGCGTATAGTGCAAGATTGAGGGCATTAGAGGCAAAGAGGACGGAGGGTGCAGATGAGTGTCTTATGTTGAGGTATAAGAATTCGTTGCTTGAGAGGATTTTGGTGCATAAAGGTATGTGCGGTTTTCGATCTAAGCGGGAATCCAGAGACTTTCGGACCCAGGCAGGTATGGAGGAGAGGATGGAGCGAGGGAATTTTGAAAGTGAGTTGAGCTTTTGCTGATGGTGGGATGTGATAGGCATCGACATCAATGCAGAGCTGAATACGGCGCTCTGGAGGCCGATTGCTGCACCTGTACCTCGAAATCCTGCTCCGCCTCAACAACCACTCAAAAGCAAACCGAATCTACTTTCTTCTTCCAAATGCCAAACACCAAGAGCACCCGAGATAACCTCGCCGATCTCAACAGCCTCGGACAGCACAGTGCTTACCCCTCCGGCTCCCGCCGTTCTACCTCGTCCGCATAAACGAAACAAGACGCACAGTGACAATGATATGAAGCAGCGTTCCATTCTGCCTAGTCCCGGCAAGTACCCCTTTCTCACATTCTTCTTAAAAGAACGTTGGTCCTAGATTGATTTCTTGGTCAGATGGGTCCGATGACCCCGACTTCAACCCCGACCTCGCCTGCCTGCCCTCGAAACATCCACGCCCATATGCGATGCGGAATGAAGTCAAGCAACCGATTAATACTCACGGAATATCAATCGACCTTGATTTTCTCACCAATGGCGATGATGATTTCGGACTCATGGGATTCGAGGACTTTGATTTCTCGATGGAGTTTCCTTTGCCGGTGTGAGGCGGGGTAGATGGTGGAGATGACTGACACTAGTGGTTTGTATCTGTTGTTGGAATGAGGAGGGGTCAGTGTTACCTGACTTCCTATTCGTTTTTCACTCCTGCTTAAGCGTTGCTTCTTGAGATCGATTGATGGACTGGATGTGTACATTCGGATCAAAATCTTGATTGCTTAGTTTAGGAATAGAATGAACTGATTATCCTGATGTTATTCACTCCAAGAAGAGTGCTGTTGGAAAATTGATTATGGACAAAGGGAAAGTTTAAATCTGACAGAGGGACGAAAGAAAGATGTACCGTGGCCGAATACCGATTCGTACAACGCTTGGTCACAGGGAGATGTGTAACAAGCCAACCGGAGATAGGCAAATCGAGAAGCATCTGAAACATGATTATACTTGTAGGACCAAGCCTCGAGTCCCAAGATCGGCCATCAGGCCTGAGTCTCATGCCGGGCTCGGCTTGGGTCCACCAGTCTTGTCAATCGATCGGATGGCGCAGCAGTCACACCTGTGGAGCCAGAGCAGCCTCACAGATGGCAGTGTGATTTCTGAAATCCCTTCATCCCCAAGTCGCTTGGCTAGCAATTGCGAAAGTGAATTTGCGGAACAGCCAGGCAGCTAAGAGGCAAATCACTTGGAAAAACGACGTTGACCAATGATGACATTGTGGGGAAAACTGATAAGCGGAGCTGGTTGGCTGACGTGCAGCTAGGAGCGGAAATACGTGTTGCCGAGTCACGTGCTCGGAGCTTGTCAGGGAGTTTGCGATCGCCCACCTTGTGTCGTCGCGCGAAATCGCGAGCCTCGTTTTTTAATAGGGACATGCCCGCCTGCAGTATCGTCCACCTTTTTTCTCCCGCAAGAACACATTACCTTCATTGTAGCGATTTAGTCGATTTCGGGTGCATTTGATGGTTCTTTTTTAACTTTCTAGTCGAGTTCTTCGTCAGCTTTAATTGCGATAGCTCCCGCGATAAGTTGGAGCTTTTGATGCTGAAGCCGTCCCGAAGAACAGCCCTCTGCGATCAAACCTTTTGTCCCACGACACCGCTCCGCCCTCGCGTCGAATGAAGTCTTATTCGTGACGGCATGCGACATAGTGATTGTCGCGGCCATGTCTAATACTATTGAGCTGGTTGTCCAGCGGTTGAGCTCGCCCGACTCTGGTGCGCACACTCCATGCAGAGCATCTACATCTTGACAAGGAACAAAGCTGACTCCCATCACAGATGTGAAGGTCAAAGTTGAGGCAGCGACGCAGCTGCGGGACAACCTCGAACACTACATCTCAGGCAACATATACATTGGGTTCTTGAAGAAGCTGATGCCCATCTTCATTACCTGCCTGAAAGGCCCCCCAGTGTTCATTAGCACATCGGCAGAGCAGGTTAGTACTCCCATTCAGGCGTAGATGGCCATACTGATATTATGCCAAGAAACTCCGAAACTGTGTCCTCGAAATACTCCACCGATTGCCTACAAATCCACCCGAGCCTTTCGAGCCCTACGCGGAGGAGGTTGTGGATTTGTTGATGCACCTGGTACGGGTCGACAATGAAGAAAATGCATCGCTATGTGTCAAGACAATCATGGATATTATGCGGCACCAGACCAAAGTGTTGCAGGAGAAGGTACAGCCTTTCCTGAGCCTCATACAAGAGCTGTTCGACCAAATGGAATCGGTGGTTCGGGACCAGCTGGATAACCCAGCACCAGGCGTTCCATCCACACCTGGCAGCTCGCAGGCGTATCAAAACTCCCCTCGGCCAGGTTCACCCGTTGCATCTGTCACGGAGCTTGGTGCGGATCCGCAACAACAGACCCGGCCATTGCTCAAGGGCATGCAATCCTTCAAAGTGCTCGCCGAATGCCCCATAATCGTCGTGTCCATCTTCCAGGTATACCGGAACACAGTGGCGTCGAATGTCAAGCTGTTTGTGCCCCTTATCAAGAGCGTGCTTCTCCTCCAAGCGAAACCCCAAGAACAGGCGCATGCCGATGCTGCTGCGAAAGGAACAATCTTCACTGGGGTCAGTCCGAATATCCGCAATCGAGCCGCTTTTGGGGAGTTCATCACGGCGCAAGTGAAGACCATGAGCTTTTTGGCGTATCTCCTGCGTGTGTATTCGCAGCAACTGACCGATTTTCTGCCGACTCTTCCAAATATCGTCGTTCGCTTACTGAAGGATTGCCCACGCGAGAAATCAGGAGCAAGAAAGGAGCTTCTGGTGGCTATCCGACATATCATCAACTTTAATTTTCGAAAGATTTTCCTGACGAAGATTGACGAGCTTCTGGATGAGCGAACCTTAATTGGAGATGGTTTAACGGTGTACGAGACTATGCGACCTCTTGCGTACAGCATGCTCGCGGATCTCATCCATCATGTGCGAGATGCTCTGGAGCCTCAACAGATTCGGAAAACTGTCGAGGTCTACACCAAGAATCTGCAGGACAGCTTTCCTGGTACCAGCTTTCAGACGATGAGTGCGAAGTTACTCCTTAATATGGCTGAGTGTATCGCTAGGATGCCCAACAAAGCCGATGCCCGACATTATTTAATTATGATCCTGAACGCCATCGGAGATAAATTTGCGGCCATGAACCGACAATATCCCAATGCCGTGAAATTGTCCAAATTATATGCTCAGCAGTCCATTGACGCTTCTCCCGACAACTACCTCGCCGACAAGGAACATCCTCCAGATTGGGACGAGATTGACATTTTCACTGCAATGCCGATTAAGACATCAAATCCTCGAGACCGTGGAGCCGACCCGGTAGCAGACAACAAGTTCTTGTTTAAGAACCTCATGAATGGTCTGAAGAACACCTTCTACCAATTGAAGGCTTGCAACCTTGGCGCTCCGATCGATCCGGCCAATGCGCCTCAACATTGGCAAGAAGTGTCGTACGGGTTCTCGGCAGAGGAAGTCCAAGTCATCATCAAGCTCTTCCGTGAAGGTGCATATGTTTTCCGATACTACGAAATCGAGAAGCCAGCCACCGAGTCACAATACTCATCTCCAGTCGAGTTCATGGCGAATCACTACATGATTTCCAGCAGCAAGGAAGAGAAGGACCTGCTTGAAACGTTTGCCACTGTTTTCCACTGCATCGACCCCGCGACCTTTCACGAAGTCTTCCATGAGGAGATCCCAAAACTTTATGATATGATCTTTGAGCATACTGCGCTCCTTCACGTACCTCAATTCTTCCTCGCCAGTGAAGCAACATCACCAAGTTTTGCCGGAATGCTGCTCCGATTTCTCATGGACAGGATTGATCAGGTTGGAACGGCCGACGTGAAAAAATCATCGATCCTCCTGCGGCTCTTCAAGCTTGCCTTCATGGCTGTCACCCTGTTCTCGAACCAAAATGAGCAGGTTTTATTACCGCATGTTCTTGACATTGTTACCAAGTCGATCGAACTCTCGACCACAGCTGAAGAGCCAATGAACTACTTCCTACTTTTGAGATCCCTCTTTCGAAGCATTGGTGGCGGCAAGTTCGAGCATCTTTACAAGCAGATTCTACCCCTCCTTGAGATGCTTCTTGAGGTACTCAACAACCTGCTGTTGGCAGCCCGGAAGCCGGCTGATCGAGATCTGTATGTTGAGCTGTGCCTGACAGTTCCTGCACGATTGAGCAACCTTCTACCACATCTAAGCTACCTAATGCGTCCTCTTGTAGTAGCTCTCCGAGCCGGCTCAGATCTTGTTGGCCAAGGCCTACGAACCCTGGAGCTTTGCGTCGACAATCTCACGGCCGATTATCTGGATCCGATCATGGCACCTGTCATTGACGAGCTGATGACCGCTCTCTTTGATCATCTTCGGCCCACGCCCTACAGCCACTTTCACGCCCACACAACCATGAGAATTCTTGGTAAGCTTGGAGGTCGGAATCGAAAGTTCATGACTGGTGCGCCAGGTCTCACATTCCAACAATTTTCGGACGACGTTACGAGCTTCGACTTGAAGCTCATTGGCTCGAAGAAGGACCGAGCTTTCCCAGCTGAACTCGGCGTTGATCTCGCCATTGGAAAATTGATGGAAATTCCGAAGGGTGCTGCGGCGAAAAAGTCCGACCTCTATTACAAGAAGCAGGCGCTGCATATGATCAAGACTCAGGTGAAGCTTCGCCTTGGTGTCGACAGCCTGCCCGAGGACTTCGGTCGGTTGGTACGACTGCAAGCTCAGGACCTCTTGGCACGAAAGTGCGAGGTTGATCTCTCAGCTCTGGAAGGTGCTGACCGGGAGCGATCGGTTCTCAAGAAAGACGGACAAGACCAGATGCTGAAGAAGCTTATCAAGGCTGTCATACTTGCCGTCTCGCTGCCCGAGTTCACCGCAGAAGCCTCAACGCTTCTGACCAATATCTGCAGACACGTTACCATTCTCGAAGTCGGAAGGTCGCTGGCTGACATGAAGCAAAAGACGATGCCTTTCAACGTTGACTCCGGCGAAGGCCCATTGTTTATTGATGGTCGAGTTCTTGCTGATGCCATCGTTGAGAGCTTGTCATCAGACATGATCACTATCCGCGAGGCTGCCCAGACAGCGATTCGCGAGATTTACGATACTACTGCCACCATTTTCGGGTCGGATAAAGAGATCTACCGATTGTCCTTCTTCACTCATTTGAGTTCTCTCTTCTGTCACAACTGCTATGAAGAGGAATGGTTCTCAAAGGCTGGTGGGAGTCTAGGTATTAACTTCATGATCACGGAGATCAATATGGGCGATGCTTGGGTTCATGATCGACTATATGACTTCGCCAAAGCCCTCATGTATGTTATCAAAGACATGCCGCCCGACCTACCCGCCAAGACTCGAACAGGAGCTCAAGAGACTCTCGAACTCCTTTTGCACCGCTGCACAAAGAACGCTTCCAAGGATGATCTGCAGGCACCACCAGTTTCTCAACCTGGCCAACCGCAACAGCGACCATCGAGACTGTATCAGCTTTGCCTCACACTCAATCAAGAGCTTTGTCACATGAATCGTCATGTTCGGGAGGCATGCCGGCGAGCTTTGAATATAATCGCCAAGGAGATTGGTGCTGAGGTGTACGAATTGCTTGAGCCCACAAAAGAGCGATCTCTGCAGCTCATCTACGCCAAACCTCTGAGGGCCTTGCCATTTGGTGTTCAAATTGGATTCATTGATGCCATCACTTATTACATGAACCTCAAAGCCGACTTCGTTGCTTTCGATGATCCTCTGAACCGTCTTCTCATGGAGTCATTGGCGTTAGCGGATGCTCCAGATGAGTCTCTCGCAGGCAAGCCTGCTGAACACCGAACTCACGAATCGATCATTGCTCTTCGAGTTGCGTGCATCAAGATGTTGACCACTGCAATGGGATTCGATGATTTCCAGAAAGGTCCGGCTAATCCTACCCGCACTAAGATTGTTTCCGTGTTCTTCAAGTGTCTGTACTCCGAGTCGAAGCAAACGATCGAGGCTGCCAACGTTGCACTAAAAGTCGTCCTTTCACAGACCACCAAGCTCCCAAAGGATCTTCTGCAGAATGGCCTTCGTCCTGTCTTGGCCAACCTGCAAGACCCACGAAGACTCAGCACCCATGGTCTCGATGGCTTGGCTCGATTGTTGCAGCTCTTAACAACATACTTTAAGGTGGAAATTGGCGCCAGGTTGTTAGACCACATCAAGGTATTGGCCGAGCCCAACATTCTTCAGCGGATCTCCTTTACTCTCATTGAGCAGAATGAGCAGATGAAGATCATTGCCGCCGTCTTCAACATCTTCCACCTTCTTCCTCCTGCTGCAGAGCATTTCAAGGAAAGACTTGTTGATACGGTCTTGGATCTTGAAGAGAAGCTTCGTCGAACCATATACAGTCCCTTCCGAGCCCCACTCTACAAGTATCTTAATCGGTATCCAAAGGAAGTCTGGCTTTTGCTTCTTGGAAAGATTGAAGAACAAAAATATGGCCGATTCCTTGCGCAAGTCCTCGAGCATCCCGACAGCGGGCCACTTCGACAAGTGGTTGTCAACGATGTGGAGTCGCTGATCAAGAACTGCGGAGATATGGGCGCCGAAAATAAAGAGACTAGATATGCCGCGGTCATCAATGCGATCAATATCATGCACTCGATCAGCAAATTCGAGAATGAGAAGACTAAGGAATGGATGGAGAAGAAAGAGAACCTCACTTGGTTTAAGTTGGTCGGCAAGAACTTGGAACTCCACCTCCGCACAAACACTCTTCCGCCAAACCTTCGACTTCCTGCAGAGCAAGCTGGTGAGCAGCTTATGGTCATCTTCACCAGATTCCTAGAATACCACCCAAAAGATCTCGACGCCCTGTTCAATCTCGTCGAGTCTGTCACTGCCGAAGACTTCAAACCCAGCCAAGCATTGTACGACCATATATACCATCACATCATTTGCTCCGACTCCATTGATTATTGGAAGACTGTTGTCATGCGAAGTTTGGAGGTTTATGCTGGCAAGACTGCTTCCCAGAAGACCAAGACTTTCCTGCTCCATAATCTCGTCAATCCCATTATCGCCATGGATGTCATGCGGATTGCGAAGAATCCAACTCCCACAAGAAGCCCGCGCCTCATGGACAAGGCTGTCATCGAATCCATTCACACCAAGATCTGGAAGGTCAGCCTTGGCGATTCAAATGATGATCTCACTCAACCGGGTATTGATCATACCCGAATGGAAGTCTTGCAACTGACCGCGATGCTGGTCAAATATCACTATTCGATTCTAGCAGATGCGAGAAAGGACATTATCAAGTTTGGCTGGACGTACATTCGACTTGAGGACGTCATAAATAAGCATGCTGCATATGTGGTTATTGGATATTTCATCGCACATTACGAAACACCTGCCAAAATTGTCCAACAAGTCTATTTCTCGCTACTCAAGACGAATCAGAACGAAGGCCGAGCACTTGTCACTCAAGCTCTGGAGCTCATCGCCCCTGTTCTGCCTAAGCGCTGCAACGCTCAGCCAGGTGATCGAAATCCAGTCTGGGCTGCAGCTCCTCGTCGCATATTATCTGAGGAGGGACAAAATGTGCAGCAAATGACCAGTATCTTTCATTTCCTAGTCAAGCACGCAGATTTGTTTTACGAGTCACGGGACAAGTTCATTAATTTGATCATCGTCAATTTGCGAAAGATCGCGCAGCCTCCCAATCCTTCTAACGAGCAAAAGAAATTGGTCCTCAACCTGATGACCCTCATTTGGCAATGGGAGCAGAAAAGAGTGGAGGGAAAAGGTGCTTCTCCTGTACGAGCATTCTCAGAATCCCCGAACACCAAGAAGCGCAAGTTGGACAGTCTGAATGAAACCCAAATTTCGTCCCCCTCGCCATCCAAACCTGGATCTTCTCAAGGACAGGTACAGGCAGATCGACCAGATTACAAGATTCCAGTCATGGTTCAGCAAAAGATGATCAAATACCTGGTTGAATTCATTGCTTCCCTTACGGAGAGGTACCCAGTTCCTGCTGCTAAATCACGCGAGCTTGCAAATTCCCCAACACCAATGCCACCTACACCATCGACGGAGATGTGCAAGAAAGCGATATCTCTTCTCTATGGTCTCCTTCAACCTCAGTACTGGGGCGAATCTTTTGTTGATCTTTTCCCCAATGTCACAGACACCGTTCTTGCAAGCGACAGGACTGTGGCTGCTCTTGCCAGTGAGCATTCGGACAAGGATAAGCCGGACGAGAAATTCATCACCAACATGATCAACACTCTTCAGATTGTGCGAATCATTGTCAACATCAAGCCAGATGCTTGGATTATGCAGAACATGTCTAACTTGCAACGTGTACTCGAAAAGTCACTTAAGTCGGACAATCCCGAAATTCAAGACTGCTTGCATGCCACTGATGAAGCAACGGATGAGGGTCGGAGCATGAAGCCTCTTCTCAAGCGTATCCTCGATGCTGTGCCAGACGATGTCCCAATGGAAGATGCCGATGCCGAGGGCGAGGCTGAAGCTTCAACGTCTGAGATCATCACATTCCTTTCGACGATTGCCACCGAGACTCTCTCCGCGAACAACTACATCTCAGGGATCAACGTTCTCTGGACCGTTGCTCAGCGAAAGCCTTCTGAAATGGACCAGCACATCCCGCAAGTCATGAAAGCATTGCAATCGAAGCTTGCTCGCGAGCATGTTGCCCACTACAGTGCTCTTATGGGTCAATCTGGAATGATTGTGCCCCCTCGCCCAGGTGAAACCGAACCTGCAGGCATCATGCCTCCATACGATCTGGAGATCCAGACAGGCCTCATGCTCAAAGCGATCGATGTCATCTCTATGCGCATGGACGTCCTCGGAGACAATAGGCGACCATTCTTGAGCGTCCTCGCCACCTTGGTGGAAAAGTCACTCAGTAACCCACTTTGTCTCAAGATTTTGGACATGGTTGAAACATGGGTCTTTAAATCCGAAGGATCCTGGCCAACATTGAAAGAGAAGACGGCCGTACTCCACAAAATGTTGACCTTTGAGAATCGAACCGATCAGACATTATTGATGAAATTCCTTGAGCTTGTAATCCGCATTTACGAGGACCCCAAGATCACTCGAACTGAGCTCACTGTCCGTATGGAGCACGCATTTCTGATCGGCACAAGAGCCCAAGATGTGGATATGCGCAACAGATTCATGGCTATTTTTGACAAGAGTCAGTCCAAGACAGCAAGTGCTCGACTTGCATATGTCATTTGCGCTCAGAATTGGGACACGTTGGCAGATTCTTATTGGCTTGCACAAGCATCTCAACTTCTTCTGGGGGCTGTTGACATGAACAGTCAGATCCAATTCCATGCAGAGGACTTCAGACTTATGCCAGCTTCCATGCTCTTCCAAACATATTCCAACGATTCTCGAAGCCCTGCGCTACCTGCCGAGGCCAAGTTCGACGGTCTTCTACACTCTCACAGACGATTTCTTGCTGAGCTTGGAGACGTCAAGGTGCGCGACATCATCGAGCCGCTCTCACAACTTCAGCACCTGGATCCCAACGTTGCACATGAGATATGGGTTGCTTTGTTCCCACTTTACTGGGCTGCGACTCCAAAGGACGAGAGGGCTGACTTGGAGAGAGGCATGGTTTCTCTGCTTACCAAAGACTATCATTCTCGCCAGGTCGACAAGAGACCCAATGTCATCCAGTCACTCCTCGAAGGCGCCGCCAGAGCATGGCCGGATTGCAAGATTCCTCCACATGTTCTTAAATTTGAGGCCAAAACCTACGATGCCTGGTATACTGCTCTTGTTCAGCTCGAAAAGGCTGCCATAAAACCGCCAATCGACAGTGCAGTGGTTCGAGAAAGCAATCTTGACGCTTTGGTGGAGCTCTACGCTGGTTTGAACGAGGACGATCTATTCTACGGCACATGGCGCCGAAGATGTCTTTATGTCGAATCCAACGCTGCTCTTTCATATGAGCAAAACGGCATGTGGGACAAGGCTCAGCATATGTACGAAGCTGCGCAAATCAAGGCTCGAACCGGTGCTATTCCGTTCTCGCAAGCCGAGTACATGCTTTGGGAGGATCACTGGGTTCTTTGCGCAACGAAGCTTCAGCAGTGGGAGATCCTGTCCGAATTTGCAAAGCACGAAAACTTCCAAGATCTTCTGCTCGAATGTGCTTGGAAGCAAATCGACATGTGGGCTACTGCAGAAAATCGCGAGACGCTGGACAATCTCATCAAAGGTCTCATGGATGCGCCAACCCCAAGACGAACATTTTTCCAGGCTTTTGTGTCCCTGCTGAAGCTGCACAACAAGACAGAGGGACCAGCTGAGTTCAGCAAAGTGTGTGATGAGGCGATTCAGCTCTCTATCCGCAAGTGGCATCAACTCCCGAAGCGTATCACGAATGCCCACATTCCTCTCCTGCAAAACTTCCAACAACTTGTGGAGCTTCACGACGCGAGTGTCATTTGTCAGAGCCTTGCACAAACAACTTCAGTCAATCTTGACGTCAAGTCCGGCGAACTCAAACTGCTCCTTGGTACCTGGCGCGATCGTCTTCCGAATGTCTGGGACGATATCACTGCTTGGCAGGACTTGGTCACATGGCGCCAGCACATATTCAGTCTCATCAATACGACTTACTTGGGACTTCTCCCTCAGCAAGGTCAAAATGCCAATGGTGCCTCCTTTGCATACAGAGGTTACCATGAGACTGCCTGGATTATTAACCGTTTTGCTCATGTTGCTCGCAAGCATCAACTTCCCGAAGTCTGTATTAGCCAGCTGAGTCGAATTTACACTTTGCCCAACATTGAGATCCAGGAAGCATTCCTGAAGCTGAGAGAGCAGGCGAAATGCCATTATCAGAACTCGGCAGAGCTCACGAACGGGCTAGATGTCATCAACAACACCAATCTCAACTACTTCGGGCCGAATCAAAAGGCTGAGTTCTATACGCTGAAGGGAATGTTCCTCGAAAAGCTTGGCCAGCGTGATGAGGCAGCTGAGGCTTACGGTATGGCTTTGTTCTTCGATATCAAGCTTCCAAAGGCATGGGCGGAGTGGGGCTATTACAACGACCGTCTCTTTAAGGAGAATCCAACAAACTATACCTATGCCAAGAATGCTTTGAGCTGTTATCTGGAAGCTGCTGGCCTTTTCAAGAACGCCAAATCTCGAAAGCTTCTCGCCAGGATCCTTTGGCTCTTGAGTCTTGATGACGCTGAAGGGACTCTTTCGGCTCAATTTGATGATTACAAGGGCGAGACGCCTGTTTGGTACTGGATCACATTCATTCCT
>Ga0302325_10021036_pt1 | contig 13671 bp, 12 predicted proteins | sample Palsa_T0_2_FD_201948 | JGI IMG/M metagenome (GOLD analysis project Ga0302325, IMG submission 201948) | Peat permafrost microbial communities from Stordalen Mire near Abisko, Sweden - Palsa_T0_2 | ecosystem: Environmental > Terrestrial > Soil > Palsa > Peat permafrost | place: Sweden: Abisko... | reverse complement strand
CGGCGGCGCGGTGGCGGCGTCCGGGTTGACCGGCGGCAACTCGTTCGAATCGACCGTGTACCCGTTCATCGTCCGGGGCGTGGCGTTGCTCGGCATCGACTCGGTGCTGACCCCGATCGAGGAGCGCCGGGAGGTCTGGCGGTCGGTGGCCACCGACTTCCCCCGGGACGCCGCCGACGCGATGGTGGCGGGCGAGGTCGGCCTGGACGGGATCGAGGGCGCCTTGGAGGATCTGGCCGCAGCCAAGGTGCGCGGCCGGGTGCTGGTCGACCCGCGCCGCTGAGCCACCCAATGAGCTAAGAGGCGAAGTCCTCGGGCTTGATCGACTTCAAGAACTGCTGGAACTGGCCGATCAACACCTCGGGCGGCGGATCGTCCTCTTCCTCCTCGGCGCTGTCGGCGGCCAACAGGATCCCCTCGGAGTCCATCAATTCGTCCGAGACGAACAGTGGGCTCCCGGTGCGCACCGCCACCGCGACTGCGTCGGAGGGTCGGCTGGAGACGACGGTGACTTCGCTGCCCCGCCGCAACCGCAGCTCGGCGTAGTACGTCGCGTTCTGCAACTCGGTGATGACCACGCGCTCGATCTGCACGTCGAGCGACATCAGCACGTCGCGCATGAGGTCGTGGGTCATCGGCCGGGGCATTGTCACGCCCTGCAGCGCGTATGCGATCGCGGCGGCCTCGGGCGTCCCGATGAAGATGGGTAGCGTCCGTCCCTCGCCGTCGGTCTCTTGGAGCAACAGAACAGGCGTGTTGGACTGCAAGTCGACCCTGACGGCCCGGAGCCTGACCTCGACCATGTATGCAATGTAGCGCCAGCGGGTTCGGTGACGCCCGTCGGAGGACCGGGACAGACTCCCGGCCCTGGTCGCCGGTGGTGCGGGTCAGCCGCCCAGATGGTGGCGGAGCGCCCGGCGCAGGATCGCCGCGCGCAACGACTGGCCCAGTCGCGACAATTCGCCCGCCGAGTCGATCGCCCGTTGGCGGGCCTCGGGGTTGCGCTGACGCAGCAAGGGCGTGACCACCTGCTCGATCAGCCCGAGCTCGCGGTCGACCGCGTTGCGGAACAGCCGCAGATGGCGCGGCTCGATCCCATAACGGGCGAAGTCGGCGGCCAGCTTGGCCACCGTCAACGCCTCCTCGTCGTAGTAGAGCTCGCCGCCGACGACCAGCGGCTCGATGAGGCCGAACCCCTCCAACGACGCGACCTCGGTGGCCGCGAGCCCGCTGGCCGCGCACAGCTCGTCGAGGGTCAGGCTGGCCCCCGAGACGTTGGCCGCGGCTGTCGCGTCGACCACCCCGTTGGGCTCGCGGGCCGCCGATCTCGGGGCGCGGGGCGCGGGGGCCGCGGGGGGCTCGGGGGGGCTCGGAGCGGCGGCGGGCGGGGCGCCCCGCACCGGGCGCGGCTCGGGCGCGGCCTTGGCCGCCCGGACCGGGGGTTCGTTGCGCTGGCGACCCTCGGCCTCACGCCGCGCCACCTGGGCGGTCTTGACCGTGGAAACCCGGGGCGCCAACGGCGACGATGCGGTGGCCAGCGCGCCGGTCCGCGGCTCGGTCCGCTCCTCGACCGGCTCGGCCTCATACGACGACCCGTTCAGTGCACCGGTCAGGTCTTCGGGCAACGCGGCGAACTCATCGGTGACCGTCGGCTCGACCGAGTTGTCGACGCCCCCGTCGTCACTCGACTCGGTGCCGTTGAGCTCGTCGAGGTACGCGGCGCCGTCGGCGTACTCGGCTACGACATCGACGTCTTCGTCGACCTCTTCATCGAAATCGGTCACGTCGTCGGGGAGCCCGTCGGTGCGGGCCAGCCGGTCGCGGATGACCTTCAACGGCAAGAAGTGCTCGCGCTGTTGACGCAGCACCCACCGAAGCCGCTCGACGTCGTGTTCGTAGAACTTCCGGTAGCCCGATGGTGATCGTTCCGGGTTGACCAACCCCTGGCTCTCCAAGAACCGGATCTTCGAGATGGTGATGTCGGGGAACTCCTGACGCAACAGGGTGAGCACGTCACCAATCGAGAGGTACGTCCGTGTACTCACTCTTCCCCCGCCACCAGGTACACCAACTTGAACTTGCCGATCTGCACCTCGTCGCCGCCCGTCAGCTTCTGCTCCTCGATGCGCTCGCGGTTGACATAGGTGCCGTTGAGCGAGCCGTCGTCTCGGATGACGACCGAACCGTCGGACCGGCGCTCGAGCTCGGCGTGGCGGCGCGACACCGTGATGTCGTCGAGAAAGATGTCGCTCTCGGGGTGCCTCCCGGCCCTGGTCACGGCCCGCTGCAGCGTGTAGCGGGTCCCCACGCTCGGTCCACGCTTGACCACCAGCACCCCCTGGCCGCGCGGCACCTCGACCAGCGTGACCGCCGACTCCTCCTCAGGTGACTCGCCGTGCTCGTCCACCGGCTGCAGCGTGATCGTGGTCTCAGAGCCGTCATTGACCAGCGCCGCGCCACACGACGAGCAGAAGTTCACACCCCCCGGGTTGCGGTGCCCGCAGTTGTGGCAGAACACCCTCAGTACGGTAGTCGTTTCTCCGATCGGGGTCCCTGGCCCGATCCGGTGGCCCACCCCCCCCGTCGGCGCCTCAACCAGGACGGTCACGTCTCGATGAGACGGCGGTAGGCCGTCGCGTCAAGCAGGGCGTCGAGCGACCCTTGCTCCCCCAGCTCGATCTCGCAGATCCACCCCTCGCCGTAGGGGTCCTCGTTGAGGCGCTCCGGCTCGCTGGTCAGGGCGGCGTTCACCTCGACCACCCGTCCGCTCGCCGGCGCGTAGAACTCCGAGACCGACTTGGTCGACTCCACCTCGCCGAGCGGCGAGCCCGCCTCGATCTCGGTTCCGACGGTCGGCAGCTCCACGAAGACGACGTCGCCCAGCGCGTCCTGCGCGTAGTCGGTGATCCCCACCCGAACCCTCCGGCCGTCCTGGCGAGCCCACTCGTGGTCGGTCGAGTAGCGGAGATCCTCGGGAACGATCATGGCGTGCGACCCTATCCGAGAAGACCGGGTCCCTTCACGGCCGGACCGACCGGATAGAGGTCGACGATGAGCGCCGCGTACTGGGCGGCCCGAGCCGAGGCCCCCTCCTCGGTCGGTGCCTCGGCCCAGACGTGGGTCACCGGCTCCTCGGGGTCGGGCAGGACCAGGGCCCAACCCCCCGGCTCCAGGACCTTCACCCCGTCCACCAACACCGTCTCGCGGTCGGCCAGTTGTTCGATCAGGACCCGCATCACCAGGCCCTTGCTCTCCCATGGCGTCGGCACGCTGACGTGGGCCACGTGCACGCTCGGCAACGAGCGGACCAGCTTGGACAGCGGCTCCCCGGTGGCCCCCAACATCTCTACCAACATGACCAGCGTCGCCGCGGCGTCATAGGCGGGGAGAAAGCGCGGCCAGATGAACCCGCCCGACTGACTCGCCGCGAACGCGATGCCCGGTTGCGCGGCGGCCTCCATCAGATGGGCCGAGGAGAGCTTGGTGTAGGTGATGGTGGCGCCGGTCTCCGCACAGATCTCGGCCGCCGCGTTGGGGACCGACACCGGCAGGACCACTTGGGCGTCCTTCTCGGCCCGCGTCACCAGGTACAAGAGCACGAGCAGGGCCTGGTCGTCGGTCAACACCGTGCCCTCGTCGTCGACGATCGTGAGCAGCTCGCAATCGGGGTCGACCACCGCGCCGAGCTGGGAGCCCGAGGCTCGGACCAGGTCGGCCACCCGGTGCGCGTTGGCGACGCGGTCCACCGCGATCATTCCGGCCGTGTGCGCGTAGGGGTTCACCACGAGCACGTCCGCGTCCAACTTGGACAACACGTTGGGCATCACGAAACTGGCCGATCCATAGGAAAGGTCGAGGACGAGTTTGAACCCCGCCTTGCGGTCCTCGCTCGAACGGACCGTCGACACCAGATCGGCCGTGTACTGCTCCACCGCGCGGGCCGGAAAGTCGATGTCACCGATCTCGGGCGCCAGCACCCGGCGGAACTCCTCGCGGTGGTACATGCGTTCGACCTTGCGCTGGCTGTTCTCGTCGAGGTCCAGTCCTTCAGAGTCAAAGAACCGGATGATCACCGACTGCGGGTCGTCGGCGGCCAGCCTCACCGTGACCCCGCCCCGGCTGGAGGTGTTGCGGATGTGGTGGCGCATGACCGGGACGGTGGCCACCTCCAGGTCGCCCACGTTGACCCCGGCGGCGTTGCAGCCGACCATGACGGCCCGCTTGAGCATTCGGGCGGTCCGGCTGGTGTCCCGGGACGCCGTGACCGAGAACCCCCGGCCGAGGGTGGAGACCCAGGCCATGGACAGTCGGACGGCCAGCTCGGGGTTGATGTCGACGTTGGCGATGCCCCGGACGCCGTCGCGCCCGAACAGCGAACGCGCCCCCTTGGATTCCCAGACGATCGAGGAGTTGACCAGCGCCCCCGCGTCGACGGTCTTGAACGGGTACACCTTCACGCCCGCCCGCACCTCGGCTCCCGCCCCGATGAGGCAGTTCTCCCCGAGCACCGCACCCGGCTCGAGGCGCGCCCCGCGGCGCAGGTCGCACGCTCGACCCACCGCGGCCCCCTCCACCCGGGCACCCGCGCCGACGTAGCAGTTGTCGCCGATCGTCGAGTGCCGGACCTCGGCCGAGTCGGCGATCCGGACGTTGTCGCCGAGGGTCGTGTACGAGCCGATGGCCGCGCCCGGACCGATCGAGCAGTTGTCGCCGATCAGGGCCGGCCCCTCGACCACCGCGCTCGGGTCGAGCACCGAGCCCTGGCCGAGCCACACATCGGGGCGCAGCGGGAAGCCGTCGATCTCGACTCGCACCTTGCGGTCCAAGATGTCGTTGTGGGCCCTGAGATAGGCCTCGGTCGTCCCGACGTCCTCCCAGTAGCCCTCCGAGACCCAGCCGAAGATCGGTCGTCCCGCCTCCAGCACCGCCGGGAAGACGTCGCCCGAGAAGTCCGACGCGCCCTCGTTGGGAATGAAGTCGAAGATCTCGGGCTCGAGCACGTAGATCCCGGTGTTGATGGTGTCGCTGAACACCTGACCCCAGGTCGGCTTCTCCAAGAACCGCTCGACCGAGCCGTCCTCTCGCGTGATCACGATGCCGAACTCGAGCGGATCGGGCACCGAGTGCAGGGCCAGGGTGGCCATCGCCCCCTTCTCCTCGTGGAACGCCACCACCGCTCCGAGGTCGAGATCGGTGAGGACGTCGCCCGAGATGACCAGGAACCGCTCGTCGAGCTCGTCGCGGGCATTGAGCACCGAGCCGGCCGTCCCGAGCGGGGTCTCCTCGGTCGCGTAGACCATGCGCACGCCGAGCTCGGACCCGTCGCCGAAGTAGGAGCGCACCGTGTTGGCCATGAACGCCACGGTGACGACGATCTCGGTGAAACCGTGCTGGCGCAGAAGCAGCACGACGTGCTCCATCATCGGGCGGTTGGCCATCGGCAGCATCGGCTTGGGTTGATTGGACGTCAACGGACGCAGGCGGGTGCCCTCGCCGCCCGCCATGATGACCGCCTTCACGCGGGCACCTCGTGGTCGGTGCCGACCAGATCGACCCGACCCTGGCGCCCGGCGGCCAGCGCGGCCCGGGCCGGCCCCACGTAGGCGGCGGCGGCGATCCAGGCCAGGGTGAGCCCGACCCCGCCGGCGACCCAGGCGCAGATGCGGATCGGGTCCTGCCAGGACGCCGCACCGTGGCCGAGCAGGAAGGCCGGGTAGGCGAACATGAGTCCGAATGTGCCCGCTTTGCCCACCCACAACACGTCGATTCGGGCCGATCCGAGCGCGGCCAGCGCCAGCACCATCAGGCCGACCAGCGCCTCGCGGGCCAGCGTGACCACGCCGAACCAGAGCGGGACGGCGCTGTGCACGATGATGACGATGACCGCGGTGCCGACCAGCAGGCGGTCGGCGGTCGGGTCGAGCACCTTGCCGACCGTGGAGACCTGGTGGAAGCGGCGGGCCACGTAGCCGTCGACCCAGTCGGTGGCGCCGAGGACGGCCAGGAGGATGGCCGCCGCGGTCTGCTCCTTGGCCCCGAAGACCAGCCACACGAACACCGGAAGACAGAGCAGCCGGACCACGGTGATCAGGTTGGGCACGGTCAGGATCCCGCCGTCGGCGGTGCCCTCGAGCTGGACACCGGGCGGCGTGGATCCCACGGGGGCGATTCTACGATCGGGCGGCTTCGAAACCGCCATGGTCGGACCGGCCGAAGCTGGCCCGTGCCCCCCTGTCTTAGAGTGGAACCCCAATGCCCCGCTTTTCCCCCTTTCGGGGACTCCGCTACGACCCCTCGGTCATCGCGTTGGCCCAGGTGATCGCGCCGCCCTATGACGTCATCGAGCCGGCCGACCGCATGAGGCTGGCCACCCGCTCCTCGTTCAACTCGGTCCACCTGGAGCTGCCCGACGCCGACCTCCGGGCGGGGCTCGACCGGTATCAGGTCGCCGCCCACCTGCTCACGGCGTGGCGGACCGACGGGGTCCTCGTGCTCGAGGATCACCCGGCGTACTACCTGTACCGGATGACGACGCGCGACGGCCGGTCCACCCTCGGGGTCATCGGGGCCCTCGGGCTGCCCGAGGAGGACGAGGACGGCGAGGTCCTCCCCCACGAAGAGACCCTGCCCAAGCCGCGCAGCGACCGCCTCGACCTGCTGGTGGCCACCGAGGCCAACCTCTCCCCCATCTGGGGCCTCTCGATGACCAAGGGCATGTCGCTGGCGCTGCAGCCTCGCGGCGAGCCCGACATCGACGTCCATGACGACGACGGCGTCCGCCACCAGCTGTGGGTGGTCCCCGAGTCCGACGCGGCGGAGATCACCGAGGCGGTGGGCGCCGAGCCGATCGTCATCGCCGACGGCCACCACCGCTACGAGACGGCCCGGGTCTATCAGCGACAGGTTCGGGCCGAGCGGGGCAACGCCCCGGGCGGACACGACTGGGTGATGGCGCTGGTGGTCGAGCTGTCCGAAGAGCAGTTGACGGTCGGGGCAATCCACCGCGTCATCACCGGACTCACCCCCGACAGCGATCTCATCGGTGGGTTCGGTCGGTGGTTCGACGTGGTCCGGGCCGGGGACGGCTCCGACCGGGTGGTCACCGCCCTCGGAGAGGCCTCCTCGCTCGCCCTCATCACCAACGACGACGCGTGGTTGCTCACCCCGAGGCCGGAGACCTACGAGGCCGCCAAGAGCGACCTCGACTCGAGCCTGGTCGCGTTGGCGTTGCTGGAGTTCCCCGACGCCGCGCTCTCCCACCGACACAGCTGGCAGGAGGCCATCGAATCGGTCCGCACCGGCGACGCCCAGGCGGCCGTGCTCCTGCGCCCTCCGACGGTGGCCCAGATCTCCGACTGGGCGCACGAGCACCGCCGGATGCCACCCAAGACGACCTACTTCAGCCCCAAGCCCCGCACCGGGATGGTGATCCGCCCCCTCTAGGGACGACGGGCCGACCTCAGTCGACGGTCCAGGTGGAGCCCGAACGCAGCAGGGCCTCGAGATCGCCGACGCCGCGCTGCTCTTGGGCCCGGACGATCTGACGGCTCATCTCCTCGCCGTACTCGGGCCGCTCGACCGCCCGAAAGACGCCGATCGGGGTCGGCTCATGGGGGCCATTGGCCAACCGGGAGAGGGCGAACGCCAGGCCGGGGTCGGCCTGCGCCTCGTGGTGGACCAGCAGCGCGTCCTCGCCGACGTCGGCGACGTTCACGATCTCGAGCTGGCCGTCGGGACGTTGCACGACCCCCCGCTCCTGCTCGGCGCCGAAACGGATCGGTTCGCCATGGACGAGCGGGATGAGCATGGACGCCCGGACGTCGCGGCCGGTGATCTCCGCGAACGCCCCGTCGTTGAAGACGTTGCAGTTCTGGTACACCTCGACGAACGCGGCGCCCTTGTGGTCGTGGGCGCGCCGGAACGTCTCTTGCATATGGGCGCGGTCCATGTCATGGGTCCGGGCGACGAAGGTGGCCTCGGCCCCGAGGGCCAGGCTGATCGGGTTGAACGGTTGGTCGACCGACCCGAACGGCGTCGACTTGGTGACCTTGGAGACCTCCGAGGTCGGCGAGTACTGGCCCTTGGTCAACCCGTAGATCTGGTTGTTGAACATGAGGATGGTCATCTTCACGTTGCGGCGGAGTGCGTGGATGAGGTGGTTCCCGCCGATGGACAGTGCGTCACCGTCGCCGGTGACCACCCAGACGTCGAGATCGGGGCGGGTGGTGGCCAGCCCGGTCGCGATCGCCGGCGCCCGACCGTGGATCGAGTGCAACCCGTAGGTGTTCATGTAGTACGGGAACCGGGCCGCGCAGCCGATACCGGACAGAAAGACGGTGCTCTCTCGGCGCACGCCCAGGTCGGGCATGAGCATCTGGACCGCGGCGAGGATCGAATAGTCCCCGCACCCCGGACACCAGCGGACCTCCTGGTCGCTCGTCCAGTCCTTCCGGGTGGTGAGCGGAATGGCCGTCGTCATGCTTCTCCTTCCAACAGCTCGATGATCGCGTCCTCGATCTCCCCAGCCAGAAACGGCACGCCCTGGGTCTTGTTCAACGACTTGGCGTCGACCAGGAACTCGGCCCGGACCATCTTGCTCAACTGGCCCAGGTTCATCTCCGGGACCAGGACCTTGGGATAGCGATGGAGGACCTCACCCAGGTTCAGCGGAAACGGGTTGAGGTTGTCGAGGTGGGCCTGGGCCACCTTGCGGCCCCGGGCTCGGGCCCTGGCCACGCCGGCGTTGATCGCACCGAAGGTGGAGCCCCAGCCGAGCACCAGGAGCTCGGCGTCGTCCTCGCCGTCGACCTCGATCGCCGGGATGACCTTGGCGATGCCGGCGATCTTGGCCGCCCGCCACCTCACCATCGTCTCGTGGTTTTGGCCGTCGTAGGACACGTTGCCGGTCTCGTCGGCCTTCTCCAGGCCACCGATACGGTGCTCGAGCCCGGGCACTCCCGGCGGCGCCCACGGACGAGCCAGGGTCTCGGGATCGCGTATGTAGGGCTGGAACGACGACGCGCCGTCTTCGGCCACATCGTTGGGCTCGCTCGCGAACCCAGGATCGATCGGCACCATCGCCGAGAGGTCGGGAAGCCGCCAGGGCTCGGCACCGTTGGCCAGGTAGCCGTCCGAGAGCAAGATGACCGGGGTCCGGTAGGTCACCGCTAGGCGCACTGCCTCGATGGCGACATCGAAGCAGTGCGAGGGGGTCTTCGCCGCGATGATCGGGAGCGGCGCTTCGCCGTGGCGGCCGTACATGGCATGCAAGAGGTCGGCCTGCTCGGTCTTGGTCGGAAGGCCGGTCGACGGTCCGCCACGCTGGACGTCGACGACGATCAACGGAAGCTCAAGACTGATGGCTAGACCGATCGTCTCTGATTTGAGGTCGAGGCCGGGACCGCTCGTCGTGGTCACCCCGAGCGATCCCCCGAAGGCGGCCCCGAGCGCCGCGCCCACACCGGCGATCTCGTCTTCGGCCTGGAAGGTACGAACGCCGAACTCCTTGCGCCGAGACAACTCGTGGAGGATGTCAGAGGCGGGGGTGATCGGGTAGCTGCCCAAGAACAAGGACAGGCCGGCCAAGCGGGCCGCCGTCAACAGCCCCCATGCCAGGGCCTGGTTGCCGGTGACCTGCGCGTACTCTCCGGGCTCGAACGGCGCCGCGCGCACCTCATAGTTGGAGGTGAAGAGCTCCGCCGTCTCGCCGAAGTGATATCCGGCACGGAAGGCCCGGGTGTTCGCCTCGGCGACCGGGCCCGAGTTCCCAAACCGCTGGGTGATCCACTTGAGGGTGGGGTCGATCGGCCGCGTGTAGAGCCAGCTGACCAGCCCGAGGGCGAAGAAGTTCTTGGAGCGCTCGGCATCGCGGGGCTTGATGCCGGCCTCCTTGCAGACCTCCTGGGTCAGTGAGGTCATCGGAACCTCATAGACGGTGAACGCGGCGAGCGAATCGTCGGTCAGGGGGTTGGTCGCGTAACCGGCTTTGGCCAGGTTGCGCTCCTCGAACTCGTCGGCGTTGACCACCAGCGTGGCGCCCTTCGGCAAAAGTCCGATGTTGGACTTCAACGCGGCCGGGTTCATCGCCACCAACACGTTGGGCGCGTCTCCGGGGGTAGTTATGTCGTGATCGGAGATGTGGACCTGGAAAGCCGAAACGCCGGCCAGGGTCCCGGCCGGCGCGCGGATCTCGGCCGGGAAGTCCGGAAAGGTCGCGAGGTCGTTGCCGAGCAGGGCGCTCGAGGTGGTGAAGCGATCGCCGGTGAGCTGCATGCCATCACCGGAGTCGCCGGCGAACCGGATCACCACCCGCCCCAGCTGCTCGGTCACATGCTTCGTTCCAGTTGCCACGGAGTCCGGCCTTTCTTGAGCTCTCGACACAGTCCCGATTGTCGGGAACCGTCAACCGCCCCCCCAACCGGGCTCCGAGGCGTACGCGACGTGCGGCTCATTACTTTTATGTTTCGGGATCGAGCATACCGCCGGCCGACCCGCCCTCCTGAGCCTGTACGGCCAACTTTGGGCCTGATCAGGGGCCGGCCACCATCGTGGGCCCTCTCCACCGGCCGGCGATCGCATTTTCCGCTCATCACCGCAGTTGATTCGGCCTATCCGGTCCGAGTAACAGTGGACGGGATGCGCCGCCGGGACTCGCTCCCGAAGCCGGGCCGGCCCGACTTAGGGTGGTGTGATCGCATATCGCCTGCTCAGACGGGCCATGAGTCCAAGGGGTCCCCGTGAACGAACAGCAATTGGAGAAGGTCCGATCCGCCAGGGGCTTCATCGCCGCGCTGGACCAGAGCGGCGGAAGCACCCCGAAGGCCCTCGAGCTCTACGGCATCCCCAAGGACGCCTACTCGAACGACGACGAGATGTTCGCGCTGATGCACGCCATGCGGGCTCGGATCATCACCAGCCCGAGTTTCACCGGAGATCGCATCCTCGGAACCATCCTGTTCGAGGGCACCATGGACCTCGACATCGAGGGGCTGGAATCACCCACCTATCTCTGGTCAAAGAAGACGGTCGTGCCCTTCCTCAAGGTCGACAAGGGCTTGGCCGATGAGTCCGACGGCGTCCAGCTGATGAGGCCGATACCCGGCCTCGATGAGCTTCTGGCCCGCGCTGTCGACAAGGGCCTGTTCGGCACCAAGATGCGTTCGTTCGCCCTGCTGGCCGACAAGGTTGGTGTGCCCAAGTTGATTGACCAACAGTTCGAGATCGCGCACCAGATCCTCGCGACCGGCCTGGTGCCGATCGTGGAGCCCGAGATCGACATTCACAGCCCTCAAAAGGCCGAAGCCGAGGTCCTTCTGAAAGCCGCCATCGAGGAGCAGCTGGGTCAGCTCTCGGGTGGCCAGCAGGTCATTCTCAAGCTGACTCTGCCCGATGTCGACGACTTCTATCTAGACCTGGTCCAGCACCACAACGTCCTTCGGGTGGTGGCTCTGTCCGGCGGGTACCACCGCGACGAGGCCGACGCTCTGCTTGCCCGCAACCATGGCGTGATCGCCAGCTTCTCCCGGGCGCTCACCGAGGGTCTCTCGGCTCAACAGAGCGACGAGGAGTTCGATGCGACCCTGGACGCCTCGATCGCGAGCATCTATCGGGCGTCGACGACCAAGACGGTCTAAGGGGTCTCGTCTTCGGCTCTGCTTGATCGCCGAGTCCGCTCGGTCCCCTTCTCCTTCTTCTCCGAGGGCCGGCTTCCCACCCCGGGACGCGCCGGCTTGGCACGACCCGAGCGCCGTTGCCGGCCCAGGGACTCCAGCCGAGTCTGCACGTCGTAGGCGTCGGGATCGGCTTGGGCGACCCGCATGAAGAGGTCACGCGCTCGAGGCACGTCACCGGCCCGTTCGTACAGGTCTCCCAGCGCGTACCACTGGCGAAGGTGACGTTCGGCCGGGTTCCGGAGCGATTTGGTGTTCCCGCCTCCAGCCAGGAGGGAGATCGCCCCACCCAGATCTCCGGTGTCGGCCAATGCTCCTGCACCGACGATTCGAGCCTCGGCCATAACCTCGGTGGGCGCAGAGGCGCGGCGAAGCTCGGTCCACAGCTCGGCAACCTTTGCCGTCCGTCCAAGGGCCCGGTAGCAATCCATCAGCGCGGGCGTCTGGTCGATGTCGCCGCTGGTCTGGGTGTAGATCTCGAGGTGCTTGATGGCCTCGCGCCATCGCCCCAGGCGGTACGCGGCCAACCCGGCGACCTTGCTGATCGCGGCGACCGAAGGCGCCTCGGACAGGACCGACTTGGCCAGACGTAGGGCCTCGGGGAATCGGCCGGACTCGTATGCGCCGATTGCTTGCTCGGCTCGACGCAAGAGGTGCTCGCGCTGGCGTTGTGTGGAGGTGAACGAAGACTCCCGGATCTCAAAGGCGACCGATGTGGGCAAGGGCTTGGTGTGGGGAACCCGGGAAGCCGGTGCTTCCTTTGCGGCGGCTGTCCGCGATGCCTTGGCTTGGCGCGAGACGGACCGATCGTTTCGCTCCTCAACTCGAACCCAGCGATCCATGGGCGCCGGTGGCTCCTTCGAACTGCCCCAAACCGGCCTATCTCCCTTGGTGGCGTCGCTTGCCGAACGTCCGACCTGGAAGGCCCCACGCCGAGCAACTCCGCCCCATCCCCTCCCCGCACCCGGAAGTCCGCCGCCCGGTGAAGCAGGGCGAACATCGGCGCGCGGCCGTCGTTCACCGCGTGCAACGCCGGCACGCGGCGGTCGTCGGTCACCCCGATCACCGCCATATCGCCCGGCTCCCTCGGGCGTGCGACGAGGTCCCGTTGGGCGGGAGGTCGAGGGTCGCGTGTTCCGGGCACCCATTGCCCCGCTCGATCGTTCCTCGTCGAAACGGGGACGGTCACGGTCACGACTTGTGGGCCCGTCCCGACGATCCGGCCGTTTGTCACCAGCGCGAAAGCCGGTGGTCGGTCTCCGGGTGCTCTCGGGCGCATCGGGGCGCCACGTCCGAGCAGTCGCTGGTCGCGCAGGTCGTGCCGGCCTAGCCGAGCGGTCCGAGGTCCGCTGTCTTGCTGGCTGTCCGGTCCGGGGACCGGGACGACGAGAACCAGACGTTGGGGCACTTGGCCGGGACGGGCGTCCCGAACCTGCCGAGCGGTCCGAAGTCCGAGGTCTCGAGCTCTCGCCCGAACGCCGGGTGGGCGTTCCTGAATCTGCAGACCGACCTGATGCCCGTGGCCTGGGCGACTGTCCGCCTCGAGCGTCGGGACGCCTCGACCGAGGTATCGCGCCGCTTGGCCGGGACGGGCGCCCCGGACTCGCCGAGCGGTCCGAAGTCCGAGGTCTCGTCGGTTGGCCCGCCCGTGGCCTCGGGGGCTGTCCTGTTCGGGGACTGGGACGACGAGAACCAGAGCGTTTGGGGTCGGTCGTCACCAAGCGAGTGTACGTGCCGCACCGAACACTCCATTTGACGTGAACGCGACAAGGACCCGTCGCAGTGCGACAGGTCCTTGTCATAAAGAAATCCCGGCGGCGTCCTACTCTCCCAGGGGGCCTCCCCCCAAGTACCATCGGCGCTGGCGGGCTTAACTGCCGTGTTCGGAATGGGAACGGGTGTTTCCCCGCCGCCATGGCCACCGGAAATCATGCGCTCTCCCCTCAACGACGAGGGGATTCGGCTGCCAAGCAGCCCTGAGCGTTCCAAAGCGAGCACGAGC
>Ga0302325_10021035_pt1 | contig 13671 bp, 16 predicted proteins | sample Palsa_T0_2_FD_201948 | JGI IMG/M metagenome (GOLD analysis project Ga0302325, IMG submission 201948) | Peat permafrost microbial communities from Stordalen Mire near Abisko, Sweden - Palsa_T0_2 | ecosystem: Environmental > Terrestrial > Soil > Palsa > Peat permafrost | place: Sweden: Abisko... | reverse complement strand
CTCAAACAGTCCGGGATGTTCTGGACCGTCCGTGGCGCCAACGCCCTCATCGCCCTCCGCTGCTGCGAACTTAGCGGCAACTTCGAAGACTACTGGGAGGCCCGGCGCGGCTGATCCTCACTTTTATGTCGCACACCCCCCCGAAGTCTTCTACCGAAGCTCCAGCCGAAGCTCCCGCCCTACCGCCGCAGCCGCTTTTCGCAGCGTGCTCAATGTGACCGCATCGTACTCGGGATCAAGCAGGCGGTCCAGCGCAGCGCGGCTGGTGTGCATCCTGCGCGCCATCTCCGCCTTGGAAAAGTTCTTCTCCTTCATCGCGGCTTCCACCTGCCGGGCGAGAACGCGTTTGATGGCGGTCCCTGTCACTTCCTCGTAGATGCCCTCCTCGCGGAGCCAGCCATCGAAGGATGATCCAATGTTTTTCTTTTTCACGCGCCTGCTCCTTTTTTCCGTTTCAGCGCCAGGTCAATGTCGCGTTGCGGAGTCTTCCGGGTTTTCTTGATGAAGCCGTGCAGCAGCATCATGCGTCCGTCTTCTACACAGAAAACAACCCGTGCAATCCGGCCGTGTGGCAGACCGCTACGCACTTCCCACAATTCGCGCCCCAACGGTCGAAAAGCGGCATGCCGACCGGCCATGAGAACTCAACGTCTTTGATGTCTTCTCCGATCGCCTTCCGGTCCTGCGGATCGAGGTCCCTCAACCATTCCCGCACCGGTTCCTTACCGCTGTCGAGGCGGTAGAAAATATGCCGGCAGGCGCTGGAGCCCCGAGTTCATAAGCCACTGTACCATTTTTGGTACCGCTGGTCACCCGATGAGAGTCTAACGGCAGAAAGGTTCTGGCAGTGGTGAAGGGCAAGGGCGGCGTCTTCAAAGTGACGCATGGATTGCAGCGCGAGTTCGGCGCGCAGCGCGCCTTCAACACACCTCTGGCGGAAGCCGCCATCGTGGGGCGCGCCATCGGCATGGCCGTGCGCGGCCTGAAGCCGGTGGCCGAGTTTCAGTTCTTCGATTAGCATCTGGCCCGCCATGATGCAAATCCGCGACGAGGCGCGTGATCATGCCGTCGAACGCCCCTGGACGCCTGCGGGCTGCTGCGCACCGCGATCCGCTGCGACAACCGCTCGCCGCATCCCGGCCCGGACTACACCATCCCGTTCGGCAGCGCCCGTATCGTGAAGCCGGGGCACGATCTGACGGTCGTCACCTACGGCGCGCTGGTACAGAAATCGCAGCAAGGCGCGCTGCTGGTGGAGCGCAAGAACCCGGACATCAGCGTGGAGGTGATCGACCTACGGTCGCTCGCGCCGTTCGATTGGAACGCGATTCGCACGGCGGTGGAGAAGACCAACCGGGTGATCGTCGCGCACGAAGACTGCCTCTCGTTCGGGTACGGCGCGGAGATCGCCGCGCGCATCGCCGATGAGTTGTTCGACCGCCTGGATGCGCCGGTGCGCCGGGTGGCCGCGCTGGATACCGTGAAGCAGGATCTGTCGCTGTACGACACCTGCTACCTACAGGCGTCACTTGTTTCCAGCCTGCCGCTGGCGACGAACGACAAGAAACTGCGGGCGGCGGCGGAGTCATGTGGAGTCACAACGCTCGTGCCCTGAGGCCCAAGGACCTCGTGAGAGATATTGACCGCCGGGAGAAGAACCGCAGCAAGTTCGTCGCGGACGCCGTCCGGCACGAACTGGACCGCCGCCGCCGTGCGGAGCTTCGTCGATCTCTACAGAATCCCCATCCGGAAAGTGTGGAGCTCGCCGAACAGGGATTTGAGGAGTGGGCGCGCGGCTTGCCCGAGGAAGACACCGAAACGCTCGTCGACAGCAGCGCTGGCAAACCGGTTCGATGGATCCCCGGCAAGGGCTGCGTGGAGGGCCGCAAGTGACGCTCCGCCGCGGCGCGGTTGTCGTGACGGGACTTGACCCCACAATCGGCCACGAACAGCGTGGTGTGATGCCTTGCGTCGTTGTGAGCGATCCGGATGTCATCCGCGACCAGCGCTTTCGGCTCGTGTGCGTAGTGCCAGTGACAGGGACTCCGGGCGAGGGACTCCTTTATCCGCCCCTCACGCCTGCCCGGAGCGGCTTCGCCAAGAAATCCTTCGCGCTGATCGACCAGGTTGCGATCAATCGACAAACGGAGAATCCGGCGCGTCTTCGGTGAGCTTACGCGAGAAGAGATGACTGCGATTGATGAGGGACTGACAGTCTTCCTCGGCCTCGGCGACCGGTTTCATGGCGCGGACGCGCCACCCATCCATTGACGGGCGAGCGCCTTTCTAACGCGATACGGCTTTGACCGCATGCGATAAGCCCCGGTCCACCTACTTGCCGTGGCGCCTCTTGTATTTTTGACCGCTTCCGCGCGGGCATGGCTTGTTCCGGGGAATCGGTCCCGGCCGATCGCCTTCCGGTCCTCCGGCTCAAGATCCTTCAACCATCCCCGAAACCGGTTCATTGCCGCTGTCGAGGCGATAGAGATATATCGGTAGGCGCTTGAGCCCCGGGACCAAGGGGCATCGTACCAATTTTGATACCGCCGGTCCAGCCATTATCATAGGTATTGGATTGATCCCGGCGGCCGCGCGGAGGCAGAGGACATTCCGTTTTGGAAGAGGCACAACATGACGATCACCCTACAACCCGATCAGAAACGAGCCATCGAGGATGCCATCCGCGCCGGCGCGTTCCGGTCGGTGGATGAGTTTATCGAGACGGCCATCGCCACCCTCCCGAGTTATACGATCGCGGCGGAACCCCCGCACACGCCACCGCGAAGGTCGCGCTTGTGGGAGTTGCGCGAGGGTCTGGCGCTTGGCGGGATCTCCATCAAGGAACTAATTGAAGAGGGGCGCGAGTGAGCGCCCTCATCCGGGATGCTTCTTACGCTCTGATGTGGTGTTTCCCGGATCGCGCGACGCGAGGACTGCCTTTCGTTCGGGTACGCCGCGGAGATTGCCGCGCCCATCGCCGACGATCTGTTCGACCGCCTGGATGCCCCGCTTCGCCGCGTGGCGCGCTGGATACATGGGTGGCGTATCAGCCTCAGGCGGAAAATGCGATTCTGCCGCAGGTGGAGGATTTGGTGGCGGAGACGGAGCGGGTACTGGCTTAAGTCATCGTATGATCATACTGAGAGTATGAAATGCCTACCGTCGAACGCGTGATCGGGAGTTCGGCCACAGCAATTCAACGTGTCGCCCGTCGCCGTCTACAAATTCCCGCGGCGCGCCTGTTCCCGCTCCAACGCTTCGAACAGCGCCTTGAAATTCCCCTTGCCGAAACTACGGCTGCCCTTGCGCTGGATCACTTCGTAGAACAACGTCGGCCGGTCTTCCACGGGCTTGGTGAAGATCTGCAGCATGTAGCCTTCGTCGTCGCGATCCACCAAAATGCCAAGCTCCTGCAAGCGGTCGAGCGGCTCCTCGATCGGTCCCGTGCGCGCCGTCAGATCGTCGTAGTAAGTGGAGGGGACGCGTAAGAACTCGATACCCTGATCGCGCAGCCGGGTCACGGTATCGATGATGTTATCCGTAGCCAGGGCGATGTGCTGCACGCCGGGCCCATGGTAGAAATCCAGATACTCTTCGATCTGCGACCTGCGCTTGCCTTCCGCCGGCTCGTTGATTGGAAACTTCACCCTATCGTTGCCGTTGGACATCACCTTAGACATCAGCGCCGAATACTCCGTACTGATGTCTTTGTCGTCGAAGTGCTGATACAGCCGGAAGCCCATCACATCGCGATAGAAATCCACCCAGGTATTCATCGCACCCCAGCCGACGTTGCCCACCATGTGATCGATGTACTTCAGGCCCACCGGCCGCGCCACGGAATCGGCCTGCTCGGCATGCTCTATCGGCACGAAACCGGGCAGGAAGACGCCGCGATAGTTGCGCCGCTCCACGAAAGAATGGATCGTGTCGCCGTAAATGGCGATGGCGGAGATGCGCACTTCGCCGTGCTCGTCGCGTACGGTCTCCGGCTCCCGCACGCCCTTGGCGCCGCGCCGGGTGGTCTCGCGGTAAGCCGATTCCGCATCGTCCACCCACAGCGCGATATCCCGCACGCCGTCGCCATGCAACCGTACGTGCTCCGCAACCGCATGCTCCGGCGTGAGCGCCGTGGTGAGCACCAGCCGGATCTTACCCTGCTCCACCATCCACGACGCGCGGTCGCGCGTGCCCGTCTCTGGCCCGCGATAAGCGGCCAGCCGCATCCCGAACGCCGACCGGTAGAAGTAGGCCGCCTGCTTGGCGTTGCCTACATAGAACTCCACATAGTCCGTGCCGTTCAACGGCAGAAAGTCCTTCTGAGTTTCGGTTGGCGATTCCGTTAGTGTTTGCATAATTGCTCCCTTACCGCTTCCACGCACCATGCATTCTCCTCGTCGGTGCCCATCGATATACGCACGCATTGCGGCAACCCAAACGCCCCCAGCGGCCGCACGATCACGCCCTCCCGCAGCAGCGCTTCCGTCAACGCGCGCGCTTCCTCCGCGCTGCCGAGCGGCAGCATCACGAAGTTGGCGTCCGAAGGAACCACGTCCATCCCCATGCCGCGGAACGAGTCCGTCAGCAGCCGCAGCCCGCGCGCATTCAGTTCCAGCGACCGATGCAGAAACTCCTTGTCCGCAAGCGCGCCGATGCCCGCGGCCTGCGCCAGCGTGCTGGGCTCGAACGGCAACTTCACCTTCAGCAGATTGGCGATCAGATCCTCGTGCGCGAAGCCGTACCCGATGCGAATGCCCGCCAGACCGTAAATCTTCGAAAAAGTCCGCAACGTGATCACGTTGTCGTAGCGGTAGTGCATTGAATCCGGATACCGGGGATTGTCCTTGGCGTATTCGAAATAGGCTTCGTCCAGAATGATCAGTACGCGCTCCGGCACGTGCTGGTAGAAGCTGTCGAATTCGTGTCTGGTGAAGATCGTTCCAGTCGGATTATTCGGATTTGCCAGGTAGATGATCTTGGTGTTTGCGGTGATTTGCACGGCCAGCGCAGCCAAGTCGTAGTGCCAGTCGCGATAGGGTACGGTGCGGTACTTGACGCCGCGGGAACGCGCCAGCACTTGGAAGCCGATAAAGGCCGCATCCGTGGTCAGGACCTCGTCATCGTCGCATAGGAAGGTCCGAATGATGCCGGACATGATGCCCTCCGACCCGCTGCCCGCGATCACGTTTTCCAGCTTCAGATCGAAGTTTTCAGCCAACGTGCGGCGCAAGTCCAGGCCGCCGTTGGGATAGAGATTCAAGCCGCTCAATTGCCGCCGGATGGCTTCGAGCGCCAGCGGCGACGGCCCCAGGGGGTTCTCGTTGGATGCCAGCTTCGAGATGTTCGTCAACCCGTATTCACGGCGCACCTCGTCAATGGAGCGGCCCGGCTCATATGGGCGCAACGATTCGATATATGGCGGAACCAGGGGCATTGGCGGAAGCTAGGTTGTCCCTTACCATAGTAATTCCAATGGCACTCCGGGAGGATTCCACGACTTGACAATTCCGGCCACTCTGCGCGCGCTGCGGTATCGGAACTTCCGGCTGTTCTTCGGCGGCCAGCCGATCTCGCTGATCGGCGTCCAACTGCAAATCTTTGCCGTGTCCTTGCTGGTCTACCGGCTGACCGGTTCAGCCTACTGGCTGGGGCTGGTTGGCGCTATGGGCCAGTTTCCCACGTTTCTGTTGTCTCCCCTTGGCGGCATCGTGGCCGACCGATTCAGCCGCCATCGCGTGTTGGTCGCCACGCAGACCGCCTCCATGCTGCTGGCCCTCGTTCTGGCAGCCCTGACTCTTACCGGCGTCGCGCAGGCTTGGCACATCCTCGTTCTATCCGTGCTGTTGGGAGTTGTGAATGCTCTCGATATCCCGGCCCGGCTGTCGTTCTTTGTGGAAACGGTGGAACGCGCGGACCTGGGCAATGCGGTTGCCTTGAACTCCCTGATGTTCTACGCCGCCAGCGTGATCGGTCCGGCGTTTGTCCACGTGGTGGTCGACGGCGTGGGCGAGGGCTGGTGCTTCTTGGTCAACGCCTCAAGCTATATCCCGGTGATCGCGGGCCTGCTCCTCATGAGGTTGGAACCCCACAAACCTATCGCGCGGCATGGGTCGCCCGTTGCGGACACCATCGCCGGATTCCGGTTCGTAATCGGCAACGCGCCGATTCGCTATTTAGCGATCCTGGCCGGAATCCTGAGTGCGATGGGCATTCCGTTCGTGGCTCACAACCCGCATACCAGAAGACTAGGCATGCTGCTGGGCGCCTCAATCGCCGGCCCGTTGGCCGCCACTTTGCTGCTTGCGTCGCGCTCAAAGGTCGATGCCCTCGGGCGGTGGGTGGCGATCTCGGCGGCGGCGTACGGCATATACCTCGGTGCGTTGGCGTTTTCGCCCTCGTTCTGGCTTTGGTGCGCGCTGCTGCCGCCGGCGGGATTCGCCATGATGTTGGCGCTGGCGTCGTCCAACACCCTCGTTCAAATGATGTCGCCGGATCGCTTGCGCGGGCGCGTGATGTCGGCTTATTCGATGACCTTGATGGCCGCGCAGGTGCTCAGCGCAGGATTCAGTGGCGTGGCCGGCATCCGCTGGGGTAGGCCCGCTGCCAGCGCAGGCGGCGGCATCATTTGCGCAGCGGCGGCTGCGATCTTCGGCTGGCGCTGGCGGGGATTGCGGAGCGCAGTGCGCCGCCTGATTGACGCTGGGGCCGAGGTAGTATGATTCTGCCCCGCGGCTTCTATGCGCGCCCCACCATCGAGGTTGCCCGCGGCCTGCTCGGTAAGATTCTGGTGCACGGCGAAACGTCCGGCAGAATCGTCGAAACCGAAGCCTACCTGGGCGGCAATGATCTGGCCGCCCACTCCGCGCGCGGCATTACCGATCGCACGCGCGTCATCTTCGGACCACCAGGCCACGCTTACGTGTACTTTATCTATGGCATGTATGAGTGCCTGAACCTGGTCGCCGAGCCGGATGGCCAGCCTGGGTGCGTGCTCATCCGCGCCCTGGAACCGGTGACCGGCATCGAGACCATGCAGCGACGACGTCCAGCAGCGGACACGCTCCACGATCTGACGTCCGGGCCGGGCCGTCTGACGCTGGCGCTGGGCATCACCAGCGCGCAGAATGGCGCGGATGTGACCCATGGCCACCTGACCGTGCGCACGCCGCGGCATGACGAGCCGTTTGAGATCCAGGTCACGCGGCGCATCGGCATCCGTCAGTGCGCCGATTGGCCACTGCGCTACGCGATCGAAGACAATCCGTTCGTCACCCCTATGCGTGTTCCCAGGGATTGAGCAACGGCACGCGGGAGGGTTCGAAATCCGCGGTGTTCCGGGTCATGATGTACAGGCCGTGGCGCCGGGCGGTAGCCGCGATCAGGCCGTCGCTGGCTGGTATCGTCCGGCCTGTTTGTTGCGCCGCGGCTGTGAGTTCGCCCCACATGTGGCTGGTTTCCTTGTCGATGGGAAGAAGCCGGTCGCCATAGTGCCGTTCCAGCACCTGCAACCAGCTTTGAAGCAGGCGCTTCTTCTGGCCGTCTTTCAGGAGCGCTACACCCTTGGCGATCTCGCCGATCGAGATAACGCTGACGAACAAATCCTCGCTGTCGAGGTCCTGGATGGCGCGCGCCACTCCCGCGTCCGGCATCGGGAGGCGCAGTTCGGACAAGACGCACGTGTCCAGCAACACTCTCACAATTTCACGCCACGCACGGGAGACCGGTCGCGCGTAAGGTCCACCCCCTCCAAGCTAGGCCCTTTGGCGGTGAGAAACTCTTTGAAGCCCAGGCGCTTGCCCGTCAGCTTTTCGTATTCCCGCCAAGCTACGATGACCACCGTATCGTCGCGCCTGCGCACGACCTGGGGGCCTTCGGCCAGAGCCCGGTTGACGACTTCACTGAAGCGATTCTTGGCTTCTGCAAGCTGCCATTCCATAAGCATCTTCCTATCTAGCTAATCTAGCTAGATTATGCCACACAAGGGGCTCGCGCTGCAAGACCGCCGGAGCCGGTGGAATGTAAGAAGTACCAAGAAGATAACAAAAAGCCCCGATCGAGGCGCTTGGTGTTACATTAGCTCGCTTCTCGGTTCCAAAAGTTGGGAGACCTGGGTACAATGGGGCAATGTCTTGAAGTCGAACGAGATTCGGGTCAACAGCCGGCCAGACAACTGAAAACGCACATTCCCGATATCGGACAAGAGGAAAAATCAAAAGGAAATCAAAAGGGAAAATGATGATTCGAAAATTAGGTAAGCTTCTGCTAACAATCGTCGCGCTTGTGCCGGTCGTGAATACCGTTTGCCAAGCGCAATCGCTGCCCTGTTTGACGCGTCATGTGCGCGATGTGGTCCTCAATGGGCAGGCGAAGCCCATCGCGCAGCTAGCCTCAAACCAGACCATGACCCTGGACGTTGTTCTGGCGTTAAGCGATCAGGCGGGACTGGATTTATTTCTGAAGGAACTCTACGATCCGGCCAGCCTCGCCTACCGGCATTTCGTCACCGTGCCGGAGTTCACCGAACGGTTTGGACCCAGCCAGGCAAACTATGACGCCGTGATTGCTTTCGCGCAAGCCAACGGCTTCTCGGTCGTTGGCGGCACCCGCGACGGCATGGATGTACAGATCAAGGGCCCCATTTCGGCCGTCCAGACTGCTTTCCATGTAACCGTCAGCACCTACCAGGACCCCACCGGCCGCACTTTTTACGCGATAGACCGCGAGCCCACCGTAAACCTGCCGTTCCAGCTCTGGCACATCTCCGGTTTGGACAACGACTCCAACCCGCACCCCATGTTCGTCAAGAAGAGCGACTACGCGAAAGCCCATAGTATGGATGTGGAAGCCGTCGTGCCCGATGCCACCACCGGCTCCGGCCCTTCAGCTTCCTTTTTGGGCAGCGACATGCGCGCGGCCTACTATGGCGGAACGGCCCTCACCGGCGCCGGCCAGAACCTGGGACTGTTCGAGTATCTAGGCACCGACCTGGCCGACTTAACCACCTATTTCAAGAACGTCGGTCAAACCAACAATGTGCCGATAACCCTGCTCTCCACCGACGGGACCAGCACGTCCTGCGTGGATTCCAGAGCCGGTGGCGACTGTGACGACACCGAACAGACGCTCGATATGACCCAAGCGATCGGCATGGCTCCGGGCTTGGCCAGCTTGGTGATGTACATCGGATCCACCGACACCGCAATCATCAGCGCCATGACCACGCACAGCCCGCTGCCCACCACAATCGGCTGTTCGTGGGGCTGGACACCGGCGGATGCAAGCACGCTCGACCCGTACTTCGAGAAGATGGCGGCGCAAGGCCAGAACTTCTTTGCGGCTTCCGGCGACAGTTCCACCTGGTCGTCGAGTAATGAGGCATGGCCCGCGGACGATGCGCATGTCGTTTCGGTCGGCGGCACGGACCTGGTAACCGCCAGCGCGGGGGGGCCTTGGAAGTCGGAAACCGCCTGGTCCGACAGCGGCGGCGGCATCTCGCCGGACAGCATCGCAATTCCCTCGTGGCAGCAGCTCTCGGGCGTGATTAACTCCAGCAACAAGGGTTCGACGACCCTGCGCAACGGCCCGGACGTGTCGGCAAACGCGAACTTTACATTTTACGTCTGCGCCGACCAAACCACTTGCACGGCAAACGACTACGGCGGCACCAGCTTCGCAACGCCCATGTGGGCTGGCTACATTGCCCTGGTCAACCAGCAGTTGGTTGCCAACAGTGAACCGACCATCGGCTTCATCAACCCCACCATCTATGCGCAGAATGTGACTTCCAGCTATGCCGCCGACTTCCACGACATCACCAGTGGCACATCCGGCAGCTATTCGGCTGTGACCGGTTACGATCTGGTCACCGGCTGGGGCAGTCCGAACGCCGGGCTGATCGGCGCCCTTTCCGGACCGTCGACTCCCGGCTTCAGCCTTTCCGCCTCGCCCACTTCGGTCTCCGTGGTACAGGGCAGCTCGGGAACGTCCACCATTACCAGTACGGTAACGGGCGGCCTCGATTCGGCCGTTTCCTTGACTGCGACCGGCCAGCCAACGGGAGTGACCATCGGCTTCAACCCAACCTCGATTACCGGAACTGGAACTTCGACTATGACGATGACCGTGGCCTCGTCCACAGCCACCGGCACGTATAGCATTACGGTGAAAGGCGCCTCCGGCAGCACCGCCGAGACCACCTCGGTCTCGCTGACAGTGACCGCAACGGCGAGTCCTGCCTTCACCATTTCCGCTTCGCCCACTTCGGTCTCCGTGGTAGAGGGCAGCAGCGGCACATCGACGATCACTACCGCCGTCTCGGGCGGCTTTTCCTCGGCGATTGCTTTGACCGCGACCGGCCAGCCGACAGGTGTGACCGTGAGCTTCAATCCCACATCCATCGCGGCTCCGGGTTCCGGTACGTCCACCATGACCATGGCAGTGGCCTCCACCACCACGGCCGGCACCTACACGATCACGGCAACGGGCACCGGCGGCGGAATCACGCACACGGCGACCGTATCGCTCACCGTGACTGCCGTAGCGAGCGGGAACTTCAGTATCTCCGTCTCGCCCACTTCGGGATACCTGTATCAGGGCACCAGCGGCTATGCCGTCGTCACCACCAAAGTCTCCGGCGGCTTTGACTCGGCCATTGCCTTGTCTGCAACTGGCGTGCCGTCGGGCGTCACCTATAGCTTTACCCCAGCCTCCATCGCCGCGCCGGGATCCGGCTCGTCGGATTTCAACCTGACCGTGGCGAGAAACGCCCCGACCGGCACCTACCCGATCACCATAACGGGCACGGGTGGAGGCGTTACGCATACCACGATCCTCACTTTCGAGATCGTGCGCTGACACTCGTAACCGCCTGCGCTCGCTGCGCGGGGCGCTGAACGATGCAAGGGCCCGGACGCTTCAGTGTCCGGGCCTTTCTTTTGCCGAGCATGTTCGCCAGCTTGGCAATGAGAGTCCTATGAAACGTGTTTTCCTGGAACGGGGATCCATCGCGCTCTCCATTTTGCAGCGCTTCGCAAAGGATGGGTTTCGGGACGGACGCCGTCCGGTCCCGTAAAGACAGGCCTTGCATCGGTCCTGTTTTGTCGTCCCACAACGGCCGATGCCATACGGCTATGCCCGCACCGGATTCCTCGAATGTGGCGATCTGGCGACTGCTATGATGGCGGCTGGACCCTTTGGATCGCTCCATGATCGGCGAAATCCTCGACGCCAAGTACCGGATCGACAAGCAGCTCGGCGCGGGCGGTATGGGTAACGTTTACTTGGCAACGCATCTCGGAACGACGCGCGTCGTCGCGGTCAAGGTGATCGCTCCCAGGTGGGCGGCGGAACCGCAGTTTCTCGCCCGTTTCCAGCGCGAAGCACAGGCATGCGGCCGCCTGCGCCATCCGAACATCGTGAATGTCACGGATTTCGGAATCGCGAAAGCCGCCGGCGGCGACATGCCCTACCTGGTGATGGAATTTCTCGATGGGCAGACGCTTTCGGATTTCCAGAAAGCCAATCCGCGGGTCGCACTGCCGCTGATCGCGGACCTTCTGGACCAGATCGGACTGGCGCTGGCGGAGGCGCACCGGCATGGAATCGTCCATCGCGATCTGAAGCCCGACAACATCTGGCTGGAACCAAACGGCCGCGGCGGATACACGGTGAAAGTGCTCGACTTCGGAGTGGCCAAGGTGAATTTGCTCGGCGAGTGGGCTCCGCGCTTGCAAGAGACACCGGAGGCGATCATCCCGGGAACGGTCGTTCCCCGGGCCATGATACCCGGCGACGAACTGGAAACGGTCACGATCCAAATGACGCCTGAGCCCGGGTCGTCGAAAGGCCGCACGCGAGCCGAGGAGACGGAGACCGCCGTTATCGCGCCAACGCCGTCCACCTCATCCTCCGAGTCGTTCGACAGCGGCGCAAGCGCGCATACCATGCCGGGCAGCTTGATCGGAACCCCCGCGTATATGTCGCCGGAGCAGGCGTTGGGAAAGGAAATCGATTTTCGTTCCGACATTTATAGCCTAGCCGTAGTGGCCTACTCCCTCGTTTGCGGCGAACTGCCCTTTACCGGAAAGACTAGCGAGTTATTCGAATTTCACCGGACTGGCAGTCCTCCGCCGCCGGCGAGCGTCCGCAAGATTCCGCGCGATGTATCGGACGCGATTCTCGCCGGACTCGCGCGCAATCCCGAGGATCGCCCGGCCTCCGCAATCGCTTTTACTCGGCGGTTCCATAACGCAGTGGACGCCGAATTTCTCGCGTTGCGGAGATCGAAAGCGTTCCTGCTGCAACATCTCACGGCATATGCTCTGTTGCTGTTGCCCATCTACACAGCCATCTTGTCGATAGCGGCCCTGCTGGTTTCATTCAGCAGGAAACTGCTGCCGGTCGCCGCCGGTCGAATCGTGCTGGTCCCGCTGGCGGCGGCGATTCTTTTCATTTTTTCGGACAACGCAATGCGCGCCGCCGCGGCGCTAATGGCGATGGACGAGCAAGCCCGCGTGAGGAGGTTCCTCTCGTTCCGAGTCTTCTGGAAGCTGATTCGGACGATACCGGTTTTGGTGGTAACGCAGGCCCGATCTCTGTTCTTCTTCGGGCCCGGTTGGGTCGTCGGCGACTGCCTGTGGCCAGTAGTTTGCGCGGTTGAAAAGCTATCGGGAAAGGCGGCCATTCAGCGCTCGCGCGATCTGATGACCGGCTTGCGGTCCGCCGGACGGGCCCTCGCGATTCGCCATTTAGCGCTGGCGGCATTCGCGATTGCAGAGGTGGTCAAATCGATCGGCTTCCTCTGGCAGAGTGGGAAGCTCGAGCAGGCGAATATGGTTGTCACCGGAACCTGGTTTCCTGTATTTGCGCTTTATGCAGGGGCTCCGCTGTTTCTGTACGACCGGACGGCTGCCCATGCAGGTGGTCCATTGCTGCAGTTAGACCGCACGCCGGAGGTGCGAACCACCGCGCGCGCGTTCTCCGTCAGCTCGATGATCTGGTTGGCGGCTGGGGCGATCTACTTGATGTATCAGCCGATCAGGCTGTGGCTGTTCGGTGCGCGCTGAGGTCGTTGGCGGGGGTTTGGAAGCGCAAGAGTAGCTCGGATGTTTCGCAAGAAGTTCGCGCATGATATTGCGGAGCGTAAACGCGAACCCTATTGACAGATTCGCCGCGATCTTCTCGAAGACGTGTTCAGGGCCACGGCGGCGCGAAGAGGAGTCATCCAACGAGGCGCCATGGGGAATGTCATCTTTACGACATTCTTGTAGGTCTCGCCGGTGCGGATCAACCCGTCGTGGGACCACACAGGGTGTGCCCCTCCACTTCCACTCCTCGACCACTTTAGGGTCGGCTTGCCTGGATCAAAGCGCGGAGGCGGGAAAGCATCTCTCCGCGCCAGTCGCCTGGCTCCTGGATTCTCGCGTCTATCAGTCGAGATGCAGATTCGACTCTCTTTACTTGCGCTTGCTGTGGCTTTCAATCGCATATTTCGCTAAGTTCTTGACGCTGACTGGCGCGTTGGGCAGCATATCCAGATCCTTTGCGCGTAATTGATTAGCGGGAGTCGGCCATGGAATCCTGCAACCGGATTTAAAAGCTGTGGACTTCCAAAACAGAATCGGACCATAATGTTTTTATGGCGGATCTGGACTCCCTCAGTCGAGACGATCT
>Ga0302325_10021033_pt1 | contig 13671 bp, 12 predicted proteins | sample Palsa_T0_2_FD_201948 | JGI IMG/M metagenome (GOLD analysis project Ga0302325, IMG submission 201948) | Peat permafrost microbial communities from Stordalen Mire near Abisko, Sweden - Palsa_T0_2 | ecosystem: Environmental > Terrestrial > Soil > Palsa > Peat permafrost | place: Sweden: Abisko... | reverse complement strand
GTCTTCAGCAGCTGGGGGGTGGAGAAGCCCTGGCAGGTCCATCCGGAGATGGCGACCGGGGCGCCGCCGCCGTTGCCGGGCACGTGTCCTTCGACGATCGCCTGCGCGTAGTCCTTCTCGACGCTCATGGCCTCGGAGCAGGCCACGGTGCCGCGGTAGATCTCGACCTCGACCGGCACGTTGGCCGCGGTGCGCCCGGTGCCGCAGTCCTCGACCTTGGCTGCCGCTGCAGTCGAGCCCCCGCATCCGGCCAGTGCCAGCGCGCTCGGCAGCACCACGGTCGCGATGCACAGCGAGCGGGCCAGGCGCATGCTGCCGCTCCGGTTCTGCCGGACGTGCATGGGCTTCGTCTCCCTTCCCGGCCCATCATGCCGTCTGTCCAGCTAGCGCCCGACCTGGATCGCAGATCTCGGTGTCGCCGGTTACCGACCGGATTCCGCACTTGCATAATCAATCAGGTGTCTGCATAATGATCCAATACGGGCACGGCCGCCGGCCAGACGGCGGTGACGAACACCGGGTCCTGGCGGCCCTGGCGGAGGGTCAACATGGGCGCGCGGGTGGCGGTGGCCGGCGCAAGCGGGTACGCCGGCGGCGAGCTGCTCCGGCTGCTCGCCGGGCATCCGGATCTGGAGATCGCGGCCGTGACGGCCGGCGCCAGCGCGGGGCGGACAGTCGCCGAGCTGCACCCGCACCTCGCCGGGCTGCCGGCCATCGGCGACCTCACCCTGCAGCCGCACGGCCCGGCCGCGCTCAGTGACTGCGACCTGGTCTTCCTCGCGCTGCCGGCCGGCGAGTCGGCGGCGGCTGCCCGCGCGCTGCCTGCTGACATCGCGATCGTCGACCTGGGCCCGGACTTCCGGCTGGCCGAGACGGCCGCCTGGGAACGGCACTATGCCACCCCGCACGCCGGGCGCTGGGTCACCGGCCTGCCGGAACTGCCCGGAGCCCGCGCGGCCATCAGGTCCGCGAGCCGGGTCGCGGCACCCGGCTGCTACGCGACGGCGGCGATGCTCGCGCTCGTGCCGCTGGCGGCAGCGGGGCTGGCCGATCCCGGTGACGTCGTGGTCGTTGCCGCGTCCGGTACCTCCGGCGCCGGCCGGTCGCTGCGCACCAGCCTGCTCGCCAGCGAGGTGATGGGCTCGGTCTCGGCGTACGCGGCGGCGGGCGCGCACCGGCACACCCCGGAGATCGAGCAGGCACTCGCCGAGGCCGCCGCGAGCGGCCGGGATGCCGACATCGACTCCGGCGGGGTCCCGGCGGTGCGGGTCAGCTTCACCCCGGTGCTCGCGCCGATGCCCCGCGGCATCCTGGCCACCTGCACCGCGCGGCTCACCCGGCCCTCGATCAGCGCGGGCGAGCTGCGCGAGGCCATCGCCGCCGCCTACGAGGGCGAGCCGTTCGTCACCCTGCTCCCTGTCTCCGCCTGGCCCGCGACCGCCTCGGTAGCGGGTTCCAACGGCGCGCACCTGCAGGCTGCCGCGGACGAGCGGGCCGGCCGCGCGGTGGTCGTCGCCGCGATCGACAACCTCGGCAAGGGCGCGGCCGGGCAGGCGATCCAGAACGCGAACCTCATGCTCGGCCTTCCCGAGACCACCGGCCTGACGGCAATCGGAGTTGCCCCGTGAGTGTCACCAGCCCGCTTGGCTTCCGCGCGGCCGGGGTCGCGGCCGGGATCAAGGAATCCGGCCTGCCTGACGTGGCAGTGGTAATCAACGACGGGCCGTCCGCGGCCGCCGCGGGCGTCTTCACCTCCAACCGGGTGAAGGCGGCCCCGGTGCTGTGGAGCCAGCAGGTGCTGGCCGGCGGCGCCGTCCGCGCAGTCGCGCTGAACTCCGGGGGCGCGAACGCCTGCACGGGCCCGGCCGGCTTCCAGGACACGCACCGCACGGCTGAGCACCTGGCCGGGCTGCTGCAGGCCGGGGCCGGCGAGATCGCGGTCTGCTCCACCGGGCTCATCGGCGAGCGGCTGCCGCTTGACCGGCTGCTGTCGGGCGTGACGGCGGCGGCCGGCCGGGCCAGCGCCGATGGCGGCCCGGCCGCCGCCGACGCCATCAGGACCACCGACACCGTGCCGAAGACCGCCGCCGTGACCGGCACCGGCTACCAGATCGGCGGAATGGCCAAGGGCGCGGCCATGCTCGCCCCGGCGCTCGCCACCATGCTGGTCGTGCTGACCACCGACGCGGACCTGCCGCCGGCCGGGCTCGACGCGGCCCTCCGGGAGGCCGTCAGGACCACGTTCGACCGGCTCGACACCGACGGCTGCATGTCCACCAACGACACGGTGCTGCTGCTGGCCAGCGGCGCGAGCGGCACCGTGCCGGACGCGGCGGAGTTCACCGGGCTGCTGAGCGCGGTGTGCGCGGACCTGGCCGCCCAGATGCAGGCCGACGCCGAGGGCGCGAGCAAGGTCATCACGATCGAGGTCACCGGAGCGGCCAGCGAGCCGGACGCGGTCGAGGTCGGCCGCGCCATCGCGCGGTGCAACCTGCTCAAGTGCGCCATCGGCGGCGAGGACCCCAACTGGGGCCGGGTGCTGGCGGCTGCCGGCACCACCAGCGCCGCGTTCGAGCCGGACGAGCTCAGCGTCGCGATCAACGGCGTCTGGGTGTGCAAGGACGGCGCTCCCGGCGAGGACCGCGCGGCGGTCGACCTGCGCCCGCGCGAGGTCACGATCACCGTGGCGCTCGCGGCGGGCTCGCAGTCCGCGGCGATCAGGACGACCGATCTCACCGCGGAGTACGTCCACGAGAACTCGGCGTACTCAACATGACAAGCATTCAGGCCGGGAACGAGGCCGCTCTCAAGGCAGCCACCCTCATAGAAGCGCTGCCGTGGCTTGAGCGCTTCCACGGCGAGACAGTGGTGCTCAAGTACGGCGGCAACGCGATGACCGACGAGGGGCTCCGCCACTCGTTCGCGGAGGATGTCGTCTTCCTGCACTACGCCGGGCTGCGGCCGGTCGTGGTGCACGGCGGCGGCCCGCAGATCAGCGCCCACCTGGACCGGCTCGGCATGGAGTCGACGTTCCGGGCCGGCCTGCGCGTCACGACCCCGGAGACCATGGACGTCGTCCGCATGGTGCTGACCGGGCAGGTCAACCGCGAGATTGTCGGCCTGCTCAACGCGCACGGGCCGTTCGCGGTCGGCCTGTCCGGCGAGGACGCGCATCTGCTGACCGCCCGGCGGCTGCAGGCAGACGTGGACGGCGAGCTCATCGACATCGGCGAGGTCGGCGAGGTCGAGTCGGTCAATCCCGGCGCGGTCAGCGCGCTACTGGCGGACGGCCGGATCCCGGTCATCTCGAGCGTCGCGCGCAGCTCAGGCGGCGGCGTTCTGAACGTGAATGCCGACACCGCGGCCGCGGCCATCGCCGTCGAGCTGGGCGCGGCCAAGCTGGTGCTGCTGACCGACGTGGCGGGGCTGTACCCGAACTGGTCGGGCAAGGACGCGGCCAGCGCCGCGGCGGCGCGGCCGTTCAGCCAGCTGACCGAGGACGAGCTGGCGGGGCTGATGCCCGGCCTGTCCGACGGCATGATCCCGAAGATGGCCGCCTGCCTGGCGGCCGTCCGCGGCGGCGTCCCGCAGGCGCACGTGCTGGACGGCAGGCTGCCGCACGCCGTGCTGCTGGAGATCTTCACCGACTCCGGCATCGGCACCATGGTTGTTCCGAACACCACCTCGACTACGGGAGCGCGCGATGTCAGCGACTGAGCTACTGCAGGACCGGTACGGCGCCGTGATGATGCTGACGTACGGCATGCCGCCGGTCGCTCTGGCCCGCGGCGCCGGCTGCACGGTCTGGGACGTGGACGGGAACAGCTACCTGGACCTGATCGCCGGCATCGCGGTCAGCGCGCTCGGGCATGCCCATCCCGCCTTCGTGGAGGCCGTCAGCAGGCAGGCCGGAACGCTGGCGCACACCTCGAACCTGTTCCTGCACGAGCGGCAGGTGGAGCTGGCCGAGCGGCTGATCGGGCTGCTGGAGACCGACGGCCGGGTGTTCCTGACCAACTCGGGCGCCGAGGCCAACGAGGCCGCGCTCAAGCTGGTGCGCAAGGCCCAGGGCCCGGATCGCCCGGTGATCGTGGCGGCCGAGAACAGCTTCCACGGCCGGACCATGGGCGCGCTGAGCCTGACCGGCAAGAGCTCCATCCGCGAGCCGTTCCAGCCGTTCGGCGTCGACGTCACGTTCGTGCCCTACGGGGACGCGGCCGCGCTGGCGCAGGCCGTCGGCCCGGACTGCGCCGCCGTCTTCCTCGAGCCCGCACTCGGCGAGGGCGGTGTCGTCCCGGCGCCCGAGGGCTACCTGAAGGCGGCGCGGGACGCCTGCGACGCGGCCGGGGCGCTGCTGGTTCTCGACGAGATCCAGAGCGGCATCGGCCGGACCGGCGAGTGGTTCGCGCATCAGCGCGAGGGCATCGTGCCGGACGTGCTCACGCTGGCCAAGGGCCTCGGCGGCGGGATGCCGATCGGCGCCTGCATCGGCATCGGCCGGTGCGGCTCGGTCCTGGCCAAGGGCGATCACGGCAGCACCTTCGGCGGCAACCCGGTCGCCTGCGCGGCGGCCCTCGCCGTCCTCGACACGATCGAGCGCGACGGGCTGCTCGCCAGCGTCACCTCCGTCGGCACGCATCTGGCCGCCGGAATCGAGGGCATCAAGCATCCGCTGGTATCGGCGGTCCGCGGCACCGGGCTGTGGCTCGCGATCGCGCTCACCGGGGTGGCCGCGACCGCGGTCGCGGCGACGGCCCAGCGGCACGGCTTCCTGGTCAACGCCGTGCAGCCCGATGCCGTCCGGCTGGCACCGCCGCTCATCCTGTCCGCCGCGGAGGCCGACTCGTTCATCGCGGCGCTGCCCGCGATTCTCGACGCCGCCAGTGTCGTGCTGGCCGGGCAGGACGCGCCATGAGCGGCCCCGGGCCTGCGGCCGGCGTCGCCCTCCAGGGCCGGGCGGATGGCGCGGTGCCCGTTCCCGATGCCGCGCCGGGGCGACCGTCGGCTCCTGCCGCTGCGGGCGGGCTCCGGCACTTCACTCGCGACGACGACCTGTCACCGGCCGAGCAGGCCGAGGTGCTCGCGCTCGCCGCGCGGCTCAAGGCCGACCGGTTCGCCCGCAGGCCGCTGGCCGGCCCGCTCGCGGTGGCCGTAATGTTCGACAAGCCGTCGCTGCGCACCCGGACGTCATTCGCGGCGGGCGTGGCCGAGCTGGGCGGCTATCCGCTGGTGATCGACGCGGTGACCACGCACGCCGGACGCGGTGAGCCGGTCAGTGACATGGCGCGGGTGCTGGCCAGCCAGGTCGCCGCGATCGTCTGGCGCACATTCGGCCAGGACCGCATCGAGGAGATGACGGCCGTCAGCACGGTGCCGGTCATCAACGCGCTGACTGACAGCTTCCATCCCTGCCAGGTGCTGGCTGACCTGCAGACGATTCAGGAGGCTTACGGCCGGCTGAGCGGGCTGACGCTGACCTTCCTCGGCGACGGCTCGTCGAACATGGCGCACTCGTACCTGCTCGGCGGCGCGACCGCCGGGCTGCACGTGCGGATCTGCTCGCCGGCGGCGTACCGGCCGGATGACGGCGTGCTGGCCGCAGCGGAGCAGATCGCCGGGAGCACGGGCGGATCGGTCATCGTCAGCGCAGACCCGCAGGCCGCCTGCGCGGGCGCGGACGTGCTCGCCACCGACGTCTGGACCTCGATGGGCCAGGAGGGGCAGGAAGGCGCGCGGACCGGCGCGATGACCGGGTACAGCCTGGACGCGGCCAGGCTGGCGCTGGCCAGCCCGTCCTGCCGGGTGCTGCACTGCCTGCCGGCGCATCGCGGCGAGGAGATCGCCGCCGACGTGATCGACGGCCCGGCCAGCCTGGTGTTCGTGCAGGCCGAGAACCGCCTGCACGCGCAGAAGGCGCTGCTGTGCTTCCTGCTGGAGCAGTCGCGGTGACCGCCACCAGCAGCCCGCTCACCAAGGCGGCCCGGCACGCGCAGATCGCCTCCATCCTCAGCCAGCAGGCGGTGCCGGTCAGGTCCCAGGAAGAGCTGGCCGAGCTGCTGAACCAGCGCGGCGTCCGGGTCGCCCAGGCGACGCTGTCACGCGACCTGGACGAGCTCGGCGCCGTCCGCCTCCGCGGCGCCGACGGCGCGCTGATCTACAAGCTGCCCGGTGAGCCGGGTCCCGGCGGGCTGTCCGGAAGCTTCGGCGCGGTGCTGGCCGGCGGACCGTTCGCGCCGTCGGCCGCTGACCCGGCCGCGCGGCTCACCAGGGTCGCGGCCGAGCTGCTGGTCAGCGCGGAGGCGAGCGCCAACCTGGTGGTGCTGCGAACCCCGGCCGGGGCGGCGCAGCTGCTCGCCTCGGCCATCGACCACGCAGGCTGGCCGGCCGTGCTCGGCACCGTCGGCGGCGACGACACCGTGCTGGTGATCGCGCGCGACCCGAACGGCGGCGCTGACCTCGCCCAGGCGCTGCTGCGCCTCGCCGAGCGGACCAGCGCGGCCGGGCGCAGATGACCCGCCTTACCTGACCTGGCTTACCTGACCTGACTGAGGACTGGCATGACAACGCAATCACTACACAAGGAGGTGCCCCGGTGACAGAGAAAGTCGTACTCGCGTACTCCGGCGGGCTGGACACGTCGGTAGCGATCGGCTGGATCGCCGAGCAGACCGGGGCGGAGGTCATCGCGCTGGCGGTGGACGTCGGCCAGGGCGGCGAGGACCTGGACACCATCCGGCAGCGCGCGCTGGACTGCGGCGCCGCCGCGTCGGAGGTGGTCGACGCCCGTGACGAGTTCGCGGCCGAGTACTGCATGCCCGCGCTGCAGGCCAACGCGCTCTACATGGACCGCTACCCGCTGGTATCCGCGCTGTCCCGGCCGGTCATCGTGAAGCACCTCGCCCGGGTCGCGCTGGAGACGGGCGCCGGCCTGGTCGCGCACGGCTGCACCGGCAAGGGCAACGACCAGGTCAGGTTCGAGGCCGGGCTCGCCGCGCTCGCGCCGGACGTGCGCTGCACGGCGCCGGTCCGCGACTCCGGCATGACCAGGGACAAGGCGATCGCGTTCGCCGCCGAGCGGGGCCTGCCGATCAACGTGACCGCGCGCTCGCCGTACTCCATCGACCAGAACGTCTGGGGGCGCAGCTGCGAGACCGGCCACCTGGAGGACATCTGGAACGCGCCGCAGCCGGACGTGTACGGGTACACGCTCGACCCGGCCGCGGGCCTGCCCGCCGACGAGGTCGTCATCAGCTTCGAGGCCGGGCTGCCGGTCGCGCTGAACGGGACCCCGCTCAGCCCGCTGGAGATCATCAGCAGGCTGAACTCCATTGCCGGCCCGCACGGCATCGGCCGGATCGACATGGTGGAGGACCGGCTTGTCGGCATCAAGAGCCGGGAGATCTACGAGGCGCCGGGCGCGATGGTGCTGATCGCCGCGCACTCGGAACTGGAGAGCGTGTGCGTGGAGCGCGACCTCGCCAGGTTCAAGCGCCAGGCGGAGCAGCGGTGGACTGAGCTCGTCTACGACGGCCTGTGGTTCTCCCCGCTGAAGCAGGCGCTCGACGCGTTCATGACCGAGGCGGCCAGGCACGTCACCGGCGAGGTCCGGCTGACGCTGCAGGGCGGCCGCGCGGTCGTGACCGGACGGCGCAGCCCGGCCGCGCTGTACGACTACTCGCTGGCCACCTACGACACTGGCGACGTGTTCGACCAGCAGCTGGCTAAGGGCTTCATCGAGCTGTTCGGCCTGCCGGCCAAGATCGCCGCGGACCGTGACCGCAAGATCGCCGGCTAGCCTGCGGCTCCGCTGCCGGCTGGCGCGCCGGCCGGGCTGCCTGTCACTCCCCGGCGGCGGTGCCGGGGGGCCCGGGCCGCGACAGCCGCTCGCGTACCCGGCCGGCCAGCAGCTCGAAGGCAGCGACCTGCTCGGGTACGGCCCTGGTCAGCAGTACCGGCCTGCCCTGGTCGGCATCGCTGGCGGCCTGCGGGCTGAACGGCACGCTCACGATCCGCTCGATCTCGCCGAAGACGCTCTCGCCGGGCGGCGCGGCCGGGAACATCGGCGTGATCTCGCCGCAGCGGGCGCAGATCAGGCCGCTGAAGTTCTCCACCCCGCCGAGGATCTCCGCGCCGCCGGAGGTCATCGCGGCGCGCCGGCGCACGTCGGCGAGCAGGCGGCGGACATCCTGGTGGGCGATCACCTGCGGGGTCACCACAACGAGCACGTACACGCTCCGGCCGCGCAGCGCGAAGACGAGCTGCTGGATGTCGGCTGTGCCCGGCGGCAGGTCGACGATCAGGCAGTCCGGGCGGTCCCACTCGGTGCCGGCAATGAGCCGCTGCACCAGCAGCTGGGCGAGGCCGGCGTCGATGCCGAGCCCCTGGCCCTCGCCCATCAGGAACGCGGCCGACGCGACCTGGATGCCGTGCCGCCCGACTGCCTGGAGCCGGGCTCCGGCGGTGCCGCTGGCGCCGAAGACCGTGAGCTGAGCGCTGTCCTGGCGGCGGCGCAGCCCCAGCATCCGGGGCACGTCCGGGCCGTACAGGTCGGCGTCGACCAGCCCGGTCCGCACGCCCGCTGCCGCGAGCGCCAGCGCCAGGTTGACCGCCACCGTGGTCTTGCCCACGCCGCCCTTGCCGCTGGCAATGGCCACGACGGGCACCTCTGCGGGACTCGCTGGCACGTCAGTTCCCCCGGCCTGAACTTGAGGACGGCACCGATCTTGAGGACGGCACCGATCTTGAGGACGGCACAGAGACGGCCGGCCTTGTGGCAGTCTCAGGTGGAATGCCTCTATCACTCAAGCAGACTCTGTTCCCACCCGAACGCCAACGCGGGAGACCGACCGTGACACCCGAGCCAGTACACCCCGAGCCAGCCGGAGACTCGCCGGCCGGCCAGCCCGACGCCGGCCCTGAGTCCGGCGGCACCGGGCCGGTCAGGCTCTGGGGCGGCCGGTTCGAGTCCGGCCCGGCCGAAGCGCTGGCCAGGCTGTCGGTCAGCGTGCAGTTCGACTGGCGGCTCGCCCCCTATGACCTGCTGGCCTCCGCGGCGCACGCGCGAGTGCTGCACCGGGCGGGCCTGCTGACCGAGACCGAGCTGAAGCGAATGGTCGCCGCCCTTGACGACCTCGGCCGGGCCTGCCGCACCGGGACGTTCCGGCCGTCGGCGGAGGACGAGGACGTGCACACCGCGCTGGAACGCGGCCTGCTCGAGCGGGCAGGCCAGCTCGGCGGCAAGCTGCGCGCGGGTCGCAGCCGCAACGACCAGATTGCCACCGACCTGCGGCTGTACCTGCGCGATCACGTGCGGATCATCACCGCTCGGCTGACGGAGCTCGAGCTGGCGCTGATCGGCCAGGCCGAACGGCACCAGGACACGGCCGTGCCCGGGATGACGCACCTGCAGCACGCCCAGCCGGTCCTGCTGGCGCACCAGCTGCTCGCGCACGTCCAGGCGTTCGCCAGGGACGCCAGCCGGCTGCGCGACTGGGACGCCAGGACGGCGGTGAGCCCGCTCGGAGCCGGGGCGCTGGCGGGCTCCTCGCTCGCGCTCGACCCGGACACGGTGGCAGCCGAGCTCGGGTTCGCCCGCGCGTCCGACAACTCGATGGACGCGGTGAGTGACCGGGACTTCGCTGCGGAGTTCTGCTTTATCGCCGCGCTGCTCGGCGTCCACATGTCCCGGCTCGGCGAGGAGATCGTGCTCTGGTCGTCGCACGAGTTCGGCTGGGTCGAGATCGATGACGCGTTCGCTACGGGCTCGTCGATCATGCCGCAGAAGAAGAACCCCGACGTGGCCGAGCTGGCCCGCGGCAAGGCGGGCAGGCTGATCGGCAACCTCACCGGCCTGCTCGCCACGCTCAAGGGACTGCCGCTCAGCTACAACCGGGATCTGCAGGAGGACAAGGAGCCAGTGTTCGACGCCGTCGACACGCTGCTGACCGTGCTGCCGGCCATGGCCGGGCTGATCGGCACCGTCCGGTTCCACACCGAGCGGCTGCAACAGACCGCCGCGGCCGGCCACGCGCTCGCGACCGACCTGGCCGAGCTGCTGGTGCGGCGCGGTACCCCGTTCCGCGAGGCCCATGAGGTCGTCGGGCACCTGGTGGTCTGGTGCCAGGTGCACGACTGCGAGCTCGCCGATGTCAGCGACGAGGACCTGGAGAAGGTGTCGCCGCTGCTCACGCCCGACGTCCGCGACGTCCTCACGGTGCCCGGCGCAATCGCCGCGCGGGCCAGCCGCGGCGGGACCGCGCCGGCGCGGGTCGCCGAGCAGCTGACCCGCCTGCACGAGGACGTGCACGACCAGGCGGCCTGGGCCGCAGGCAGCTAGCCAGCGGTCGCCCCGCAGCGCGCCGCAGTCAGTCGCCGAACACGTCCTCGATGGTGTTCGCGGTTGCTGCCCGGTCGCCCCAGGTCTCGAGCTGGCTGGTGTCGGTGCAGGCCAGCACGCGCTCGCGGATCGCGGCGGGAGGCTGGAGGCCGCGGGCCGCCAGGATGCGGAGAATCATCTGGGCCTCGCCCTTGGCCTGTCCCTTGGCCTCGCCCTTGGCCTCGCCTTCGGCAAGGCCCTTGGCCTCGCCTTCGGCAAGGCCCTTGGCCTCGCCTTCGGCGAGGAGCCGGTCGACGAACGGGTGGTGAAACTCGGTGGTGGTCATCAGTTCCTCCAGCGCGTCCTGTGCCTGCGGCGATGCGGCAGTGAGGATGAAGACAGTGTAGATCTTGCGCCGGTCCTCATCGAGCCCGGCGAGACTGGCCAGGACCTGCCGCCGGACGCTGTCCTGGTTCAGGTCCAGCGCGCCGGTCAGCACGGCCAGCACCGTCAGCTCGGGACCGGTCTGGCCTTTGCCGGGCCCGGCGGGGTCAGGCATGGTCGCGGAGTCGATGACCAGTGGCTTCAGCTGGAAACCGGGGTGGCCGACGGCGATCGGCGAGCGGCAGCGGCGCGCAGTAGCGGCGTCGGCGCAGATGACGAGCAGGACGGCCGGGCACCGGTGCGCCAGCCGCGCCAGGATGATGTAAGCCGGCCAGGTATAGAGCTTGTCGAGGTCGTAGCGGAGCTGGACCTCGACAACCACGGCCAGCTGTCCCGTCCGGCCGGTCAGGAGGATGACTGCGTCGGCTCGCAGTTCTGCGGGCACGCTTGCGGTCTCATCCGCCGATGTAATCGTTGCGGTCGCGCCCGCCGGGACCGCGACGCCCAGGCCGTCCAGCAAGGCCATTGCCAGGGGCGGGTTGCGCCGTAGTAATTCCAGCGGAGCCTCGTGTGAAATGCCCGGCATGGTCTCCCCTCCTACGCCGCACGAGCCCGCGTGGTGCGGCCGCGAGCTCACGTCATGAGCAGATGGTCGCGGCCGCTACTGACATTTCTGGTTCCCCTGCTGCATGTGTGGGTCGTTCATGATCGTCTTCCGGGCGGGGGAGGCCGCTAGCCGCCGATGGATGGCTGGGCCAGCGCGATGAGGGCGGCGGGGTCGTGGAAGCCGAAGGCGATCCGGGTGATGAGGCGGCGGCCGCACGGCCGGCAAGATCACTTATGGTGTCTGGCATGGAGCGGCTGCCGCGCGAGTTCTTCAGCCGGCCCTCCACCGAGGTGGCGCCGGACCTGCTGGGCTGCGTGCTGTGGCACGACAGCCCGGACGGCCTGGTGGCCGCGCGGCTGGTCGAGGTCGAGGCCTACCAGGGCCCTGACGACCCGGCCTCGCACGCCTACCGCGGCCTGACCGCGCGTAACGCGGTGATGTTCGGGCCGCCCGGCTTCCTCTACGTCTACTTCACCTACGGCATGCATTTCTGCGCGAACCTGGTCTGCCAGCCGCCCGGCCGGCCCGAGGCGGTCCTGGTGCGTGCGGCCGAGATCGTCGATGGCGCTGAGCTAGCTGCACGCCGAAGGGCAGGGGAGCGCGGCCGTGCGGCGGCGCGGGACCCGTCCGCGACGCCCCGGCGGCAGCGCGCAGTCGACCTGGCCCGCGGCCCGGCCCGGCTGTGCCAGGCGCTCGGCATCGACCGGTCACAGGACGGCGCTGACGCGTGCGCCGCGGGCTCCCCGGTCGGCATCGGCCCCCGCCAGGCCGCCGAGGCCGCTGCCGGGCCTGTCGTGATCAGCACCGGCCCGCGGGTTGGCATCAGCCGGGCAACTGACCGGCCGTGGCGGTACTGGCTGACCGGAGACGGCCACGTTTCCCTCTATAGGCCCGTTAACCCGAGAGCCAGAAGGCCGAAACCGGTTACCGATCGCGCCGGTGAAGATGGGACGATGCACCGGTGAGCGACATCATCGACGACCTGAGCTGGCGCGGCCTCATCGCCGTGTCCACTGACCTGGACGATCTGCGGAAGGCGCTGGACGCCGGGATTGTTACCTTTTACTGCGGCTTCGATCCGACGGCGCCGGGACTGCACATCGGCAACCTCGTGCAGCTGCTCACCATGGCCCGCCTGCAGCAGGCCGGCCACCGGCCGATCGCGATCGTCGGCGGCGCGACCGGCCTGATCGGCGACCCTGGCGGCAAGTCGGTCGAGCGGGTGCTGAATCCGCGCGACCTCGTCGCCGAGTGGGTCGAGCGCATCAGGGCCGAGGTCAGCCGGTTCCTGGACTTCACGCCCGGTGACAACGCCGCCACCGTGGTCAGCAACCTGGACTGGACCGGTCAGCTGTCCGCTATCGACTTCCTCCGGGACATCGGCAAGCACTTCCCGGTGAACCAGATGCTGTCCCGCGAGGTAGTCCGCGCCCGGCTGGAGGCGGGCGGGATCAGCTACACCGAGTTCAGCTACCAGATCCTGCAGGCTAACGACTACCTGCAGCTGCACGACCGGCATGGCTGCACGCTCCAGCTCGGCGGCAGCGACCAGTGGGGCAACCTGGTCGCCGGCGTGGACCTGATCCGACGGGTCACCGGTGACACGGTGCACGCCCTGGCCACGCCGCTGATCACCAAGCCGGACGGCACTAAGTACGGCAAGACCGAGGGCGACGCCGTCTGGCTCAGCCAGGACCTGATGAGCTCGTACGCGTTCTACCAGTTCTGGCTGAACCGCGCGGACGCTGAGGTGCCGGGGCTGCTGAGGGTGTTCTCGTTCCGCTCCCGCGCGGAGATCGAGGAGCTGGAGCGGGAGATCGCTGAGCGCCCGGCGGCGCGCCGCGCGCAGCGGCTGCTCGCCGAGGAACTGACGATCCTGGTGCACGGCGAGGCCGAGCTGGCGCGGGTACAGGCGGCGAGCCAGGCCCTGTTCGGCCAGGGTGACCTGCGCTCGCTGGACGCCGAGACCCTGAGCGCCGCCGTGACCGAGGTGCCGCATGCCGAGCTTCTCGTGTCTTTCGACGATGGCCTGCCCGCCGTTGCCGACCTGATGGCGGCGACCGGGATCGTGGCCAGCAAGTCGGCGGCCCGCCGCGCAATCGCGGAGGGCGGCGCGTACCTCAACAACGTGAAGGTGACCGCGGAGGACGCGGTGCCGTCCGAGGCTGACCTGCTGCACGGCGAGTTCCTGGTGCTGCGCCGCGGCAAGCGGACCGTCGGCGCCGTGCGCCTGCGCCGCGCCTGAGTCCCGCACGCGTCCCGGTACGCGTTCCTCGGCCGGGTCCCTCGACCTGTCTGTCCCCGCCAGGCCCCGGCGGGTCCTCGCGAACGGCCGGAGGGTGCTCCTCCGGGCCCCGGTCGTCTG
>Ga0302325_10021030_pt1 | contig 13673 bp, 15 predicted proteins | sample Palsa_T0_2_FD_201948 | JGI IMG/M metagenome (GOLD analysis project Ga0302325, IMG submission 201948) | Peat permafrost microbial communities from Stordalen Mire near Abisko, Sweden - Palsa_T0_2 | ecosystem: Environmental > Terrestrial > Soil > Palsa > Peat permafrost | place: Sweden: Abisko... | reverse complement strand
TTTTGCGGTTGTCCTTGCTACTCGGTTTTTGAGCGAGCGTGTCTCAGAGAAGATTAATGACAAGAACGAAAGAACAGTTTGGCGGTTGCCATATTGGATCCCGGTCCTCGGTCACGCATTCTCATTGTCAGTATTTCAGACTGTCAATTCAGAAAGCTAATGATAGAGCAGTCTCTACGATCCCCTGACATTGATGATCCAAGCAAGGTACTTTTCACACTCTGATGAGGTGACTGTTGGAAGTTGACCAGTGCCAGAGATCGAAATCTACATGGAATCTTTGCCTTGTACCTTGGCTCCACAACGCACAATGTGATCTCTGACCCTGCGTTGGTTAAAAAGTTCGTTGCCCCAGCTGATTGTACCAGAGGCTAATTGTTGCAGCGTCATGGCGCAGAGGGAATCGGTGCTTGAATTCTCACCTATTGCTTGGAACGTAATGCAGAAAGTGAGACCGAGACCTTAGTTCCCAGTCCTACACAGAGACAATGTGCTGATTCCTTTAGTTCTTTGGCATACCTAAGAAGAGTAAGAGAAAGTATGATGCTTGTTCGAAGGTAATTGATCCAACAAATTTGGAGTAACTTTCGCCGATGAAGCTTAGGAGTTCGACGAAACGCTTGGCCTCCTGATGAAAGAAAAGTATCTAAGCCAGATGCTCAAGCCAACAATTCGCAACCTCGAAGAGAACATCCCTCAGATGATATCATTCACGGATTCGGAGATTGACCTTCAACCTTGGGAACGAGGGGCCAAAGCCTCTTTTATTTCTGAGGATGAGACTGAGATCAACTTAATGTCGCTCGTGAGGGACATAATGGGATTTGCCAGCGTACCGGCTATTTTTGGGCGCGCAATCATGGAGAAATATCCTGATCTGTTACACCATGTTTATGATCTCGATGGCGGGTTATATTTCTTCTTAATGGGCTTGCCCCCATGGACCCCATGGCCCGGTGTGATGAAGGCTCACCTCGGACGATACAAAATTTGGGAAGCTATGGATGATCTTCAGCGGGCTCTAGATGCACTCGCCGAAGGAAAACCAATCGATGCTTCTTGGGGAGAGTTGGACGATGTGTGTGATTTCATCATGCAAAGGCACGCCATATTCAAAAGTAAGTTTTGATCTTGAGAGTATCATATGAGCTTAGACTAATCATTGTTGTTACCCGCTCCAGAAAACGATTTTGAAATTAGTGAGAGGGGAGATATTTCTGTACGTTGCCCGCAGTCACTCTCCGTATTCCTACTGACCCTTTCAGATTCTGTGGGCCTCCATCGCCAACGCAAATCTCCTCGTCTATTGGCAACTCCTATATATTCTCTCCACATCCGGACTCGTAGACCGTATCCGCACAGAAATCGCTCCCTTCGTAGTGGTCTCCAAACCATTTTCCATTGGCAGCATTTCCGAAGCTCCCAAACTGAAGATCTCACATGACGGTCTTTCGAAGAATTGTCCACTGCTAAAATCAACCTTCCTTGAAGCGTTGAGGATGTCAGATCAGCCTTGGTCCATCCGAAAAGCTGCCGAAGATGTTGTCATTAAGGCCGACAAGAAATTCGCAGCTCAGCCTTCTTTTCTTATTCGTAAAGGCGAATTCATCACCGTTCCTCACAATCTACACATGCGAGATCCAAAGTATTTCAAAGATCCCGAGAAGTTCAATCCCGAGCGCTTCCTCGTGCGGAACGAAGATGGAACTCTCTCCACAAATGCAAGAACTATCAGGCCTTTTGGCGGTGGTCCATCTATGTGCACAGGTAGAGCATTGGCAGAAGCCGAATGTCTGGCTTTGGTTGCTGGTGTACTAGCGTTTTGGGACATCGAGCCAGGAGGCAAGAATGCTGATTGGGTAATCCCAAAGCAAGAGAAGACGAGTGCTATATCGAAGCCAGTACATGATACGAGGGTTAGGATCAAAAGGAGACAATTTAAGTGGGAGGCCTAGGTGTTGTGAAGTCTCCTGAGTCGGGCATAGCGTGACGATATTCAGAGATCTTGAAGCATGCATGAAAGAAATCGCAGATTTGATCCATATGGTTCCTCTTCGCGATACCTGAAACTATTTCAACCTATGTAAAGCGCCGGTTTGAAATTCACGCCGACCTTGAAGTGAAAGTAATTCTCGGGATGTTCATTGTACAGATTTTATCAGATCACCTTTGGCTTTGGCAGCTCCGGATATCGTGTCAGTGTTTTGTTTTGCTATGATAACAAAGATAGTTCAGATTGTGCAGAAGCTAATTCGAACATTATTTGTTAGAATTCAGGCTGCCCCGAAAACTCGAGTTGACTCGCATTCTGAACGTTGATAATGATAGAGCGCTGAAGCCAGTGAGATTGACCCTGAAAATCTAGCGACACCAAGCTGATAAAGAAAACCACATCGACGCCCAGTTTTCCTTCTCGCAACCACAGACCAAGCCAAGAAATGTGACAGCGACCTGCCCAATCTCACCATCTCTTCTGCATTCAAGATGGCCTCAGACCCAGACACCAGCATGGTAGACCAACCTGGCACAAAGCGAAAACACCAAAAGAACTTCAAAGGTCACGAGATCACAACCAAAACTATCAAAACACCACCATTCTCCTACGTTCGCGTCCAGCTCATTTCAGATTCTGAGACCCCGAAAGAACTGGATTCACTCACTGTCCGTTCTTATGTTACGGCGGCTCTGACACAGTTCCTCGGTATCACTGGATCGGCTATCTCGGTGGATATTCTGAAGGTTGAGGGCATGGAATGCTGGATTAGGGTTCCGAGGGAGGATCTCAGTCCCGTTCTTGCGGCTATCGGGGGGTGGGTAGGAGGTACTGAGGATGAAGGCAAGGTTGGATGGAGGGTTAAGGGGAGTGGAAACTGGCTCAGTGTTTTAGTTGGGGACAAGGGCAAAGAGGATATCTGGGACGAGTGAACATTTGGTCACATTGATCTCACGCAACGAATAGTCGGGATGATGATTAGAAGTCTCTCTCCGCGGGTGTATTTGGCGCTGGGCCATGCTGTGTATCTACTTTTACAAGTGGTTGCCTGTCTTGCTACCCAGATTTAGACCTAACGATTATCCCTAACGCCCGCTTTGTATACTCGCCCTTTTTCCCGCCGCGAAATGCATCATATTCATCCAAGAGCATCATATCATATCGCAGCGAAGATTTCATGCAAAATATGCCTCATGTCATTGACATTAAGCTGCTTTGTGCATATGCCTACGAAAGTCAGTTGGCGCTGAGCAATCAAGGAATATTGAAGAAAACCATACCATTGGTTTGATATTTGGATGTGGAACAGCGTCAAACTTGTGGAACTCGAGCTTGTAATCAGGACCGATGTTAATATAAGCACCCTTGTTTTCAGTACTGTCACAGTACTTGGGGGCGGAAAACACTGCGAGTTTATCAGTTAGGTTCGGGGCAGATATTGGAACTGAGAACGTACCGGTAATGCACTTTCCATCGTGTTCCTCCTCGTATCCTTCCATTCTCACTTCATGACTTCGGATGATAGCATCTAATCCGTTATTCTCACAGAATCTCTTTGTGACATCTGGTCCGAATTGCATTCCAACTCCTCTTTTGCTTGGCCCTCGACCAGGCTCGGTTTGTGGATCAGTCCACAGCATCTCCATCATCAATCCTGCCTGGCCTGGTTGGCGTTGATTGTGTCTGTTGAGTTTCCGAATATCGTCTAATGTTATCTTGTCATCAGAGAACAGGCCACCGTGGAGCACAAGATACTTCTTGCCTATTAAAGTGGCAAGGGGTAGTGCTGAAAAGCTCTCAGAGAATAGCTTAAAGGTACGATCTGCGCTCCAGACAGCACATTAGCAGCTTTCATCTCATGATAAGGGGAGGATGCGAAGGATAGATAGGACAGGGGGATCCAAGTCAATCGTATTGAAAATTATCCAACATACCATTGTATTTCGCTTTGCACTCGCCTTCAAATCCATACACCCGATTCATGTCGTCAGTCTCGTGATTGCCTCTATTAATGAAGAAGGAAGCTGGCCGTAACCATTTGTATGCGTATAGCAGAAGCGCAATCTCGGTTGACCAAGAACCTCGGTCTACAAAATCCCCATTGAAGAGGTAATAATGCTTTTCGGTGGGGAAACCATTTAGTCTAAAGAGTTCCATTAGATCAAAGAATTGACCTGTTTACTCTGTCAGTACCTGCACATCACTGAGCACCGACTGGGACTGACCGTGTGTATCTCCGCAGACGGTAAGCTGCGCATCATCTTCTATCTCCATCTCAACCATTGTGGCTTCGTCGTATACAATCTTCTGCACCGCTAGGATTATTTGATATACGTATTTTTTGTGCAGCTTCTTTCCATTCTTGAATCGTTCCAGCATATCAGTGATGAATTCGGGCGTCATTTCCTTTTCCAGTCGAGCTCCATCATAATCTGCATCCACCACCATCGAGTCCAGGTCTAAGCCTTCAGCTGCCGACGGCTCGTCTCCAACTTCGATCGCTCTAAAGAACTCAACTCTCTTGACAATTTTCTCGCATTCTGCAAGTTTGAGCTTCGCATCTTTATCATTCGGGGCCTTTCTAACAACGCTCTTAAAGTCTCGAAGGGCATCTCGCGATTTCAAAATAGCGGCATAGGCCACGGCTCGGCGGTAGTATGCCTAGGAAAGTTCAGTGTAGGTCCTGCCGAAGAAGAATTGAGGAAACACCGCAGGCTTTGGCATGCGCAGACAGGAATATACCTTCACAAAGTTCGGATCGAGCTCAATCGCCTTCGTCGCGTCCGCTATGGCATACCCATAAGCCTCGGATTTGATATTTGCCTTCGGAATCAGTCACGCGAGCATGCAAAGGTTTTTGATACAAAGACATACCTGCGCTCGGTTTGAATAATAAGTGGGCTCCTTGTCATTCAATTCGATTGCCTTCGTATAACAGTCAATAGCCGTTACCCAGTCATGGGCAGCAAAAGCCTTGTTTCCGTCATTTTTGAAGGCAACAGCTTGCTCCGCTGCGGAGGCCATAGTCACAATGCCAAAGAGCCTGTCGCACGAGACACCACGTCCGTATTAGAAAGACGCAACGGGGTAATCGTGATCGAAAGGCGGCGAGGGATAGAGGGGGGATTGAAGTGAATGCGGCGCGCACTGAGAAAGATGTTGGAAGTCGTCGATGGAACATTGGAAGCTTACAGTAGCTCTGCAATCCCTGTCATTTTAAGGTTTGTGGCGAATCACTGCTACGAGTACTCGTAAACCCGGAACGCAAGGCTTAAAACGGCGCTTTTCCAGATCCAGATCGTCACCCTCGAATCACCATCACCGTCCTAGAACATCGCAGTACACCACCACCAACTGCAGTGTGTCGCCATCACTGAAAGCATCTGCATACCAAAAGGTCGCTGTTATTTCCTCGCCATGGAGTCCTCCAACTCCTCCGCCCTCGTCCGCCGTTCGACAGATACTGAGCTGATGCCTCCACCGCCGAAACGAATCAAACGCCCCAAAAATGTCATTGATGAAGAGACCTATACCGACGCCATATCCGAGATTATTGCCCGCGACTTCTTCCCCGGTCTTCTCGAGACGGAAACACAACAGGAGTATTTAGACGCTCTCGAGTCTCAAGATAAGGCTTGGATCAATAATGCTGGCCGACGACTACAACACGTCATGACTCCTGGCAGACGACAAGGAAGGCGAGGAACCTCCATGCAGACTCCATTGCGAGCTATGGATACACCAAGAGGATTTGCGGGGGACACGCCAATGTCTGTTGTATCCGACATGACAACCTCTACGCAGGCCGCAGGCCCGGAAGTCGATACGAACATGAGTCTGGATAAATTTCAGTCATTATACACGAGCGAGGACAATGAAAGTTTTTACAAGCTGCTAGACAAGCAGAACCAAAAACGTGCCGATAAATATGCTTGGATGTGGTCTGCCAACAACAAGCTTCCCTCCAAGATGATGCTGAAGCAAAAGGAAATCGAAACGAAGTTACTACTGTCGCGGGAGTCTTTGCAGGACGATGGTGGAGAGAGGAATAGACTTGCGATCCGCGATGCATCAGAGAAACCTGCGAGACCAGACTCGTGGAAATCCAAACCGGACAATGGACTCATGTTCGCACCAGAAAGCGTGGAGGATTCTATCGAAACGGTAGCCCAGAAAGCCCAGAATGAGTCGAGAGCAGCTCCGAAAGGAGTCACATATGCCAATACGAGGATGCCAGTTACAGTGGTTAACAGTCAAGATTCTGCGATACCTCCATCTCCGTCATTATCAGCTGTCAGGGATGCTATAGATGGGCGCCGACGAGCCTCGGATTTGGAATCTGGGTTTGATGGTAGTGAAACGCCCCGTGTGAATGGATATTCCTTCGTCGATGACGAACCGGAGGAGGAACCTTCTACGCCTGCTCCAATTATCGATCTAGGAAAGGGAGAGCTGATCAAAAACCCTTTTGTAATCAAGGAGCAGAGTAAGAGGGAGGACTTGCATCACCGAATGGTAGATAAAAACGCAAAAACGAAGCGTGCATCAACGAAGTACGGACTTACTGGAAAGGTTGACATGACTCCAGTGCCTAAATTTCCCAGCAGCCCTAGAGTTGGCTCGGGTCAGTTGACACCAGCTGGACAGCGGCTATGGAGCAGAGTTGGGGGTTCAAGCGCAGGAAGGGGATCATCTGCCTTTGAAGCCAAGACTCCCCGCACAACCGCGAGGTCGGGCTTGCGAACTGCAATCACACCCGGTATATAACCGCGAAGAGTTTCGAACATGATTAGAATTAATCAGATTATGGGAGACTTGCATTGCAATGGCGTTCAAAAAGGAAATACCCCGTTGAAGGAGAAGGCTACTAGCCGCTAATTGTAGAATCAATACAGTCTTTTGTTACTGATATAGTCATGGCATATTGAAGAAACGTGACATCCCCAAAGGAAGGAGAGCTACATTCACAACACTTCTGAATGATCTCCTTATAAAAATTTGACACATTCCAAATTCCAACAAAGATTGACTCTTTGTCAAGGCTACTGGCAGTCTGGCAATAATGGACGAGGCTGATATTGCGTCATTGAGCATGACAGGGGTCACTCGTTTGGCGAACGAGATGAAGAAAAGCTATCTTCAATTTCAACCCTGCATCATCCATTGCCAACCACAACATGAATTGGTAACCAGGCCCGTCCTCCAGACGGATCGCCATGGCCGGAAAGAGGCTTTTGGACGTGGCTGCACTCTTCAATGCGTCCCGCGGGGTTGTACAAAAGCACGTGGCGCTGCGAGCGAGACAGGTCGATGTATACAACCAGACCTCAACCTTAGCAAAAGCAGTACGGAACCAGACAGATCGAGTTACAGAAACTGTCAAAGCCACTTCATTCCTTGTCTCGCGGTTGAATGAAAGTGGGCCTGCATGGGCCTCGGAGGCGACGGATGCCAGAGATGAAAGCCGAACCAGCACTGATATCCGGGTTCCAAGTAAAGAGTCAACCGTGGGAAGTCCAGTATCGAAGCCGAAGGATGGTATTGAGCAAACCCATTTTTACGAGAGCTCAGCAGGGAACTCAGCCACAGGCTCTGCTCTTAAGGACGATCTAAAAACCCGACAGGAAAAGGCTGACCCTTATCCTCTTCCTGACTGCACCATCCATCAAACACAGTCTGATTTGAACACCGAGCCCGTAGACCATGAGGTTCTCCCAAGTAGACCACAGGATAAAGCTACAAAGCAGCCGCTGGACAATGGGGGTCTTCAAGCAGCATCTTCCGGCGTTTCTTCAATTCCTTCTGCAGCTAGAAATCCCTTGTCTGCCGAGTCAGCAAGGAAGCTTCAACGGCAGTCCGAGCTTCAAATCCCCTCCAAGACCGCAGATGCTTTAGACGATACTGCTGCGGGCCCCTTAGAGCAAGGCCATGACGAGGACAGCTTCTATAGGAAATCAACGCACATTTCACCCGTTCTTTCCTCTTTGCCAAGAGTGAAATTGCCAAAGCATACTTCAAATACTCAAGAATTCGATTCACGCTTGCCGAAAGGCCAGATCAATTCGGACTCATTCTACAGCGCTGGACCACAAGTATCTGTTCCGTCTGTGGAAGCTGTTCCTGCGCAGGACGAGGTTCCCGAGGGTGTTGATACTGCTCTGTTCCACAGTCCACAAGTTGCCAGGCTTCTGGGGGGCAAGACCCAAGGATATAAGCTGGGCAGCTTAGAGCTGAAGGGTGTGAAGGACACGCCCATAGATCATACAGGTCGTGCAGCAAATAAAGATCAAGGCACTTTCAACATCCGTACCAGCTCAGAACAACATCCAACTATGCCTGATGATGGCGCTGGCCTGCATACGAAGTCACTCAGGATGTCGACCATTTCGAAAGAAGACATTAAAGATCTTGCTCAGGACATTTCGAGTGAGACGAATTCTTCGCGCGTCAAGGTGAGGCTCGTAGCGGCTAAAATCACATAGTTACTGATCGCTGACAGTAATTTAGGTCGATACAAACCAAGTCCCGCCAACTTCTAACTATGAGTTGCGGGAGTCCAAAGTTCCATCTTCAAGGTTGGGTCGAATGTGGAACTATGGTGGCCTGGCTGCAGGTATGTTTGGGGGCGCAGTTAGTGAAGGCTTACGTCGTTTGGGCGGGAACGGCGGAGAGGGATCTTATATCTTGAGTGCAAAAAATATGGATAGATTAGTATCCAAACTCTCAAGAATGAGGGGTGCGGCTCTCAAGCTCGGCCAGATGATCAGCTTTCAGGACTCAAAGATGCTTCCTGGTCCAATTCAAGAGGTTCTACAGAGAGTTCAAGATCGCGCAGACTATATGCCATCCTCGCAGCGCAACAAGGTTTTATCGTCAAACCTTGGGTCTGATTGGAGGGAGCTATTCTCTAGCTTTGAGGAGAAACCTTTGGCCGCTGCGTCGATAGGTCAAGTGCACAGTGCCGTATTAAAGTCTAATGGCGCCCGAGTTGCGGTAAAAGTCCAGTATCCTGGAGTAGCGGACTCCATTGACTCTGATCTCAACAATCTGGCAATTCTCCTCACAGCATCACGTCTGTTACCAAAAGGCCTGTTCCTGGATAAAACAATCGCCAATGCTCGAACTGAATTAGCATGGGAATGCGATTACGTTCGGGAAGCCGAGTGTGGACGTCGGTTTGAAGAGCTTCTGGCTGATGAAGCTGACGTCTTCATTGTCCCGAAAGTCTACCCGGAGGCGTCTGGAAAGCAGGTTTTAACAATGGAGTTCATGGATGGTGTTGGGGTGACGAAGGTTAAAAGCTTCTCTCAAAAACAAAAGGACTGGATTGGCACCCAGATTCTTCGACTGTGCCTCCGTGAGATCACGGAATTCAAATTCATGCAGACGGACCCCAATTGGACGAATTTCTTATATAACGCCGAAACGAACAAGCTGGAGCTTCTTGATTTTGGAGCATCCAGAGAGTACCCCGAAGAGTTTATCACGAAATATACGCAACTGCTTGCAGCAGCTTCTAAATCGGATAGGGAGACAGTAAGGAACTTGTCCATTGATCTTGGCTATCTGACTGGCCACGAATCGAAAGCGATGCTTAACGCACATATCGCTTCGGTTCTCACTCTTGCGGAACCGTTCTTAGATTCATCACCAAAAGTCTACGATTTCCAAGATCAGACAATTACTGACAGGGTTAAAGAGCTGATCCCATTAATGATCAGAGAAAGATTGGCGCCGCCACCAGAGGAAACCTATAGCTTGCACAGAAAGCTTAGTGGAGCATTCCTCCTTTGCGCCAGGCTTGGAAGCCGTGTACGATGCCGAGAGCTCTTTGAAAATAGCATGAAAAGGGCTGGAATTTTGTAAATAGTTGGATGCCAGGAAATGTACATTAGCATGTGGATTGGGTTGGCATCGAAGGTATATGTAAGACCGCGAGGAGGCATATTGGGTGATGTTCATAGCATTGCGAAACTTAATTGGAATACCCAGCTCAACTATGATTCGACAGCCCTTCTCTTGAAAGGCATTTTCTTCTTCTCCCTCCCTTCCTGCTTCTTTCTCCTTCGCTCAATAACACGATCTAGCTTCTTCCCCTTTAGTTCCCCGAACTGGTCCAGTAGCAGCCGTTTCTTCTGCTCCGCCTTCTTGAGATAGAAAGGTTGCTTCCCTTGCTTTACTAGTTCTTTCTCCTCCTTCCTATGTTTATCAAGAATCTCCTGCTCCTTTTGTTTCCGCATCTGTGCTTTCTTCTTCGACTCCATTGACATCAACGCTCTCTTCAACCTTTCCTTCGTATCCTCGTCCTTTGTAGTTTTAATAGCTGACCCCAGCTCCTTCATTTCATCCTCCCGGTAATCATCAAGAAATGAATATGCCGCTCTGGCTTTTGACTCGTCAACGTATCCACTTAAAGGTTCGAATCTAGGATCTCGGAATTCGCGTTTTGCAACTAGAACAACCTCCCGCTTTCGGGAGACGGCTTTCTTGCTGGAAATTTCGGTGGGAGCGTGTTTACTGGTTCGATTGAAGTCCCTGTGATCTTTTCGCCCAGCTTTTCTCTCCAACGCTTCGTTGTCCTCCCATGTATCACTATCCCTCTTCGTCTTGTAAAGCCCCCTCCTAGTGCTTTCCGTTCCGGTTATAGAAGCCTGTGCTTTTGCAAGTGCGCCAAATGATATTGAGGCGACTTCTTCGGCGACCTCATCTTCAGACTGAAAACATTGTTAGAGACGGTCCGAAAGAGGATCGTATTGTACAAACCTCTCCTTCCGACTCTCGAGAATCGGAATCTCCATCATCACTGGAAGGTATGTCGCCATTATCCAAGGATGGTTCCAAGCCCGCAGATTCGACATCCTCACTAGATTCACGCCTGACCTTAACACGCCTCTGAAGGCCTGCGTCCAGGATTTTCCGTTTCGTTGAAGGCATGCTGGATTATGTTGCTGGATTGTTGATTGCAGAAAATAAAAATTACAGGTGAAGATAACGATAGCGAGAAGGGACCTGGTAGCTAAACTGAAAACAGAAGGCGGTGAAGCGCGAAAGGCTGCGTCCACAGCAGATTGCTGATAAAACGCAGCCTCAAAGGAGAAATTCAAGTAGCCCAACTCCCAAGTGAATATATCCATGAACATCTCACGTATCTGCTCCACTCGCGGAGCACAGAACGTTCTCAAGACCATACGATCACTTCACCGTGCTGCAATAACTATGGAATCCAGATCTGAACTACCCTTTGACTCTTCCTTTGGAAGACGAAGTCACCCAAATGGAACCAACACAGTTACGGCAGGCCTGAACACGTCTGCCGCACCATTCTACCCACCCGGTCATATTGTCCACATGGAAGGGGTTCGGATCGCTGCAAATACTTCAGATGTTCAAGTTGTTGCCAATAGCTTTCAAAATGTCTCAATAATCAACAACTCAGGGCCTTCCCTAAATCATCGACATACCCCGAAACACCCATCGTTACCGAGATCGCAGACAAACACACCCATAAGAGGCTCCCCTCCAGCTCGAGAAAATAGGGATGCTAAAGTTCAACCTTCAAAAGAGTCAGGAGGTGTACCAAACCCAACCAACGCATACCTCGCGGCAAGCAACGCCATCCCACAGCCTCTCCAAGAACCCCAACATCTCCTCGTTGTCATAGACCTAAATGGCACTCTCCTCTTCCGACCTTCCAGAAGAAACCCCACGAAATTTACTGCACGCCCAAACACACGCCAGTTCCTACAATATTGCATCAACACCTTCACAGTTGTGATATGGTCTTCTGCCAAGCCAGAGAATGTGAAGAATATGTGCGATGCGATTTTGACGCCAGAACTAAGGAAAATGGTGGTGGCTATTTGGGGACGTGACAAATTTGGTCTTTCTAGCACAGACTACGCAATGAGAACTCAGTGCTACAAAAGATTGACTAAGTTATGGTCAGACAATAAAATTGCAAGGTCTCACCCTCTATGGGCTTCAGGTCGTCGATGGGATCAGACTAATACTGTCTTGGTTGATGACTCGCCGGAAAAAGGGAAGAGTGAGCCATTTAACTTGATTGAGATCCCGGAGTTTTTTGGTGATGAAAAGGAGAGTGGGGAAATACTGCCACAAGTCCATGATTTCTTGAATCATCTCAGCTTGCATTCAAATGTCAGTGCCTGTCTTCGAGCTCAACCTTTCAAGGCCCAACTGGGGGCCCCGCCAGCCCTCGATCAGAATGGAATTCAGAATGGAATTGTGAGTTTAGCTGTGGCTTACATGATTTTGACCTCTCCACTAACCTTTTTATTGATAAGAGAATTAACAGCGGTTGAAAGATATCACTGTGGTTGCTACTCCTAACGATTTTCATGGTTTGATACCCAGACATTGAGATGGAAACTCAGGGTATGACAGGGAAGGGCATGACACATCAGCATTGAAAGAGCTATCGTCTTCATAATTTCTTGAATTGCGGGATAGCTAAACAGAGCAATCCTTGAATAGCTGCAATCATCAGTCATTCCTCAAATGTCATCATGTCTACTACAAGTCGTTTGACCCATCGCTGAAATCCGTGCAGGAGGAGAATTTCCATAGCCTACTTGAAGACTTTGCCGTCAGCCCATGGGTATTCCTTGCCGTTGACAACAATCGGCTTCTCCCAGGTCCACTGCTCGTTGACAAACTCCTTGTCCTCGGCCTTGGTAGGGTCCAACTTGGTGAATTCATAACTCTCGTAGTCCGGGGCGACATCGAAAGCTGGAAGAGCTTCCTGTCCTCGGACAACGAAAGCTCCCTGGATGACGGAATCATCCTTGACGCCATAGACGGAAGCGCAGCCGAAGATGTACTTGCGAGATCCCTCGAGACGAGCGAAGAAACCACCAATCAGGTTGGAAGTCATGAATATCTGAGTAAGTTCGTTATTGTACTTGTAGTCGACCTTCCACAATGAGTACTCGTCAGCCTTGAAGTTCTCCCAGAACCACTTAAGAGCATCTGGAGTGTCGTTGTTAGAGTATTGGCGCTTCCACTCATCGAGGACAAAAGTTGCCTTTAGCAAAGCGTCGAGGGGATGCTTTGGCTTGGGTGCTGCTGGGGCCTCCTCCTCCTCCTCATCATCCTCAACTTCCTTGGGCTTCGGCTTGGGCTTTGGAGCTTCCTTCTTTGGGGTGGCTTCCTTCTTCGGTTGCTCTGGCTTCTTGGGAGGGGCATTCTTGAGAGCCTCATCGATGTAAGACAGCTTGGGGACAACGGCGGAGTAGATTGGTTGGTTGTAGACGGTCTCATACCAGCGGGTAACGTTGGGGTTCTCAGAGCGCCACTTCTTGTCGAAGAAGTATTGGAAACCGCGAGAGATGATGCCAGCAGCAAAGAGATCAGCAAGAGTGATGCGCTCGCCGGCGAGATATGTGTTGTTCAGAAGGTGCTCCTCGACGACGGAGACTGCCTTGAGAGCGGCCTTGGATGAATCCTCGACGTTCTTCTTGTTGTATGGGTCACGGCCGAGGAGAGGGCGGAACCAACCACCAAGGGTGGGAAGAACCTCATGGTTGAAGAAGGACATCCATTTCAAGATAGTGGCGTAGCTAGGATTTTCGTTAGCGTTGATGATCAGGGGGGGGAGGGGGGGCATGAGCTGGATACTTACTCCTGCTTAGTCTTGCCAAGGAGAGTGGTCTTCTCATTC
>Ga0302325_10021029_pt1 | contig 13673 bp, 14 predicted proteins | sample Palsa_T0_2_FD_201948 | JGI IMG/M metagenome (GOLD analysis project Ga0302325, IMG submission 201948) | Peat permafrost microbial communities from Stordalen Mire near Abisko, Sweden - Palsa_T0_2 | ecosystem: Environmental > Terrestrial > Soil > Palsa > Peat permafrost | place: Sweden: Abisko... | reverse complement strand
GTCATGGCAGCCGCTGCGTTCGCCGCCGCTGGCCGGCCCGGCCGCGGCCGCGGCCGCCCGCGATCCCCCGCCCGTCCCGGCCGCGAGATCCGCCGGCGCCGCCTGCGTCGCCCGGTCCGCCCTCGGCGCCCGGTCCGCCCCCGGCGGCTCGCCTGCCCGCCGCTCCTGGCCGGACAGCCGGGCCCGGCCCGGTCAGCAAGTCAGAAAGGGACGGGAACGGCGAGACCTTCGCGCGCTGCAGCCCGAGCTCGACCACGTTGGTGGCGAGCACATACGGTCGCCGCTCGGCCTCGAACTGGGCGATGTAAGGCCGGAGCCTGTGGTCCTCGTACGCTTCCCGGTCGCGGTAGACCTCGTAAAGAATCCGCTGCATGGGCGCGGACGGCACCGCATGAAAGATGTAGACCAGCGTTTCTGGCTCATTGACGCGGACCTGCTCGACGATTACCTCGGTCAGCTCGTCAAAGTCTTCCACGCGATCTTCCAGCAGCGTGTAGATGGCAATCTGGCCGAACAGGAGGGACCATGCCTCCTGATCGCCGGCCTCTGGCAGGCCGGGCTGCCCGGGCAGCATCCCCGATCGTCCGCCCGTGCCGCCCTCACCTGGCTGCCAGGCAGCCGAAAGACCTGTGTCGGTGCCGTCGTAGGAACCGTAGGCGCCGTTGGCGCTCCCGCCATTGTGGCCGTTCCCGTTGGCATCCGCGTAGGGCTGGTAGGCGGCCAGCGATGACCCGGTGTCGTAGACACGGCGGACGAACCCGGTGTCGTCCGGGCCGGGCTCGTAATCCGTGTCGTCCGCTTCGCGGGTGAAACCGGTGTCGTCCGCGCCGCGCCCGTAATCCCGGTCGTCGCCATGCCGCCGGTAGCCGTTGGCCCCGTACCGGCCGATGTCGGTCAGCGGGTCGTAACCGCCGGTCTCGCCGCCGCCGTCCCACGCCGGACGGCGTCCCCAGGCGTTGTCATGGTCATCGCTTCCGCGGTGCACGACATCGAGGCGGATGCGGCTCACCTGGGCCACCGCGATCCAGGTCCCCACCGCGGCGAGAAGGCATAGCACCGGGAACGCCGTGGTCACCGAGACATGGGTACCCAGCTTGTTGCCGGACAGATCGGCGAGGCCCGGCACGGCCAGGGCAAGGCCGGCCACTCCGGCCGCGGCCACGGCGGGGAACGTGGCGCGCCAGGCCGGGTCACTCCGGGCCCGGACGGCGCTGCAGCCGATGGCGATCAGCGCGGTGAGCGCGATCGCCGGCGCGAGGCCGTAGATCAGCACGGAGTTGGCGATCACCTGGTAATGCACCGATGCAGCCGGAAAGGTCTTGCTGAAGCCCGCGTCATCCAGCGGATCGGTGGCCAGGATCACCACGCCCACGACACCGAGCGCCGAGACGGCAAGCCGTGCCGCGAACCGCACCGCCGGCGTCCGCGCGGCTACCTCGGCGAGGCCGAGGGAGAGTCCGAGGACGGCGACCACCTGCGCGCCCAGCTGCACCGCGCGGAAGGTCACGGAGCCGAAGCCGGTAGCGAATCCCGCTGACTGAGCCACGAGTGCGACCGCGAGTCCGAGCATCGCGCAGGTCCATGCGATCAGGTCGCCGCGAGGCAGCCGAACGCAGCGGATCACCAGCATGATGGTGCCCCCGAGGGCGACAACTGCGCCGACGAGTGCCGCGATGAGCGAGATAGCCATTGCTCCTATGGTGCACGACGTTGAGCGATGATGCGACTGCGATGAGATAGTCGCGGCAATGGCATGACCAGCGAGCATGCCGGCCGCAGGCCCCGGAACCGGGTTTCGGCGGGGCTTCCCGGCAGGGCCGCCGGTAGGCTCGGTGCACATGAGGCAGCTGCTGGGACGGCTCACCTTCCCCGGGCGGCCGGCCTTCCGCGGGCGGCCGGAGGATGACGGCTCCGGCGTCGCAGCCAGGCCAGACCTGAGCCGCGGGTGGGCTCGCCGGAAGAGCCAGGCGGCGCTGGCCGGAGAGGCATCCGCCGCCGTCGCCGAGGTCGAGCACCCGCCGCCGGCCCAGGATCCCGCGGCGGCGGCTTTCTTCGACCTGGACAACACGCTCATGCGGGGCGCCTCGATCTACCACTTCGCCCGGGGACTGGCCGCCAGAAAGATGTTCGGCCCGCGGGATCTGGTGCGGCTCACCTGGGGACAGCTGTCGTTCCGCGCACGGGGCGCGGAGAAAACTGGTCAGATCGATGCCGCCCGGCAGGCCGCGCTGGCGTTCGTGGCCGGCCACAAGGTGGCGGACATCGTCGCGCTGGGCGAGGAGATTTACGACGAGACGATGGCTGACCGGATCTGGGCAGGCTCCAGGGAACTGACCCGCCGCCACGTCGAGGCTGGGCAGCGGGTCTGGCTGGTCACCGCAACGCCCGTGGAGCTCGCCAACATCGTTGCCCGCAGGCTCGGCCTGACCGGCGCCCTCGGCACGGTGGCGGAGAGCGAGCAGGGCATTTACACCGGTCGCCTGGTCGGCGGGCTGCTGCACGGCGAGGCGAAGGCCGCAGCGATCCAGGCGCTGGCCGACCGCGAAGGGCTGGACCTGGCGCGCTGCACCGCCTACAGCGACTCGGCCAACGACCTGCCCATGCTCTGGCTCGTCGGTCACCCCAACGTGGTTAATCCCGACTCCGAGCTGCGGGCCGAGGCGCGGCGGAACGGCTGGCCCGTGCACGACTTCCGGTCCGGCCGCCGGGTGACGATGATCGCCCTGCCGGTCGCCGCAGGGGCGGGCGCTGTTGCTGGCGGGATGGCGGCCGGCGTGGCGCTGCACCGCCGCCGGACCGGCGGCTGAGCCAGCCCGTGCCAGCCCCGGGCAGCCGCCCAGCTCCGGGACCCGCGGCCGAGCCAGCCCCGGGCAGCCGCCCAGCTCCGGGACCCGCGGCCGAGCCAGCCCCGGGCAGCCGCCCAGCTCCGGGACCCGCGGCCGAGCCAGCCCCGGGCGGGCGGCCGCCCCGCCGCCGCCCCGCCGTCAGGTGAAGGCCTGGCCCCGCTCCAGGACGAGCTGGTCAAGCCTTCGCTGGATAATGTCGCGAACCGTGTCGCTGAGCTCAGCGACGGCCGCCGGATCGCCGCGCCCGGCGGCGGCCTGAGGGCCGGCGGCCTCAGGGCCGGCGGCGGCCTGGTAGCCGGCCGTCGGCACCGGCGGCGAGAATTCGATAATCCAGTCGGACGGCAGCGGGATGGCGCCGAGCGGACCGAGCCAGGGAAATAGCGGTGTCACCGGAAAATAGGGGAGCCGCAGCATTCGGGCGAGCGATCCGGCATTCCCGATCATTGGATAGATCTCCTCGGCGCCGACGATCGCGCACGGGATGATCGGCACGCGCGCGTGCATTGCGGTCGCGGCGAACCCGCCTCGCCCGAATCGCTGCAGCCGGTAGCGCTCGCTGTAGGGCTTCCCGATCCCCTTGAAGCCCTCGGGGAAAACGCCGACGAGCTCGCCCGCGCCGAGCAGTCGCTCGGCCTCGTCGGGGCGGGCCCTGACGTTCCCGCTCTTCCTGGCCAGGCCGGACAAGCCAGGGATCGCGTACACCAGGTCGGCGCCGAGCAGGCGCAGGTGCCGGTGACTGGGATGCTCGTCGAGCAGCCCGGCCTGGAGCATGACCGCGTCGAACGGCAGCACTCCCGAGTGATTGGCGACGACGAGCGCCGGACCTGAGGCAGGCACGTTCTCCAGCCCGCGCATGCGGACCCGGAACCACTGCTGGTAGATCGCCCGGAGAACGGGCATGACCAGCGCGGCATGGAATTCAGGATCAAACCCTGACTCGTCGACCGGGTAGTCGCCGGACGCCCTGCGGCGGACGAAATCCGCCGCCCCGGCGATCCGCTGCCGCCACCCGTCAGCGTGGCTGGGCTGAGGCTGGCTCATCGTGCCTCCCGGCGGCGCGGCCGGAGCGCCTGCTACTTCTTGTTCCTGCGCTGGACCCTGGTCTTGCGCAGCAGCTTGCGGTGCTTCTTCTTCGCCATCCGCTTACGGCGCTTCTTGATGACTGAGCCCACGAAACCACCCTCGCTCGATGTGCTGCCTGACAGGCATGCCACTCACGCACGCCCCGACCGGGCGGCTTGCACGCGTCAGCGTAACAGCGTACCGCTGTCACCGGGCCGAAGCGCCGCCACCGCACCTCTGCCGCGGTTCGCTGCCGCGGCTGCGCGATGCCGCTGCCGCATCCCGAGCCCGGCTTGCTCAGCAGCCCGAGCCCGGCTGGCTCAGTTGTCTCCCACCGAGGCATCCCGCAGGTACTGGTCGACCGCCTGCTTGGGCACCCGGAACGACCGGCCAACCCTGATCGCCTCAATCTCGCCGGAGTGGACAAGGCGGTAAACGGTCATCTTGGACACGCGCATGATCGCGGCGACCTCGGCCACGGTGAGGAAGCTGACTTCGCTGAAGGGAATCTGCTCCGCTGCCATGCTGGCCCCCTTCCGACATGGCTGCACGCCGAGCCGGCTCGGCGCACCAGTCACGTCCGTCTCCAGCGTAAGTCCTGTGTGAAAAAGGGCAACCCCGGCGAGGGATTTCTTTGTCAATCCGATGCCGCGCTTCATGCCGATCACGCGCCCATCTCAGCCTGGCTCAGCAGCCAAAATGATCGCTGGCCTGACTTTCTGGTTATGCCGATACAGCCAATCCGCACGAGGAAATGGCCGAGGCCGTTCGCTAGCGGCTAGCCGGCGCCCAGCTCGCGGCCACGGTCGCTCGCGGCCTCGATCGCCGCGAGGATCGCCGCCCGGACGCTGTGCTTCTCCAGCTCGCGGATCGCGCTGATCGTGGTCCCGCCCGGCGACGTCACCGCCTCCCGCAGGATCACCGGATGCTCGCCGGATTCACGCAGCATGGTCGCGGCGCCGTAGACGGCCTGGGTGACCATCTCCAGCGCGTTGCCGCGCGCCATGCCGAGCAGGATCCCCGCGTCCACCATGGCCTCGACCAGGTAGTAGACGTAGGCCGGCCCGCTCCCGGACAGGGCGGTGGCGGCATTCTGCTGAGATTCCGGTATGCGCAGCACCTTGCCGACCGGGCGGAGCAGCTCCTCGGCCCTGCGCAGATGGTCCTCGCCCGCGTGGGTGCCTGCCGAGATCACGCTCATGGCCTCGTCGACGAGCACCGGGGTATTGGACATGACCCGCACCACCGGGATGTCCCCTGGCAGGCGGCGCTCGATGAACGAGGTGGTGATGCCGGCAGCGACCGAGATCACCAGACGGCCGTCTGGCATGACGGGCGCGATCTCCGCCAGCAGCACCGCCATGTCCTGCGGCTTCACGGTGATGACCAGCGTGTCGGCGCGGCCCGCCGCCGCGGCGGCGCTGACTACCTCGATCCCGTACGCGTCGCGCAGCTGGCCCGCCCGCTCAGCGCTGCGCACCGCGGCGACGACCTCGGCTGGCGGCACGCCGGCCCGGAGCATGCCCGAGATAAGCGCCTCGCCCATTTTCCCTGCTCCGAGGACCCCGATCACGCCACGGAGCCTATCGTGACCGCCACGGGACCAGCTCCCACCACGGCTGGCCCGGGCGCGGCGGGCGGCGCCTGCCGACCGACGCAGCCAGCCGGCCGCACGGCAGCCAGCCGGCCCACGGCAGCCGGCCCACGGCAGCCAGCCGGCCCCACGGCAAACCAGCCGGCCCCACCGCGGGGCAGTCAGCCGACCGAGGCGAGTGCCCGGAGGAAGAACGCCAGGTTGGCCGGCCGCTCGGCGAGCCTGCGGACCAGGTAGCCATACCAGTCGCTGCCGTAGGGCACGTAGACGCGCATCCGCGAGCCGGCCCCGGCAAGCCGCAGCTGCTCGGCGGGGCGGATGCCGTACAGCATCTGGTACTCGAAGCTGTCGCGCCGCCTGCCCGCCGCGTCCGCCCGCACTCCCGCGATCCTGATCAGCCGCGGGTCGTGGGTCGCCAGCATCGGGTAGCCGTCGCCGGCCAGCAGGATCCGCAGGCAGCGGGCATAGGACCGGTCCACCTCGGAGCGCCGGGTGAAGGCCGCCTCTTCCGGCGCGCGGTAGGCACCCTTGCACAGCCGGACCCGCGATCCGGCGACCGCGAGGCCGGCGCAGTCGTCCGCGCTGCGGCGCAGGTAGCTCTGGATCACGCAGCCGAGGTCGGGGAAGTCCGGCCTGAGCTCGGCCAGTACGCCCAGCGCGGCATCGACGCTGGCGTGATCCTCCATGTCCAGGGTGACCGTGGTGCCCGCGTCGCGGGCGGCCGCGCAGATCCGGGCGACGTGCTGCGCTGCGATCTTCGGGCCGTTTTCGCGCAGGCCCAGCCCCACCGCGGTGAGCTTGACCGACACCTCGGCCCGGCCGCCGCTGGCAAGGCCGTCCGCGCCGAGCCGGCCGAGCAGCCGGACGTACTCCTGCGCCACCGCAGCAGCCTGGTCCGGATCGGCGGTGTCCTCGCCCAGGTAGTCCAGGCTGACCAGCAGACCGTCAGCCAGCAGCCGCCGGGTGACGCCGACCGCGTCGTCGGCGGTGTCCCCGGCCACGAACCGGGTGACCACGTCACGCGTGTACGGGGCGGCCGTGATCACCCGGCGGACCCGGTGGCTGGCCGAGGCGGCCAGCAGCGTTCGGCGCAGCACGGCAGGCGACCTCCCAGTAACCAACGTTGTCGGCGGACAGCCAGCCCGCGGGCCGCCGCGGGCCGCCGGGCCCGGCGGCCAGGTTACTCAGCGGGCCCGCTGCAGGCCCCCGCGCGGCCGCCGGAGCGTGACCTTCACGTTGGCCCCGGCGTCCGGCGGCACGATGACCTCCTGCGCCGCGGTGATGCCCGCCACGGCCAGCACGGCGTCGACCGGCACCGTCCGCTTGATCAGCGCCAGCGCGATCGGGCCGAGCTCGTAGTGCCTGGCCGCGGAGCCGAGGAACCCGACCGGCGGCCCGGCCAGCCCGACCGGGCTCGCCAGCCCAACTGGGTCGCCGTGCGCGGGCAGGGTGTCGTCACTGCCGTCCAGGTGCAGGAACACCAGGCGGCGCGGCGGATGGCCCAGGTTGTGCACCCGTGCCACGGTCTCCTGGCCCCGGTAGCAGCCCTTGGACAGGTGGACGGCGGTCTCGATCCAGCCCACCTCGTGCGGAATCGTCCGGTGATCGGTGTCCAGCCCGAGCCGCGGCCGCCGCGCCGCGATCCGCAGCGCCTCGTGCGCCCACATGCCCGCGAGCGCCGCACCGCCCGACCGAAGCTGCGCCGCCACGCCGGTCAGCTCCGAACGGCTGACGACAAGATCCATTCCGAACGGGGATCTCAGGGTCGCTGTCGCCGCCAGCGGCTGATCGACCGGGATGCCAGGTCCCATCAGCGTGAGCACGGCGTAATCGGCCGTGACATCGGCCGGCTCGACCCGGAGCATGAACCGCATCGACTCAAGGAACTCCAGCAGCGCCGGGGCCGCGCCGGGCTCCACGTGCGCCCACACCGCGGTCCCGTCGTCGGTCAGCGTCAGCTGATGCTCGACGTGCCCGTTCGGGGACAGGATCAGTGCCTCGGCGGTGACGCCCGCCTCGAGCTGCTCCAGGTGCTGTGTGGTCAGGCTGTGCAGCCAGGACAGCCGGTCCTGGCCGGTGATCCGGATGACGCCGCGATGCGAGCGGTCGACCAGCCCGGCCGAGCCGGCCAGCGCCCGCTGCTCGCCGTACGGGTCGCCGTAATGCGCCGCCACTCCGGCATCCGTGCCCACATCGGCCACGGCACCAGGGATGGCGAGGAGAGGGCTCTGCATGGGGCAAGGCTACGCGAAGGGCCGGCTCAGCCGGCCTTACGGCAGTCACCGCAGCGGCCGAACACCGTCAGGTGCCCGACATCGGTCTCGAACCCGAAATCGGCGTCCAGCACGGTGACCAGGCTGCCCACGGCGGCGGGATCGACCTGGATGACCTTCTCGCAGTCCCGGCAGACCAGGTGCACGTGCTGAGCCTCGGCCGCGAGGTGATATCGCGGCGCCCCATGCCCGAGATGGGTATGCGTGACGAGCCCGACCTGCTCGAGCACCTCGAGGGTCCGGTAGACGGTGGACACGTTGACGCCCCGCGCCCTCTGGTGGATCTCGGCGAAAATCTCCTCGGGGGTGGCGTGCTCCAGCCTGGTGACGGCCTCCAGGACGAGCTGCCGTTGCGGGGTGACCCGAAAGCCACTGGCCCGCAGCGTGTCATCCCAGGTTTGTGACATACGCCTCAGTCTAGTAAGGCACGGGGGCCAAATAAGGTGCTTGCCAGCCTGTCGCGCGGTGACGTAGCGTTCGGGCTAACGCGGGAAAGGAGGTGGTCCAGCAGAATGCATAGATGTCGGACTCGCGAGGTGGCTGTCAGCTAGCCGCCGTCCCGCCGACGCTCACCGTGGCGCAAGCCACGGGGCGCGGTATCACCGGCTTGACGCGTTCGTGGCGCCGGGAGGCGCCGGGTTCGCGTGCCGCACAGGCGGCGGCCGGCGAATACACGGCAGACACCGGACCCCCGGGCTGACCGGCCTTGTCCAGCCGGTCCCCGTGACGGGTAACACCTCCGGCCCGCGGAGCGCAACGTCTCGTTGCAGCGCGTGCCGCGCTTATGCAGCGCGGCGCAGCTCCACGGATTCCGGCCCTGGTGCCCCGTCACGAGAGCCGCCCGGGGGCTTTCTGCTGCCCGGACCCCTGCCGCCCCGCCCTCGCCGCCCGTGCCCCTGCGGCCCCGGCCCTCGCCGCCCGGACCCTGCCGCCCCGGCCTCGCCGCGCGCCCCTCTCGCCGCGGCCCTTGCCGCCGGGTCCGGCTGTTTCTTTGACCCGATCTCTTTCGAACAAGCTCCGGCTGGGTATGTCTCTGGCGCGTGCCCTCCAACGCGCCGTCTGAGCCGATGCTCTCGTTGCCCTTCGGGCCATGTCCGAGCCGGGTCAGCCGGGAAAGCCCCGTTCAGCGGGTTTCGGCCCGGCAGCAGCCCAGGAGGGACATCGCGTGAAGAGGATCTATCTGGCCGGCGGGACCGCCATCGCCGCGCTCGCGCTCGCGGCACTCGCGCTCGCGGCGCCGGCCGGAGCGTTCATGTCACCGCTGTCAGCCAGCCAGGCGGCCGTGCGGCACGTCAGTGCCCGGCCGGCAACGGCCCGGCCAGAGCCGCAGCCGATGATCCCGGCGAAGCTGCCGGCCGGCGCGGCGGGCGCCAGCGCCATCGGCGAAGTGAAGACCGTGGGCTCGGCGAACTGGGCCGGCTACGCGGTCAGCCGGGGCAGCGCCAGGTTCAACCGGATCAGTGCGAGGTTCTTCGTGCCGTACCTGAACTGCGCGGTCTCCAGCGCCGGATCCGCCAGGACCTACTCCTCGCACTGGGTCGGCATCGACGGCTTCACGAGCAAGACCGTGGAGCAGGACGGCATCGAGGCGGACTGCGTTAATTCGGGCGCGCAGTACTTCGCCTGGCGAGAGGTCTACCCCAGGTACGAGGTGCGGAGCAGCATGAAGATCTACCCGGGGAACGCGATCACCGCGTCGGTCAGCTACAGCCGGAGTACCCATAAGTTCCGGATGGCGGTCAGGGACCACAGCGACGGTCACCACTTCACGGTGTTCGACAAGTGCTCCGCCGGCAGCTGCAAGCGCAGTTCCGCCGAGGTCATCAGCGAGGCGCCCACCGTCGGCGGCAATCAGTCGTCGCTGGCCGATTACGGCGCGCTGAGCTTCGCGCATATCTCGATCACCAGTGCCGCCGGGCATCACGGCGGGATCACATCCGGCCACTGGACCCGCACCAGGATCGTCCAGGTCGGCTACGACACCAACGCGGTGATCGCCCGGCCCACCGACCTGAGCGGCACGTCGTTCGACATCTACTGGCTGGGCGAGAACTGACCAGGCGAGAACTGACCAGGCTCGTCGCCAGGGGCCTCTCCCACGCGCTTGAGCTGCGCGGACAGCTGCGCCGGAGAGGTCCGTCGCCCGGCAGCTACTGACCAGGCTCGTCGCCAGGGGCCTCTCCCACGCGCTTGAGCTGCGCGGACAGATGCGCCTGCAGCGGCTGGCCGACGGCCGCCATGTCGTAGGCGTAGCCGAGATCGCCGCCGATCAGGCCGTACAGCCGCCGGCCGGCGGTAACTTCCTTGGCCGACGAGGTGCGCACGACGGCGTCGGTCGCCATCTCGATCTTCGTCCCGCTGACCTCGCCGAGGTAGACCTCGACGAACCCGGTCGGATGCGCGAGCAGGACCTCCAGCTGGCTGTCCGGCTGCAGCCGCCAGAACCCGGTTTCCAGCGCCAGCGGCCGGCCGATCACCCCGTCATCGTCCAGCAGCCAGGTCCGGCTCGAGTAGATGAGGAACGGCTTCCCGTTGTGGCTGAACGAGATCTCCTGGCCGAACCTGAAGCTCTCGATCGTGGGGTAGCCGCCGACGCCCGCGCCCTCCCAGCGGCCGAGCAGGAACGACAGAGGGGAAATACTGGGATGCGGCTCGATCTTCATGCACGACAGGGTAGGGCGCGCGGCGGAACGAAGCGGCGGCAGGCCGCCGGGCGAGTGCCGATACGGCGCTGGCAGGAGCCCTTGCCGGAAGGGCGCTAGGAGCCCTTGCCGGCCGAGCTCGCGCTGACCAGCCAGAAAGCCAGAATCGCGGCCAGCACCGCCACCGTGGCGAATGCCGCCACCAGAAGAATCCCGCTGATCTCGCCCGGCATACCCGCAGTCTAGGCAGGACCGGGACATCCGCCACGGTGCCACGCCGCGCTCGTCCCCGGCACTGCCTGCGCGAGCACTGCGGCTCGCCGGGCGCGGGTGCCCGGCTCGCTGGCCGGCGACGCTAAGGTGCGGGGATGCCCTCTCGTTCGCTGATAGTCAAGATCACTGGCGGCAAGGAAGACCCCGAGCGCTGCAACCAGGCGCTCACCGTGGCCGCGACCGCGGTCGCCGCCGGCCTGCAGGTGTCCCTTTGGCTGACTGGCGAGGCGTCCTGGCTCGCGCTGCCCGATCGGGCCCGCGACGTGGTCCTGCCCTACGCCGCGCCGCTCGAGGATCTGCTCGCCAGCATCCTCACGGCCGGCACCGTCACCGTGTGCACCCAGTGCGCGGCCCGCAGGGAGATCACTGAGAACGACGTCATAACGGGGATACGCATCGCCGGCGCGTCCACGTTCCTCGCCGAGATCATCGCGGATGGCGCGCAGGCACTCGTCTACTGACTCCGCGCTATCCGGAGACAGCGGCGAGCCGCTCCTCGCGGAGCTGCCTGGCCCATTCCTCGTCGGGGCCTTCCATCGGCGGCAGCGGCCCGGCCACCCAGCCCAGCAGAAGATCGGCAAGGCCGGGGTTGCGGGCAAGCGCCGGGCCGTGCAGGTACGTGCCGACCACTCCGTGAGCGTAGGCGCCCTCAGTGCCGTCCCCGTTGCCCACTCCGGTGATCACGCTCGCCAGCGGGCGGGCATCCGGCCCGAGCGTGGTAACGCCCTGGTGGTTCTCGAATCCGGTCAGCCGCGGAACGCCCAACTGCCGGTCAACGTCCGCGACGATCTCGCCAACGCCGCGCCGCTCGCCCCGCCCGCTGCGGATGTCGATGATGTCCAGACCGGCGACGAGCTCGCCCTCGACCCCGCCGAACTCCGCGCCGAGCAGCTGGTAGCCGGCGCATACCGCGAAGACCACCGCGCTGTGGCTGGCGACGTACGCCAGCCCGCCGTCGTCGCGCAGCCGGCGCGCGGCCAGGATCTGCGGCAGGTCCTCGCCGCCGCCGAGCAGGTAGATGTCGCCGTGGCGGGGCACCGGCTGATCGGAATTGACCTCGATCGCCTCGACGTCAATCCCCCTGAGCCTGGCCCGCCGCATGAGCACCAGCAGGTTGCCCCGGTCGCCGTAGGTGCTCAGCAGGTCGGGATAGACCCAGACGAGCCGCAGGGTTCCCGGGCCGCGGCTGCGCTTGCCCGGCCGGGCCGAACCCGGTGCCATCGTCATGAGCGCGCCTCCTGCGTCCGCCCGGTCCCTGCGCCTGTCCGGGCTCATAGCTTGCCGTTTCCTCAGCTTGCCGTTTCCTCAGCTTGCCGTTTCCTCAGCTTGCCGGGGTCCGCAGCCTGCCGTGCCCACGGCTTGCCGGGTCCGCACCCCGCCGGTCCTCAGTTCGTCCGCCCCACGACAGCCCGGATCTGCTGGAACGCCGTGTAGTTGGCGATCACATCCAGGTCACCAGGCGGCGCCCGGTCCACCACGTCGTCTATGCCGTCAGCCAGCTTGAACGCCACCTGGTCAGCCTCGAGCCGGACGGCCAGATCGAGCCGCCGCTGGCCGGTGACGAACACCGGGCGATCGCGCAGCACACGATAGTCCACGTCCCACAGCCACGAGGTGTCCCGGCCGTCCGGGATCTGGGCGTTGACGGCCAGCATGACCGGCGAAGGGCCGGGCGCGAGCACGTCGAAGGCTTCCAGCCATCCGGCAGGGTTCTTGGCGAGCAGCAGGCGGACCCGGCGCCCGCGCCGGGTGACCTGGGTGTAGCGGCCAGCTACGGAGGTCACCTCGCGGAGCCTGGGCAGCGCCTGCGCTACGTCCGCCCCGAAGAAGTCCGCCACGGCCAGCGCCATGACGGCGTTGGAGCGGTTGGCCCGGCCCGGCAGCGCGAGGGACAGCCCGCTGGCGCGCCCGCCCGCATCGACGACCGTGGCGTCCTCGAGAACCCACCGGGCGGACGGGCGGGCGAAGGAACACTCGCCGCACCGCCAGCCGAGCTCATCCCTGCGCAGGTGGGAACCGCACTGCGGGCAGCACCAGGAATCCTCGTGCCAGCGCTGGCCAGCGGCGACCCAGGTCACCCGCGGCGCCGCGCTGGCCGCCCAGACGATCAGTGGCTCGTCCGCGTTGGCGATCACCTGGCAGTTCGGCGCGACGGCGAGAGCTTCCCGCCACCGCCTGGCCACCATCCAGATCTCCGCGGCCCGGTCCATCTGGTCGCGGCTCAGGTTCAGCAGTACGACCACCCGGGCGGCTGTCGCGGCCAGCATCGCCGGCAGGTACTTCTCGTCCACCTCCAGGACGGCGAACGGCGCATTGCGAGCCTGGCCGAGCGCGGAGGCAAGGCCCGCTTCCATGTTCGCGCCGAACGCATTCGAGGCGACCTCGCGGCCCAGCGCGCCGAGCGCGGCCGTGATCAGCCGGGTGGTCGTCGTCTTGCCGTTGGTGCCCGTCACCAGCACGACCTGACGGTCGACGGCAAGCAGCCGGAGCAGGTCAGGCTCCAGCCGCAGGCTCAGCACGCCGCCGATCACCGACCCGTCGCCGCGGCCGGACAGCCGCGAGACCCGTCCCGCCGCGGTGCCGACCGTCGTCGCGAGGCGCGCGCGCAGCGGAAGCTTCCCCATGGCCGCCGATGCTATCCGGCGGAAGGCACCGACCGGCAAACGGCGCTTTCCTTGATTACTACGGAAACTACGGGTTGCCCCAGCTACCAAAGATTTCCGTGATCAAGGGCATCAGGGCGGCGCGGTGGCTAGGCGACCGCGATGAAGCGGCGGGGCCAGGACAGGACGTTTTCCAGCCAGCCGGAGATTCCCATCTCGCCGGCGGCCTGGCGGAGCTGGCCGCGGTGGCTCGCGCCGATCACCACGCTCTCCAGGTCCTCGGTGAACCCGCGCTGGTCATCCTCGCCGAGCAGGACGTTCCAGGCGGGCAGCTGGTTGCGCGGCAGCTCCATCGACAGCGGATGCCTGCGCAGGCCGCG
>Ga0302325_10021026_pt1 | contig 13675 bp, 11 predicted proteins | sample Palsa_T0_2_FD_201948 | JGI IMG/M metagenome (GOLD analysis project Ga0302325, IMG submission 201948) | Peat permafrost microbial communities from Stordalen Mire near Abisko, Sweden - Palsa_T0_2 | ecosystem: Environmental > Terrestrial > Soil > Palsa > Peat permafrost | place: Sweden: Abisko... | reverse complement strand
CGAGAACGAGTTGGCGGTTTTCGCGGATGCTGACCGCAGCACCGTGGTGCACCATCGAGGGCGACATCATGCCGATTCCAGAGTGGCGATGTTCGTCGTTGTACCAAGGGGAAAAACGTCTGGCAGAAGGCCCGGCTGTCCTGGATGCAGCCAAACCGATCTGGGAACTCGGGGCGTGTGTTTCATGGTGCGGAAGTGGCTTTCCGAGTAGGGATTGTCGTTGGACGTGTAGGGCCGGCTGTGCGTCTTGGTGACGCTGAGGTCGGCGAGCAGCAGGGCCACGGGTTTGGACCGCATGGCCGAGCCGCGGTCGGCATGGAGGGTGAGCTGGCTTGGCTGGATGTTCTGCTTTTCGCAGGATTCCTCGATGAGCTTCTTGGCCAACTCGGCGCTCTCGCGTGGCGCCACCATCCAGCCAACGACATAACGGCTGAAGACGTCGAGGATGACGTAGAGGTAGAAGTAAGTCCACTTGGCGGGACCGCGCAGCTTGGTGATGTCCCAACTCCAAAGCTGGTTGGGCGCGGAGGCCAACAACTCTGGCTTTTGGTATTTCGGATGAGTGAGTTGATCCCGTCTTTCGCGCGTGGCGCCGTCCACTTCCAAGACCCGATACATGGTCCGCGTCGAGCAAAGATACTGGCCTTCATCGAGCAACGTGGCGTTGATCGCGGCCGGCGAGCAATCCTGGAATCGCGGAGAATTCAAGACGGCTCGAACAGCGTGGATCTCCTCGACGCCCAACGCCCGAGCAGGAGTTGGCCGAGCCGCCGGAGGTGTCGAAGGGCGCGCCACCGTCAGTCGGTCCGAGCAAGGGCCGCTGGCGATAGAAAGAAGCTCGAGCGACACCGAGGGCGTCACAGGCGGACTCGATTCCGACAGTGGTAGAGAGTTGCAGGACGGCGTCCATTATCGCTTCTCCTCCGGCTCGCTGGTGAGGATCGGACGACCCAACAGAGTGGCCACTTTTTTTGGAATGTCGATTACGATTTCGGCTTTACGTAGTTGCTCGATGAGACGCTCGGTCTCGCGGCGCAGTTGGAGATTCTCTTCGGCCAAGGGATCGCGCTTGGACTTGGGGCCACGTTTCTGGGGCGTCAAGGCCTGCAGCACACCGGCGTCCCGCTCGCGGCGCCAGGTGGCCAACAGGGATGAATACAAACCTTCGCGGCGGAGGAGTGCGCCGATACCGCCGGTGCCCTTGGCTTGGTCGGCCGCGGTCAAAATGCGCTGCTTATATTCGGCGGTGAAGCGGCGCCGCTTGGCTTGCGCGACGACCTCGGGATCGGGGTGGGCGGTTGTGTTGCCGCCGGTGGTGCTCCGGGTCGAGTAGGCACGGCAGGTTGCCCCGCCGCGCCTCTCACAGAACCGGACTTGCGGGCCTCGCATCCGGCTCTTTGGATCGACGTCTCACCATGTCAAGCTGAGTTGGCTGGGAACTTGCCGGAGAGGATTGGCCACGCGCCAGCGGTCGTACAGGGAACCGATCTGGCCGTGAAACCAATCATTGGGGTATGCCTTTGTCATTCCCCTCCGGTTGCTGCGAGACCAAGCGAGCTATCCTTCGCAGCGAATCGGGATTGCCCGAACACCATTTGAACACCGTTAAGCGCTCGATGTGCAGAATAAAAACTGGGCAAACTCAATCGCCAGAAAGAGGTCGACAAAAACGTTATGTTGTTTATTGTCAATCTACAGTCGTTTTCCCAAGCTGGACGTCGGTGGGTTCGAATCCCGTCTCCCGCTCCTTCGGCGCGCGCCAGAACTGACCCACCTGTGCTTGCCAAGAATGACCCAGGCAGTCTGTAGCTGAGCCACACTCCCGCTGGCGGCCGCGCGAAACGTGGGGCCGTTTCCGTTACAGTGTTGATTTCGTAATGAGCCGGAGGTTTACGCCCTGGAGAGGAGTAGATTCCCCTCCAGGGCAGGAGCTTCTGGGAGTCATCACCTCCCATGGGCCCTACTGAGAATCTTACAGGTCCGCGCAAAAGGCGAGCGGGTGGGCGACGGAAGCAATCCGGGCGTCGGCCGCGGCAGCGGTGTTGCCTTCTGAAAGGGTGCAAGCAACGGTTTCATCCCCGCCAGGCGGGCCAGCGCTATTGCAGCGAGGACTGCCGGAAGGCGGCGCGGAAGTGGTCGCGTTGGAAGGCCCAGCAGCGATACCGGAAGACGGTTGCCGGCAAGGCGAAACGCAACGAGCAAGGCCGGTGTTACCGGCAGCGCGCGAAAACCCGGGAAGCATCAGATCCAGAGGCGGTTAAGCAGGCCGCGAGGGTAACCACTGCCGCACTTTTTTTTGGAGCACACCTGCGACCGGCCTGGGTGCTACGAGCGATTCGCGCCACAGCGGCGAAGTCCGTTGCAGCGGTTTTGTTGCGAGGAATGCCGGCGGGCACTGGAGCGCGTCCAGGACCGGGAGCGGCACGGAAACAGACCCGCGATTTAATCCGGGGATATTGATCCGCCGGCGGCGCTGGCCTTACATTCAGCCTGTCCGATGCAACTGGAGTTTCACCAACTCGACCGGCGGTGGGAACACCTTCGGGTGCGCCATCCGGCGCGGCAGCGGCGGCTGCTGGCGTTGCTGGCCGACAGTGGACAGCAAACGCCCATCGTGGTGGTGGCAGCTGAAGGCCAGGCGGACCGTTACGTGGTCATCGACGGCTACAAGCGGATCGCGTCGCTGGAGCACCTGGGTCGGGACACGGTGGAAGCGGTGGTATGGCCGATGAGCGAGGCTTCGGCAGTGCTGCTGGACCGCTCGCTGCGGCTAAGTGAACACGAGACCGCGCTGGAGGTGGGTTGGCTGCTAACCGAGTTGGAGCAGCGTTTCGGCTACGGGCTCGATGAGTTGGCGCGCCGGTTTGACCGCAGCGTGAGCTGGGTATCGCGGCGACTGGCGCTGGTTGAGGTTCTGCCGGAAGCCATTCAGCAGCAAGTGCGCGAGGGCAAAATCCCGGCGCAAGTGGCGTTGAAGTTTCTGGTGCCGGTGGCGCGCCAAAGCGCTGGTATGGGTTCTGCGCAGCACTGAATCCGGCCGATTGGGCATTGGCGACATCACACGCCTGATTTGTTAGTGACCTGTTCAGAAACCTGTTCAACTACCGCCGAGATGCGCTCCAAAGGCGCTGCATATTGCACTCCGTAGACTGAGTTCTCAGCTATTTACGATCCGGGGATTGTTTCGTAATCAGCAGGTCTCCGGTTCGATCCCGGAGGGTGGCTCCATAAAATCAACTACTTACAGGAATGGCCAGTACGAGAGACACGTCACTGTACCCATTTTTGTGCCTACCCTGCGCACTTTGTGCCCGGGTTGTACCTACTGCGACAGCTTTGTCTGAGCTGATCTGATCTGATCTGGGCCGCCGCATCGGCTCATGCGGACTCCTTCTTGCGCGAGACCTTCGATGACTCCTAGCCAGGTCCTTTCTTTGCTCTTTGCGCCTTCTTCGAGCGCTTGTTGTATTTCTGAAACCGGCTGAAGGCCTGCTTGATGTGCTCTGGAGTCGGGTGGACGTATCGTGAGGTGACGCGAATATCGCTATGGCCGGCGATCTTCTGGATTGAGAAGACGTCCGCACCCGATTCCGCCAGCCGCGTCAGCGCTGTGTGCCGAAGATCGTAAAGCCGGAGGGGACCGGCGAAGCCCAGCTTTTCAATTAAGCGGTCGTGCTGCGAATCTAGCGAACTATAGTTCAGAGAGCCGTCCTCTTCATTGCCAGGGAACACCCATCCCGCGGCCGGAGCGCCCGCCTCTTTGTGACGCCGCACCAGAACATCCGCCACTCTTTCCAGCATCATTAGCGTGCGCTTTGCGTTCTTGGATTTCCCCTCGATCACCTGAAGGTGGCCTACCGGCTCGCGCCGGACTGCGAAGACGACGTTTTCCCAACGAAGACGCAGGACCTCGCCTGGTCGAAGACTTGTGTCGAGGCAAACCACGGCGAAATCCCGAAGGGGCTGGGGTGCGTTCTCGATGTACTCCTCTTCTTCGGTGTCAGTCAGAATTCGTTCGACCTGCTTCCCCGATCCGCTCAACCGAATCTTCGGAACGTATTCGATTACGCCCCAGTCTACGGCTATGTTCAGTATTCGACGAATCGTTCCCACCTCGTGGTTGAGTGCGGTCGTAGTGATGGGACGGTCGATGATCGTGTGTTGGACACCTTCCTTTCCGCGCCGCACTCCCGTCTTACGTGCGCCTCGCCTCTTCTCGGTGTACCTCGCGATCAGATCCCTGTCGATCTGCGTAAGCCTCGCCCCGGCCAGAGGATGGTAACGCAAGAGGATGCGCACCATGTCGTTGTAGTATTTGACGGTATTTGGTCTTTTCTCGCTTTCGGCCCACGCTAGAAATCTCTCGGAGAATTCCCTGAACGTCGGCGCTGGTACGAGCTCTTTGATTCCGACTTCCCCCTTGGCCAAGGACGCCTTTCGAGCGGCCTCGATCTGCTCGGCCGTACGCTTGTTGCTCTGCTTGGTACTCGCGCGGATCGGTTCGCCATTCCAGAAGAACTTGTACCACCAGACATTTCCGCGTTTGTAGACTGACATGCAAACAGACTACCCCAAAACCGTTCGACAGGCGCAGCATCCAGCACCAACCTCGATGTGAGGACCGACACCCCAAGCCTTTGCAGGTTCATAGCCAGAGTGCTTCCCGTAAGCCCTTGATTATACGGCGAATATCTACGTATTTAAATCTCATTTTTGGGCACCAAAAACACGCCTGTGGGTGGGGGCTTTTTCCCAGATGTCCCGACGCCGGGTTCTCCACCTCGCCCTGTGGGGGAAGAGCCCGGGCTCGATCTGGCTGTAATTGGCTTGCCTTGCCCCGCAATGTCCAATCCGTGCTACCCTAATTTTGTCCGAATAATGTATACATTGTTCGGACAGGCTGCGACTATGAGATCTGTCCGAAAAGCAACCACAAATATCGGGCAAACGCTAAGTCCGCGCCGGGGGCCATCGCTGGACCTCAGAGCACGTGTCCTCGACCGGATGAATTCTCCGGGCGTTTGGACCCCCAATGACTTCCTGGATTTGGGGTCAAGGGCAGCCGTTGATAAAGCCCTACAGCGCCTGGCGACCGCGAACACCATTCGGCGTATTGACCGCGGACTCTACGACGTTCCACGCGTTAACCTGCTCACAGGGAAGCCGAGCAATCCTGACTACAGAGCAGTCATCGACGCCGTGGCTCGCCGTGACAAGGCGCGCCTTCTCGTCGATGGCATTACAGCGGCTAATCAGCTCGGTCTGACCCACGCCGTGCCGGCTCACGTGACAGTCCACACCGACGCGAGGCTCCGGCCGATCCAGATGGACCAACTCCGAATTGATTTCAAGCTCACCGCCCCGAGCCGCCTTTACTGGGCCGGCCGGCCGGCAATGCCGATCGTTCAGGCCTTGCACTGGCTGCACGACATGCTCCCGTCCGACCACGATTCGATTCTCAAACGGTTGAGGAAAATCCTTTGGACCTCCAACAGTGCCGCTGCGGTTCGACAGGATCTTCAGAATGGTCTCGATGCATTACCCGGATGGATGCGGCAAGTAGTTGACGATCTTCTGCGCGAGGGTGACGCCGCAAATCCGGGCCGCGGCGATTGTCCACCCATTCCAGCCAAATCCAGAGGTCGTAGTCATGTTGACGACGTCCGGCAAGGATCTTTTCGATAGGCCCTCCGAATGAATCCTGGATTCCTGGAATTCTTGAAGGCGGCCCCAGAGGACCGGCGCGACGTGTTCCTCGGCTCCGCCCGGCGAATCGGCACGCCCGCGCAGAATGTCGAGAAGGACTTCTGGGTTTGCTGGACGCTGGACGCGCTCTTTAACGGACTCCCGGAAGGCCACCCACGCCTATTGTTCAAAGGTGGAACTTCGTTGTCCAAAGCCTACAGCCTGATCTCCAGATTTTCTGAAGACATCGATGTCACCGTTTTCCGAGACGACCTCGGCCAGGCGGCTTCAGTCGAGGAACTCGAAGCGCTCAGCAGGAAGAAACGACAAGCCAAGCTGGATGCGATCAAGGACACATGCAGTAACTACATCCAGCACGCGCTCTTTCCGCAACTGAGCGCCCTTGCGCGGGAGGCCCTGAGCGAGGCCAGAATCGGCAGCCAGCTCGCCAGCATGGTCATCGACGACCAAGATCCCGACGGCCAAACCATTTCGTTCTGGTACCCAAGTGTGACCGGCCCGGCCGACGCCTACATTCGCCCGGCGGTTAAGATCGAGTCCGGCGCCAAATCGGCCCTTGAGCCACATTGCACCGTCCCGGTCCGTCCCGATGTTTCAGACGAAGTTTCCGGAATATCACTCGAAGTGGCCAACGTGACAACGGTTGTGGCAGAGCGGACATTCTGGGACAAAGTCGTAATCTTGCATGGCCTTCGGCGGTGGCACGAGAACCGTGGAGTCCTTAGATCTCAGGGACAACGAGTCTCGCGGCATTACTACGACGTCCATCGCATGATGCGTTCTGAGGCTATCGCAGGCGCGATCAACGACCACGCCTTGGCCAGAGACTGTGTTCGTCACGCCCGCATGTTCTTTGGTAGTCCAGACCTCGGGCTGGACACTGCGATTCCGGGCACATTCGTCCTCGGACCAACCGACGATATGCTCGCAGATCTCCGGCGCGATTACGAGAGGATGGCTGGCATGATCATCGGCGAAGGTCCAGGTTTTAACGAAGTGATCGAATCCATCCGCGAGTTGGAGGCACGAGTGAACGGCTCTCCCGCTCGGACCGGTTAAGATCACGCGCGCAACATCCGCGAGTTCCCGTTTCGGACTGAAGTCTTCTCCGGCGAAAATTTGTTCCAGATCGTCAATCTTGGCGTGAGGTTTGCGATCACTCAAACCTTAGCCACTGCGTACAATGAAACATGCCGCTTTCAACTCCGGCAAACCGCCCCAAGGCGGCCTGGGCGGTTCTGCTTTACGGTTCACTGCCTGAGATCCAGCTTCTCGCGGGCGAACTCGACGACAGCGGTCTTGAAATCGTCCGGATATGGGAGGCGATAGTTGTATGTGTTACGACTCGGAACTGGACTGCGCCGTGCGGGCCGCCGGAGCCGCTGGCGCGATGCTGCGCGAGGCTTTTCACGATTCGCGCGTGTCAGGTCACTTTGCAGACCATAGCGCCGAACAGCAGATCCTTGGGATCCTGCGTGCCGGGTTTCCCGGATATGGCTACCTCGGCGAGGAGCTTGGGCTCGTTAGGCGTCCCGTCGATCCCGCTGAGCACCTCTGGCTAGTCGATCCGGATGACGGCACAGCCGCATTTGAGAAAGGCTTCCGTGGGGCTGCCGTATCCATCGCTCTCCTTCGCGATGGTCGTCCCGTTCTCGGTGTTGTGTATGCTTACTCCGCCCCGGACGATGGGGGAGATTTGTTCACGTGGGCAGAAGGCACTGGCTGCCCAAAAAGGAATGGCAAGTGCGTTCCGCAGTTGGGAGACGAAACGGTGGCTTCGGAGCGGATTGTGTTGTTGTCTCATCATGCGGATCAGAAGTCATCCGCTAATGCCACTCTCGTAGGGCCGATGCGATTTCGCGCTGTGCCGAGCATAGCCTATCGCTTGGCGCTGGTGGCAGCAGGGGAGGCCCAGGCAGCCGTCTCAATCAATGGTCCGGTCGGCTGGGACTATGCCGGCGGCCACGCTCTCTTGTTGGGCGCCGGCTTGGACCTTTTCGATGCGGCAGGCGCTCCAGTCAAATACGATCGTCTGGGACAGAGTAGTTGTGGTGGACGTTGCTTTGGGGGGCTTTCGGCGATTGTGGCGGACTTGGCAGCGCACGACTGGAACCAGGTCTTGGCGCCGAAGCAAGCGTCGAAGGAGATGTACTCGCTTTGCTGGCCCGTGCGAGGCTCGTCCGTTCGGGATGCCGGGATGCTCTCCCGTGCTCATGGATGCATCCTTGGGCAACTGGCGGGCGATTCTCTCGGTTCTCTCGTTGAGTTTCGGTCGGCGGCTGATATAGGTCGTGAGCATCCCGGTGGCGTTCGCTTGCTACGTGACGGCGGGACATGGAACACTCTGGCCGGTCAGCCTACCGATGACTCCGAGATGGCGCTGATTCTGGCACGATCAATCGTCCAGGAGGGTGGCTACACGCCTGCCGCAGCTGCACGCGCTTACGCTTGGTGGTACAAGTCCCACCCGTTCGACATCGGCAACACGACGCGGACCGCACTCGCTCCCGCGGCCGCTGCCCTGGGCGTAGGACTGCAACCGGCGGAAGAAGCGCGAAAACACGCCAACGGCGAAAGCCAGGCTAACGGAGCCCTGATGCGAGTCAGCCCGCTCGGAATTCTCGCCGCAGGCGCTAAGAGAAGTACCGGCATGCTGTGGGCAAAGGAAGATGCTGCTCTGACCCATCCAAATCCGGTCTGCCAGGGCGCGAATGCCGTATTCGCATCGGCGGTGGCGTTTGCGATCCGGACGGAGGAAAGCCCACAGGCGGTCTACTTTTACGCTTTGAATGCGGCGCGCGAAATGCCGGCGCCTACCGCCGTCATGAACGTGCTGGAGGCTGCCACCAACAGCCGACCTGAGGACTACACCCGCAACATGGGCTGGGTCCTGATCGCTCTGCAAAACGCTTTTTGGCAATTGCTCCACACGTCAAGCCTCGAGGAGGGAATCGCAGGCACCGTGGAACTCGGTGGCGATACGGATACGAACGGCGCGATCGCTGGAGCATTGCTCGGTGCTGTTCACGGGCGAGCGGCTGTCCCTCAGCAGTGGATGAGCAGGATTCTGAGTTGCCGACCCTTAGCAGGCATTCCAGGCGTTGCCCGCCCGCGCCCAGTTGCGTTCTGGCCTGTTGACGCTCTGTGGCTGGCGGAGCGTTTGTTATTCCTGGGGCAGGCCGCATGAGCAGGATGGAACGGCTTTGGGAAATCGAGAGGACTCTGCGAGCGCGCCGCGCTGTCCACTGGCGACCATCATTGAGGAGACGCGGGCTTGCCCCGGCGATCCTAATGCGCCAACCTCGCGTGGCTTGCCAGGAGGCTTGATTCAAAGACGGAATAGGAGGTGATAGAAGTCTTGCGTGATTCGATCATGCACGAGCGAACCACCTCGCCGGGCAACTTGTGGCAGATCATCTCGGTGTAAAACTGGGCGATTCCTTCCGCAATGTTCAACTCGGCCCTGGCGAATGCCTCCGTTTCCCAACGACTGCCATCGATGTCTCGTCCCAAATGGCTATAGGCATGGGCCAATTCATGGGTCGCAACCACGATCGCGAGCGCGTCTACCGGAACTCCCAGCACGCCGGACATGACTCCGATTACCATCCAATACACCGAGATCGCCGGAACCCGAAAGAAATACGCACCAAGGATGTCCTGGTGGATTCCCTTGATGCGCGCCTGAACCTCTTGCTTCTTCAACCAGACGACAAGCTCATCGATAAATCGTCTCGCCTCCGACACCCCTTGAGGCAAAGCAGACGGCAACGAACCCGGAGGTCTGATGAACAGCTCCGGGTAACCCTTCTCGGTAAACCGAAGCCCCTCCAGAGTGTTCTCCAGCACCCGCATGCGAAGGAGGAATCCCCAAATGGCTGGATCCAGGGAGGAAAGTAAATCGCCGAAGGTAGCTGGCATTCCATCCACAACGCGAAGGGGAACAGCTTGGGCTTCATCGCCAACCGTGAGGCGCAAACCCATTTCGTTTCGGAGGTGATCCCGAATCACATTGTTCCACTGTTTGAGCGTTCGGCGCACTTTATCCGCCATTTCGGGGTCGTACTCCTCTAGCAGGCTCGCGACTCTCCGATTGAGCTTTACATCACCTTCATACTGGGCCGGCATCTGCGCGGTCGAGTAATGTCGACTGGGGTGGCCGAAGGACGATGTTGAGAAGTCAGGCATATAGGCGGTTAATCGTCGATCACTTGATCTGGAAGATATCGACGTTGGTCTCAAGGCATCGTCGGAGGTTGAGATCGTTGGCGCCGATCTCGAACCAACTCTCCGGCTTCTGGTAGATGTCCAGGCCGCGACCGATTTTGATGACCCAGCCATTGTCGAGTTTGATCGCACGATCATGAAGATGGGTATCGAATTTGACCCGTAATTCGATGTCTATGTCCTTCATGCTCTCCGCCAGGTCGGTGAGTCGCTGGCTAGTTTCCGCCTTCTGGGCATCATCGTCGTATGCGGTTGTCAGTTCGACAAGCCGGATTGTCCCCTGCTGTGCGACCAACTCGCAAAATCGCACGAAATTGGCGGTCTGGTGCTGCATTCGAATGTAGGGATCCTCCACGATCACACTCGTTGCACCAGGCAAGTACTCTCCGAGAATGTTCTGGTAGCTGTACCCTCTGTCGTCATACCGTATCGTGAAATGTTTCTGTTCCGGCTGCGGTGGCCCTTGCTTTTCCGTTTCCGGAACCGGCTGGGACTGCACTGCGACCTCTACAACGGGCCGGGGCTTAGCGGCCTTCTCGACGGGGGCGGCTGATTTCCGCCCATTTTCTGTCGGCAAACTTCGTCGCGAAGGCGTTTGGGTGGCCGCCGCATTCTTCGACTCAGGACAATAGACGACCTCCTCAGTTCCATCGGAGCGGAAGAAAGACAAGTTGATCTGGGCAAACTCGTCGTCCGGTTTGCGCTTGTTCATCTGCTCCTTCACTCGGCGGCGCGCCTCAACGGCGTACTGTGTGTATTCCTCGAACTCCACTGTCGAGGGCTCCCCACCCGGGTGCATGATCTTGAGAAACGCGGCTATGGTCTTCTTGATCGCCTTCTCATCTCGGCCTTCCACGGCACTGCCCAGCTTCACGTGGCTGTTGACATACTCGTACCGGTTCGTGTGCTTGGATAGGTGGTGGAACGCCTCGGCAATGTAATCGGTGATGAAGCCGTAGTCGCTCGTGAGGTAAGCGCTACTGCTCTTCGGCATCTCCCACCCAGGGAGGTAACAGTAAAAACGGTCCATTACCGCGAGGTCAAGCGTTGGGGGAAGCGGCAAGAACAGATCATGCTCGGTCGAATTGACCAACTGCTCAATAGACTCGTCAATATTGCCAACAAACGATAGGCTGGCGTTGGCGATAATCTCGACTCCGCGGGAAAACCTCCCGTTGGCCATGTAATCCTTCATGATCTGGATCGCATCTTGGTCCTTGATCTTGATGCCGGCAACCTCGTCGAAAGCCACCGTGTCCCAGAATCCGACCAGGCCGACCTTGCCGCGAGCGTTGTTGTAGAACAGCGTCGCCTTGGTCGCCTGGCCGCCGCTCACCAGTGTGGCGTACGGGGAGAATTCGCTGAAGAAGTAGGACTTGCCTGTACCACGCGGCCCCAACTCGATGAAGTTGTAGTTCGGTTCGACCAGGGGTAGGAGCCGGGCGATGAAGTGAAGCTTCAGCCGCCGCGTCAGCTTCGATGGCTCCAGACCGACCGAGCGAAGCACAATATCCAGCCATTCGCCAGTTGTGAACTGCTTGCGCCCCTCCACGTAGCGGTCGAAATCGAACCGGGAGAGCTGGATCGGCCGCATGTCTTCGACGTAGAAAGCATAGTCGTCCTCCTCAACTTCGTTGTAACCGAGCGTCACCTCGGCCCACAGGCCACCCTCAAGCAACCGATCGTTGTCCTTGTAGAAAGAGGAGTTGATGGCGATACGGCGGGAATTGAAATTCTCCATCGCTGCCCAATGCCGCTTCTCCTTCTCCACGTGCCGTACATGGATCTTGTCAACGAACTTGTGAGTACCCTTCTGCTGCACCGTGGACTGGGCCTTGTTGCTCTCGTCTGGGCGTACGTAGTGGCTGTTCAGGTAGTCGAACACTGCCTCGATGCCGGCTTTGATCTCATCGGGATCGTTGCTCGCGCAGTATTTTGCGAGGAGAAACTCCAGCACGAACGTGGGAACATTCGTGCCTTTCTTGACTTGTAGGACCAGGTCTTTTCGAACCACGCGGCCGGCAAAGACGTCATTTAGCTTGGAATCGAGTTCATTCATCGGTTCTCTACTCCACGTAGTCTGTCCGCAATGTCAGAGGCGCTCCAAACGTTGCCCCAGTAACCGGGTCGATCGCGGTCAGCGTGAACTCGCCTTCGAACGAGTCGTCCATTCGCAGTGGAATCCGTATCGCCGTTCCGGATTCCACTGTCACCAGACCGGTCGCCGGATCCACGTTGGACATCGGCGCCACCTCGCCGACCACCTTCTTTCCCGCCTTCGCCTCAAGACTGAACTGAATCGCCACGGGCTCAAAAAGCTCCGGTTGGAAGAGGACGACCTCGATCATCGGCCGGCGCGTCGTGATGCGATCCGTTTTCCCACCTCGATATTGAAGCTGTAGCGCTAAAGCTTTAGCAGCTTTCGCAACCCGTCCCAGTTCGATGGTGACGACCGGAATTACGCACTCCTGAAGCGAAAGTCCGCTGTGCATGAAGGTGGAGCCTGTCTTGAAAGCACCGAGGGATGCCGGAACTACGATCTCCTCCAGGTCTCCCTCGACCCCGAGGTCTTCCTTGCGGAAACAAACCGTGCCCGGCCCGCGCACGCCGGTGCCAATCAGACACCGTTCCTTGTCCATCAGCCACTGTCCTTCGGGCTTTCCCACCTTATCGCCTGGCAGCTGTTCGCTGAGTAAGAGAAAACCATGGTCTGCCGCGAGCACCACCTTTTGGAAGCCCATGTCCCGCAGAACCTTCACCGCTCGCAGAGACTTCTCCAGGACGCCCTTCATCAGGCCAAGCGCCGGCCGTGTCGTCTGTTCGCCAGCCTCGTCGATCTCCGTGGTCTTCACGATCAGGAGATCGACCGTATCCTTCAATTTCGGCCTCCGGGTTTTCAGAAGGTCGTCGAGATAAACGGCTTGCACCCTGTCGCCATATATGCTGGCAACATAATCAATGCGCTCATCCGGCACGCGCACTAGCCTTTCGTCAATCGTAGGCACCAACTGCCCGTTCTTATTTGTGAGCCGCAATTTTCCTTCTGCTTCTGGGAGCAGCGCGGCCATGCCAACGGCTGTAATGGTTGGAACCTGGGCCAGCGCTGGCTCCAAAGTGACTTTCACCGCTCCGGGCAATCGTTGAATGAACTCCGCCGCTAGTTCATACCGCATGGCGTCCACCAGGAAGAATGCCACCTTCTGCTGCCGTTCCAGGTCCGGAGCAAGATGCTTGCGAAAGACTTGCGTTTGGCGCGTGAATCCCGAAACCGGCCAGCCTTCGCTGGACAGTACCGCTAGAAACCGCTGCTGGAGTCCATCGGCGAACTCTCGATACTGGCGCCTTGCCGAATCGATCAGACGTTCCAGCTCTTCGATTTGTCCGTAAGAATCGTCTACTGTTCGTTCGAAATTGCGGTGCACAGCGTCTGCACGCCGCCCTCGATCTGCGTAAAACTCAATCAGCGGAGCCATCCCCGACGGCAGCCTGTCAAGTTCGGTATCCAGATCAACGATCGTCTGCTGGAGCTCAAGCCCGCGGTCTGCAATGGTCCATGCGGTCCCACGTTCCTCCGCTTGGGCCCAAATTGACTTACGTCTCTGGTCCACGATTCTCCGGGCGGTGGTCAGGTCGTTCTTCCCGGCGGCTTCTGTGCAGCGCCGCAAGAAGGCGCGCTCCTCAAAGAGAAAAGTGTCGCGTGAGCCATAGTCCTGCCCCTCCGGCATCCGGGCGGGAAGGTCAA
>Ga0302325_10021025_pt1 | contig 13676 bp, 17 predicted proteins | sample Palsa_T0_2_FD_201948 | JGI IMG/M metagenome (GOLD analysis project Ga0302325, IMG submission 201948) | Peat permafrost microbial communities from Stordalen Mire near Abisko, Sweden - Palsa_T0_2 | ecosystem: Environmental > Terrestrial > Soil > Palsa > Peat permafrost | place: Sweden: Abisko... | reverse complement strand
GAGCACCGTTGGACGAGCACCGTTGGACGAGCACCGTTGGACGAGCACCGTTGGACGAGCACCGTTGGACGAGCACCGTTGGACGAGCACCGTTGGACGAGCACCGTTGGACGAGCACCGTTGGACGAGCACCGTTGGACGGCTCGCGCGCGCGGATGCCTCGCTCCTCAAGCGTCGTTGCGCGCTTCACGCGAGTGGGGGAGGTCAACGCCCGGGTCCGGGCCGACCTGCGCCCGGGGCTCGCGGAGCCCTCCTCCGGGATCGTGTCGTTAGACTTGGCACATGCTCAGTGGTCTCTGGGGCCGACTGACGGGTCGTCGCGAGCGGGCCGTGCGTGCGCACGAGGTCGAGCGCGAGCGGATGACGGCCCCCGAGCGGCGCAGCGACAGCGAGAGCTTCGAGGACAGACAAGCCGACCTCGCCATCGAGGCACGGCTCGGAGGCATCGACCCCGATCGGCTCCTGCCCGACGACGGCGACCGCTGAGGGCCGGCTCGGCGGCGTCCCCGCCCTCTCCGGCGACAGACCTTGCCGATCGGCAGCTCGGCGGCGCCGACCAGGCCGCGGGCGGACATTCGCGCGAAGATCGCCGCCTCGCTCGAAGGGCGTGGCTCCGACGCGGTGCGCCTAGCGACACGCCGGTCGAGATCTCGATCGAGGAGACGGCTGCCGACGGCGCACGCTGGATGGGAGAGCAGCCGGCGCGAGGGCCCGCCGCGGGGACGAGCCGGGCCGGGCTCGCGCTCGTGCGTCGTCGGGCGGGCGAGGAGAAGGACGCGGGCCGCCGGCGGGTCAGCCGGGCGCGGTAGAGTGAAGCATCGGAGTGCCCGATCCCGTGCGCGACGCCGCGCACCATGTAGAACCAACGCTACGTGAAAGGGAGCACGTGTCGGGAGCAGGCGGCAAACGCTGCGCCTGTCGCCCGCGCCGCACCCACCTGGCTTGCCAGGTTCACACGGGCGTGGCGAGTCGGCGAGATCGGGGCACTCCGTCTCTTTCTCCCGCCGTCTCTGTGGCGGTCTCTCGTGCTCTGCTCGGTCTCCGGAGCGACAGCGTATGTCGCGCTCGACGCTGCTGCGTCGCCCCGGCCGGCTGTCGAGCCGAGCTCGCCGCTCCTGCGTTATGGTCGTGGCTCCGGCCTGAGGCACCGGCCGGTCATCAACCAAATCGGGGGGTCTGTCTTGCCACTTGAAAAGCCGCAGGTTGACGTGCCCGAAGGCGACATCCCCTTCGAGCTCGGCATCGAGGACATCGTTCCGGGAGACGGAGAGGAGGCGACGAAGGGCAGCAAGGTCGCCGTGCACTATGTCGGAGTCGCCTTCTCCTCCGGCGAGGAGTTCGACGCGTCGTGGGACCGTGCCCAGCCGTTCCTTTTCACGCTCGGCAAGGGCCACGTCATCCCCGGCTGGGACGCCGGGGTGGTCGGGATGAAGGTCGGCGGCCGCCGCAAGCTGACGATCCCATCGGCGATGGCCTACGGGGCGCGGGGAGCAGGGGCGGCCATCAAGCCGCACGAGCCGCTCGTCTTCGTGGTCGATCTGCTCTCGGTGGGCTGAGGAGATCGCCGGACGCGGCCGCCGCCCCGGGGCGGACCTCGAGGGCGATGCCTCACGAGGACTCTCCCCCGGGCCTCCTCGGCAATGAGGTGAACCGCCGGCCTCACGCTTCGCGGCAGCCCCGGTGCGTCGACGCGCGTCCCGGGCGTGGTGCGACAACGCGGCCGCTCCGGTGGGAGGCGGCCCCCGCGCCGCCCGGGCTCACGCGGCTAAGCGAGCGTCAGGGTCGGTAGAGCCGCGCATGCGCATCGTCGACGTCCGAACCCACGTCCTCCTCGACCCCGGCGTCGATCCCGGGGCGACGAGCTCCGCCCAGGACACGATCGTCGTCGAGATCGAGACCGACGCGGGTCTCGTCGGTATCGGCGAGACGGACCTGAACGCCTGGGTTGCGCGTGCCTGCATCGAGGCCCCCGGAACGCACACGATGGACCGCGGCCTCAGGTCATCGCTGATCGGCCGGGACCCGCTCGATCCGGCCCAACTCTGGCAGGAGCTCTACGTCGGGAGCGCGATGACGGGCCGTCGCGGGGCTCTGGTGCACGCCCTCGGCGCGCTCGACATGGCGCTCTGGGACCTCTGCGGCAAAGCGGCGGGCGTCCCCTGCTGGCGGCTCTGGGGCGAGCAGGTGCGCGAGATGCTCACCCCGTACGCATCGCTTCAGCCCGACGCCTCGAGCTTCGATGACTACCTGCATACGATGGTTGCCTGGTCGCAGCGGGCGAGGGAGCTCGGATTCGAGGCCGTCAAGATCGAGGCGACCTTCGCTGGGCCCTACGTGCACAAGAGTCTCGTGGGCTCCGACGAACAGGTGATCGAGATCGTTGCCGCCGTGCGCAGCGCGCTCGGCAGAGGGACCGAGATCCTCGTCGATGTCCAGTACGCCTTCGAGACGGTCGAGCGGGCCCTTGCGGTCGCGGTCGGACTCGCGGAGCTGGACGTGTTCCTGCTCGAGACGCCGCTGTGGGCCGACGACATCGCGGGCTACGCGGAGCTCTCGGCCCGCTCGCCCGTCCGCATCGCCGCCGGGGAGTGGCTCGCGACCCGGCACGAGTTCGTCGAGCTGATCGACCGGGGAGGGGTGCATGTCGCCCAACCCGACGTGGGGCGGGTCGGGGGGCCGACGGAGGCGCTGCGCGTCTGTGGGTTTGCGGCCGGGCGCGGGCGGCTCGTCGTTCCCCACGCCTGGAAGACAGGAATCTCGGCGGCCGCGGCGGCTCATCTGGCGGTCGTGACCCCGAACATGCCCTTCTTCGAGTTCCTCCCTCCGGAGCTCTGCACCTCCCGCCTTCGCAGGGAGCTCGTGAAGGAGGAGCTCGAGCTCCGCGACGGTCTCCTCCCGGCGCCGCAGCGCCCCGGCCTGGGGATCGAGCTCGACTTCGACGCGCTCGTCCGCTTCGAAGAGGCGGCGCGGTGATGGGCCCGAGCCGGCGGGGCCGCCTCGCCGGGCTAGCCGGCGCTAGCCCGAACGGCGCCCGCCACGGGCCGCCGCGCGCGCCGCCGCGACCCGGTGGGCTGCATGCTCGAGCTCGTCTCCGAGCCCGGCGAGCTCGACCGGGTGCCCGCTGCGGTGCTCGAGGGCCTCGGCGAGCAGCCGGTCGGCGAACCAGGGGTTGCGCGGCAGCAGCGGGCCGTGCAGGTAGGTGCCGTAGATGCGGCCCTCGCGCGCGCCCTCGTAGCCGGAGATCCCATCGTTGCCGAACCCCGCGAGGACGCGTCCGAGCGGCGTCGCATCGGGGTCGAGGATTGTGCGGCCGCCGTGGTTTTCGAATCCGACGAGGCGCTCGCCCGCCCAGGCGCAGTCGACGAGCACGTCTCCGATCATCCGCCGCGTGCCCCCGATGGTGTGGAGAGGAAGCAGGCCGACACCCGGGAGCTCGGCGCCGGCTCGGTCGCGGTAGGAGCGCCCGAGCAGCTGGTAGCCGCCGCAGACGGCCAGGAAGACCGACCCCTCCGCCGCCGCCTGCGCGAGCGCCGGCCCCTTGCCGGCCAGGTCGGGCGCGATGAGCTCCTGGTCGCTGTCCTGGCCGCCTCCGATGTAGAAGAGGTCGACCTCCCCCGCCGGCACGGCGTCATCGATCCCGATCGCGCGCACGTCGAGCTCGTGGCCGCGCGCGCGGGCGCGGCCGCGGAGCACGGCGATGTTACCCCTGTCGGCATAGATGTTGAGGTGGTCGGGATACAGGTGCCCGACCCGGATCCTCACGGCTGCTCCCAGAACTCGGGCACGAGCCCGCGGCGAGCCGCGACGCCGCGAAGGGCGAGCATTGCCGTGTAGGTCGGAAGGATGACGAGCTCCCCGCCGGGCTCGGTCAGCTCGAGCGCACGGTCGAGCGCCGACTCGAGCTCGGATACGACCTCGATCCGCTCGCGCTCAAGCCCGCCGTAGGCGAAGCGGAGCGCCAGCTCGGCCGCGCGGCCGCCGGCGAGGACCACACGCTCCAGACCGTCGAGCAGCGGCTCGAAGTCGACGTCCCAGATCCACGACACGTCACGCCCGTCGGCGATCTCGTCGTTCAGCGCCACGAGCGCGAGGGACGGGGGGGAGCCGTCGAGCAGCGTCGCCACGACCTCGTTCGCCCCGGCCGGATTCTTGATCAGCAGCATGAGAAGCGTCTTGTCTGCGACCGCGATGCGCTCGAAACGGCCGAACGCGGCGACGAAACGCCCGAGGCCGGCGACGATCTGCGCGAGCGGGGTCTCGAGCGCCAGGGCGATCGCGGCAGCCGCGGTCGCGTTGTAGACGTTGTAGAGGCCCGGAAGCGAGAGACCGATACGCGCTGAGCCCGCCGGAGTGCGGAGCGTGAACGCGCTTCCCTCGAGTCCGCGCAACTCGATCTCGGTGGCCCGGAGGTCGAGTGAGAGCCGTGCGTTGCCGCAGACCGGGCAGCGATAGTCCCCCAGATGGCCGACGTAGACGGCCGCGTAGAGGTACGGCGCTCCGCAGGAGACGCAGCGCTTGGAGTCGGCCGCGTGCGAGAGGGTTCCCCTCCCGTGGGCGGGATCGTCGAGCCCGTAGGCGAGCACGTCTCGACGCTCGCGCGCGAGCTCGCCGAGCAGGGGATCGTCGGCGTTCACGACGAGCCGCGCCTCGGGGAGCGCCGCGAGCATCGAACGCCAGCCGTTGGCCACGAGCTCGAGCTCCCCGTAGCGGTCGAGCTGGTCGCGGAAAAGGTTGCCGAGGGCGACGACCCTCGGATGGAGGCGTCGTGCGACCTCGGGGAGCGCCGCCTCGTCGACCTCGAAGAGTCCGAGCTCGGCGCCACGGGAGGCAAGCAGGCTCGAGGTGACGCCCGAGAGCAGGTTGGCGCCGGATCTGTTGTAGGCAAGACGCGCGTCGAGGAGCTCCGCCACCATCGCCGTCGTCGTCGTCTTCCCGTTGGTCGCCGAGACGACGACCGAGCCGAGCGGCAGCTCCCGTCCCAGACGCTCGACGGCCGCCGGGTCGACCGCCGCGAGCAGCTTCCCGGGAAGCGTCGTCCCGCCCCCGCGGCCGCTGAGCCGCGACAGCGCACCCACGGCATGTGCGGCCGCCACCTCGAGCCCGAGCAGCATGTCTCGAGCCTAGCGGCGGCCCCGAACTCTGGCCCATTTGGCGGTTCTCCAGCATGCTCTACCATTACTTGCATGGCGCCGAAGCCCCGCTACGAGGCGATCAGCCGCATCGACCCCGGGGAGCTGGCCTCGTTCCGGACCTCGATGCGCAAGCGCTACTCGGACGAGCAGATCCTCGCCGAGCTGCGGGCGCACGCTCTGCGGACGGGCCGTTCACCGACGATGAAGGAGTTCGCGGCCGACCCGGACGCCTCGGTCCATCCCCAGACGGTGATCGAGCACTTCGGAACCTGGAACGCGGCCAAGCGCGCTGCCGGGCTCGTACCGCGGCGGTTTGCCACGCGTGAGGAGCTGCTCGCCCTCCTGCGCGCGCTCGGCGACGAGCTCGGCCGGACGCCCACGACCAGGGACCTCGACGATCGCCGCGGCGGCATGCCCTCCAAATCGCTCTACTGGCACACGTTCGGCTCGCTCGCGGCTGCCCTGCGAGAGGCCGGGTACGACGTCGCCGCCGGTCAGGAGCGGCTCGAGCGTGCCGTCGGGCAGGGTGCCGCCCTCGCGCAGGAGATCGGCCGCCTTCCCAAGTTCGCCGACTGGTCGACGGCGCGGCACGAACGGCCGAACATGCTCACCGAGTGGCAGGTCTACCGGATGTTCGACTCCCGTCGAGGTGCCTGGGCCACGTTCCAGTTCCTGATCCGGCAGCGTCTGATCGAGGAGGGCCGTGCGGTCGCCTCCGACGGCTCGCTGCTCGGCTCGCCGTAGTCGGCCGCGGCGATCGCCGCCAGGCGCCTGAGGCAGAATTCCCGCTCCTCGGGCGCTCGAACCGCCGGCAAGGGGTCGCGCTCGACGTAGGCGCGCGTCCGGAAGCGCTCTCGCCGAATGATCCGCCCACGCTCGAGCGCCGTGAGGGTGCCCTCGCGCAGCTGGCTTTTGCGCAGCCGACGCACGCAGTAGCGCTCGAGCAGGCCGAGCGCGTTCTTGGTCGAGGCGAAGAAGATGCCCTCGACGCTCTCCCCGAGCCAGAGCGGACGCCCGGTGCCGCGCGCCAGGTGAACGACATCGGGCTCGCGGCGATCGATCCACGCGGCGGCCATCGCGCCCTCCAGCGACTCGAGCGCGCGGGCGTCATTCCCCGAGTGGGCGGCGACCGCGAAGATCGCCTCGGAATCGACGGTCATCCCGGGCTCCGTGCGTGCGCAGCCGTGGTCGGCGAGCAGATCGTCGTCGTTGAGGATGATCCCGTTGTGAATCCCGACAATCGGCCCGTGCAAGACGGGATGGTTGTTCGCCTCGATCGAGGGATGACCCTTGGTGTAGTCGCGGACGTGGACCAGGAGCTCGCTCGCGCTCGGTGGAACGCTGATGCTGTCGAGGAGCTCGGAGGCAGGTGTCTGCTGCTTGGCGACGGTCGGCCCGGCGCCGTCGCCGCCCCGGTAGGCGTACCCGACGGCGTCAGCACCCCGCTCGGCGATCCCGGCCAGGAGCGTCTGGGCCAGAAGCGTGCGGTTGAGCCGAGAGTGGGGGTTCAGGCTGTAGCCGGCGATTCCGCACATCGTTTGATCCTAGGCGCGCAGACAGACGCGGTGTCGGCGGCTCGCTTCCGGGAGCCGGGAAATCGCGCCAGCGCGACAGCGACATTTCCGGGGCGCTCAAGCGAGAGGCCCGTCGAGCCGATACAGGCAGAGTCATGGCGATTCCAGAAAGATATGTCGAGCACGACTACCTCGAGCCGCAGCTCGAGCTGCTGCCGCCCCTCGACGCTCAACGCGAGGCTGACTCCGACGACGAGGAGCCCGAGAACGCGAAGCTGACCGCGGCAGAACGGCTCCAGTCGGTCGATCCGCTCAAACTGTACGTCCGCCAGCTCGGCAACGGGCGCCTGCTCAGCGCCTCGGAGGAACGCGAGCTCGCCCGGCTCAAGGACCTCGGAGACGAGGATGCGAAGCGGCGCCTGATCGAGTCGAACCTGAGGCTCGTGATGTCGATCACACGCAACTACACGCGGGCCGACGTGCCGCTCCTCGACCTCATCCAAGAGGGCAACATGGGGCTCATCCGCGCCATTGAGAAGTTCGACTACCGGATGGGCTACAGGCTCTCCACCTACGCGACATGGTGGATTCGCCAGGCGGTCTCGCGGGCGCTCTCCGATCAGGGCCGGACAATCCGACTCCCGGTGCACGTCGGCGAGCAGGTGCGGCGACTCCTGCGCGCGCGCCGGATGCTCACCCAGAAGCTGAACCGTGACCCGACCCGCGGCGAGATCGCGGCCGAGGTCGGCGTTGCCACCGAGCGTGTGGACGAGCTGCTCGAGTTCGTCGCCCAGCCCGTGTCGCTCGAGACACCGGTCGGAGACGGGGAGAGCTTGTACGCCGACCTGATCGAGGATGTGAGCTCGGCCTCACCCGATACGATCACCGCCGAGGGATATCGGGCGAGCGAGCTCGAGGCGGCGCTCAGCGAGCTCGAGCCCAGAATGCGCCTCATCGTCGAACGACGCTACGGTCTCGACGGCGAGGCTCCCATGACCCTCGAGGAGCTGAGCAGCGAGCTGGGAGTCACCCGCGAGCGGGTGCGCCAGATCGAGCACAAGGCCTTGCGCGAGCTTCGACGCGGCGCCCCCGGCCTGAAGCTCTATCTCAGCGCCTGACCTCGGACGGGGCTCCGCCCCGATCCTCGCAGTGGCTCCGGGCCAGGATCTCTCGGACGTGACGCTCGACGGCTACCGAACAGGTGTTCGGAGAAACGCCGTCCGATGCCGCGCGAATCAGCTCGTGACCGGCGAGCGCGGGCCGCGCGCTCACAGCAGAGACCGTTCCGCCGCGACGAGCGCCCATCCGTCGAGGCCGCCAGGCCCACGGCGGTTCGCGACGGCGGTTCGCGACGCGGCGGCGTGCGGCGGCGTTCTCATCGCTGCCCGAATTCCGTGGCGCGCTGTCGTTCGGGACCTCTCGGACGGCAAAACGGCCGCCCGCGGGCCTCCAGCTTGAATGCACGATAATGTGTGTTATGTCAAGTCAGCAGTGAAACCACCGGCTCGGGCTGCTCTCGGCCCGCGGTGTGCTCGTCGCTCGGGGCCGGCACGTTCACTGCTCCGACAGAACTGATCGCAAAGAGCGGGCTTTCGCACGGCGCGGGGCTTGAACCCGGCGGGAGGCGCGCGTTAGATTCCACCCAGCACCGAGCACGGAGCGCCGGTAGGTCGAAGCCGAGCCTGAGGGGAGTACGCGGAAGCGGAACGCCAGCGGGTTCGGGGGACGAAAGCGCCACCGGCTCGGTGAATTTTTTTTCGGCGGCAGCCAGCCCCACTCGCCTCCAGAGTCGGCCCGCGTCGCTTACACTCTCGTCATGCCGGCCTTCTCGCACGGCGTGGCATCGCTCGTCTGGGCGATCGTGTTCGCCGCGTACATCCTCTTCGGCGGGATCGCGGCCGGGTTCTCGACGGCGGACTCGTTCATCGCAGCGGTGGTCGCCGGCGCCGGGATCTTCCTCTACGTCAGGGTCTACGGCGAAGACGAGCCGCGTCGCTTCTAGCCCCGCGAGGTCATGGTGAGCCTCCGCGCGGCGCGACCGAGCCCGCGAGAGGTCGCTACAGATCGAGTCGGCGCCGCTCGAACCCCGCCGCGACGGGATCGAGCCCGAATCCATCGAGCGGCCGGGGCAGCTCTTCGTCGAAGACGTGAGTGAGAACGCCCACGCTCCGGTCGTTGTGGAACGGGACGTCGACATGGTCGCGTGAGACGAGATTCACGGAGACCTTGGCGCAGTCCGGGCAGCGCACCGCGACGACCAGACCGTCGCCCCTCTGGCCGTTCGCGAGCAGGCAGAACGCCGAGGGAAACACCGGACGGGCGCGCTCCTCCGCCCAGCAGAAAAAGCTCCAGGGCCACTGCCCGGCCTTGATCTTCTGCGCGGCGATGTCGGAGAACTCGGCGGCGAGCGAGTCGCGGCGGGAGGTCATGAAGTTGAGGAAGCTCGTCTTCGCGTCGAGCCCGAGCGGCGCCCAGTCGAGCTCCTCATGTGAGACGAGCGCCGCGTGGATCTCGCCGCACCCGCAGGCGAACTCAACCCGGTAGATCGTCGGGTGATGAGGGCCGGCGAGCTCGTCGAGGCGGCGAAAACCCGAGAGGAGGACCGAGGTCTCACCCCGCCGGGGACAGGAGAGACGGTACCTCGTCGTGAGCACGTCGTACATATGCGCTATGACGACGGGGCGCGCGCATGGTTTGCTGGCGGGTCGCGATCGCCCGGCCGGCGACCGGAGCGAACCGCCGCGGGGCGAAGCCCCGCCGTGACTCGGGAATGCAGCTCAACCGCGGCACGGGTCGTGGCCGAACCCCTCCCTCGTTTGGGCGAGCCGCAGCCATCGGGTCAGCGGTCGGGTCCGTCGGCGACCCCGGAGGTAAGGGCCGATCAGTAGGTGATCAACTCAGTAGGTGATCAACGAGAACAGATCGAGCCCCGCAAGCCGGTCGCGCGCGCCGAGGAAGCCCAGCTCGATGATGAAGCAGCCGCCGACGACCTCGCCGCCGATCCTCTCGATCAGGCCGCAGATTGCGTCCACGGTCCCTCCCGTCGCGAGCACGTCGTCGTGGATCACGACGCGCGCGCCGATCGGAATGAGGTCGGGGTGCATCTCGAGCACGTTCTGCCCGTACTCGAGGAAGTAGGTCGCTGCGAGCGTCTCGGGAGGCAGCTTTCCGGGTCTTCTCGCCGGCACGAAGCCGCAGCCCGCCTCCGCCGCGATCGCCGCGCCGAGGATGAACCCCCGCGCCTCTGCCCCCACCACGAGATCGGCATTCTGGGAACGTACCCACACCCCGAGATCGGTGATCGTCTGGCGGAGCGCTCCCGGGTCGGCGAGCAGCGGGGTGATGTCCTTGAAACCGACCCCCGGGGTCGGGAAGTCATCCACCTCGCGCACCAGGGTACGCAGGTCGATCGCGCTCACGCCGGTCTCGCCCCCCTCGCCCTCGACGCTCATACCGAGGCGATCTCCCGCACCTCGCGCCAGAGAAGCAGGGTTCCGAGCTCCTGGGCGAGGTCTGTGAGGGTCTGGAGGTCAGCCAGTCCGGCCGAGCGTCGCTCGCTGTTTCTCGAGCGGAGTGCGGGCGCGATCACCTGATCGAGCAGCGATGCCTGTCGGTCGGTCGAGGTTCGGAATGTGCGCAGGTGTCGGGCGTCGATCCCGAAGCGGGTGAGCTGGGCGCAGACGATCGCGACGTCGATGTCCGCCTCGGGGTAGCGCTTCTCCGAGCCGCTGCCGATCGCGGCGAGTAGCCCGAAATCCTCGAGCTCCTTCGCGAACTCGCCGGTCACGCCAGCCCGCTGGCAGAGCTCGTCAAACTCGATCGGCTGGACCCGCTCGCCGAGACCCGCCGGTCTTCGGCGCTTGCGCTCGCTCGCGCCGGGAAGCGCCAGCTCGTCGCGGATCACGCGCAAGGGAAGGAATTCGTCGCGCTGGAGGCGGAGGATGGTCACCAGGCGCTCGACGTCGTGCTCGCTGAAGAGTCGGTAGCCTCCGCGCGTTCGCTGGGGGCTCAGCAGGCCCTCGTCCTCGAGAAAGCGGATCTTGGAGATCGAGATGTCCGGGAACTCGTTCCGCAGGCGCCGCACGACCTCGCCGATGCGGAACGGGCGCTCGCGCTGTGCTGTGCCGGTCGCGGTGCTCATCGCTCGACGAAGATCATCCTGTACTTGCCGATCTGGAGCTCGTCGCCGTTCTCGAGGCGGGTGCTGTCGATACGTCGCCGGTTGACGAACGTTCCGTTGAGCGACCCCTGGTCCTCGGCGAAGAAGCTCCCCTCGCGGTCGACCAGCACGGCGTGATTCCGCGAGACCGTCACGTCGTCGAGGAAGATCTCGCACTCAGGAGAGCGCCCGATGCGGGTCAACGCACCGGTCGGCTTGAAGGTCTCTCCGGCCCGACCGCCGCCGGAGCGCACGACGAACGCGGGCCCCTCCAGGCCCTCCACCGAATCGTGGACGAGCTCGCCGACCTCCTCGGCCGAGTAGGTCTGGGTCGACTCGGTCGACGACATCGGCTTCTCCAGCAGTGCGCCGCAGCGCGAGCAGTAGTTGGCGGCCTCCGGATTCTGGAAACCGCATTCGCTGCAGTAGACGTGACTCATTCCCCGAGGATCGATTTACTCGCAAGGATCTCCGTCAACCGTGCGACATCGAGCTCGTCGAGCACGCTCCGCCCGCCGGACTGCTTGAGCCGTGCGACGAGCTCTGCGCGAAGGATGTCGATCTTGCCGTGCAGGATCCTTCGCTGGAAGCTGAGGTCGTGCTCCTCTGCCTCGAGCTCGCGCTTTAGCTGCTTGAGCTCCGCGTCAGACAGGGAGCCGAGATCCGGGAGGATGTCCAATGTGCGCCTTTCGTTCGTCGCGAGCTGCCGGTGGAATTAGAGCGGACCGGCGATCAAACCGTCAACCTCAACTTGAGAATCTACACCGGGATTCACTCCTCGTGCGAGATCTCCTGCCGCGGGCCCCGCTCGGGCGGCACGCGCGGGCGCCGGCTCAGCGTCCGAGCCCGTCCTTCGGTCCCACGGGATCCGGGCCGGCGATGGCGTCGCTCCCGGCCGCGTCCTCCTCCCCGCCCCGGTTCTGCGACCCGGAGGCCGTCTCGCGCCGCGCCTTGCGCACGTAGAGCAGGAGTGAGACCAGGGCGAGTGCGAGTCCGCTCCAGAAGATCGGACGCGGCCAGTCGCTGCGGTGAACCACCATCACCAGTCCGATACCCAGATAGAGGAGCCAGGTTGCGAGCTTGCCCGCGGCGTTGACCTCGAAGCGGTAGCCGCGCCCGACGAGGATCGGCGTGGCCGCCATGACGAACACGTCTCGCGCGGGAATGACGAGCGCCGCCCACGGCAGCCTGCCGGCGTGCCACAGAAGCAGCACCGCGACATCGATCAGCAAGCGGTCGGCAAGTGGATCGGCGATCCGTCCGAACGCCGACTCGACGTGCCAGCGACGGGCAAGGAAGCCGTCGACCTGATCGGTAACACCCGCTACGCCGAAGACGCTCGCCGCATACCAGCTGAAACCGTGCTCGCTCCGGAGGAGCAGCGCTGCGTACGCCGGGATGGCGATGAGCCGCGCCAGCGTGAGCCCGTTGGGGACCTGCGCGCGCGGTCCGGAGACGGTCGGCGCAACGGCCACGGAGAAAGGATAGGCGTAACCGCCGGAGACAACGAAGCGCCATGCTCACCCGGGCCGGGTGTGGGCGCGCGTCAACCCGGGCGGGACATCCCGCGGCGCCGCGTCTCCGGGCCGCGGAGCCGCGCGCGCGGCACGGCTCGACGTTTCGCAGCAGAGCGGCGGACGGCTCGGCACGCGGTCGACCGGCCGCCGCAGTACACGTCGGGGCCTCCGGATCGCCGCGCTCCACCCCGTCGTCGCGACGGCCCCGTTCTGCGTCGACTCCGTCGGGTGGTTCGCGGCGGCTCGATCACGGAGCTCGCGGCGCCCGGACCGGCTCGGGCGCCACAGCCCGGCGCCCGGGGAGAGGCCCTACTGGGCGAGCCACTTGACCGTACAGCCCATGGGTGCGGTCTCGGCGACCGGCGGCGGCTGCCCGGCGAGCGTCGCGTCGAGCGCGTCGCGGAGGTAATGCTGACTGACCGCCGAGTCATCGCGGCTGTCGTCGATTGCCCCGTGGTACACGAGGCGGCGATCGCGGTCGAAGAGAAAGACCTCTGGTGTTCGCTGGGAGCCGAGCTCGCGCGCGAGCAGCTGCTCGGGATCGTGGAGATAGTCGAAGTTGAATCCCTGCTCGGAGGCGTGGACGACCATCCGGTCGAACGAATCCTCCGGAAAGCGCCTCGCGTCGTTCGAGTTCAGCGCGACGAGACGCACTCCACGGTCGCCGTAGGCGCGCTGGAGATCGATCATCCTTCCTTCCCAGGCGAGGACGTAGGGGCAATGGTTGCAGGACTGGATGAGTGCGAGCAGCTCGGCGTCCGCGTAACTTGCGAGCGAGCGTTCGACCCCCTCGACGTTACGCAGCATGAATGCGGGAGCCTGGCTCCCGAGCGGAAGACTCATTTCAACGCCTCCTCGATCTGCTCCCGCGTCGGGAGCGGTGAGACGCGTCCGTCGGGGAGCCGGTAGATGCGACAGGTGAGAGCCGGTCGGGCACTCGCACCGCCCGGATCGACGTCGCGGCCATCGATCCGGATCGTGGGCGAGCCGGGGAACGCCAGTGCGCGAGCCTCCGCGTCGGTGGTGAGCTCGAGGATGTCGATCTCGCTCTCGACGTCGTGGTCGTCGAGCACGCTGCGGAGGAGCGCGAGCGCCTCGGGGTGCGACGGGCAGTCGGCAAAGTAGAGGAACTCGATCTTCGCTGGCTCCGGCACGGCGAGGCCCACGGTAGCCACTCGTGGGCTCCGGGGGCGCAGCCGTGTCGCCCGGATGCCCCGTATCGCCCTGATACACCGTCTCGCGCCGCTAGTGGCCCTTGAGGAAAGGTTGGACGTGTAATGGCATCAGGCGGCGATGCGGTGTTTGGTTTCGGCGGCTTTGATGCGTTGGTCGCGGTGGTCGCTGTTTCGGTATT
>Ga0302325_10021024_pt1 | contig 13676 bp, 9 predicted proteins | sample Palsa_T0_2_FD_201948 | JGI IMG/M metagenome (GOLD analysis project Ga0302325, IMG submission 201948) | Peat permafrost microbial communities from Stordalen Mire near Abisko, Sweden - Palsa_T0_2 | ecosystem: Environmental > Terrestrial > Soil > Palsa > Peat permafrost | place: Sweden: Abisko... | reverse complement strand
CGCAGCATGGGCCATCCTCGGAGCACTGCTCCTTGGGTGCGGCGGACCGGCCCGGCCCAAGGAGCTTGGGGCGTCGTCGTCGGTCCTGGACGCCGGAAGCAGCGCCAGTGGCTGCAGCTCCCCCAACCAGGGGTGCCCCTGCTCGACGGAAGGCGACACGGTCAGCTGCGGCAGCGTGGTGACACGCGACGGCGACTACGTGACTTGCTCGCAGGGGAGCCGCACGTGCATGGCCGGTAGCTGGGGCACTTGCCTGGGCGCCACCCGCGAGACACGCATCATCCCCCATGGCGGTGAATTCGCGCGCCTCGGGGGTCTTTCGGCGGCCACGGTCGACATGGCGGTGGTGGCCACTTCGACCGGAGGGGTGTGCGCCGAGAACCCGTGCGATCCAAACTGCAACACCTTCGTCGTCAGCGGTGACGGCTACGATGCGGGAGCCGACTCCGGGATCGACGATACCGATTCGGGCCTATCGCTCTACGGCCACGACGTCCCGGTCACCGACTGCACCGCCTTGCAGGTGACGCCGGACACCGCCCCCGCGAAGGACCTGCTCGTCACGTCGATGGCGCCCAGCCCGAACACGGTGCAGTACACGGCGTCGCTCGTTCCGCCCACGTGCTACCCGACGACGCCCACTTTTCTGTGGTCGATCGACCAGTACGGCATCGCCCAGATCAGTACGGCGGGCCTCTTGACCCTGGCCGTGCCGATCGCCGGCCCCATCACGGTCACGGCGTACGCCGGAACGCTCAGCGCCTCGGTCGTGTGCAACGTGACGGTGAACGTGGTCGACACGAGCGCCGCGCCCGCGGGGTATTCGAATCTGCAGTTCCCGACGACGACGGGCGCCACCGACGACCTGCAGGTGCTCTATCCGTACCCCGCGACGGTGTTCCCGCTCGGCCTGCCGCCGCCGCTCATCCAGTGGCAATACATCGACACCGCCACCGCCGCGACCCAAGGCAGCTTCGAGCCGCCTGTTCTCTCTCCAGGCAACTACCAATACAACCCGTCGGGAGCCTCGTGGACGTACACCGGCTCGAGCGGTGTCACGACGAGCAACAGCGCCTTCACTTCGGGGACGACCACGCCCCCCGACGGGGGCCAGATGGCGTTCCTCCAGGGAACGGGCTCCCTATCGCAGTCGATCACGACCAGCGCCGGGTCCTACACGTTCACGTGGTACGCGATCCAACGGCAGAACTGGGGGGGGCCCAATGACGCCGACTTCGTCGTGGATGGCGTCGTCCAGAATCATTTCACGCCGACCAGTACCAACAGCTGGCAGGCCTTTTCCACGACCGTGACGCTCAGCGCGGGTACGCACACCATCGCGTTCACCGGGCTCGATTCGGCGGGCGGTGACGACACGCTCTTTCTCGACGACGTGACGTGGAGCACGGGCAGCGTTACGGGCAGCGGTACCGGTGCCGCGAGCGCGGTCAAAGTCACGCTGCGCTTTCCCGCGACGGGAACCCCCATCTTCAGCTGGGCCGAGATCGTCCCCGAGCTCGAGACCGAGCCCACCGCTTCGCTGCCGGGCCAGCCGCGCGCGACGATTGCGCAGAGTGTCTGGAGCGATTTCCAGGAAACGGTCGTTCGCAACAGCGGCGCGACCGGCGGCGACGCCGTGTTCGCGATCCAGCGCTACGTGAGCGGCACGCTGATGGCCGAGGTCCCCACGACCATTCACTTTGCCAACGGGCAGCTCAAGGGCAACATCTTCTACAACTCGTACGGTACGAACCTCGTCAAGAACTTTGGCTCCACGGTCCTCGGCGCGCCGTTCGGCGCCGCGACGCTCGAAGTCCCGGTCAACGGAACGAGCCCCACGGTCGTGGTCGGGTACAACGATGCCACGCTGTCGGGCGCGGGATGTCGCGTGTGCCACAACGTGGCTGCCAGCGGCTCGGCGATCCTGTCGAACTCGTATCTGGAGAACGGAAACAGCGGCCCCGGCGACGAGGCGACCACCTACAGTTACAACCCGACGCTGGGCACGCCCTCGCTCATTCAGGCATCCGAGACCCCGGTCGGCAGCGCGGGCAGCAACGACTTCACCTTCGCCGCGCTCTCGCCCGACGGCACGTACTTGTTCACCAGCGCCTCGCCGCAAAGCGCGAGCTCGACCAGCCAGCTGTACACGCTCGCCGGCAACGTCGTCGCGAGCAATGCCCCTTCCAATCTGGGCGCGGCCACGCCGGTGTTCTCTCCGGACGCTGCCCACGTCGCGTTCAACTTCTACTCCGGAAGCGCTTCCCCGCTGTCCTCCGCTCCGGCGGACGGAGCGTCGCTCGCGATGATGGACTTCACCCCGCCCGCGACGTTCTCGAACTTCCAAGTGCTTTACACGCCGCCGGCGCTCTACTCGGTGTGGCCCTCGTTCTTGCCCCCTGGACAGAACGGCATCGTCTTCGAAAACGAGGTGACCTCCAACGGCCGCGACTGGGGCGGCACACGCTCGAACTGCGACAGCTCGGGGTCGTGCAACAACATCGGCACGACCGGAGAGCTCTGGTGGGTGAGCACGGGCGCTACCCCGGCCGTGGCCACCCGGCTCACGAACTTGAACGGCGGCTCTTACCTGCCGCGGTTGCCCGCGAACCTGCACGGCGCCGCGACCGACAACCCGACCTACTACGAAGAGGTCTACAACTACGAGCCCACCGTGCTGCCCGTGACCATCGGCGGCTACTCGTGGGTCGCGTTCACTTCCCGGCGCCTCTACGGCAACGTCGCCACCATCAATCCGTACTGGAGCGACCCGCGCTACCAGGACATCAGCGTGCAGCCCACCACGAAGAAAATCTGGATCGCCGCCATCTCGCCCAGCCCGACGCCCGGCACCGATCCGAGCTTCCCCGCGTTCTACTTGCCGGGCCAGGAGCTCCAGGCCGGCAACGCGCGCGCGTACTTCGCGCTTGCCGCGTGCGAACCGCCTGGGCCCGTGTCGGCAGCCACGCTCTGCACGAGCAACCTGGACTGCTGCGGCGGCACGGCGTCTCCCCCCACCGCCGTCTGCCAGCTCGACCCTCCGCCCCTTGCCAATCCACCGACGTCGCACTGCGTGACCATGTCCACCTCGGCGTGCGTCGCGGATGGCGCTTCGTGCACCTCGGACGTGCAATGCTGCAACTTCGCGACAGGCTCGCGCTGCGGCAGTGGCACGTGTGCACCGTTGCCCCCGCTGGTGCTCTACGCGTCCTCCGCCTTCACGAGCACGTACACCGGCTCTTGCGCCTCGGGCGCCGCGCCCGTCTGGAGGTTCTTCTACTGGGAGGCCGACACACCGACCGGTACCTCGATCGCTTTCCAGGCGCAAACATCGCCCGACGGCGTCACCTGGGGCCCCAGCGTCGCGATCGGGACGGCGCAGCCGCCCCCCACCGTGACCCCGACCTGGACCTCCGCCTCGCAGACGGTGGATCAGGCGCTCCGGGCGGCCGGGCAGGTTTCGCAGCTGCAGCTGCAGATCACCGCCACCTTCAACCCCGACTCCACCAACACCAACGCCCCTACTCTCACCAACTGGCAGGTTACCTACGACTGCCTGAGCTCAGAATGAACATCGATCGATCCTCCCTCCTGGCCTTTGCCCTCGCCACGGGTGTGGCGACGTTCGGCTGCTCGCACACGTCCACCCCGCCGCCCTCGCAGGACAACAGCCCCGACAGCGGCGGCTCCCAGGGCTCGAGCAGCGGCGGGACCACCGACGGAGGAGCCGCGCGAGGCGCGACCGACGGCGCAGCCGCCGGAAGCGGGACCGATGGCGCAGCAGCCGCCGGAAGCGGGACCGATGGCGCAGCCGCCGGAAGCGGGACCGATGGCGCAGCCGCCGGAAGCGGGACCGATGGCGCAGCCGCCGGAAGCGGGACCGATGGCGCAGCCGCCGGAAGCGGGACCGATGGCGCAGCCGCCGGGGACGCCACCTATAGGGGTGGAGCCGCCGACGGCGGCGGAGCGGAGGAGGAAGCAAGTGGGGGGGGGCCGAGCGGACCGCCTCCGCCCGCGTCCGCGTGCAGCCAAACGGCGATCTGGGGCACGGGGACGGAGCTGGCGATCTCCGCGCCTTCGGACAACAACCTCGGCGCGATCACCCCCGACGAGCTCACCATCGCGTGGACCATCGGCACCGGCAGCTCCGCGGTGATCGCGTACGCCGATCGCGCCGCAGAGACGGATGCCTTCGGAGAACCCCAAACGCTTTCGGCCAGCTCGTTTGCAGACGATCGGGTTGCCGTCAGCGCCGATGGCTTGCGTCTCGTCGTCGTTAACGCCGACCGCCAGGGCTTTTCGGAGATGACACGCACCGCGCGCACGGGCACGGGCAGCACGTTCGGCGCGGCCAGCGTAGGCAGCTACTCGAACTACGCCGGCACCCTGGCGACCACCACCGAGGCGTTCGGCGATCCGGTCCTCAGCGCGGATGACGAGGCGTTCTACTACTCGATCTATGGGCGACCGGGGCAGACGTCCACCATCGCACGCGCCACCCGGCTCACCGCGACTGACGCGTGGCCGGTCGGAGCGCTTCTCCCGGCGACCCCCGTGCTCGCCGAAGAACAAGAAGAGGTGACGTTGCGTCGGCGCCCCACGGCGATCTCGTCGGACGAGCAGACGCTGTTCTACTGGGACGAGGTGAGCGGGACCGAGCGAGCCACGTGGCTCGACACCTCCACTGGCGTGTTCACCGTCTTCGTCGATCTCGGCGCGCGACAATGGGCAAACCCCAACTTGGCATGCACTCGGCTTTACTACTCGGAGGAGCCCGCCGGACCCGCTTCGTCGGATGGAGCCGCTACGCTCGATCTATTCGTCGCTTCGGACTGAATCACTCATTCAGTTGCGAACGACCGCCGGGAGAGCGCACTCGGGTCGCGCGTCGACGGTGACGGCCGCGTCGTCGCTCACGATGGCCTCACCGTCCCCCGTCAGCGCGTCGCACTCGAGATCGACATCGGCCCTGAAGCCCGTCTGCTCCTGGACATAAACGCCGATCGACGTGTTCTCGATGGTGTTGCCTGCCGCCCTCACCTCGACGTCCGATGACCCGTAATGCAGAAGCGACGTCGTGATGTACAGGCCGATGCTGTCGGCAAGCGCCCCTCCATCGACCCGGTTCTCGATGAAGAGTGCGTGGGCAGCGGCGTTCTGGCCGAACTCGGCGAGCCCGATCGAGCAGCGGCTCACGCGATTGCGGCGCACGGTCACCGATAGGTACGGCGCGAACGACGACACCCCGAAGCCGTCGGCCACGCAATCGGCGACGACGTTGTCCTCGATCACGTCGGGGGTTGACCCCGCCGCGAGCCCTGCGTTGTCGCTGTGGATGCCGCTCGCCGAGCGCCGCACGGTGTTGTTGGCGATGTGCGTGCCTTGCGAGCGGTTGGTGGCGATGGCGGCGGCCGCGTCGACGACGACGTTGCCCTCGATCCGACCCGCGCCGCCGGTGTCGAAGATGGCGACCGCTTGCTCGTCATTCGAGACATTGACGACGCGGCTCTGCTCCACCGAGAACGTGCCACCGCTCGAGGCGTCGATCCCGCGCAGGTAGACGTTCTTGACCGTCACGTTGCGGACCTGGAGCCCGTCGAACGGGCCGCCGGTATCCGTCTCGATGCCATTGCGCGCGTCGACGTCCGCGCCGCGGACGACCGTGCCGCTCGTCAAGGCCGGGTTGTCGCCGTCGATCGTCAAGTCGGCGATGGTCACCTCGCTGGCGCGGACGAGCACCACGCTGCTGGCGGCGCCGCCACACAGGGAGGAGTCGTTGCACGGGGCGGGATTCGAATACGCCGGAAGGATCACCGTCGTATCGCCCGCACCCATCAGGGAAAGGGGCTTGTCGACGACGATGTTCTCCGTGAACCTGCCGGCCCCGACGAAGACGGCGTCGCCCGGGCACGCCGCGGCGACGGCTTGCTGGATCGTGGCGCACGGTTGCGAGGGCGATCGACACCCTGGAGGTGACGAGCCTCCTGCCACGGAGCTCACGAAGCGAGGGCCGCACGCGACCGGACCGCCCGCTTCCGCCACGCCGCCCGTCGCGAGCGCCGCGCTGGACGTCGCCGTCCCCTCGCCCACCGTCGCGATGGTGCACGCGCTCGTCCCGGCGCAAAGCGCTCCCGTCATCAGGCCCAGCGCACGCGGAATCATCCGGCTCACGACGCCCTCCTTGCCGCTCTCTCGGGCTCCCCTTTTGGTACAGGCAAAGGTTTGCGCGCGTCAACGCTGGGCAGGCGAACGACTCGGTCGTCGGGCTGCCCGCGAGCCTCGGGCGTCAGGGTGACGGGTGGGGCCGAACCTGCTTTCTGACTTTCTTGATGAAGGTCTGGGTGCACTGGCCATGGCTCGCCTCGAAGTCGATCACTTCGCGCAGCAATTTGGCCCTCACCGCCTCGGTACAGGTGGCGCTGTCGCGGATCTCCTTCGCGAGCTGCGCCCCCTCGAACGTCGTCGGCCACTGCGGCTTCGCGGCCGCGGCTGGGGCCACGTTCGACCTGTAATGGGAGGCCTTCGTCTTCGTCACGTCGTGGAAGCCCGTCGTCTCGGCGCGCTGTCCGCTCCCGTGGCAACTCGGGCACGTCGTCGTCAACCCGAACGAGTTTCCGATCCGCCGGTCCCCGCCGCACACCTGGCAGGTTTCGCCCGAATGATTGTTTTCCGATGGCCGCGTCTTGTCGTTCATCGATCGACTCTACGCTGATATCGAGCGCGCCATCGCCCCACCGCACGGACGCGAAATCTGCTACGGTCCTAGGCGTCGCTGCGTGTGCGTCGCGCGGCGACGACGTGGTGCCAATGACTGAGGCTTCGCGCGCGGTCTCCGCTCCAAAGGTGAGCGTTCCACTGGGAAGCCTGGTGGGGGACAAATACCGCCTCGAACGCCTCTTGGGGCAGGGCGAGATGGGCTGCGTGTACTTGGCCCAGCACGTCGTCACCGGCGAGAGCCTTGGGCTCAAGCTGGTGCAACCCACGGATCCCAGCCAGGGGCCGAACGCGTTCGCCGCGTTTCGCGCAGCCGCGCGCGCGGCGGCGCGTTTCCGGAGCGAGCACGTCGCGCACGTGAGGGACATCGGCTTGCTAGAAGACGGCAGCGTGTTCCTCGTCATGGAGCACCTGGAAGGCGAAACGCTGGCCGAGCACCTGCGCGCGCGGCGGGAGTTGCCGATCGGGCTCGCGGTCGACCTCGCCCTGCAGGCGGTCCGGGGTCTCGGCGACGCCCACGCCGCGGGCGTCATCCACCGGGACGCGAAGCCCTCGAACTGGTTTCTGGCCAGGACGCCGGACGGATCGTTGCGGGTCAAGATGCTCGACTTCGGGCGCGCGAGGATCCATCCGCGCACGGGCGGCGCACAGGACAGTCCGACGACCGGCTCCGGCGCGGTCGGGACGCGCCCCTACGCGGCGCCGGAGCAAGTGCGGTCCTCCTCGGACGTCGATGAACGAGCCGACATCTGGACGATCGGCGTCGTGCTCTACGAGATGCTCCGCAACTACGCGATCGGCCAGGCCCGCGATTCGTTCACTGGTTCGCCTCCTTCGCTGCGAGCGACGCAAAACGGCATCAGCCCCGAGCTCGAGGCGGTGGTCCTGCGATGTCTCGCGAAGCGTCCGGAGGGTCGCTTCCGCGACATGGGCGAGCTCGCGTCGGCTCTCGCATCACTCCCGGCTGCCGAGGCGGCGGCTTCGACCTCCAGCGTCCCCCCGCCCCCGGAACTGGCAGTCGATCCGCCCCCCGCGATGGAGCGCACGCAGGAGCCCAAAGCGTGGCCCCGGCGACCGCCCGGTGTTCGGCTCGTCGCGGCTGTGGGGGCCGTGTGCGTCGCCATCGGCGCCGTGCTTTTGTTCGCGGCCCCGTCGGTGAAGCCGAACGCCTCACTGGCAGCGCCGAACCGCGAAACGGTCACGGTCAGTGCGGTGCGAAGGCCAGCCGAGGCGCCGGACAATCCCGACCCCTCCTCCCCGCTTTCTGCAAGCGCACCGGTGGCCACGATCACCGCGGCCGAAGCTCCTGCAGACTCCGCCCCGCCCTCGTACCTTCCGGCGAGGCCGAGCTCTGCAACGACCAAAGGCACGAAACGCGGGGGCAAGCCTGCGCCTCTCCCACCGGCCGCCAACGTGCCGGCTCTTCGAGCGCCTCCCGTCGGAACGGCCGGTTTTGGGGACCGCCAGTAGACCGGCCGAAGCGGCGACCGCGCTCCGCGTCCGCATCGCGACCCTCCGCGAATGGACTTCCAGCCCTTTGAAGCCCATGATCGTCCAAGCGCGCAGAACCCCGAGGTGACGTTCATGGGCGACAAATCTCCGAAGGCCAAAGACAAATCGAAGAAGCAGCACCAGGCCGACAAGAATCAGAAGCACGAGGCCGCGGTGGCCAAGGCAAAGCCGCCGCCCCAGGGCTCGTCCAAGAACGGTAGGTAGGCCCGGCGCGGTCTTACTGGTTGGCCCAGAATCGGTCGCCCATTTCGGGCACGCGTCTCGCGACGTCCTCCTTGAGCTGCTGGACTTTGGCGGCCAGGTGGCTGTCGTGGGCGGTCACGCGCATCACGGAGGCCTGGTCCAAGACGAGCCACGCGAAGAGCTCCGCGCGATCCTCTCGTTCGTTGAACGTCGAGTAGCGCGTGATGAAGCCGTAAAGTGTGGGATCGACTCCGAATCCCACGCCGGGATCGCGGACGAGCGCCTCACTCGGGTCGTAGTGAAAGCCATACGGGTTGAGGGCTGCCCATGCGGTCGTGTCGAAATCGTTTCGATCAAAGAGATGGAAGAGCTCGTGGTGGAGCACGCTGCGCGAGAACGCAGACGACGACTCGGTCGTCAGCAGAAGGCTATGGTTGGGTGGGCTCGCGAGCCCGCCCAAATCGTGCCCGTCCGTCGTCCGGATGTTTCGTGCGAGGACGATGTTCTCCACCTCGGCCGCGCGAAGGTAGGCGTCTGGGTAACGCTGAAGCTCGTTCGCGACGGTGAGCGCCGCCGCTCTCGCCTCTTCACGCGACGGAGCTCGGCCGGAGACTTTGCCTCCAGGCGCTGTGAAGGGAGCGACAGCGAACAGGATCGTGATTCCGGTCTTGCGGTGCAGCGCGTCCGCCATCTCCGGCTTGAGGTCGTCGGGCAGCTCGCGCCACTCCAGCGCCAGTGATGGGCGTTCTTCTCGGGAATCTCCGGCGACTGGCGCCGGCGCCGGGCCCCGATCCGTGAGCCAGACCCAGACGGCCGCTGCGGAGACCGCGGCGAGCGTCAGCAGGAGAACGGATTGCCTGGACGCCAAGGCCTACGCGAGCCTATCAGGTGGCGCTCGCCATGTTCCGCGCTCCTCGTCTTGCCCGTCGAACCGTGGACGAGCTGACGATCGAGGACGAAGAGTCGTTTCGCCACGTGGCCCTCTACGCGGACCTCAAAGAAGTCCTGCGACGATCGAGCTACACCTTCCGCGTGCTCCCGCAGGCACGCCGCGTCCGCGCCGACCGGACGCTCTTGCTCAACCTCACGTTCTGGTCCGCCGAGGCTGGGGGCGACATCCTCGCCGACGACCATGTGCCCGCGGACGTCGTCGCCCACGCCGCATGGCACCACCTGGCCGCGCGCGCCTTCGCCACGGGTCCCGGCGCCCCCCTCTCGGTCGACGCGCTCTTTCTCGGCGAGGCGATCGCGAGCGCCTTCGATGTCTACCTCGTGGGTCGCCTCCTCGGTCATGCCCCTCGCTCGACGTTTCTGGCGACGCAGGTGCCTGCGATGGCAGCGACCGCCGACGCGGCCGGTCTCTCCGCGGCTCGGTTCGAGGCCCTCATCGCGGGCCTCGCCGCCGCACCGGAGCGGGCTTTCGCCCAGCTTCGCGAGCTGCTGACCGACGCCACGACGGCTCTCTTCGCGTGCAAAGGCGGCGAAGAGGCCTTTGCCGCGCTCGCGGCCTTCGACCGGCGCCCTCTCAGCGCCCTGCTGCATCGCTACGAGCTCTCCAACTGGGTCCTCTACGCGCGCGCCGCCCCCGGTTCGGCCAGGGCCGACCGCCGCGCACGCACGGTCGACCGGGCGCTCCGGCGCGCCGCATCCCCGCTCGACTGGCTGGCCGAGCACTGGATCTCGAAATAGGCCGGCATGCGGCACGCGAAGGGGCAGCGCCTGCCCTGGTGAATCGCGACGATGTCCGGGCCGATGCCCTCAATACGGAATGCAAGGGAACAGCGTGGTGTTCCACGACGGCGCCGCCACGCCGCTCTTGAAGCCGAGATCGTCCCAGTGTCGCTTCGTTTCGGAGGGGCGTTCACCGACTGCGGCGACAGGAAGCCCTGGTACGGGCAACCCGAGGCCAGCGCCTCGACGACGAGGGTCGTTGGGCCCACATCAAGGGGACACTCCCGGCCAGCTGCGTCGTCAGCACCTGGAAGGCGGGCGACGGCGGCGTCGAGTCGCTCTGACGGTCGGAAAGAGACCCGCTCGTGAAGTAGTACTCGGTGTACATCGTCCAGCCCTGGACGGCGACCACCGCCGCCTCCTCCGAGTGGTACATCGTCGCCGTACTGGAGCCGGCCGACGAGGGAACGTAGAACACGATGCCGTCGTCTCGCCCACCCTGCGCCAGCAGGGTCGCCTGCGTGGTGGTGCTCGTCGTGTAAATCTTGGCGCGCGACTCGCGCCACCCGATCTCGCTCGACTCCGGGTGAATCGCGACGGCATAGACAGGAACCGCGCCGGAAGTCGGGACCGGGTACACGTATCCGAGGGTCGGGGTCGCGGGGACGGTGGCCGTCCACGAGTAAACGCTGTTGACGTAGACCTGCCCGGCGTCTGGATCGGTCAGGCTGTTTCCGATGTTGTTGGGCAAGTCCAGCGTTTGCCGCAATCCCGCGCAGCGATATACGCCGTGCTGGATGGTGATCGAGCCGTCGGAATTCGTGGTCACGTCGGTCGCATTGGGCAGCACGTACACGCGATAGTCGACCGCTGTCCACGGGATCGAAGTCGATGCCGACCGAGTCCTCGCGCTCCCTGGCCACCACGTTCGTGAGCTGCGGCAGCGCGCCCAGGCCCGAGCTGGGACCGGCATCGAGCTGACCGACGGTCGCGCCGGCCTCCGGATACGGCGAGCCGGAACCGCTGTCCGGCGAGGAGGAACCGCTATCGGCCGACGTGGAACTGGCGGGCGAGTGACTGCTCGTGCCGCACGCCACCGAGAGGAGGCCAAGAGCGACGGGCCACGGCGCAGCGAATCGGACGACGAGTCGCACGGTCGATGGGGTCATGGGGCCTCCCTGGCGAGTGGCTTGCTCCGAGCGAGCATGGCGCGACTGCCCATCGTACAGCGGCCCTGGCGCCGCCGGCCACGCGCAAATCCAAGAGCGGTTTACCGATTGCGGTGCCGTGCGAGATGTGAGTACACCGCGATCGGGTCGGCTGCGACGGCGGATGCCGCTATCGGCGCGAGGGAGATGGGTGATGCGCGACTTGCACTCCGTTGGCTTGGGCACTGCTGCTTTGGCGCTCCTGGTGGCATGCGGTAGCAGCGGCGGAGGCGGGGGCGGGCCGTCCGACGGAGGGGGCTCGAGCGCAAGCTCCGGATCCAGCGGCGCCTCTGGTTCCGGAGCCGGCTCGGGCTCCGGGGGTGGCTCGGGATCGGGGGGCAGCTCGGGATCGATCGGCGGCTCCTCCGGGTCCGGCGGCAGCGGCTCCAGCTCGGGAAGCGGCGGCTCCAGCTCCGGCAGCGACGCCTGCGCCTCCAGCTCCATCGACGTCACGGTGATGGACGCGACAGGCCGCTACCCGATACCGAACGTCGCGGTCTACATCGCGAGCGGGGCCCTTCCCGTCGTCGCGCACGGGCCCGGGAGCTGCCCCAGCGTCCCCACGAGCGGGGGCGCCCTCACGGGGCTCAATGGCATCGCGAGCGTTCCCGTCGGCACCGGCAACGTGCAGGTCGTCGCCCAGCTCGGCAAGTGGCGCTCCACCGTGAACGTCGCCGCGTGCGACGCGACCCCCGTGAAGATCAATCTCGCCTCGAGCACGAGCGCCGGCGCCCCGGCCTTCGCCGTGACGACGGGCAAGTCGGACACGCTGGAGTGCACGATGCATCGGCTGGGCCTCGACGACGCGGTCACGTACTTCCAGGGCGCCGGGGGCGTCGAGCCCACGGGTGCAGAGGCATCGTCCTCGCTTCTGGGATCCGAATCGACGCTCGCTGCGTTCGATGCGGTCATCCTCTCGTGTGAGGGCGCGGCCACGGCGAACGCGAGCTCGGTGGCGCTGTCCTCGTACGTCACGGCGGGGGGCATCCTCTACGCGGAGCACTGGGGGTATTCGGTCCTCGACGCGGCCCCGTTCACGTCGGAGAACCTCGCCACGTGGAACACTGGCTCGAGCTTTCTCACCGGGACGACGAGCGCCACGTTCGTCACGTCGACCGCCGCGGGCCTCGACTTCCAGAGCTGGCTGCAGATGCGCGGCGCGCTGAGCAGCAACGAGCTCCCGCTGATGAACGCCGAGGTCGCGAGCAACGTGGCGACCCTCGGCACCGCGTCCACGCTCTGGATCTCCGCCGACTCGAGCGCGAGCGTTCCCAACTCCCCGCTGCTGTTCTCGTGGAGCTCGGGCGGCGGAGGGCTCGTCGTGTACGCCGACTACCACGTGGCCGACGCCGTGGGCGACTACGGAACGACGCCGGGCAGTGTGAGCGTCACGTCGGGCTCGTACCCGTCCGGATGCAGCGTCGAGACGACGCTCACGCCCCCCGAGCTCGCGTTCATGTACACGCTTTACGAGCAGCTCTCCTGCGGCATGTAAGCTCCCCCACGTGAGCACCGCTGCGTCCCTCCCTCCCGAGCTCCTCGCCTGGGAATCCCGCGGTCATTACGTCAGCGTCGGCCCGGCGGCGCACCGGGTCTACGTCCAGTCCATCGGAGCGCCCGTCGCCGCACCCGCGGACACGCTCCTGCTCGTCCACGGCTTTCCGGAGTCGTCGTACTCGTTTTGCCGCAACGTCGACGTCCTCGCCCGGCGCTTTCGTCGCGTCGTCCTGATCGATCTGCTCGGCTACGGGCTGAGCGACAAGCCGCTCGACCACAGTTACTCGCTCTTCGAGCAGGCCGACGTCGCGCTCGACGCCTGGCACCAGCTCGGCGTCACGGGCGGTCACGTGCTCGGTCACGACATGGGCGACACGGTCGTCACCGAGCTCCTGGCCCGGCACGGTCGCGGCCTCTTGCCGGCCTGGTTCGCGGGGGGCTTTCCGAGCGTGACGTTCACCGACGGGAGCATGGTGATGGAGCTGGCGCGGCTGCGCCTGTCGCAGACGCTCCTGCGGTCGCCGCTCGGTCCCCTGCTCGCACCGCTCTCCCGCTACAGGGTCTTTGCCCAGCAGCTGCGCAGCGCCAGCGGCGGCACGCTCGCCGAGCGCGACATCCAGATGATGTGGGCGGCGCTCCGGCACAACGACGGACAGCGCGTGCAGCACCGCTTGATCCGCTACATCGACGAGCGCCTGCGTTTCCAGAGCACGCGGTGGCTCCCCGCGCTGGCCGCAACCGCGCTGCCCGTCCACCTGTGCTGGGGCGCCCTCGATCGCGTTTCGCCGCCCGCCATCGCCGAGCACCTCAAGGCCCACGTCTGCCCCGCGGCGCGCCTCACGCTCTTGCCGCGCGCAGGGCACTTCTCCCAGCAGGAAGACCCCGACGCGT
>Ga0302325_10021023_pt1 | contig 13677 bp, 11 predicted proteins | sample Palsa_T0_2_FD_201948 | JGI IMG/M metagenome (GOLD analysis project Ga0302325, IMG submission 201948) | Peat permafrost microbial communities from Stordalen Mire near Abisko, Sweden - Palsa_T0_2 | ecosystem: Environmental > Terrestrial > Soil > Palsa > Peat permafrost | place: Sweden: Abisko... | reverse complement strand
GCCGTGTGCTGTAGACGACTTCCGGGTGCGCGCTTTTCAGGAACGCGATGCGCTCCTCGAGCAGCGAATTGATATCGAGTGACTTGGGCGATGCCGGTGGTTCGCTCGAGAACTCGGAGAACGCTCGTACGCGGCGCTCCAAGCTCACTACTTCGTCGACGACAATCTGCGCGGCCTGCTGGTAGAAATTATCGCCGCCGTTCTCGGATTCCCGCGATGCGATCTCCTCCATCGTGAGCCGGATCGGCGTGAGGGAATTCTTTACTTCGTGGGTCATTTTGCGCGCCAACGCCTGCCAGCTTTCCAGGCGCGTCACGTACACCAGCCGGTCGCGTGATTGCTGGAGTTGATCGGCCATATTGTTGAAGGTCTGGATGGCGGCGCCGACCTCGTCGTCGCGCTCCGCGGGCACGCGATAATCCAAGCGTCCGGAAGCGACTTCCGCCAGGCCGGCCGTCAGTTGATGAATGGGCCGGCTGATCCGATGGGCGAAATAAATCAAAGCCACGAACGCGACCAGCCAGATGGCAGTGGTGAGCACCAGAAAGGCGTAGGTGAAGCCGCGGCGGAGATCGCGTGCGCTGCCGTCGGCCACCAAAGCGCGGGCGTGCGCGTATTGCTGCTTCAAATCCTCCATTCCGACTCCGTGCATGGAGGTAGAGTAGACCCACACTTCGTCGCCGTGACGCACCAGGTAGTCCAGCCGGTCTCCACCCTGGCCGCCATATTCGAAACGATCGGGTTCGCCGCTGGCGAAGAATTCGCGCGCAACCATGGGCCATTGCTCGCGGCTCGCCGGCGCAAGGCGTTGCGGGCTGACGCGACCAAGCGCGGCATCTTCTTTAAGCGACGCGCAGGCTCTCCGGTAAAGCTCCAGGCCGGTCTTTTCCAGCGATTTGGAAAGCTGATCCAGCTCGCCGACGGAAGTCCACCGAGTGACGGCGTTGGAAGCGCCCACCACAAAGATCCAGGCGGTGACCGCGAGTGGCGCCAGCGTTGCCAGCGCGAAAACCAGGATCAGCCGGTTGCGAAGGCGATTCATGGCTTAAGATCGGCTGGCTTTAGATCGGCCGGCTTTAGGTCGGCAAGGCGGAACGGCGCCGTTTCGAGCGACCAGCGGTCCTGCTGGGGGCGTGTAGGACGGCTGAAGAGCTCGATCAAAGTCGTGACGCTGATGCCCGAATCCGCCCAAGCCGAGGTTTGATCTTTCGGATCGACGCTACGGATTTCCAGTTTGGCCCACAATTGTTGATCGGACGGCAAAAGCGAGGCTGCCAGGGCGATGTTGTCGACGCACCACGATTCAGCCGCGATGGCCGAAGCCTTGGGGCCGGACTTGCGGAAATCCCGCAGCCGCACCACGGAAAATTTCTCTTGCCACACATCGTAACTCACGACGAACCGTTCCACCGCGCGAGCCACGACGTTGTTTTTCGATCCCGCCGCCAGGCTGAATTGAAAATCGAACTGCGCCACGGCGCCATCGTGCAGCCGTTCCAAAGCCTGGGCCGTAAGGAAATGCGCGTGCGGAGCGGTGACGCGGATCTCGCCCGCGGCTTGGCGGACGAACAGGTCGCCGCTGGAGACACTGAGAGCGATCAGATCAAAACAAATCAGCGCGATCAAACCTGACCGCGCCGCCCGTGCCTGTATCCGTTCGCGCCGGATTGTCAAAAATTCATTCCCGCGATCAACACCGGATCCACGCGGCCCTCCCGGAGCGGGAAAGCCAACGCTAACAGAAAGGCGCCTCGTTGCAACACTCCCAGGCCGCCCGAAACTCCGATACCGGCCGATTGCTTGCGCTCCGGCGTCTTGCCTTGGTCCCAAACCGCTCCAGTATCGTAGAACACCCGCATAATATGGTACCCATAAGTGACGGACCCGTAGGCCAGCCGGTTTCCGCCCAATGGATCGAGGTCGAATTTGTTCCAGCCGCGCAGCATCGTGCTGTCTCCCAAAACAAAACGCTCGAACAGCGGCGCTCGGCCGTAGATCGCCCCGAAGACGACGGTTACTTCTATGGACTGGTGGTCGTGGAGGTAGTCGTAACGCGCATTGCCCTGGTGCCGCGTGTAGCCCAGGTCGCTCGACAGTAATCTGGTGGCCGCGCGCAGGCTGTAGCCCGCATCCAACTCCATCTTGGTAGCGTCCGATTCGCGCCAATGCGAGTGATAGCGCAGAGTATTTATCACCGCATTCGCCGATTCCGACCGCGCGGCCGTAAGCTCGGGTTGCAGTTGCTCGAAACTCAAGCCCACCGTCAAGGTGAGGGGATTCAAGACAACAAATGTGGCGCTGGGCTCAAAGTTCAAACGGGAACGATAAGCCCCAGCGCCGAGGGAAGAAGAGGTGGTAGTGTCGAGAGCTAAAAGAGTGGCCTGGTTGTATTGCTCGTGATAGGCGTCGAACTCGAAAGAGAGGCGGACACGTTTGCTTCGCACTGCAGTCCGGTCGTAGCGGGCCTTGATGCCGGTGAAACGCTCGATCAGCGTGTCGCCGTCGCTGCGCAACCCCAAGGTCAGGGCATTCGCGCCGATGTTGACGCTGCCTTCGCCGATCCCGGTCCAGCCCAATTTCGAGTTGTAGGCGAACTGCGGTATCGAAAGGTCCATATCGCCTTTGCCCTTGTCGACCTCGAGCAGGACCTTAACCGAATCGGGATCGCCGCCGCGCGCCAGCCGGAACTTCACATCGTGGGCCTGCAGTTCGCCGCGGATTCTTCCTACCAGGCGGTTCAGAGCCTCCGTGTTCAGCCGGGCGCCGATCAGCGCGCGCATCTCCTCCAGCGCCGATGGGCTGAGCTTATAAGGATGCGCGTCCACGAAGCTGATGCTCTCGATGGTGTAACGAGAGTTCACGTTCGGATCGTCGCCGGATTCGAGCGACTGCGCGGCTAGTGTGGCCACCGCCAACAGCGGCAGCAAAACAAACTTCATAACGGGCCGAGAGAGCAATTCAAACGCCAAGCATAAGTGACTGATTGAAGGACACTTCGGCCACCGCTGGGCGTGCGTGTGGTTCACAGGTGCGGACCGGGCGGACCGGCTCAGGGAGCCTTGGCCGCTCGCGACTGCTGGTCGGCCGCCGCCCGGACGCCTTCGATCGAGGGTACGATCAACTGTCGCCGTCCCAGCCGGATCACGCCTCGACGAGCCAGCGCGTTCAGCGTGGTGGATGTGGTTTCACGCGTCGCGCCGATCAGGCTGGCCAGTTCTCCTTGCGAGAGCGGGATTGAGTACTCCGATCCGATGGATTTGGCTCCAAAGGTTCCGGCCAACTCCGCCATGTAATAGAGAATCCGGTATTCGACGTCTCGCAAGCAAAGCAGCTCGACCTTCTTCTCCAATTGCCGATTGCGCGCCGTCAGAAACATCGAGAGTTCCCGCCAGAATTCCGGACGCCGTTCGCAAGCGCGCAGGAATAGTTCGCGCGGAATCACGTAAATCACGCCTTCGTGCAAGATTTCCGCCGCTACGGATCGGCTCGATTCTCCGGTCAGAGCCTGCTCGCCGAAAAGTTCCCCGGACGAGATGATCTGGAGGATGAGCTCCTTGTTATCCGCGCCACGCTTGTACAGTTTGACTAAGCCCGATTCCAGGAAAAACAAAGCCTCCGCCGGACTCCCTTCCGAGAAAACCGTGGCAAAACGGCGGTTGGGAGAAAACTTCGTAACTCCCTCTTGGTTGATTAACTCACTACGCAAAGCGGCGGTGAGAGACACAAGTTGCAGGTCCATCCGATTCTGCCATTATAGTCCCAACATCAGGTTAATTGCCTGAGAGGACAGCATTTTTATGATTTGTTTATGTGTTTCAAGGGGCAAATCGGGTGTGGGACGCCAGAGGCCGAGCCGGGAATCGATGGCGACGCTTTAAGACGAGCCTCGCACCGAGTTGGCCAAACGTTGCGCGCGCTCGAACTGCGGCCGCATCCGATCCGGGTCAATGCCGGCGCGGAAATCTTCCAGCGTCGCAATGTAGTCGCGCAGAGCGTCCAAAATTGGACCTGGATTAGTGGCCAATATGTCGCCCCAGATATCGAACGAGCTCAAGGCCAGGCGAGTGCTGTCCGTCAACGCCGGCCCGAAAATTCCGGACTGCGGCTCGGGACGCCCATCCAGCGTCGCGGCCAGCGCGGTGGCGACCAGCTGAGGGAGGTGGGATGTATAAGCCACGACGCGATCGTGCTCTTGCGCGTCAAAGGCGAGGGTAACCGCGCCGATCTTGCGGATCCAGTCCGCGAACTCGCGCGCGCGCGGAGTCTCGAGTTCGGCCGGCGTTCGAGGAGTTAGAACATACGGGCGGCCGCGAAACAGATCGGCCTCAGCCGCTTCGACACCCCTCCGCTCGCGTCCCGCCATGGGATGGCCGCCCAGAAATTGGCACCGCTTGAGGGTGGCCGCCGCGCGTTCCATGATCGCGCTCTTGGTGCTTCCGGCGTCCGTCACCAGGGCCTCGGGACGAACCAGGGGATCGAGCTCCGGCAGACATTCGATGATGCGCAGAATGGGTTGCGAGAGGTAGATCAGGTCGGCGGATTCGGCCGCTTCCGCCAGCGTCGCCGAGACATCGATTACGTTCAGCTCCCGGGCGCGGTGGATGGTCTCCGGCGAACTCACGCCGATAATTTGTCCGGAGAAGCCCGCCTTCCGAAGGGCCAGCGCGAAGGATCCTCCGATCAAGCCCACGCCGAAGATGGCAACCGACTGAACGGGGGAATCCACGTCTAGAGCGACCGTCCCACCGCCCGCGCCAAGTTCTGTAACTGCTCCATCAGTTCGGTGAATTGCGAGAGCCGCAGCGACTGAGCGCCGTCGCTCAAGGCATGATCTGGATCGTTGTGAACCTCCACCAGCAGGCCGTCGGCGCCCGCCGCGACCGCCGCGCGAGCCATCGGCAGCACTTTATCGCGACGGCCGGTGCCGTGCGACGGATCGGCGACGATGGGCAAGTGCGAGAGCGACTTCACCACCGGAATCGCGGAGATGTCCATGGTGTTGCGCGTCGCATTTTCAAAAGTCCGTATGCCGCGCTCGCACAGGATCACTTCGTAATTGCCGCCGGAAAGAATGTATTCGGCGCTCAGCAGCAGTTCTTCGATGGTGGCCGAGATCCCGCGTTTGAGCAGAATCGGCTTGCGGATCAGGCCAAGCTCGCGCAGCAGATTGAAGTTCTGCATATTGCGCGCGCCCACTTGCAGGATGTCGGCGTAGGTGGCGAGCAGCGGAATTTGGGTCTGATCCATCACTTCGCTGACCACCAGGAGATGATTGCGGTCGGCCGCCTCGCGCATTATGCGCAGGCCTTCTTCGCCCATGCCTTGGAAACTGTAGGGCGAACTGCGCGGCTTGAACGCCCCGCCGCGGATGATCTTCGCGCCGTCCTGAGCGACGGATTCGGCGATCTTCTCGATCTGGTCGCGGCTCTCGACGCTGCACGGGCCTGCCATCACCACCACGGCGTTGCCGCCGATTTCGACGCCTTTGATCTTCACCACCGTCCCGCCGGGATTGAAGTTGCGGCTCGCGAGTTTGTAGGGCGAAACGATGCGATGGCATTCCTTGACGCCCTCCATCACTTCGAACTCCACCGGATCGACGTCGCCCACCGGACCCACTCCGCCGAGCACGGTGTGCATTACGCCCGAGGATCGATGGACGATAAAGCCCATGGAGACAAGACGATCGATTACTTTCTGAATTTGGGACTCCTCGGCCCCTTCCTGCATCACAACCAGCATGTGTTTTGACCCGAGCTTTCAATATAACGTGGCGGGGCAGGGTTTGCGGCAATGGGGCGGTTCGAGCCAGCGTCGCGCAATCCGTCCTGCGATGCGCGGCGAACTTCCCGAGGGCGACTGAGTACTCGTCGTCCCAGAATCTGCGATTGGCGCTAAAATGGTTATCGAAATGGATCGCGTGCCTTCAAAACCTGTCCAAGATCCGCCCAATCTGGTCCGTAGGGTTCTTTCTCGCTGGATCGACTTCTGAGCCACATCGATCCTGGAACGGCGGAGGAGTCCGAAGACTTCGTACGCCTCATCTATGAGCGGCGCCATATTGACCTCTCCTCCGATCGCAACGGCAAGACTGATCGTTGATACGGACGTCGCCAGCTTTGTTTTCAAGTGGCATCCCAAATTCGCGCCATCCTACGTTGCCATTCTGCGCGGCTCCGAGTTGGCCGTCTCATGCATGACTCTGGCCGAGATGCGTCAAGGAGCTCTGGAGGCGAACTGGGGCCGGCGCAAGTGCGACGCACTAGAGACGTACTTGGCAGACTTCTCAGTGCTCCATTCGGACAGCCTGCTGTGCTCTACGTGGGCTGCGGTGCGGCATGAGAGCACGCGCAGGGGACGTCAAATGGATTCCGCCGACGCATGGATTGCGGCTGCTGCGCTGGCTTCGTCGGCGCCGCTGGTGACGAACAATCCGAAGCACTATCGCCACCTGGACGGGCTCCAGCTTGTTTCCCTGGCAGTCGCATGATTGCAGCGCTCCCGGAAATGGTCTAACGTTTACCAAGGGAATTCATGACGAGCATCCTTCGCTCGAATGCGGGCTACTTGACTGGTCCGCCGTCCGTCTGCGGCGAACCGGCGAAGACTTTGCTCCCGTCCGGCAGCGTGACGCTGCGGGCGTTGCCTATGTTGCTGCCGTCCTTCGCGGCGAAACCTTCTACGGTGACCTGGTCTCCCGGTTTCAATGCAGTCCGCCGCCAACCTTGGCGAATGAGGGTGTTGGGGCTGCCCATCTCAAATCCCCAGCTGGTGACTTTACCGTCTTCGCCCTTCACGTCCACGTGAAGCCAAACATGCGGATTCGTCCATTCCAGGCTGGTAAGCGCTCCTGAGATTTTGATGCGTTTGTTTGGGTCGAACTCGGCCGTAAACGCGTGATGTGCCAGCGCGGGTGTCTGGGTTAATAGCAAGCCGAAGCAAACCGCGCCGGCAAGCTGAGTCGCTCTTCTCATTTGCCCACCAAGTGCTGCACGTCCTGGTTATTCTCGGTGCAGACGTATTGGCCTACCTCTTCGTCGGGGCCCGCGAGTTCCGTTACCTTCTTTTCGATCCACGGCGTCTTGTAGGCGCCCGGGTCGGTGATCGTCTATTCCACTTCCAGATGCCCCAGATCCTTTCGCCGATAGCGCTCAACCAGGTGCATCTTTTCGGTGAGCGGATATCCCCCATCCAGCCACGTGTTATCGTTAAATCCCTCCGTGTCCACCACCAGCGTGTCTCCATCCCATTTACCTACCGAATGCCCGACAAAGGGCGACAGCGATTCCTCCGGATGTTTGCGATCGTCGAGGTAAATCTGTCGGGGCAGATCTTCCTGGTAGAGAATCGCCAGCAGGGTCGGGTTTTGCATGATGCGGAACGGCAGCAGGGTTGGAGCGCCCATGATTCCCGCGGGCAGGCAGAACGACGAAGGCTGGTCCTTGAAATTGTCCGCTGCGCGCTTCTTGGCGAGTTCCTCGGCCCAGGGAAGAGGCTCCGGCTTTCCACCATCGACAGTGCGCAAAGGATGCCATACTCCCGAAAAATCGGGTTTGCCGGCTGGCGTGCGGGGAGTCGATCCGGTAGGCGCATTGTGCGCCCCGAAGGCTTCCGCGTAGAATGTTCGATCTTCTCCTAAAGAACCGAGGGACTCGAAGTCCTCCAGGTGGGCGTCGAGGTGTGCGGCTTCGCCGGCTTGAACCGCCACCTTTTCTTTGGCAAACCGTTTCAATCCGGGCGAAGCGATCGCGAGGCGATATGTGCCCGCGGGCAGTTGATTGAGCGCATACGTGCCCGATGCCGAAGTCTTGACCTGGAACTGGACGCCGGCCTCGCTCTTGGCTTCCACGCTAGCGCCAGGAATGGCCGCGCCGTCCCCATCGGTTACCGTATTGTGCCAAGCGTGCCTTGACCGGATGCCGCGAAAACGAGCAGCAAGAGGCAGGCTGCGACATTTCGTAAACGCATACCGTTGAGTTCCCCAATCTTTCCAGGGTGAAGCAAGATTCTATCACGGACGTGCGGTCCGCCTTGCATGCGCGTTTGTCCCGTTCCGAACGCAGGAATTCCCAGAAACGAACATTCAGCGGCTGCGGCGCGAGTTAACGACCACTATTTGTAAGACAAAGAAAGGGCAATCCACTTGCCGACCATTTCCGTTTACTAGACTGTTATTGGAGGCGTGGCGGCATGATCGAAAGCATTGTGTCCTTCCTGAGCGAGTTGAAAGTCGGCGCCCGTTCCCTGGCCCGCTCAAAAGGTCTCACGATCACTGTGGTGCTGACCCTGGCGCTCGGAATCGGAGCCAATGCCGCAATGTTCAGTCTGGTACGCGGCGTTCTGCTTCGCCCCCTGGTCAACCGCGATGAAGACCGGCTGATCTACATTCGCCAGAGCGCGCCGGGCGAAGGGGACCGCAACGCCACGTTCTCGGTGCCGGAGATCGCGGACCTGCGCGCGCGCGTGAACTTGAAAACGCTGAGCTCGTTCGGCGAGTTTTCCACCCTTGGTTTCACTCTGGTCGGACTCGGGGAGCCGCGCTCGGTTCAGGCGGGCGTGGTGGGAGGATCGTATTTCCAGGTAATGGGGTTGCGCCCGGTACTCGGCCGGCTGCTGGATGAGCACGATGATGGTCCGAATGCGGCGGGCGCCGTGGTATTGACGTATCGTTTCTGGTCGACGACGCTGAAGCGCGATCCTTCGGTGATCGGCAAGCACGTGCGGCTGGATTCCTTCGTCGACGCGCGCCCGGCCACAGTGGTGGGGGTTCTGGAACCATGCGTCCCCTATCCCCAGGACACCGAAATCATCGCCAACATCGTGACCAGCTCGCATCATCTTTCAGCGACGATGGTGACGGGCCGGATCCACCGTATGACCGAATTGTTCGCCAGGCTGGCGCCGGGCGCGGATCTGGAAACCGCGCGCGCGGAGTTGGGCTCCGTATACGAGGTCATGAAGCGGGAACATCCGGAAGCCTATCCGGCCAGGGCCGACTATCGAATCAGCGCGGCGCGGTTGCGCGACCAGCTCACGTCCGGTGCGCGGACAATACTATTGGTGCTGATGGCGGCGTCGGTGCTGGTTTTTGTCATCGCCTGTTCCAACGTCGCGAACCTGATTCTAGCGCGCACCGTGCGCCGGGAAAGCGAACTGGGCATCCGCGCGGCGCTGGGGGCCAGCACCGGCGCCTTGCGTCGTACTTTGTTGGCCGAGAGCCTGCTGCTGTGCGTCGGGGGCGCCGCGCTCGGCATCGTGCTCGCCGACCCGTTGGTGACCGTGCTGGCGCGCTACGCTTCCCGCTATTCCGTGCGCGCGCTCGACCTCTCCGTGGACGCGAGCATGCTCTGGGTGGGAGCGGGATTGGCGGTGCTGGCCGCGGCTCTGCTGGCCTTTGTTCCGCGCCTGCCCTCTTCGGGAGGCGCTCAGGGCTTCGGCCTGGCCAGCGGGAGCACGCGCATCACCGGCGTGGCGAATCGGAAATTGAGGGTCTTCGCGGTGATTCAGATCGCCGCGTCGTTCGTGCTGGTCGCCTCCGCCGGAGCATTCGTGAAGACGCTGGTTTCGCTTGAGGCCGCGCAGTCCCCTTTCGAAACACAGCATGTGCTGGCGGTGAACGTGCCCGTGATGCATAACGGAAGAACGCCCCGGCAGGTAGTGGATTTCTACCGCGAGGCCGCGCGGCGCATCCGCGAGCTGCCCGGCGTCGAGAACGTTGCCGTCGGCTCGTCGGTTCCGTGGCGCGACGCCGACTTCAACTTCGCGTTCCAAGTTTCGGCCGACGGGCACGTTCCGGCGGCGGGCGAGGAACTTCTCCGCACAAGGATTCGAATCGTCTCACCCGGATTTTTTGCGGCGCTCGGCCTGCCTGTCATCGAAGGGCGAGATTTCACAGACGCGGACCGCCTGGGCGTCGAGCCGGTGGCGATTGTAAGCCAGAGCGTCGCGCAGCGAATGTTCCCCGGCCGGGATGCGCTCAACCATTATCTGGCGTGGACCGACCCACTTCTAAAATTCGCCCCCATAACGAGCCCTACCGGCCTGCGCATTGTCGGCGTGGTTCCGGACATGGACGACATAAACGTAGTTCCCAAGCCGGCCATGACCGTGTATCGGCCTTTCGATCAGGAAGCGGTGATGGGCGGAGGGCGCATGTTCGTTCACGCGGGCTCGGATCCTTATGCTCTGGTGACGCCTATCGCACGGATTCTGCGGAATATGTCCGCGGACCAGCCCGTGGAACACGCGGCCACCCTTGCCGACGTTCGCGCGGAAGTGCTCTCATCGGATCGGCTCAACGTGGTCGTGTTCAGCGTTTTCGCGGGCGTGGCGCTGCTGATCGCGGTGGTGGGCGTTTCCGGCGTACTGGCGTTCTCCGTCAGCGGACGGACGCGCGAGTTCGGCATCCGGCTGGCGGTCGGCTCCGAGCCTCGGCATTTGCTGATACGGGTGATCGCGGAAGGCGCTGCCATGGCCCTGGGCGGACTTGCGGTCGGTTTAGCGTGCGGGTACGGGCTGGCGCAAGTGGCGGGCACGTTTTTTGGAGATCTGAAAATGCCGGGCATGCTGCCGGTGGCCGGTTCGGCTTTGGTGCTGCTGCTTGCCGCCGTGATTGCGTCGCTCATACCCGCGGCGCGGGCGGCCCGAGTGGACGTGATGCAGGCGCTGCGAACGGAGTGAGGTCGCGCCCACCGCGCTAACTTGGCCACCAGCGACTGAATCGCCTCGAATTTCTTGGCGGCTTCCGACAGCTTTCCTTGCGACACCAGTTCGCGATAGTGATCCACAAGACGCCGAGGAAAGCTGGACTGAGGAGGAACGCCGAGCGCTCTCTGCCCATATCGAGGAAGGCTATCTGCAGGCCGAACGCGGAGAGCTTATTTACGGCGCGCCAGCGAATCGCGAAATTCAGGCCATGCGATCGGTTTCCATCTTCCGGTCCTAGCCGGCCAGTACCGTCCTGCCTCAGTTGACGGTTCGCTGTATCCTGGTTGAAGGCGAAGTCAAAGGAGGCGAACCATGTCCTTGGTAAAATTCACGTTGAACGGCAGAGCCCAAACGGTGGATGCCGTTCCCGCCATGCCGCTGTTATGGGTCTTACGCGATACGCTGGGCATGACCGGCACCAAGTTCGGATGCGGGATGTCGCTCTGCGGCGCCTGCACCGTCCACATCAACGGACAACCGGTCCGGTCGTGCGTAACGCCGATCTCGACGGTGGCCGGAAAGACCGTGGTCACCATTGAAGGACTTTCCGCCGACGCCAGCCACCCGATCCAGCGCGCTTGGATCGAAGGGGACGTTCCACAGTGCGGATACTGTCAGTCCGGCCAGATCATGACCAGCGCCGCTTTGTTGGCCAAAACGTCGCAGCCCAGCGACGCGGACATCGACGAGGCCATGCATGGCAACATCTGCCGCTGCGGAACTTACGACACGATTCGCCGCGCCATTCATCGCGCCGCCGAGATCCAGCGCGCGGAAGGAGGCGCAAGATGAATCGCCGAACCTTTCTTCAGTCGGGCGCCGCTGCCGCCGGTGGATTGCTGATCGGTTTCTATCTTCCGCAACGTTCGCGCGCCGCCGCTTCCAGCGACTCGAAACTCAATGCCTGGGTGCACGTCGGCTCCGACGACAGCGTGACCCTGTTCATCCATAAAGCCGAGATGGGTCAGGGCACGGTCACTTCGCTCTCCATGCTGCTGGCCGAAGAGCTGGAGTGCGATTGGAACAAGATTCGCGCCGAGTTTCCGGGCGTCAGCAAAGAGTACGGCCCCTTTCAAGGCGTCTTCGGGAGCCAGAGCATTCGGACGTCGTGGAATTCCCTGCGGAAGGCGGGCGCGTCCGCGCGCGAGATGCTGATTCAAGCGGCGGCCCAACAATGGGGCGTCGATAAATCGCTCTGCCGCGCGGAAAACAATGCGGTAGTCAACACCGCGACCAACGTCCGGCTGACCTACGGAAGCCTGGCCGACGCTGCCTCCAAGTTGCCTGCCCCCGCCAATGTTCCGCTGAAGGACCCCAGCCAGTTTCGCTTGATCGGCAAACCGATGAAGCGGCTGGACACGCACGACAAGGTGAACGGGCGCACGGTCTTTGGCATCGACGTGCGTTTGCCCGGAATGCTGCACGCAGTAGTGGAACGCTGCCCGGTTTTCGGCGGCAAGGTCGCGAGTTTCGACGCGACGCGGACCAAAACGATTCCAGGCGTCAAGGATGTCTTGCAAATCTCGAATGGCGTCGCGGTGCTGGCCGAAAACACCTGGTCCGCGATGGAAGGACGGCGCGTGCTTAAGGTCCAGTGGGACGAAGGCGCCCGCGCGTCGGTAAACAGCCCCGCCATCAGTCAGGACTTCGCCGCGCATGCGCTTCAGCCCGGCGCGGTGGCACGCAAGGAAGGCGACGCGGCAGCTTCCCTCGCCGCCGCGGCCAAGAAGATCGAAGCTGTTTACGAAACGCCGTACCTGGCGCACGCCCCCATGGAGCCGCTCAACTGCATCGCGCACGTTCGCGCCGACGGCTGCGAGATCTGGGCGTCCACGCAGGGACAAAGCGCCGCGCGTCAGGCAGGCATCGAAGTCACGCATCTGCCGCCGGAGAAAGTCCAGGTCTACACCAAGTTCATGGGCGGCGGTTTCGGCCGCAGGGCTCAGCCCGACTACATTGCGGAAACGGTCGAGGTAGCCAAAGCGGCGGGCGTTCCCGTTCAGGTGACCTGGACGCGCGAAGACGACATGCAGCACGACCTTTACCGTCCGGCGTCGTACGGCCGTTTCGCAGCGGCCCTGGACGCGGAGGGTTGGCCCGTGGCATTCACCGCGCGCCTGGTTTGTCCACCCTTTGGCGGTACGCGAAATGGCGTGGCCGGCACCGCGGTGGAGGGCGTAGACGATCTGCTCTACAGCTTTCCGAATATGCTGGTGGATTATCACCCCGTCGATCCCGGCATCCCGGTCAGCTATTGGCGCTCGGTGGGCTATTCGCAGAACACGTTCTACGCGGAATCGTTCCTGGATGAATTGGCGGCCGCCGGTGGAAAAGACCCGGTGGAGCTGCGTCGCCGCTTGCTCGCCAACGCTCCGCGATTACGCGCCGTGCTGGATTTGGCCGCCGAAAAATCGGGCTGGGGCAATGCCCTGCCCGCCGGCCGGGCGCGCGGCGTTTCGCTCGCCAATAATATCGGAAGCTTCACCGCTCAGGTGGCCGAGGTATCGGTGGAGCGTGGAAAGCTGAAGGTGCATCGCGTCGTATGTGCCGTCGATTGTGGCCAAGTGGTGAATCCTTCCGGCGTCGATCAGCAGGTTCGCAGCGGGATCGTGTTCGGACTTTCGGCGGCGCTGAAAGGCGGGATCACCATCGATCGCGGCCGCGTTCAACAGCAGAATTTCCATAACTACGATGTGCTGCGGATTGACGAGATGCCGGCTATCGAGGTGTACATGGCGCCGAGCCACGCAGCCCCCGGCGGCATGGGCGAGGCCAGCACGCCCGGCATCGCGCCCGCCGTCGCGAACGCGCTCTTCGCCGCGACTGGAAAACGCATCCGCCGCCTGCCGATTCGCGCCGAAGATCTGGCCTGATTACGGCTGCTGAGGATTGACGTCCTTGAATTGCAGATGGTCGTGCCAGGCCTTTTCCTCGTCACGCTCTTCTTGCAACTGCTCGCGGAAGCGGGCT
>Ga0302325_10021022_pt1 | contig 13677 bp, 8 predicted proteins | sample Palsa_T0_2_FD_201948 | JGI IMG/M metagenome (GOLD analysis project Ga0302325, IMG submission 201948) | Peat permafrost microbial communities from Stordalen Mire near Abisko, Sweden - Palsa_T0_2 | ecosystem: Environmental > Terrestrial > Soil > Palsa > Peat permafrost | place: Sweden: Abisko... | reverse complement strand
GCACTGTACCCCGCTCTAAGACCGGTGTACGGTGAGATTGCGAACCTGGAATCTCTTTAAGGCACGTTCGGGCGGGCGGAACCGGCGGGACCCGCGTCCCTGGCACCCGAACGTGAAAGCGTCCTGAGGAGTGCCGTCCAGGATCTAGGGGCCGACCTCATAGATCGTGGCGATCAGTCCAACGCTGTCATAGTCACCCGTATCTGTATAGACGCCGGTGAAATCAATCGTCGTCCCGGCGGCTAGATGGACACCGGGAAGATTGAAGGCGTACGTCTGCCTGTACGCCGAGATGTTTCCTTGGGCGAGTGCGGCCGCTACGTCCTGGTAGATGCCCACATTTACGGATGCCCCATGTGTATCGATACCAGTGAACGAGCCGCTGATGAGATAGATGCCGGTCGCAGGCGCCGTCCAACGGACGATGACTTCGTTGGATTCCACGGCGAGCCAGAGCATGTCTTGCGGCGCGACGATGGTTAGATAATCGATCGGCTCCTGGGTCGTATTGCGGATGATCTGGGCGCCATTCGGGACACTACTAATGCCATTCCACCAGCAGATGAGCCCGGTCAGTCCGAGGCAGGGGTCTTGCGGGGTGGCCAGCGACGTGAACATTCCACCGACCGACGTCGCCCAGCCATAGCCCCAGACGCCGTGAGGGTTGGAAGTAATGGAAAAGTCGCTGACCGCGTTCCAGCACTTCCCGGAAGTCACCGTAAAGTCGGTTTTGCTCGTCGCCAGTCCGCCCGGCGTAGTAACCTGAATCGGGCCTGTGGCCGTGCCGCATGGAACGGTGGCGGTGATCTCGGTCTCTGAGTTCGCCGTAAAGCTCGCCGGAGAACCGTGGAAAGTAACCCCGGTGGCGCCGGAGAGGTTGGTCCCCATGATCGTCACGCTGGAGCCTGTTTGGCCGCTCTCGGGCGAGAACGAACCGATCTTGGGCGAGTGTAGCGCGGTGGTCTGGCCGATCACGATATAGGATCCGACAGGCGAATTTGCGCCGAAATTGAACGTATAGGTAGCGTCTACGGACCACACGCCGTTGCTGCTGTTCTGCGAGTAGTAAGGGGTCTGATAGAACGACCCGGGCGGCATGACCGGGCCCGCGCAACTGCCGGGCCCATTAATACATTCCGCGACCGAGTTCGAAGGGGAGACGTTGTGGCTGAACGCTCCATCGAAGTACAGCTTGAGGCCGATGAGGGAGTATGGAGTCTGAAAAGCGGAGTACCAATCGACCGTTATCGTGTCCGCCGCCGAGGCGCCGCCAGCCGCGTTCCCTTCGTACGTAACCTGGTAGATGGCTTCAAAGCCCAAATTCGACCCGTTGCTGTTGTTTTCCGCCGTCCAACTCCCGTTAATCAAGTACTTGTCGCCGTTAGACAATGTGTGAGTCAACGTCTCGGACAGGGTGCCGCTGGCGTTGTAGGGAAGCGGCACCGCAGGGCAGCTTGTACCGGCCCGGCAGACGCCATCCACCGCCATCCCAAGGGGGTTGCTGGCGTGCATCGCAACGGCCATGGCGAAGAAGCACGCCAGTGGACCAAGTGGAACCCGGCGTAATCGCCGGGATGGACCGCAAACACTACGGTTCGCGGCGGAGTGGTTATAGTTAGCCGTTCCGGGAGCGTAAATACCCCGGCGGCGCGTTTGATTTGCGTTACCCAAGAACATCGTATTCTCCTTTGATTCGTGAAACTCGTGAACGCTCCGAAGGCGAGTGCGGCCCGCTCTCCTACGGCACTCCTGCGCCCGCCAGTACCGCTAGGCCGTGGCTGATTGTCCCATTCGAGGGGTCCAAAAACTCCAACTTCACGGCCACACTTGCGCCAGGCGCGAGACTGCGGCCCGCTTGTAAAACGCTAACGTAAGGAGTTCCGATGCGCCCGCCACACGCCGTGTAACCGGATTGGTTTGCCAGAATCGCGTCGGATCTGATCTTACCGACCTCTAGAAACATGGGGCCTTCTATCACAGCGCCGCTTGTGTTGACGATCTTGACAGCCTGAACATACTGCTGCGTGGTGGTGTCGAAGCTATAAGCGCCCTTATGGATGCCGACTGCCGAAGTAACGTCGGGCACGCAGTTTGCAGGGCTGGCAACGCTAATCGTGACGACGGAGCCGCCTAGGGTAGTAAAGACGAAATTGCCATTGCTGAGCTGCCCATGCGCGGGACCACCGAAGCGGTAGATCCCTGCGCCCGCTAAAATGTCTCCCGCCGCGATCACGAACTGCGGACTGCCTCCGCTGGCGACATACAGCCCTTCCGGGTATTGTCCCGCGGCGTCGGCGGCCTCAAACGCAGCGCTGCCGCCATCGAAGGCAAAGCCCCAACCCAACGATGTCGGAGTAGTCGGGATGCCCGGTAGTGGAGTGTTGCTATCCCACAGTGTGAATTGTGGGCTCACCGCGCCGCTCGCGCCGGGAACGCCGCCAGTCAGCGTGCTCGTTACTCCGACTGCCTGATAGCCGGGGGAGTTGTACTCCGTGGCGAGGAGAGCGCCGCTGATCTCGGCGGGACCGTACCAGCTAGAGGTGTTGAAAAAGTTGCCGGCATAGACGAGAGTTGGGTCGGTGGGTGCGAGGAAGTAGCCGCCCTGAAAGGGCTTGTCAAAATTGTTTACGGCAAAGAAGGCGATATTGCCCGTGCCGGAGACCTGCGGATCGCCGAAGTCACCAAGACCATTGACGGGTTGACCCTGAACGACCGCCAAGCCACTTCCACTAGGGTGAGAATCCGCCGAAAACACGCCGGTTCCGGTCACTGTCGTGCCGGCTATGAAGACGACGTGTTTTCCGTAAACATCAAATTCGTCAGCAGGCGCGCAACAGTTAGCATAGGTGTTGGCGTAACTGAAGCTCGTGAAGACTCCGCCGTCCGGAGAAACGGAGTACTCTGAAGCCGGGTTATTGTTTGCTACCACGAATACTTCCCCACCCGCCGTCGGAACGGTGTACAAGCCGGAGAAATTGGCGTTGTCCGTGGCCTGAAAAAGGACGAAGCCTCCGCGGGCTTGTGGCGCAATACCAGGAGGAGGGTCCAGCGCGCAGAAGTTTCCGGTGCCGTGCGGCACGTGCGTATTTTCACTGACAAGGCTGATAAAGGTATTGTTGGTGAGGTTGACGGACCACAGTTCGCTGCAAGCATCGCCACTGGGCGAATTGGCCCGGAAAACCACCCAGCCGCCGTCGATTACCGGAAAGTTCTCCTGGTAGTTCCAGATCGAAAATGGCCCCTGGCCATCTGGGCGCGGCGTGACGCCATTGTTGACCAGGACTTGAACGGAATAGTTGGACATGGTCTGCGCTGCAACTCTCGCGGGGATCCCGCCGGCGGCAAGAAGCGCCGCGCAAGCAAGTGGGGCAAGAGGAAACCGGCGTAATCGCGGGGATGGACCGCAAACATCACGACCGCTATGGGAAGTGTGACGGTTAGGCCGATGGGAAGCGTAAACGCCACGTCGGCGCTTGCGATTTGCGTTTGTCAAAAACATCGTTTTCTCCTGTTATTTGTGGGATGGACCCTCAACGCACTCGGAGGTACGTCCGGCAACCGACCGCCGTCCATGCCGTCCTTACCCTCATTAGCGGGAACCGCGTTCCACAACTGTCATGGTTGGAAGAAAAACCGCTCCGAGCCGTGCGGGCCGTGAAACGCGCCAGCCGCGCGTGGTACGTTTGACTAATACCGTCTGGAGCAGGATCCCATGCACGGCCCGAATGACAGCCTTTCCAAACCCGAAGTCACGCAGATCCTGAGGGCCTGGACCAACGGCGAACAGGGGGCGCTCGAAAAGCTGACTCCGCTGGTCTACAAGGAGTTGCACCGCCTGGCCCACAGATACATGGCCCGCGAACTGCCGGGCCATGCGCTGCAAACCACGGCCCTGGTGAACGAGGCTTACCTCCAGTTGGTGGATGCGCAGGCAGTAGCCTGGCAGAACCGCGCTCACTTCTTTGCCGTGTCCGCGCAGATGATGCGCCGCATCCTCACCGACATCGCCCGCTCCCAGCACTACTTGAAGCGAGGCGGCCAAGCGCCGCATGTGTCGCTGGACGAGGTCCCTGTGGTTTCCCGTCAGCAGAAAGTTGACATCCTGGCGCTCGATGAGGCTCTGGACCGCTTGGCCAAGCTGGACCCCCGAAAAACTCAGGTGGTGGAACTGCGGTACTTTAGCGGCTTGAGCGTCGAAGAAACGGCCGAGGCGCTGAGCGTTTCCGTGGAGACCGTAATGCGCGATTGGAAATTCGCCAAGGCCTGGCTCCACCGCGGCCTCAGTGGAGAAAAGGACGATGTATCCTGAGCGCTGGCAACGGGTCGAGCAGTTATATCATGCCGCGCTCGAACGCCCCGAAAGCCAGCGGTCCGTTTATCTTCAGGAAGCCTGCGGCGGAGACGAGTCCCTCCTGCGGGAGGTGTCCTCACTGGTTGCGCATGGGCCGCCCGCGAAGGACTTCATCGAATCTCCGGCACTGGAAGCCCTGGCCCAGGAGTTTGCCGAGAGCCAAGGCGGCATGGACCAACCTATGGTGGGGAAGACCGTTTCCCACTATCGGGTTCTGGATAAGTTAGGCGGCGGCGGCATGGGCGTCGTCTACAGGGCCGAAGATCTCAAGCTGGGCCGTCACGTGGCTTTGAAGTTTCTGCCGGAGGAGGTGGGAAGCGATCCTGAGTTGCTGGCCCGCTTTGAGCGCGAGGCGCGATCCGCCTCGGCATTGGACCACCCTAACATTTGCACCATTTACGAATTCGGCGAACACGAAGCCCGTCCCTTCCTGGCGATGCAGTTGCTGGAAGGCGAAACCCTAAAGGATCGGATTTCGGCCGCACGCCTGCCGCTGCCCATTGACCGGCTGCTGGATATCGCCATTCAGATTTGCCAAGGCCTGGACGTGGCGCATCGGAGGGGCATCGCCCACCGCGACATCAAGCCGGCGAATATCTTCATCACCAACCGGGACGAAGTGAAGATTCTGGACTTCGGATTGGCAAAAGTGCTGGAATCCGCGGCGCCGGGCTCCTCGCCAGCCACCCACCGCCCGCCGGATGCGCCGGCCACAAAGGGCGACCCTACTCTGACGAAGACCGGAATCACCATGGGGACGGCGTCCTACATGTCGCCGGAGCAGGTGCGGCGCGAAAATCCAGATGCCCGCTCGGACCTGTTCTCATTTGGAATCGTGCTCTACGAGATGGCCAGCGGTGAGCGGCCCTTCCAGGGGGAAACGGTCGCGGCGGTCCATGAATCGATTCTCCGCAACATTCCTGCGCCGCTCAGAGAGCGGAATCGGCAGGTGCCGCCGAACCTTGAGGCGATCGTCAACCGGGCCTTGGAAAAGGACCGTGAGGATCGCTACCAGTCGGCTGCCGTGCTACTTTCCGATTTGAGATCGTTGAGGTCGCGCCTAGCACGCGCGCTTCCTCGTAAGCGCCGGGCGTTGGTGGGGCTGGCAATCACAGCCGTCGCGGGGCTTGCTGCTTATTTCTACGTTCACCAACGGCAATCGCACCGGCTCAGCCGGCAGGACACTATCGTTTTGGCAGACTTCACCAACAACACCCACGAAAAACTTTTCGACGACGTGCTCAAGCTGGGCTTGCGGACGCAACTGGAACAATCCAGGTTCCTGAACGTGGTCTCCGACGACAAAACCAGCCAGCAACTGCGCTACATGGGGCGGGTAGCCGGCACGCCGCTTACCGGAAACACCGCGCGGGAAGTCTGCCAGCGCCTGGGGAGCAAGGCCATGCTGACAGGTTCGATTTCAAAGCTGGGGAGCCAGTATGTTGTGGACCTGAATGCGGAGAATTGCCAGACCGCGGACTCGCTGGGCAGCGCGGAGCAGCGCGCCGCGCGCCAGGAACAGGTGCTCGGCGCGCTGGACAAGGCCGCGTCCCAGATGCGCGAGAAACTGGGTGAGTCCCTCCCCTCGATTCAGAAGTCCTATGCGCCTATTTCCGAGACCACCACGCCGTCGCTCGAGGCCCTGCAGGCTTACAGTCACGGAGTCGACACGCAAGATGCTCAGGGAGAAGCCGCGGCCGTCCCATTTTTCCAACGGGCAATCGAGCTCGACCCGAAGTTTGCCATCGCCTACAACGCCCTGGGGCTGGTTTACTTCGATCTTTCACAAACCGCGCTGGCAACGGAAAACATGCGAAGAGCATTCGATCTGCGCGGCCGCGTCGGCGAACTGGAGAATTTCCGCATCTCGGCGTTCTACTATCGCTACGCATTAGGGGATCTCCGCAAGGCCGATGAAACCTATGAATTGTGGATCCGCAGCTACCCTCGAGATGCAGCGGCCAGAGTGAACCTCGGTGTGAGTTTCTTTGTATTAGGCCAGTACGACAAGGCCCTGACCGAAACCGTCGAGGCCCTCCAGTTGCAGCCGGACAGCGGCATTGCCTACACGAATCTGGTGGGCTTCTACGCGAACGTGGGGCGCCTGAAGGAAGCGCGCGCCACATTCGAGCAGGCCTTGGCGCGCAAAATGGATCGTCCGGGCCTCCGTGGCAATGAATATGCCGTCGCATTTCTCCAGGGAGATGCAGCGGAGATGGCGCGCCAGACCGCCTGGGCTCAGGGCAAGCCCGGCGCAGATGATATGTTCGCTTCGTTTCAATCCGACACCGAAGCATTCTATGGACGGCTCGGGCCGGCGCGGAACTTTTCACGTCGCGCGGTGGAAGCCGCTCAACACAGTGGCCAAGCGGAAACCGCCGCGTTGTGGCGGATGAATGCGGCGCTGCGGGAAGCGGAATTCGGCAACGCCGCCCAGGCCCGCGCCGAAACGTCGGTTGCGCTGGCTCTCGCCCCCACCACGCTCGTGCGGACGGTAGCAGCGTTGGCGCACGCCCGAACAGGCGGCCTGGGCGAAGCGGACAGGATGGCTAACGTTCTAGCCAAGGAATCTCCTCTCGATACCATGGTGAATTATTACTGGCTGCCCGCTATTCACGGCGCCATCGAGATAGGCCGCCGCCGCCCCGCCAAAGCCGTCGAACTGCTGGAGGCAGCGCTGCCCTATGATCGCGGTTCACCGCAGCCCGGCATCGAGGTAGGCGCTTTTCTCTATCCTGCCTATCTTCGGGGCCAGGCTTATCTGTTGCTTGGCGACAGTTCAAAGGCGGCCGCCGAGTTTCAGAAATTCCTGAATGATCGCAACGTCGTAGCGAATTGTCCGTTGGGGTCCCTTGCTCGCTTGGGCCTGGGCAGGGCCTACGCCCTGGAGGCTGGAGAGTCCACGAAGGCCCGCGCCGCGTACCGGGAATTCTTCGCGCTTTGGAAAGACGCCGACCCAGACATTCCCATCCTGAAACAAGCCAGACGTGAGTACGCTGGTTTGCCGTGAACCGCGCATCAGGCTTCCGCGCTCTAGAGGTGCTCGAGATCGCGCCGCGCAGCGCGTAGTCGGCGGCGACCAGGCTTCGAGCGCGGTGGGCAATGGCATCGTGGAAGTGCGTATCGTTTCGTGTACGCTGGGCACGTCCGGCGTGGTCTTCGCGCACATGGAACACGTGGCTTACGATCCCGCCGGCCGCGTCCACACGTTCTGCCATTCGGTGCGCGACAAGTGGCACGTGATGGGTGTGACGCAAGGCGCGGGCCTCAGCCTGCAATGGTTCCGCAACCAATTGGCGCCCGGCGCGGAATACGATGCGCTGACCGCCGAAGCGGCCACCGCTCCCGCCGGCGCGCAGGGCCTGTTCTGGCTGCCGTACCTGATGGGCGAGCGCACCCCGCACTTGGACGCCACCGCGCGCGGCGGATGGATCGGCATCACCGCCCGGCACCAGCGCGCCGACCTGATCCGCGCCATCATCGAAGGCGTCTCCTACAGCCAGCGCGATTGCCTCGATATCGTGGAAGAACTGGGCGTGCCGGTGGCATCGGTGCGCGCTTCCGGGGGCGGCGCGCGCAGTCCCTTCTGGCGCCAGTTGTTGGCGGATATCTTCAACAAGAAAGTGGTTACGCTCGAAACGCAGGAAGGTTCGGCTTATGGCGCGGCATTGCTGGCGCTGGCCGGAACCGGCGAGTACGCATCGGTGCCGGAGGTCTGCCGCGCCACGATTCGCGAGGTGGATTTCGATTGCGCCGCGACCGGCAGAAGCTGCGTTTTACGCCAAGGGGTATCGGGTGTATCGGGCACTGTACCCCGCTCTAAAATCCGTGTTCGAAATGCAGGGCGGGCTTTAGGCTGCGGAAAAAGGCTTGTCCGGAGCGCTCCCTTCCGGTCGCGGCTCGGTAAGCTGAGTTAACTACCGGAGCCGGAGCTATCGCTGTCGCGGCGCTTTAGAGTAGGCCGTTCGTCTTGGTCGGCGGGCTGTTTGTCGTTGTCGTCCACCGTGCCGGTGCCGCTGCCCGGACTGCGTTTCAAGGTCGGGCGGTTGGGGTCGTCCTTGCCCTTCTCTTTCTTGTGGTTGTGCAGCCCATAGAGGCGCGCCTTGACGTCATTGAACTCGGAGGTGTTGACCACATACTCGGGTTTGGCTACCAGGATCGTCTGAATCTCCTTCTGCGATGCCTCAATGCGGTCGTCCGTCATGGGGTGCGTCGAAAAGACCTTGGCGACGGTGCCGGGCTTGCGCTTTTCCATGGTCTGGATTTTTTCGAAGAAGTCCACGAAGGAGGTCGGATCGTAACCCGCCTTGTACATATACTGCAGGCCCAGGTAATCCGCTTCGCGTTCCATGCCGCGGGTAAAGACCAGGAATCCCATGGGGATGGCCAAGCCCATGCCCTGCCGGACGGCGTAACCGGTCCAGGTATAAGGGATGGCGATGGACGCCGCGATCATGCCGATTTGGGCGAGTTCGCCGCGCGTAGCCTGCCGGGTGCCGTGCCGTGCCGCCACATGCGCGATCTCATGTGCCATCACGCCCGCCAGCTCAGATTCGCTATCCGCCTTTAGGATCAGGCCCGAGTTCACAAAAAAGAACCCGCCGGGCAGCGCGAAGGCGTTCACCTCTTCGGAATCGACAACCTTGATGGTGAACGGAACTTTGGCGTCTGAATTACGGACGAGGTTCTGGCCGACACGGTTGACGTACTCGGCGACGATGGGGTCGTCGATGATTTTGGCTTGGCGCTCGACTTCCTGCGCCAGGCGCTTGCCGAGGGCGATCTCTTTCTCCAGGGACCAGAAATTGACGCCTTTGCCGACGTCGCGATTGCCGATCTGGTCGGGATCCTTTTCGTCTTTGCTTTGCGCGAAGGAGGTGTTTGGCAGAAGAGTGAATGCTGCCAGGAAGGCCACGGGCACTGCTAAGAAGCGCTTCATGAGTGGAAAACTCCTGTTACTTTACTATACTCCCAAATGCGCGTACCTGTACCGCTGAATTGTATACGTATGGCGGGGCTGGGGGGTTACTCCACTAAATCGCGACGTTTGGTGGTGGGCCGGTCGTCGCCGGAATCGTCTGCCGGCGCGCCACTGCCGGGGGAGCGGCGCAGCACCGGACCTTTGGGATCTTTCTCCACGGAGCGCATCTTGCGCTGGTTCTCGATGGCCAGCAGACGTCCCCGGACTTCCGCGTATTCCGATGTATTTACTACGTATTCCGGCTTCTGCGGAAGGATCTTCTGGATCTCGGCCTGGGTCTTCTTCAGCCGGTCGTCGTTCATGGGGTGGGTGGAGAAGACCTTGGCGATGGAACCGGGCTTGCGCTTTTCGAGCGACATCATTTTCTCGAACATGTCGATCGAAGCCGTCGGATCGTAGCCGGCGGCATAAAGGTACTGGAGCCCCAGGTAGTCGGCTTCGGCCTCGTATCCGCGCGAGAACGAGAGGAACGTCATCGGGATCGCGGCGCTGGCGGCCTGCCGGATGGCGTAGCCGGTCCAGCCGCCCAGGAAGATCAGGGGGAGGGTGGCGATATTGGCGATCTGCGCGCGGCAGGCCTGGCGGGTCATGTGTCGGGCGGCTACGTGGGCGATCTCGTGCGCCATGGCGCTGGCCATCTCGGCTTCGTTTTCGGCGGCGGTCATCAGACCGGTGTTGACGAAGATGAATCCGCCGGGAAGGGCGAAGGCGTTCAGGGTCGGGTCGTCGATCACCTGGAAGGTGAAGGGCACCTTGGCGTCGGAGTTGCGCGCCAGGTTCTGGCCCAGACGGTTAACGTACTCGGTGACGATGGGGTCGTCCATGAGCTTCGCCTGGCGCTGGACTTCGCCGGCCAGTTGCTTGCCCATGGCGATCTCTTTTTCGATGGAGTAGCAGTTGAAGCCGATTACATCGCGGTTGCCGATCTGGCCGGGATCGTCCTTTTTGTTGTCCCCCAACGCGACGGCGAGGGATGAGATTAGCAGCGCAACGGCGCAGACGAGCCGCATGACACGCCTCCGTAATGGCATATAACGTATATTCATGATAATGGGTTTCGACACGATTGCAAAATCTCAGGGTAATTTGTGGGACCGGTACGCGGACCAGTTTCCCGTGCGCGAGCGGCTGGTTTACTTGAACCATGCGGCGGTATCGCCTTTGTGCCGGCCGGCGGCGGAGGCCATGCAGCGGCTGGCCGCGGATGCCATGGAGAACGGCAGCCTGCATTACGGGCAGTGGATGGAGACGTATGAAGGGCTGCGGGCGGCCGCGGCGCGATTGATTGGGGCGGCGAAGGGTGAAATCGCGCTGATGAAGAACACTTCGGAAGGCATCTCCACCATCGCCATGGGCCTGGATTGGCGCTCCGGGGACAAGGTGGTGGCCTTTCGGGAGGAGTTCCCTTCGAACTACTATCCGTGGAAAAGGCTGGAAGAGGCCGGCGTGCGCGTGGAATGGCTATCGTACCTCGATCCCTTGGACCGTATCGACGGGGTGTGCCGGGGCGCGCGGCTGCTGGCGATCAGCTTCGTGCAGTATTTGAGCGGGCATCGCGTGGATCTGGAAGCCATCGGCGAGATCTGCCATCGGCATGGATGCGCTTTCCTGGTAGACGCTATTCAAGGGCTGGGCGCGTTCCCAGTGGACGTGCGGAAGGCGCAAATCGATGCGCTGGCGGCGGATGGTCACAAATGGCTGCTGGGGCCGGAGGGTTGCGCTATTCTGTTCGTTTCGCAGGAGTTTCAGGAGTCGGTGCGGCCGGTGGAGTTCGGTTGGACCAACGTGGCGGGATATGCGGATTACGCTTCGCGGGATATGACGCTGCGGCCGGATGCGGGCCGCTACGAGTGCGGCACGCTCAACACGATCGGGTGTTATGGGCTGCGGGCGTCGATCGAGTTGCTGCTGGAGGTGGGGGTGGGAGTGGTTGGTCCGGCGGTGCAGCGGTTGGGGGATCTGGTGGCGGAAGGGGTGCAGGCCAAGGGATATGAATTGCTTGGGAACCGGACGGCGGGGAATGGGGCGGGGATTGTGAGTTTTCGGAAGGCGGGATTGGATGCCCCGTCAATCGTGCAGAAGCTTAATTCCGCTGGGGTGACCGCCGCCGCGCGGGCGGGTTGGGTGCGGGTATCGCCACACTTCTATATCAGTCCTGATGATATCGGCCGCCTGCTGGAGGCTTTGTGAGCAGGAAAGGCCTCCTGGCCTGTCTGCTGGCCTGCGGCCTGGCACAGGCCGCTGTCCCTTCGCCAGAGGCCTACTTCGGCCACCGCATGGGGTCGGACCACTTTGTCCTCGACTGGGACAAGGTCGTCTCGTATTTCCAGACCATCCAAGCCAATTCCGACCGCATCCGCGTGGAGGAACTGGGCAAGAGCACGGAAGGGTGGGCGTTCATCGCCGCCACTATCGCTTCGCCCGAGACGTTGCGGCACCTAGACCGGTACCTGGAAATCCAGCGGCGTCTGGCGGATCCGCGGCTCACGTCGGAAGCGGAAGCCAAAAAATTCGCCGCCGAAGGCAAGACCGTCGTCCTGATCACCTGTTCGATTCATGCGACGGAACTGGCGTCCACGCAGACCGCTGTCGAATTCGCCTACCGCCTGTTGACCGAAGACACGCCCCGTGTCCGCGCCATCCTGGAAAACACGATTTTCCTGCTGGTGCCGTCGCTGAATCCGGACGGTGTGGACATTGTGACGCGCTGGTACCGGCGCACGCTGGGCACGCCCTTCGAGGGCACCGGCCCGCCGGAGCTTTACCAGAAGTACGTGGGCCACGACAACAATCGCGACTGGTACATGTTCACGCAGAAGGAAACGCAACTGACGATCGCCAAGCTGCACAATGTGTGGCATCCGCAGATTGTGTACGACGTACACCAGATGGGGTCGAATGCAGCGCGCATCTTCGTGCCGCCGTGGCTCGACCCGATAGAGCCGAACATCGACGCCATCCTAATGCAGGAATCCAACATGATCGGGACGGCCATGGCGGCGGACCTGACGGGGGCCGGGCAGAAGGGCGTCGCGATTCACGCCATGTACGATTTTTGGACGCCATCGCGGCACTACCAGGCGTTTCACGGCGGGATGCGCATCCTGACCGAATCGGCCAGCGCGAAACTGGCCAGCCCGATCACGGTGGAGGCGGGCCAGCTTGAGCACGACGCGCTGGGCTACAACGCGCAGGAGCGGAGTTGGAATTTCCTGGAACCATGGCCGGGCGGTGTGTGGCGGCTGCGCGACATAGTGGACGACCAACTGATCGCCATGGAATCGTGCCTGTATCAGGCGGCTTTGCATCGGGAAGAGCTGTTGCGGAACTTCTATAAAATTGGGCAGCGGCAGGTGGCGCGGAAATCGCCGTGGGGGTTTGTGATTCCGCTCATACAGCAACGCGATCCGGGCGCTACGCGAAAGCTGTTGGAGACACTGACGTTCGGCCAGGTAGAGATAGAGACAACCCACTCCGGGGATAGCGTCATCCGGATGGCGCAGCCATACAGCGGATGGGCCAAGGCACTGCTGGAGCGGCAGCATTATCCCGATATGCGGCTTTATCCCGGTGGACCGCCGCAGCGGCCTTACGACGTCACGGCGCATACCTTGCCGCTGCTGATGGGCGTGCGTGTGGACGCTATCGACGCGCCGGTTGCGAGCTCTCCGGGTCCCGCCTCAACCCTGCACTCCCTCCGGCTGGAAGCGTCAGACAGCGACTCGTGGGTAGCCATCAACCGAATCTGGAGTTCGGGTGGCGCGGTCTGGCAGAATATCTCGACCGGCGATTTCGCCGCGGAAGATCGAGGCCCAGGATGGAAGCTGCTGCAGCGCCCGCGCACCGGCCTGTACCGCAGCTTTATCCCCAACAACGACGAAGGCTGGACCCGCTTCCTGCTGGAACAGTTCGGCTTCCCGTACACCTCTCTCGAAAACAAGGAAATACAGGCGGGCGGCTTGCGACAACATTTCGATGTGATCGTGTTCCCGGATGCCAGCGCGGCGTCCATGGAGAGCGGCCACAAAGCCGGGAGCATGCCGCCGGAATTCACGGGTGGCCTGGAAGCCAAAGGCGCGGATGCGCTGCGCGAGTTCGCCGCCGCGGGCGGCACGTTAATCTTCCTGAACCGCGCGTCCGAATATGCCACGCAACACCTGGGCGTGGCGGCCCGCAATGTGGTCCACGGCGTTTCGAATAGCGAATATTATTCGCCGGGCTCGATTTTGAAGGCGCGCCTCGATACGCATCATCCGCTGGCCGCCGGCCTGCCGGAAGATCTGGCCATCTGGTCCGAACAGAGCCCGGCGTGGGACATCCAGGGGGACGCCCAAGAGAGCGCCCC
>Ga0302325_10021021_pt1 | contig 13678 bp, 9 predicted proteins | sample Palsa_T0_2_FD_201948 | JGI IMG/M metagenome (GOLD analysis project Ga0302325, IMG submission 201948) | Peat permafrost microbial communities from Stordalen Mire near Abisko, Sweden - Palsa_T0_2 | ecosystem: Environmental > Terrestrial > Soil > Palsa > Peat permafrost | place: Sweden: Abisko... | reverse complement strand
CGGAACATGCGCATGCCGTACTCGTGGGCCCATTGGTTCAATATCTCAGGATGATGAGAGATAAGGATCAATTGCCCCTTGCTATCGTCCGCCGCTGCTTCAGCCTGCAGAAGCCAGGGCTGAATTTCGCGCAATGAGAGAAAGTTGTCAGGCTCGTCGAGGAATACCGTGTGACCCTTTTCAATGAGGAAATGGAGGATCATGTAAAGAGCTATCAGGCAGCGCTGGCCGTCGGAAAGCTCGTCGAGCGAATAAGGAAATTTGCCGCCTGCATTGCCCAAAGACGCCCCGAATTCCGCAGACCCTGGCTCTGGCGATGGTCTTGACTGTAGCGAAGCAGCCCCATCGAATACCTCCCTCAATGAGGCCTGCAGGCGGGAAACTAAATCGAGATCGGCGCACGCCACGGAGTTATACCAGGAGGCGATGTCCGAGATGTCTCGATCAGGGTGAGCGGTTGTGCCCACCTGACCAAGTTTCCGCATTCCCAGCGGATTAATTCTTAGGCAGAAAATGTCATTCGAAAGCCAGTCAAGGAAAACCTCGATTTCTCTGCTCTGAGAACGGAAAAGCGAAAGGATCGAACCGCTTGGTGCACTCGCCTGCATCCGTGGTGATTGTTTGGGTGCGCCGCAGAGGACTGCGTTGCCTTCGGCATTCTGCGCTATCAGAGTGTGGTCAACCAAGAGAGCCTCGCCGAAAACCGAGGCCGAAAGGAACTGCTTACTTACATCCATCTCAAGGCGGTACTCGTACTGCAAGCCCGAGATCTCCGCCACAAAAATAAACACCTGCAGATCCTGATTGAGCCACCGCGTCTTGGAAGCCTTAAATGTAATTGGCGGCTGAAAAGGAGAGCTGTTGCCGGATTCTACGAAAGCCTTGACCATCTGGATCGCATCCAGCAGCGACGACTTCCCGCTCCCGTTCGCTCCGAGCAGCAGTTGCTTGCGCTCCGGCTTGTACTCGAAGTTGACGAAGCAGCGGAAATTGTCGATGTAGATGCGCTTCAGCATGGCTTGGATTATACGTCGATTTCCGCTCGCCAGCCTTCCCCCGAGTTTGACTTACCCTCCCCGCATTGCCGAGGATAGGCGTTTGGGGTTATTGCCGGCGCCAGGCACGGAGACAGCACATGAAAGTCTTGATTCTCGGTTCGGGGGGGCGGGAACACGCGCTGGCCTGGGCGGTAAAGCGCAGCGAGCGCGTCACGGAGGTGGTGTGCGCTCCCGGAAACGGCGGCATCGCGCAGATTGCCCGCTGCGTTCCCGCGGACCTCAAGAGCCTGGACTCCATGGTGCGCGTGGCGGTGGCGGAGCAGCCGAGCCTCACCATTGTAGGGCCGGAACTGCCGCTCTCGCTAGGCATCGTGGATGCGCTGAGGGAGCGCGGCCTGCGCGTCTTCGGCCCCACGCGCGAGGCGGCCATGCTCGAGAGCAGCAAGGGATTTGCCAAGCGGTTCTTGCAGCGGCACAACATTCCCACGGCAGCTTATGCCGTATGCACCTCGGCGGCCGAGCTTGAAAAGGCCATCGAATTCTTTCATCCACCCATTGTGGTCAAGGCCGACGGGCTGGCCGCCGGCAAGGGCGTCATCATCTGCCAGTCGCGCCGCACCGCTGTCGAGGCCGCGCAGGGACTTTTTACCGGCGCGCTGCTGGGCGCGGCAGAGCAGCAGGTGGTGATCGAGGAGTTTCTCGACGGCGAGGAGATCAGCTTTCTCTGCCTCAGCGACGGCACGCACGTGGCGCCGCTGGCTCCTGCGCAGGATCACAAGCGCATCGGCGAGGGCGACACCGGCCCCAACACGGGCGGCATGGGCGCCTATTCAACCGGAGAAATGATTGAGCCCGGCATGAGCGAATGGATCCTGCACCACATCGCCGAGCCCACTGTGCGCGGCATGGCCGCGGAGGAGACGCCCTTTTCCGGAGTGCTCTATTGCGGGTTGATGATGACCGCCCGCGGTCCGCAGGTGCTGGAGTTCAACGCCCGCTTTGGCGATCCGGAGGCGCAGGTCATTTTGCCGCGCCTGGAGAGCGACCTGGTTGAGGCGCTCGAGGCCTGCATCGACGGCCGCCTCGCGGATACTGAACTTCGCTGGACAGCCGGAGCCTCAGCCTGCGTGGTAGCCAGCTCGTCCGGCTACCCCGGCAGCTACCAGACCGGCTTTCCCATCGCCGGCCTGAGCGCCGCCAGCCGGGTGCCCGGCGTGCAGGTGTTTCACTCGGGCTCGTCCTTGGTGGGAGGCCTGCTGCTCACCGCCGGGGGCCGCGTGCTCGGCGTCAGCGCAATCGCCGAGTCGCTTGAGGAGGCTCTGGCCCGCGCCTATGAAGCCATGGCCGAGATCCACTTTGACGGCATGTATTATCGCCGCGACATCGGCCACCGCGCCCAGAGGAAGAAGCCATGACCGCAGCCATCTCCCTTGAAGAACTGTTGAACTGGAGCGAGGAGGCCTCGGCCCGCTGGAAGGCGCATTTCTACGCGCAGCCGGCGCTGCTGGAGCTGCCCTGCGGCATCGACAACGCGAGCATCGTGCAGGAGCTGGTGCGCCACATCTGGGTGGCCGATCTGCGCTGGGCGCAACGCATAGCCGGCGTGCCGATGGTCGATCGCAGCGCCACCCCCAAGGGACCGCTCGAGGGGCTCTACGGGCTGCATCGCCAGGGTGTCGTGCTTTTCCGCAGCCTGCTCGACGATCCCGCCTTCGATTGGGATACGCCCCTCCAACTCGATTACGACTGGCTGCCCGGCCACCTGCGTAACGCTCCGCGCCGCAAGCTCGCCGGCCACGCGTTGCTGCACAGCCAGCGCCACTGGGCGCAACTGGCCACGCTTCTGCGCATGGCAGGTTTCCCCACGGGCTTTGAGGGCGATCTGATTTTCAGCTTGGCCCTTTAGTCGGGGGCCAGGGAAGGCGGGTCCGGCGAGGCCTTGGGCGCGCTCGCCTGCTTCTGGAAGCACGAGCGGCACAAGACCGGCCTGCCCTGCGTCGGCTTGAAGGGGACGGTGGTCTCGGCCCCGCATGCCGAGCAGGTAGTCCGCGTTTCCGGACGAACCCGTGGACCTCCGCTGGCGCGCTTTGCCTTGCACTGCTTGCAGCGCTTAGGGTCGTTGGTAAATTGCTTATCGTGAAAGAAAAGTTGCTCGCCCGCGGTGAACACAAAATCCGCACCGCAGTCGATGCAATTCAATACTCTGTCCTGGTAGTCCATGACCGGCTTCCCCGAGGAGGGAAAAGAAATCGAAATCGGCCATGCCTGGCATTGCCCGCCGGTCCCGCTTCCCTGTCCTCGTACGTTTTTCCACAACAAGAGCCCGGACCGCAAAAACCATGCGGCAAGTGTGTCGTTACATCCCCATGCCGGGGGGAGAGGAAAAACTGCTGCGCGCCTGCAAGGGCTGAGCACCGGTTCGACTGATGGTCGTGACTGGCCGCCCCGTTATGCCCGCCCATCTCTTCGATGAGTGCAAATCCCGGAGCGGCTCATTTTCACGATTCAGTTGTCTGAAGAGGCAAGAACTAGTCCTGCTCTTTACGAGCCTTCTTGCGATTCCGCTTGCGCGCCAATGCTGCCTTGACGCGGCGCTTCTCACCGGGCTTGAGGTAGTAGGAGTGACGCTTGACTTCCTTGATGATGTCCTCCTGCTGTACCTTTCGCTTGAACCGGCGCAGCGCATTTTCGAGCGGCTCGCCTTCTTGTACGCGAACCTCTGCCAAAAAAATCCACCTCCAGACCTGCCAAAGCGGCTTCTATGATGATACTTGAAATGTTGGATTTGTGGTCAAGTGCCGAGCCGTTTTGACGGAGTTCATCGCCGAATTAGGGCAAATTCCGAAAAAATGCGGTGCGGTGTCCAGCCGCGATAAGGCCAGCGTTCTCAATCCGGCGTACAACCGCGATGGAAATCGCATTTCGATGGATAAACTTCTTCTCGGGAGCCTTCCTGTGATTCGAAGCTATCAGGGCCGCCTGCCCCACATTCCGGCCAGTTGCTATGTCGATCAATCCGCCCAGGTGATCGGCGACGTCACGCTCGGCGAGCGCTCCTCGATCTGGATGAACGCCGTGCTGCGCGGAGATGTGAACTCGATCCGCGTCGGCGCGAATTCCAACGTGCAGGACTGCGCCGTGCTGCATGGGCAGCGCAATCTCTACAAAGTGGATGTGGGCGACTGGGTCACCATCGGCCACAACGCCACGGTGCACGGCTGCCTGGTCGGGGATCGCGTGCTGATCGGTATGGGCGTCACCATCCTCAACGACTGCCGCATCGGCGAGGGGTCGATCATCGCCGCGGGCGCCGTGCTGCCCGAGCACACCGTGGTTCCACCCGGAACGCTGTGGGCCGGCGTCCCCGCAAAACTGCGCCGGCCTGTCACCGGGGAAGACCGCGCGCTGATTCTTCAATACGCGCAGAATTACCTGGATTACACGGAGATCTATCTCAAGGAGCCGGTGGGGTGAGCCAGGGAACCTCTGAACAATGTCCCGTTTCGAGGAAGACTTCCCTCGGGGGCTAAAGCCCAGGTGATTTTGCAGCGCTTGCGGCACGACTGAAGTCGTGCCCTTTCAAGACCTCGACTTAATCAGAGGCTCCTGGTGTGCAGTCCCGAAAGTTCGTCGCACAATTGGCTCCGCCAAGACGCAGATCCTTCGACTGCGTTTGGCCAAGAGGCAGCCAAACTCCGCCCAGGATGACAGATTTGTTATCCCATGGACTTCGGGAACGGGACACTCGTCTCTGCGCACCATCACCGCGGCGCCAAGCGGCTGAGCAGCAGATCCATGAATCCCTTCTCATCCGATTGCAAACAGACGTTCACATTGATCTCGCCCTCCACCGGCCGCGTGAACCCCTTGTCGTCCACTTCGAGCCGCATGGGTTTCACCGGGCATAGCTCGGGCTTGACGGCATACGTCACCGCCACCGGGTCAAACAGCGTGGGCGCCGGCGCATGGTTGTCCGTGCCCGCGCGCCACTGGTGGTAGAGCAGCGTGAGCTGGTCGGTGAGCGGCGATCCAAATGCAAAGATCCGTTCGCGGTCTGCGTCTTCAAGGTGGATTTGCGTCGAATCGAGCGGCATCATGAAGATCGGCACGCCCGAAGCCAGCAGCGCCTTGGCGCCGGCGGGGTCGCGCGCGATGTTCCACTCGGCGTCAGGCGGGGCCTTGGCGTCGCCATAGCCGCGATACACGCTCCCGCCCATCATCACTACCCGCTTGAGCCTTTTGAACGTGGCCGGATCGCGCGCGATAGCCGCCTGAATATTATTGAGCGGACCAATGGCAATCAGCGTGACCTGGCCGGGATGGAGGCGGATTTGGCTGAGCAGGAAAGTGACCCCGTCGCCGTGCTTGCGATCGGGCGACTGGCGCGCATACGCTGCCTGCGTAAAAACGTTGTCGTGCGGGGTGCGTACCCCCGCGGCCACGGGAATATCGCTCCGCCCCACAGCCGCCAAGTAGCGATCCACCAGCCGCGCTCGCAGTTCCGTATCGCCAAAGGCCGTGGTCACACCCAGAATATGCAGCTCCGGACTCTTGAGCGCCAGCGCCAGCGCAAACGCATCGTCGATATCGTCGCCAATGTCGGTGTCGATGATGGCCAGTTGCGCGGGGGCGGTTGCAGGAACGGCCGGCGCCTGTCCGCGAGCGGCCGTGAACGGCGAAAAGCAGTAAACAAGAATGGCCGCAGTTATCCAGGCAGGCGTGCGCTTCATGCAGAACACTCTAATCGGATTGCCGCCGGTTTGCCAGCCGCCGGCGCGGACCCGCACACAATGGATGTGATTTACCAGGCGATCTCCCCGCCGGTTTCGAGGAATTTACCGGTGACAGGTGGGTCGAGAAGGGCGACGCGGACGATTTCGGCCGCGCCTTCTTCGACGGTCTGGGTACCGCGGTTTTCATTCAAGTCGGTGGCCGTGTAGCCAGGGTTGACTGAGTTTACAGAAATGCTTCCATCGCGGAACTCGTAAGCGAGTTGGACGGTGAACATATTGAGCGCGGCCTTTGAGGCGCAGTACGCCAGCAGCTTCACCGGAGCATACTTCCAGTGCGGGTCGTTGTGCAGGCTCACGGAGCCGAGCTCGCTTGAGACGTTGACGATCTGGGCCTTTGCAGCAAGTTGAAGCAGCGGCAGCATGGCCTGCGTGACCGCAACAGTGCCCAGATAGTTGGTGCGCATCACAGCCTCGGCGGTTTCGATCTTGACTTTGCTCGGCGGGCCATCGCCCGCGCCTGCAATGGCAGCGTTGTTGATCAGCAGGTCGAGTTTCCCGAACTGGTTGCGAATGGTTTCCGCCGCGGTGAGTGCTGTTTCATGCGCGTTCAGGTCAATGTGAACGAAATGCACGTCGAGACCTTCCCGCTGGAGCTCTGCGGCAGCCTGCCCCCCCAACTCTGCGTTGCGCGCCGCGGCGAGCACGGTCCAGCCGGCCTTGGCGATCTGGCGGGCAACCTCGAAGCCGATGCCCTTGTTCGCTCCCGTAATCAGCGCCACTTTCTTTGTTCCCTGCATGTTTTCTCCTCTGCTCATTAGAGCCTCTGCGAAGCGATTTTGATCCTCTTTTCCGGGAGAGATGGGGACCTTAACCAGCGGGGTGAGAGATAAATCCATTCATCCAACCCGTCTTCGGCCATTGCCGCGAACCGCAGAATAATGGCGTGCGCCGCGGCGCCCCGCATGGGTTACGATCAATGCACCACGGGTGCAGTTCCATTGCATTGCTTTCCTTGAACGAAACCCAGAATGCGCCTTGTTTCCTCACTCCGACGGTTTGCCTCGGCCGCTTTCGCCGGCCTGATTGCGTGCGCGACTTTTCTGCCGGCACAGTCGTTCGATCTCACCAAAGACCGCGAGCCGGTGGTGTCGCTCGACGGGCAGTGGCGCTTCCACACCGGCGACTCTCCGCGCGACCCATCCGGCAGCCCGCTTTGGGCCTCGCCCGGGTTCGACGATTCCCGCTGGGAACTGCTCAAGAGCGATCAGTCGTGGGCCTACCAGGGCCATCCCGGCATGAGCGGCTTCGGTTGGTACCGTTTCTCCGTCACGGTTGCACCCGGCCACCAGCCGACCGCCATGCTGCTCTCGCCGATTGTGACAGCATTCGAGGTTTACATCGACGGCAAGCCTGGAGGCACCGTGGGAACCATGCCTCCCACCCTGACGCCCGACCCCAGTTTCAGCTATCACGTGTTTCCGCTTACCCACGGCGGCAGCGACGCGACGCGCACCGTCTCGGTGGCCATCCGCGTGTGGCACTCGCCCATCTGGTCAAGCTATGTGGGCGGAGGCCCATTTTTCCCCGGCAACGCCGCCGGCGACCCCAATCTGCTCGCCGCCGAGCTGCTGCACCAGCAATCGCTGCGCAACGGCCTCTTCATTGACTGGTATGCCTACAGCGTGGTCTCGGGCCTCGTGGGACAGGTCGTCCTGTGCCTGTTCTTCATGCGTCCCGGCGAGCGCGAATATCTCTGGTTTGGCGTGCTGCTGCTGGCCCAGGCTGCCGACGGCGCACTCACCATCGTCAAGGAACTTTATTCGGTTCCCTCCATTCCGGTGTTCGACCTGGTGGACGGCACGTTGACCGTAATCGTCGTGGGCGGCCTGTTCCTGTTCTTTGCCAGGGTGCTCCATGCCAGGCTGCGAGTGGCGGAAGGCCTGCTGCTGGGACTGCTGGCCATAAGTCCGGTCATGGTGGTCCTTTACTGGCCGCGCTGGGCCTCGGTGCCGGTGTCGGCCGCGCTACAGTTGGCATCCATGCTGCCCGCCATGCTGTGGATACTGCTGCTGCTGGTGCAGCGAGCCCTGCGCGGCGACCTGGACGCCCGCCTGCTGCTGGTCCCGGTGCTGCTTGCGCAGGGATACTGGACCGCAGACAACCTCATCGTTCTGCTGGCGCAGGCGGGATGGATGCGGCGCCCGGAGTTCATGGAGTACCCGCTGCGCCTGCGCCCTTTCAGCGTGCATCTGCAGATCCTGCTCAACCTCGTCTTTCTGCTCGCCATGATGATCTTCCTCATTCGCCGCTTTTCGCTGGCGCGCCGCGAGGAGGAGCGGCTCGAAGGCGAGTTCGAGGCCGCCCGGCAGGTCCAGCAGGTGCTCCTTCCCGACGAACAGGACCGCTGCGCGGGCTTTACCGTTGAGTGCATCTACCGGCCCGCAGAGCAAGTGGGCGGCGACTTCTTTCAGCAGATCGCCGACGGCCAGGGGGGAATGACCCTTGTGGTGGGAGACGTGAGCGGCAAGGGCCTGCCCGCCGCCATGCTGGTTTCGGTGCTGGTGGGCGCCATCCGCGCCGAGGCCGCCCACGGCGCCAACCCCGTGGAAATGCTTGCCGCGCTCAATTGCCGCATGATGGGCCGTTCGCGCGGCGGATTCACCACTTGCCTGGCGGCGCATCTGTCGGCCTCAGGCGTGCTGACCCTTGCCAACGCCGGCCATCTGCCGCCTTATCTCAATGGGCAGGAGCTGGGGGTGCCGGGCGAGCTGCCGCTCGGCATTGTCACCAGCGTCCGCTATGAGCCCGTGACGGTGCAGCTCCAGCCGGGAGACCGGCTCACCTTCGTCTCAGACGGCGTGGTCGAGGCGCAGTCGCGCACCGGCGAGCTCTTCGGCTTTGACCGCACCCGCGAGATAAGCACCAAGCCAGCGAGCCACATCGCGGAGGAGGCGCAGCTCTTTGGCCAGTCCGACGACATCACCGTCGTCACGGTGGAGCTGTCGGGAGCGGGGGCCGAAATGGCCGGCGTGAGGTGTGATCTGGATCACGCAAAATCCGCATGAAACCGTCGTACCTTGAATACGGACCGAATTTGTCGCACATTGAAGCAGGACCAATTTAGTCGCATATTGACTCCTGCCTCCATGCGGCACATTTCGTTCGATTCGGCACTCTTCTATCTCGCATTCTTTTTCGGTCTGTGTCCGGTGCTTCATGCCGATCCGGCCTTCAGCGTGGCCGGCGTGGTCCATGACTCGAGCGGCGCGCGCATCCCCCACGCGCATGTGACTGCCCATGGGGCCGCAGGCGGAGCAATGGAAGCGGACAGCGATGACCAGGGCCAGTTTTCCATCTCCCTGCCTGTCGCCGGCAGCTACCAGATCGACGTGGCTGCGCAAGGATTCAAGCCGCTGGAAGTCCAGGCCGTCCTCGCTGCTGACGCGACCGCAGCAAACCTCGATCTGGCCCTCGAGATCGCCACGGAAAACGTGACCGTGGAAGTGACCGCCGACGCGCTGGCGGCTGAAACCACCAGTACGCAACTGGGCGAGACGCTGGACACCAAAAAGATTGAGAGCGTGCCCTTGAACGGGCGCAGCTTTACCGATCTGATGGCGGTGCAGCCGGGCATTGTGCCGGCCAGCACGGCGCAACCTGGCGCGGTGATCATGACGGGCGTCGCCTCCACGCCGCCCTCCGGCAACGCCAACCCCGGCAACCTCTCCATCAGCGGCCAGCGCGAGGCATCCAATGGCTTCCGCGTCAACGGCAGCGATGTGGAGGAAGACGTGAACATGGGCACCTCCATTGTGCCCAATCTCGACGCGATCGACAGTTTCCGGGTGCTGACGTCGAACTTCGACGCCGAATACGGCAACTCCAGCGGCGGCCAGGTGCTGGTGGTGACCAAGACCGGCACGGCGCTACTGCACGGCAGCGCATTTGAGTTCCTGCGCAACACGGCTCTTGACGCGCGCAATTACTTCTCGCAGGACCGCGCCGCCTACCGGCAAAACCAGTTTGGCGGCACGCTGGGCGGCTCGCCGTGGCATCGCGGCGTGATGCTCTTCGGCGACTACCAGGGCACGCGGCTTACCGAGGGAATCGACACGGGCGAGATCGCAGTGCCAACTGCGGCCGAGCGAGCCGGTTCCTTCACGGGAAACGCCGCCCTCACGGGCTGCGTCGGCGGGCCCTACCTTGCGGGTCTGCTCTCGCAGAAACTTGGCACCAACGCGCAGGCCGGCGATCCTTACTCGCCGCAGTCGCAGGGTTGCGCGCTGCATAGGCCGGCAGTCTTTCCGGCCGGCCAGATTCCGCAATCCGCATGGTCCGCTCCGGCCAAATATCTGCTGGCCTCGATCCCACAGCCCAACGCCGGACCCGCGCTATTTTCAACGGCCGCCCAGGCGGAGACGCTGCGCGACGACAAGGCCGCCCTGCGCGCCGACTGGACCCACGGCAAAGGCACGCTGACCGCCTACTACTTTGCGGACAATTACTCGCTCGACAATCCCTATCCCACCGGCACCGGCGGCGCCAGCGTGCCGGGATTCAACGCCACCAGCAACGGCCTCGCGCAGCTTGTCAGTCTCGGCCACACCGTCACATTTGGCGATGCGGCCCTGAACGAATCGCACCTCAGCTACATGCGCAATGCCAACGCCGTGGGCCAGCCTCATGGAGGCGTGGGCCCGTCGCTGGCCACGCAGGGGTTCACCGGCATTGTGCCGCTCAAGCCTTCGACAGAAGGAATCGAAAACGTCGCCTTCAACGACTTCACGCTGGGCGTTGACACCACCGCGCTGGTGCAGGGCGAGAACATCTACGAGGTCAGCGACGCCTTCAGCCGCATCGTCGGCAAGCACGGCCTCAAGGCGGGCGGCGAAGTGCACTCGAACCAGATCGACACCCATCCCGACACCATCTTCAACGGCAGCTTCGCCTTCAACGGCTCGGAGACGGGTCTCGACTTTGCCGACTTCCTGCTGGGCGTCACGTCGAGCTACACCCAGGGCCAGGCAAGCAGCTTTTACAACCGCAACCTTTACCTGTCGGCGTTTGGGCAGGACAGCTGGAAGGTCACCAACACGTTGACCGTGAATTACGGCGCGCGCTGGGACCGCATCCGCCCCTGGGATGAAAAGTACAACCAGCTGCAGACGCTGGTGCGTGGCGAACAGTCGCAGGTATTTCCAGGAGCGCCGCTCGGCCTCGTCTTTCCGGGCGATCCCGGCGTGCCCCGCGCGCTCGCGCCCGCGCGCAACGACTTTGCCCCGCGCGCCGGCGTGGCTTACTCGCCCATCCCGACCGAGCCATGGATGCGCAAGCTCACCGGCCCCGCCGGGCAGACAAGCATCCGCCTTGGTTACGGCATGTTTTATACCGCTTACGAAGGGCTCTCAGCCGGCATCATGAGCGCCAACCCGCCCTACGGCTACACTTACACCAGCGCCGCGCCGCCCCTGTTCGCGTCGCCCTTCACCGTGGCCTCCACGGGCGCCGATGCGGGCCAGCGCTTCCCGCTGCAAAAGGTGCCCTACGGAGCCAACCGCGCGCATCCCGATGACAGCGTCAACTGGGCCCAGTTCGAGCCGCTGGTGGGCATTCCCGCCGTCGATCCGCGCGATGTGACCCCCTATGCCCAGCATTGGATGACCAGCGTGGAGCGGCAGTTTGGCCAGGGTACGCTGGCCACGGTCAGTTACGTAGGCACCACCTCGCACCACCTGCTGGTGCTTGAAGAGGCCAACCCCGCCGACCCCGCGCTCTGCCTGAGCCTGGGCGCGCAGGCCTGCGGGCCATTCGATGAGCAGGCCGCCCGCACCCAGTTTGGCCCCGCATTCGGCAGCGTCGAGCTGCAGCGGACCATCGCCAACGCCGGCTACAACGCCCTCGAAGCGACGCTGAACCACCGCTCCGGTGGCCTCGACCTGCTGGCCAGCTACACCTTCTCGAAGTCCATCGACCAGTCGGGCGGGCTGCCCGAGCCGGTGAATCCCGTCAACCCCTCGCTCAGCCGCGCGCTCTCATCTTTTGACCTGCGCCACAACCTGGTGACCAGCTTCAACTACGCGCCGGCCCGCCTGATCCCGGCGAGCCGGCTCAGCTGGCTGGCCAACGGCTGGGCCGTAGCCGGCATTGCCCGCTTCACCACGGGACTGCCCGTGACGCTGCTCAACAATAACGACACTTCGCTGCTGGGCACCATTCCCAACGGTATCAACAACAACGGCGTGGACACGCCGCACTGGAGCGGCAGATCGCTCGATCTGCACACCAATCCGCGCGGCGGCGTGGCAGTGTTTGACGCATCGCAGCTCACTCTGCCGGCGCTCGGCACCCTGGGCAACGCGCGGCGGCGCTTCTTCTCCGGACCGGGACTGGGAAACCTCGACGCCACGCTCACCCGCACGGTGCACCTCGAGGGCAGCCGGGCGCTCGAATTCCGCCTTGAAGCCTACAACGCCGTCAACCACGCGCAGTTTTTCGGCGCAGCGGCGGTCGAGGGCAACATTTCCAGCGGCAGCTTCGGCACGGCGGTGAGCGCCATGCCCCCGCGCCTGATGCAGCTCGCCATGCGCTACAGATTCTGATCACTCACGGGCCTCGCGAGATTCAACTCTGCGATCGGCCCGTCAGCATCTTCGCGGCCACGCGCCCGGCGCTGCGCACGATGGATTTGAGCGGCCAGAGGCCCTCTTCGTCGGGGAAGCAGATCTCGCCAACCCGACGCACCTCTGGCCGGTAGTACCAGCGCTTGAGCAGCGCCAGGTGGCCTTGTCGGATGGTTGACGAAGGCGGGTCGTGGGATGCAGCAAGCTCCGCGAGCACCGCTTCCACTCGCGCCTCCAGCAAACCCCGCGGCGTCTTCACCGGTGCATCGAGCTTGGGCGCAGGAAGCGCCGCCTCGGCACTGTCGGCAGCTTCCGAAGCGCCGCAAGCCGGCACGGGCATTTCAGCGCCAGCCGGCTCGGGGACCGGCTCGATCGCCATGGGATGCGCAAACAGAGAACTCGACCCCGACTGCTCGTTCTGAATTCTCATGCCCAGCGTCGAAAACCCTACCGGCCCGCGCAGCCGCCCGTCCTCAAACAGGAATACGGCCACCTCGTCGGGCTCCGCTGAAGCCTGCATAATGACAGCCCGCAACTGGCTGAGCGGACGCACCAGCTCCGGCGCCAGCGACCGCACGCCATCCACCCGCTGGACTTGAGTATGTAACGCAGCGGCGCGCTCAAACTCAAGGTCGGCCGAAGCCGCCTCGCGCTCGGCGCGCAGCGTCACCAGCCGGCTCTCGCCGCGCGTGGCCAGAAAGCCCTCCACCGCGGCGGCCTCTTCGCCATAGCGGGCATCGGTGCAGCCCTGGTAGCAGGGCGCCAGGCACATCTTCATCTCGGAATACACGCAGCCCGGATGGCTGGGGTTGGGGTCGAGCTCGTCCACGCAGCGCCGCAGCAGAAAAATCTTCAGCGCCTCGTCGGCAAAGCGCTCCGCCGCCGCCCGCGATGCAAACGGCCCGTAAGCCCAGGCCGCCTCGCGCTGGCTGGGGCGATTCGTCACGGTAATGCGCGGATAGCGATTCGATCCGAGGTAGCGGATGAAGGACGGCGCGCCCAGGTGCATGCGCTCCAGGCACTTAGTGCCGTATACCTCTCGGAGTAACTCGAACTGGAGCAAGAGCGACTCGAAATCCGATCCCGTGAGGCGGAATGCGATGCGGCGCACGCGGCCAGCCAGTTGCAGCCGACGCGGATGCTTGGCCGAGGGCTGCAGCAGACGCTCCAGACGTCCGCGCAAGTTGGGCGTGCGGCCGATATAGGGCTCGGCGTGGACGTCCGCGCCATAGAGCGCAAACACCGCCGGCCGCTCGGGAAGCGCTCGCAACGCGGAAGCGGCATTAGCCGGATCGAACGGAATCTGCCCCATCCTGCTTTGTATTGA